>Ga0105047_10003962_pt1 | contig 25982 bp, 18 predicted proteins | sample MAT04_FD_78384 | JGI IMG/M metagenome (GOLD analysis project Ga0105047, IMG submission 78384) | Freshwater microbial communities from Lake Fryxell liftoff mats and glacier meltwater in Antarctica - MAT-04 (megahit assembly) | ecosystem: Environmental > Aquatic > Freshwater > Ice > Liftoff...
CCCGGGTCCTGCAGGCCGACCGGGATATTGAAGCGACATTCGACCGCGCCTACCGCATGTTGCGGATGCGTCGGGTGATCGCCCGGACCGGCACCGGCTTCCTGATTCTGCCCAAGGGGCGGCCGCTGATCACCTATTACGCCAACAGCATCGTGCACCTGTTGGGACCTTTTAGCGACGGAATGCGAGCCCGTGACGCACTCCCGTTGCACGACTGGGAGCGGGACGCGCTTGTCCGCCGTCCGGCGCCGGGATAGCATACGGGTGTGCACAGTTGGCCTATCGTATAACGGCTATTACCCCGGCCTTTGAAGCCGGAGATCTTGGTTCGATTCCAAGTGGGCCTATACTCACACGACAAGACAACGGGCGAGGGAGCGGTGTTTCGCTTCCTCGCCCGTTGTCATTCCCGCAAGTCGGAATCAGAACTGGTAACGCAGGCCCAACTGCATCTGGTACCGGTTTCCGAGCTTGACCGTGCGACCGAAGTTGGGATTCACCCGATAGCGATACTCGCGAGCGGCCTGGTCGAAACTGACCACATTGAGCAGGGTCTGGTTGGCGCCGGGGACGGCACGAACCGCGCCCCAATTGTGATTGATCAGCGCAGCGGCGTTGAACACATCGAGCGTGAGTTCCGCGCTCTGCCCGCGAATGGAGGGCAGCTTCTGCGTGAAGCGCACGTCGATCTGGGTGACGAACGGATTGCGAATCGAGTTCCGCTCAGCGATCTGCCCGATGGTGGAATTCAGGTAGTTCGCACCGATGTTCTGCGGGTTCGCATACACGAGGCGCAGCGAGTCCGCGAAGCCGGCGCGCAAGCCGGGCGTGGACGGATTGAATACGAATGCGAGATCATTCTGGTTGCCGAACGAGCTGCCGGCGCCCACGTCGTCACCATTGATATCCTGGGCCACCGTGGCGGACCACGGAGAACCCGACTGGCCGATCACGCGGGCGCTGAACTGGAAGCCCTTGATCTCGGGGGTCGCGCCGTACAACACCAGCTTGTGACGGAAGTCGGTGTTGCTGGCGCCCCAGGTGGGAATGCGCGGATCACCCGGCACCGGCGTGAACACGGAGCTGATGGCGATGCAGCAATTGAACGAGCTGTTGTCGCGGGTCTCATTGAACGTGAACGACCCGCTGATCGACCCGTTTCGCGGCAGACGTAACGCGGCATCGACAAAGAACGCCTTCTGGTGCGATCCCGCGTCGCTTTGCAGCTCGAGCACGCGCTGGAACTGCGAGAACGGCCGCGCGAGCACCGGGTTGCGCCCGCCGGTGGCGGTGATGCTGGCGGACGGCACGAAGACCGGGCGCCCGGCCTCGTTGGCGAGCGTGAAATCCGGAGTCGGACGCAGGTTGAGGTCGACGTAGCGATAGAGCTCGCTCGTGTGGGCGTACTGCGCCGCTGCACCGAGTGTCAGGTTGCCGTTGAACAGGCGACGCTGGTAGGCGATGTCGCTCTTCCACGTACGCGGCACCTTGAAATCGGCGCCGAAGAAGTTGACGAACTGCGGCCGCGGACCGCTGCCGGCGGGAATACCCGGCACGTTGGCGAACGACTGGCGATAGCTCACAAAATCCGGCGTCGGCGCAGCCGCGCCGGTGAGCAGCACATCGGCCAGCTGCGAGCCGTCGTTCAGCAGGTTGTTGATGTGCGCCATGTAGTGCGGCTGCGCGGTGAAGTACCCGCTTCCCACGCGCACCAGGTTCTCGCCGGCGCTACCCGGCGTCCAGGTCATCTGGGCTCGCGGCTGGATGGCGAAGTCGGTGGGCGCCAAGTCTGTACGCTTGCCGAAGGCCCCTTCGATCGCGGTGTTGGGGTTGGCGCCCGTGAGGAACGCCGACACATCGGCGCGCAATCCGGCCGTCAGGTTGAGATTGTCGCGAACGCGGAACTCGCCCTGCGCAAACACGCCACCATCGTACACCCACTGCCGCATGCGCGGTTCGAGATCCTGCAACGGCACCAAGCGCGCAAACGACGATGGGCGTCGAGCCTCGAGTGCGGCCAGGTTCGGGAACTGAAAGAGGCCGTCGGTTTCGATCGACACGAACATCGAGAGGTTGTTCAGCGAGTGGTCGGTACCGAAGGTGAACGCACTGCGATCCCCGTCGAAGCGCAACACATCGATCAGCTGATACGACTCTTCCGTCTGAAGTTCCGGGCTCGTGCGCTGTCCGCCGAACTGCAGGATCTGATTCGCGCCCGTGGCACCGGTCGGCAGCGTCGACGAGACGTTCACCCATCCACGCGGCAGACGCGTGTTGGGCTCGTTCTCCAAAATGCGGTTAGTGTACGCCAGTCGCACGTCGTTGGTCAGGCGACTGCCGAAATTCGACTTCACCGAGGCCATCGTCTGTACCTCGCGCGACTTCTGATTGCCGCGGCTCTCGAGAACCGAGAGCTCACGATCCGGGATCGAGTTGCCGTACAGGAAGTCGGAATACGTCGTGCGGAACGTCGCGCGATGCGCGTCGTTGATCTGGTAGTCGAGGCGTCCGAACACCGTGTTCAGCGTGTTGGCGCGATCGAACACACCGGTCTGTCGGTCCGCGCCGAGGCCATATGAACGGCGCAGGATATCGAGGAACCGCGCGACGCTGTCGGGCGCCACCTGCAAACGCGACCAATCCGCGTTGTTGTCCACCTGCAGCGTCGAGAACGGCTCGGCCACCTGCTGCCGATCGTACGCCGCAAAGTAGTGCAGCTTGTCCTTCACGATCGCGCCGCCCATGGAGCCGCCAAACTGCAGGTTGTCGAACTTGGTGACGTTCTGGCCAAGGAAGTTCGTATTGGTGGTGAGCGCCTGATTCCGGTTGTACACGAACAGCGAACCGTTGGTCGTGTTGGTGCCCGCACGCGTCGCGACGTTCACTGCACCGGCCCCCTGCCGGCCCTGCGTCACGTCGTACACGTTCGTTACCACTTCGAATTCACGAACCGCTTCCACCGAGATGGAGTACGGGCCGCGGCCGAAGCCGGCGCCCCAGATCGTGTTCTTGGCCTGCACGCCATCCACACGAATGTCGGTCCCGGTAACGCGACCACCGGCAATCGACGAGGACGACGTGATGATGCCGCCGGTTCCCGCGCGCGACGTGGTCGGCGCCAGGATCGCGAGGTCCGCGAATGATCGGTCCTGAATCGGCAACTGGCGAATCTCCTTTTCGGTGATCACCGTGCTGCCGCCGACACGCTCCGCCCGCTTACTCTCGCGGTCGGCCTTCACGTCCACCGCCGTCAGTTCGGTCGCGGACGGATCCAAGGCCAGATCGAGCGTCACGCGATCACCCAGATTCAGCATCAGGCCGCTGCGCGAGGCAGGGCGGAATCCAAGCTGGCGAACCGTCACCGTGTACGGTCCACCGATCGGAAGTTGCGCGAAGACATAGCGACCGCGGGCGTCGGTTTGCCGGGTTTGCTGGGTGCCGGTTGATGTGTTGCGCGCGGTCACGGTCGCGCCGACCACGGCCGTGCCAGCGGCCGATCGCACCTGGCCGGACACGAAGCCCTCGGTACCTTGGGCGTGTGCCCGGAAAATGGGCAGGCCGGTCACTACGACCGAGAGCAGCATACACACGGCGCGACGGACAAAAAGCATGCGCATAGTCGTCAGGGGGTGAGAGGAAGAATCGCCAGTTGGCGACGAACCGTACAATTCGACTCGTCTGTGACCGTCTGACGACAACACGACCACAGTTCTGTCACGGCGCGATGACGAATTTCACGACGAGCTGAGCCATAACCACTCCCTCTTCGCGGGCAGCGCAGTTATGTTGCAGGGCTGTCCCGGGACGGAGACACCGCGCCTCACAGAGGTACCGGTGACACTCCGCCCCATTCAGGCTGGTTTTGTGCTTCTTTCTGTGCCAACACCCTTCACGCAGGTCGAGATCTCCGGATGACTCCGTCTTTGGACGCACCGTCCCCGTCGCCGCGCGGCTTCAAGATCCTTTCCGGAACGGCCAATCAGCCGCTGGCGGAGGAGATCGCGAAGATGCTGGGCACCGAGCTCTGCAAGGTGACCTGTACGCGTTTCGCCGATGGAGAAGTATTCGTGCGCATCGACGAGAACATCCGTGGTGCGGACGTCTTCGTGGTGCAACCGACGAATCCGCCGGGCGAAAATGTTCTCGAACTCTTGCTGCTCATCGACGCTGCGCGGCGTGCCTCGGCCTCGCGCGTCACGGCGGTGCTCCCGTACACGGGATACGCCCGGCAAGACCGGAAGGATCAGCCGCGCGTGGCGATCGGCGCCAAACTCATGGCCAACCTCATCGAGACCGCCGGCGCCGATCGCGTCCTCGGCCTCGATTTCCACGCGCATCAGCTGCAAGGCTTCTTCGACGTACCGGTCGATCACCTGTACGCGGCGCCGGTATTCACGAACTATTTCCGCAAGAAGGGGCTGAAGGACCTGTGCGTCGTGGCCCCCGATGTGGGATCAGCCAAGATGGCGCGCGGCTTCGCCAAGCGTCTCGACGCCACCTTCGCCATCATCGACAAGCGACGTCCCAAGGCCAACGTGGCCGAGGTGATGAACGTCGTCGGTGAAGTCGAAGGCCGCGATTGTCTCATCCCCGATGACATGATCGACACGGCCGGCACGGTGTCCGAAGCCGCCCGTGCGCTCAAGAATCTCGGTGCGAACGACATCTACGTGTGCGCCACGCATGCGCTGTTCAGCGGCCCCGCCGTGGAACGGCTTTCGAACGCGCCGATCAAGGAAGTCGTGGTTACCGACTCCATCAACCTCCCGCCCGAGCGTCGGTTTCCGTCGCTGCATGTCATCTCGGTGGGCGAGTTGCTGGCGAAGGCGATCCGATTCACGCATGCCGACCAGTCGGTCAGTGTGCTGTTTGAATAACCGCAGAGTATGGAGTACAGGGTAAGGGGTACGGGGTGCTCCCAACTCCTCACTCCCGACTCCACACTTCGCCGTTATCCGATGGCCGGGCCGACCATTTCCGGTTACTCCCGAACCACTTTTCTCCGAGGGTGTTTCAATGTCCACCGCTTCTCTCTCTGCGTCCGTTCGTACCGAAACCGGCAAGGGCGCCGCTCGCAAGATTCGTCAGGCGGGCAGCATCCCCGCCGTGATCTACGGTCACGGCCGCGAACCGCAGTCGCTGATGCTCAACACGCGCGATACCGACAAGCTCCTCAAGAGCATCGCCGTCAGCAGCACGGTGATCGAGCTCAGCATCGACGGCAAGAGCGCGCGCACGCTCATTCGTGAAGTGCAGCGCCATCCGTTCAAGCGCACGATCACGCACATCGACTTCCAGGAGCTCGTGGTGGGTGAGACGGTGTCGGTCCAGATCCCGATCGTCTACGTCGGCGTGCCGGAAGGCGTACGTCTCGAAGGCGGCCTGCTCGACCAGATCATGCACCAGCTGCACATCGAAGTCGATCCATCGGCGATCCCGAACCACATCGACGTCGACATTTCGGCGATGAAGATCGGCAACACTCTGCACGTGTCCGATCTCGTGCTTCCTGCCGGCGTCAAAGTGCTCGACGAGCCGGGTAACACGGTCTGCATCGTGCAGGTGCCGAAGGTGGTCGTGGAAGTCGTCGCTGACGGCGCGGCCGAGCCGGAAGTCATCCGCGCGAAGCCCAAGGCCGACGAGAAGTAATCTCGGCGTTCTCGCCGTTTCGTTCGATCGTACGGGGCGCGGAGTCCGTTCAGCATGGTCACCCCACGCTGGCGCATTCCGCGCCCCGCCCGTTTACCCCTGCGCATGAAAGTCATCATCGGACTCGGCAATCCTGGCCGGGAATACGAACACACGCGACACAACGTGGGCTGGTGGTTGGTCGACCACCTTGCCCGGCAGTGGCATTTCGACCCGTGGCGCAAAGATGGCGACGCGGTCACGACGCAGGGCCTCGTGGGCGGCAAGAAGGTCAAGCTCGCCAAACCGCAGACGTTCATGAACCTCAGTGGCGCCGCGCTCCGCCCGTATCTCAAGCGCGAAGGCTGGAAGGCCGCCGACGATCTCATGGTGATCGTCGACGAAGTGGCCGTTCCCGCTGGGGAGTATCGTTTGCGCGCCGCCGGCAGCCCCGGTGGACACAATGGGCTCAAGAGTATCGAAGCCCACCTCAAGTCGCCCACTTATCCGCGGCTACGCATCGGAATCAAGCCCGTCGATGAACGTCGCCAGATCGGCGACCTCGCCGACTTCGTGCTGCACACCATGCCGCGTGACGAACGGGAGCTGGTGGAAGCGCTCTACCCCCGCATGATCACCGCGCTCGAGTTGTGGATCGCCGACGGCACCGAAAAAGCCGTCAGCGCCATGGGCCGCTGAGCGTTCACCGCGTGGCGTTCACCGCTTGGCGTTGATGTGCTGCTTCGTCCACACCACGATCACCGCGCACTGATTGCCCGCCGTCTGAAAGCGCGCGGGCGCTTGCATCTCGTTGTTGAAGATCTCGAGGGCGGCGATTTCGCTCTTCGGCAAGCGCGCCAACAGGTTGTCGGCAGTATTCGGCTCACGCACGGCGTTCACCCACAACGACGCCATGCAGTTACTGCGTCCGCGGATGACGAAATCGCCCGGCACACGTCCCACCTGTGTGCGAATGCCCGGCAGCAAGTCGAGCGCCTGACGGACCTCGGCGTACTTCGCGAAGTGCGTCGAATCCACGAATCGTCCAAGCCCCGACACTCTTCGCTCGTCGAGTTCGGTGGCGTCGCGTGACTTGATGCGCGTGGCACGCACGTTCACTTGCTCGACCAGGGTGCCCTTCTCCACTAGCACCTCGAGTCCGGTCACGCCGCGCTCGAGGACGTCGAGCTGCTTCGCCACCGTCACGTAGCCGATCTTGCGCGCCGACACCATGCGACTGCCGGTCGGCACCTCGTTGATCGTGAAGCGGCCATTGGGCCCCGACATGATTTCCGTTTTCGAGCCGCCGAACACCACCATGGCGGCCGGCACCGAGGCGCCGTTCTCATCGACCACACGCCCCTGCACCGTGGCGGTGGACGTCGGACCAGCGGTTGCACCGAGCATCAGATCCACGCGGCGCAGCGAGGCCGCGTCGGCATCCACCAGCACGTTGTCGGTGCGGTACTGCGACGACGACGAGACCAGCGCCGCCGGACCGAACTCCTGCACCCCGCAGAAGATGTAGCCGCCCAGCGAGTCGCTCCGCACCGTCATGGTCTCGAACTTCGGCGTGCTGTCGAGCAGGCTCTTCATCGCCTGCCACTGCAGCACCAGTCCAACGCCCGCCACGCGCGTCGTGCCATCAGCCGCGGTCGTGGACCCGAAGAGAATGCCGCCCAGGCCATTCGAGGGCCGACGTTGTCCCACGCAGAGCCGCGCCCACGCCGTGTTCATGCCCGGCGTGGCGACGATGGGACGCTCCCACTTACCGTCACCCTCCGGACGCGTGGCGCTCAACTCACCGAGCCCGAGCCGATCAGCCCGCTCGTGAAACGCCACGAGGCGCATCACGCGCTGCGCGCTGTAGATCATGAATCGCCCCAGCGAATCGCTGGCCGCCGACTCACCGCCGGGCTCCGCGGTGATCAATGCGCCCGCCAGCGGCCGGAACGCCAGACTGTCGTAGGCGAGCCCGCGAATGGTGTCCGGTCGCTGCGACAGCGGCGAAATCTGCGCACCCGCCGAGGGCGCTATCACGAGCCCGGCTACCACAAACGACGAAACGATTCCTACTTGACGAAATCCACCACGCATCACGCGCTATCCTCGAAGAAAGTGCCTGCATATACCGAGCGAGAAGTAATACCCAGAACCCAGAACTTCTACGCAAAACTCAAGACTCACGTGAGTCTTGCGTGATGAGTTCAAGTTCGGAGTCATGAGTGTTCCGGCGGTTGCCGTTTTTTTGCAGAACGCACAACGTTAATAAATGCTACCCCAATCTCCGGCTCGCAGCCTGCTCCTCGCCACTTTCGTGATCGTGGCCACCGCCTGTGGAGCGAACGACAGTTCCAGGGCGTCATCGACTTCCACCGCCATCCTCGGCGCCGTCGAGGAGATCGCCAGCCCGGCGCCGCCCGGCAGCAAGATGCCGGTCGTCATCGCCGATGACGACGGGGCGGCCTACCTGTCGTGGACGGAACAACGCGCCGACTCTTCGTTCGCGATCCGTCTCGCGAAGTGGAACGGCGCCGCGTGGGATTCGTCGCGCACGATCGCTGCCGACCGCCCGTTCTTCGTGAACTGGGCCGACTTCCCGGCCATCACAACGCTGGGCAATGGCGACCTCGCGGCGCATTGGCTCGAGCGCGAAGGCACGGGCACCTACGCCTACGGCATTCGCACCGTGCGCTCGCGCGACGACGGTCGGAGTTGGAGCACTCCCGTCACGCCGCACACCGACGGTCTCGAAGCCGAGCATGGGTTCGTGTCGCTGTGGGCCGACGGCGGCCGCAACGTTGGTCTGGTGTGGCTCGATGGGCGCAAGAGCGCCATGAAAGACTCGACACGTGAGATGACCGTTCGCACCGCCGTGGTTCGCGAAGACGGCACGCTCGCCAAAGAAACGGTGCTCGACGCGCGCACCTGCGATTGCTGCCAGACATCGACCGCCAGGGGGACGTTCGGTCGGGTCATCGTCTATCGGGATCGCTCCGCCAAGGACATCCGCGACATCGCCATCGTGCGCGAACTCGTCGGCGGCTGGAGTCCGCCGGTGCTCGTGCATGCCGACGACTGGTACTACCCTGGCTGCCCCGTGAACGGGCCACAGGTGGCCGCCAGCGGCAAGACGGTGGTCGTGGCATGGTATACCGCGGCCCACGACACCGCACGCGTGCTGGTGGCCACCTCGGTCGACGGGGGAGCCACCTTCGGCGCGCCGATTCGGATCGACGAAGGGGATCCCATTGGCCGCGTGTCGGTCGTACTCGACAGTCGGGCCGAACCGATCGTGGCGTGGCTCGAACAGCGCACCACGGATGAAGCCGAGGTCCTCGTGCGTCGCGTGACCGGTGCGAAGGTCGGTGAAACCCGGAGTCTGGCCCGTACGTCGGGAGCACGGCAAAGCGGCTTCCCGCGTCTCGCGGTGCTGCGCGATACCCTGTTGGCCACCTGGACCACCACGAAACCGGCAACACAGGTGCACGTGGCGCGTCTCCCTCTTTCCTCGAGTGCCCGATGAGTTCAGCGCGTTTTCCAGCCGTCAATCACACGCTGCGCATGGGCGGCCTGTTGGCCGCGGGTGCGCTGGTATCGACGCTCGGTACGTCGGTATCCGGGGCGCAGGACGCGCCCAAGTCCCCACCCGTATCCGCGACCGCGAGCGCGCCGCTGCCGCTGCCGCTGAAACTGGCACCGCGCCCGACCAAGAGCGCGATCACAGCCGACGACCTCATGACGCGGCTGTACATCTTCGCCGACGACTCCCTGATGGGCCGCGACGCCGGTACCGAAGGCAGCTTCAAGGCCACCGAATGGCTGGCGCGCGAAGCCAGGCGCCTTGGCCTCCAGCCGGCCGGCGACAGCGGCACGTTCTTCCAGACGCTGCCGCTCAAGAGCAAGAAAGTCGATCCGATGTCGTCGTTCATCGCCGGCGGCGCGTCGCTCGAACTCGGCAAGGAGTGGGGCTTCAAGAGCGGCAGCACGATGACGTTCAACGACACGCCAGTCGTGTTCGGCGGCGTCATGGGCGAGGCCTCGTTGCTGCCGGCCGATCAGGTCGCGGGAAAACTCGTGGTGCTGACCGTACCGCTCTCGCAGTCCGCCATCCAGCAGTCGGTGGAAGGCGACGTCGATGTACCCAGCGGTGCCGCCGGCATCATGCTCGTCGTGCCGCCGCAGGCGGCCGGCATCTTCGGCTATGTGTTGCGCCCCAGTGTATTCGTGGATGATCCGGCGTTCGGCGGTCCTCGCCTGTTCGTCGGCGCCGGCGCGATGTCGAAGCTCTTCACATCGCCCGTCAGTGAGCTCAAAGCCGGCGCCGTTGGCGCCACCGTGAACGCGAAAGCCATCCTCGACGTTACGCCGTCGCCGTTCGCGGCGCGCAATGTCGTCGCCATTCTGCCGGGCAGCGATCCGAAGCTCAAGCACCAGTACGTCGCGGTGGGCGCGCACAGCGATCACGTGGGCATGTCACGTAAATCAGTCGATCACGACTCGGTGCTGGTGTTCAATCGGATCGTGCGTCCGGGCGGCGCCGAAAACGACGACAAGATGGGGAGCGCCGAACAGTTCGTGCAGATCAATGCCGAGTTGGCCGAGATGCGGAAAACAAGCCCGACGCGTCGTGATTCCATCTTCAACGGGGCCGACGACGATGGCTCGGGCTCAGTGGCCGTACAGGAAATCGCCGAGATGCTGGCCGGCATGAAGGTCAAGCCGAAGCGCTCCACGTTGTTCGTGTGGCACGTTGGTGAAGAGAAGGGCCTGTGGGGCTCGAAGTTTTTCAACGTTCATTCCACCGTGGCGCGCGACTCGATCGTCGCCCAGCTCAACATCGACATGGTCGGCCGTGGTGCGGCCACCGATCTCACCGGCCTGTCCAAAGACGGCCAGGATCTGCGCGGTGGCCCCGATTATCTGCAGCTGGTCGGTTCCCGGCGCCTGTCTACCGAACTCGGTGATCTCGTGGAAAGCGTGAACACCACCAGGAAGCACAACCTCAAGTTCGACTATGGCATGGATGCCAACGACCACCCGATGAACATCTACTGCCGCAGCGATCACTACGAGTATGCCAGGTGGGGCATCCCGGTCACCTTTTTCACCACCGGCGGCCACTCGGCGTACCACCAGCTCACCGACGAGCCGCAATACATCGACTATCCGCACATGGAGCGGGTGGCCAAGCTGATCGCCGATGTCGCCCTGGATCTCGGCAACCGGGCGGGCCGTCCGGTGGTCAATCAGCCCAAGCTCGACCCGCGAGGCGTCTGCAAGCAGTAGTCATCCACGTCGGTGTGGCTTATCCTTTGAGGCTGAACCACCCACCGGTGACCCAGGGCACGAGTCCGGTCATCCCAGTCCCCTCCAGCCACACCGACATGTTCGACCAACTCCCGCTGCTTTCGTTGGGCGCGGGCGTCGTCGGCCTCATCGCGACGTTCCTGACCTTCGGCGGCATTCGCCGTCTCTCTCCCGGTACGCCGGCCATGCAGGATCTGGCCGGCGAAATCCACGTCGGCGCCATGGCGTTTCTGCGCGCCGAGTACGTGGTGCTCCTACCCTTCCTGGTGATCGTGGCCGGCCTGCTGGGTTGGGCGATCGGCATCAAGACCGCCATCGCCTACATCATCGGCGGCCTGCTCTCCGTAGCCAGTGGCTGGATCGGCATGCAGGGCGCCACCGCGGCCAATGTGCGTACCGCGGAAGCGGCGCGCTCCAGCGGCCAGGCGGCGGCGCTCCGTGTCGCCTTCGGCGGCGGGTCCATCATGGGCCTCGCGGTCGCGTCGCTCGGACTCGCCGGCATCGCCATCGTGTTCGCGTTCCTCGCCAAGGGCGAAGTCACGAATGATGCCAAGCTGTTCTCCGAGATCATCTCCGGCTTCGCCATGGGCGCTTCGTCAATCGCGCTCTTCGCGCGCGTCGGCGGCGGCATCTACACGAAGGCGGCCGACGTCGGCGCCGACCTCGTGGGTAAGGTCGAAGCGGGCATCCCCGAAGACGATCCGCGCAATCCAGCCACCATCGCCGACAACGTCGGTGACAACGTGGGCGACGTCGCCGGTCTCGGCGCCGACATCTTCGAGAGCTACGTGGGTGGTATCATCGCCACGATCGCTCTCGCAGCCACCAGCACGCTGCTCCCTGAAGCATCGCGCGTGAACGCCATGCTGCTCCCGGTGGCGTACACGGCCGCCGGTCTCGTGGCGTCGCTGCTTGGCATTTTCGCCATGCGCATTCTGGCCAAGGGCGATCCGGCCAACGCGCTGCGCCTGGTCACGTTCATCGCCGCCGGTCTGTTCCTGGTGTTCGCGTATTTCATCACGTCGATGGTACCGCTGGGAATGATGAGGGCTGACGGCACGGCGCTGCCCGCGCTTGGACCGTTCTTCGCCGTGATCGCGGGAACGGTGTCGGGTATCTCGATCGGTCTCGTCACCGAGTATTACACGGCGGCGGGCCCGGTTCGCCGCATTGCCGAAGCCTCGAAGACGGGTCCGGCCACGAACATCATCGCCGGCCTCGCCGTCGGCATGGAAAGCTGCATCGTGCCGGTGCTGCTGATCTGCGCCGCGATCTGGGTGTCGTTCACGTCGGCCGGTCTCTACGGCATCGCGATCGCCTCGGTGGGTATGCTGGCCACGGTCGGTGTCACGATGTCGGTCGACGCGTACGGCCCGATTTCGGACAACGCCGGTGGTATCGCCGAGATGAGCCATCTCGGACCGGAAGTGCGGAAGATCACCGACGGCCTCGACGCCCTCGGCAACACCACGGCCGCGATCGGCAAGGGCTTCGCGATCGGTTCGGCGGCCCTCACGGCACTGGCGCTCTTCTCGGCCTACGCCTCGGCCGTGAACCTCACGGTGCTCAATCTCATCGACCCGATGGTCGTGATCGGCATGTTCGTGGGCGGCGTGGTGCCGTTCTACGTCGGCGCCGCCACCATGACCGCCGTGGGTCGTGCCGCGCAGGGCATGGTGGAAGAAGTGCGTCGTCAGTTCCGCGAGATCCCGGGCCTGCTCGAAGGCAAGCCCGGCGTGAAGCCGGATTCGGCGCGCTGCGTCGAGATCTCGACCAAGGCCGCGATCCGCGAAATGATCGCCCCGGGCCTCGTGGCGATTCTGCTCCCCGTTTTCGTGGGCAAGTTCCTCGGCGTGACGGCGCTGGGCGGGCTGCTGGCCGGCGCCACGGTCACGGGCGTGATGATGGCCCTGTTCATGGCCAACGCCGGTGGCGCGTGGGACAACGCCAAGAAGATGATCGAAGGCGGCATCCTGGGCGGCAAGGGCTCCGATCCGCACAAGGCCGCAGTCGTCGGTGACACCGTGGGCGATCCGTTCAAGGACACCAGCGGACCGGCGATGAATATTCTCATCAAGCTCATGTCGGTCGTGAGTCTCGTGTTGGCCCCCTGGTTCTTGCGCTAAGACCCTTAACTCCAAACTTTTACTCAAAACGCCAGACTCACGTGAGTGTTGCGTCATGAGTTCAAGTTTGGAGTTATGAGTGATCCGGCCGCCGATGCTTCCTGCGTCGGCGGCCGATTTGCGTTCTCAATCTCCGCTCTCGAGTACTCGTCGGCGCAACACGATCAGCATCTTCCGAACGGCGACAACCTCGTCAAGCAAGGGCATCGCGACCGCGGCGGGCATGACCGCGGTGCGAAGCGCAAGATCGAGGTGACTCTCCGCCTCGGAGGCCGAGCCGATCGCTATCTGGAGGTACCGCGCAAAGTCACGGGGCCCAGCGCTATTTGCCCCTTCCGCAATGTTCGCGGCGATCGATTGCGCGGCGCGACGAAGTTGGCTCCGCAATGACACGACGTCCCGCCCGCGAAGATGCTGGGTGACGCCATAGACGTTGGCGGCGAAGGCCTGAGCGCGCTGCCACACGCGGAGCTTTCGAAAGTCCTGCATCCCGCCAATGTGCCCCTACCCCTGCCAAACGCCGTCACCAAAATTCCGCCCCCCACTACATTCCACCGCAGCCGGAGCGCCCCGCGTCTCCCGACCCCCCACTCCGTACCCCTTACTTTTTTCCTGTGCTCCAACTCGGCATCGTCGGCCTCCCCAACGTCGGCAAATCCACGCTCTTCAACGCCCTGACCTCGGCCAAGGCGGAAGCGGCGAATTATCCCTTCTGCACGGTCGATCCGAACGTCGGCATGGTGGAAGTGCCCGACGCGCGCTTGGCAAAGCTGGCCGAGATCGTGCAGCCTAAGCGCACGCTGCCGGCGGCGGTGCAGTTCGTCGATATCGCCGGGCTCGTGAAGGGCGCGTCGCAGGGCGAGGGACTGGGGAACAAGTTTCTCCAGAACATCCGTGAGACCGACGCCATCGTGCATGTGATCCGGTGTTTTGCCGACGACGATGTGACGCACGTCATGGGATCGCCCGATCCGGCGCGCGACAAGGAAACCATCGAGCTGGAACTGGCACTCTCCGATCTGAGCGTGGTAGAGAAACGCCTCGACAAAGTGAAGCGCGCGGCGAAGGCCAACGACAAGGATGCGCTCGCGGAAATGCCGGCGCTCGAAGCGGCCTACGCGGCACTTTCCGAAGGCATGCCACTGCTTCGTGCCGGACTGTCGGTCGAACATCTGCACTCACTCGCGGGGTTGCAACTGCTCACCGCCAAGCCGGTGCTCTATGCCGCCAACGTCACCGACGCCGAATTGGCGGGTGACGAAGGACCGTATCTCACGGCGTTGCGCGCGGCGGTGGCGGCCACCGGTGAACACGCCGAGATTGTGGCGTTCTCGGCCAAGATCGAAGCCGAACTGTCGGAGCTCCCGCCCGAGGAGCGCAGCGAGTTTCTCGCCTCGCTCGGCATCGAAACCGCCGGCCTCGACCGACTGATTCACGGCGGCTACCACCTGCTCGGCCTCCAGACGTATTTCACGGCGGGTGAGCAGGAAGTGCGCGCTTGGACGATTCATCGTGGCGACACGGCGCCGAAGGCGGCGGCCGTGATTCACACCGATTTCGAGAAGGGCTTTATTCGCGCCGAGACCGTGGCGTACAAGGATTTCGTTACGCACGGCGGATGGAAGAACGCTCGGGAGAAGGGGGTGGTGCGTTCGGAAGGCAAGGAATACGTCGTGCAGGACGGCGATGTGCTGCTGTTCCGCTTCAACGTCTAGCCGACCCTTTTCGCCCGATCTGGGTAGCAGGTCGCCATGAGGATTGTATCGATACGCACGGCGCTGGTCGCCGCGGTGATGCTCGCGGGCGCTTCGTCCCCGCTCGCCCCACAAGCTGCGGATACGGCGGAGACTTCCGCCATCCAGCGACTTCCCGCCGACGCGCTGTCGGTGCCGTTCAAGGTCGGTGAACGGCTCGACTACGAGCTGCGTTTCGGCTCGCTCAAAGTCGGCAACAGCAGCATGGAAGTGCGGGAAATCACCCAGGTGCGAGGCCGTTCGGTATGGCACACGGTGTTCACCATCAAAGGCGGCTTCGCGCTGTACCGCGTGAACGACGTGTACGAGTCATGGTTCGACGTGACCACACTCAATTCGTTGCGCTATCATCAGGATGTCGACGAAGGCAGTTACGAGCGCAGGCGTCGCTTCGAGATCTTTCCTGAGCGCGGCATGTTCAAAGAGAACGACCGTCCGGAGGAGCCGACCGTCGCCAACCCGCTCGACGAGGGGTCGTTCCTGTACTTCGTACGCACGTTGCCGCTCGAAGTCGGCAAGTCGTACGAGTTCGCACGCTACTTCAAAGCGGAAGGGAATCCGGTCCGTATCCGCGTGGTGCGCCGGGAAACCATCACGGTACCCGGCGGGACGTTCAAGACCGTTGTGCTGCAGCCCACCTTTCAGACGAAGGGCATCTTCAGCAAGAACGGCAGGGCGGAAGTGTGGATCACCGACGACGATCGCCGCATGATGGTGCAGATGAAGTCGAAGCTCAGCTTCGGCTCACTCAACCTGTACCTTCGCGGCTCGAGCGGCACGAAGTAGTCACTGTCGCCGTCAGGCAGGCGGCATCAGTCGTCGAAGAACTGTTCGCTGCGGTGCGCGTCGGAGCGCACCATCGGGAGCGCACACTGCGCGTCATCGTGGCGAGTGGCATTGACCCACGTCTTCACCTGATACGCGTGTAACGGTCGTTCGTACGGCCGAAGGAGACGTGCGGCGTCCGCCGGCGCCGTGTGGGGATCGAGCCAGGCGTCGACGTCGTTGAGCGGTAGAATCACCGGCATGCGATGGTGAATCGGCTCCATCGTGGCATTCGCCTCAGTCGTGATGATGCAGCAGGTGAGCATCGGATCGGCAATGGGGTCATGCTTGGGCTGCCACAGGTCCCACAGGGCCGCCATCACGAACGGCTCGTCGTCGGGCAGTCGAATGCACCACGGCTGCTTCCCTTGGTGACCGGGCACGACTTGCCACTCGTAAAACAGGTCGGCGGGCATCAGACCGCGCTGTTGCTTGAACGCCGCGCGGAACGCGGGCTTGGCGGCAATCCCGTCGGCGCGGGCATTGGCGAGCTTATGGCCGATGCCGGGGTCTTCGGCCCAGAATGGGATGAGTCCCCACTTGGCCATGCGGAGCTCGCGTGTGTGGCCCTCCTGCAGCACCAATGGCACCGCCTGGGACGGCGCCACGTTGTAGCGGGGAGTAAGTGCGGGAAAGGTGACGCCCAGAGGGAGCGTCCCGAGTCGCGCGGGGTTGCCGAAGCCGTATCTGCCACACATATGCACGCAATGTACGGTAGGCCACCCTTCCCTTCCATCCCACGTCGGGCTAGGCTTAAAGGCTCATCTGGAACTGATCACCGTTCCTCTGACCCTCCTCCCGCGGATCGGCACTTCGGGGGGCACCTTAGACCACAGGGAGGATTGCCGAGTGGCAAAGCTCAAAATCCGCCGCAACCCAACGCGGCGTTACGAAGCCGTGTACATCATCGATAGTGCGATCGAGGATGCGGCCATTCTGGAAAAGTTGGACAAGTTGCAGGGCCTTCTGAATCTCGCCGCACCGGCTGAGATCGAACATTGGGGCCGTCGCCAACTCGCGTACAAGATCGGCCGGCACGAAACCGGCTACTACGCGATCGCACGGTTTGAAACGGTGCCTGCGGTGCTTCCCGAGTTCGAGCGTGCGCTCAAGCTCGACGAAGGGATCATCCGGTATCTCATCTCGCTGGCCGAGCATGAGCTGGGTGCACCGAAGCTCACCGATGAAGAGCTCGCTTCGCGCCGTCGCGCGGGCGATGACGACGACGACGACGAGGATTAAACCATGCGCCGCCAAAAGAAGCCCTGCCCTATCACGGAAGCGGGGATCCGCTACGTCGATTACAAGGATGACCGTCTCCTCGCCCGCTTCATCACGGATTACGGCAAGATTCTGCCGGCCCGCCTGAGCGGTGTCGACGCGCGTCATCAGCGTCAGTTGTCGAAGGCCGTCAAGAAGGCGCGCTATCTCGCGCTCCTTCCGTATGTGAAGGGACAGACGGGCTGAGCATGACCGGAGCGGTCGCGTCGGGGCTCGCCGCGACCGCTCCGCAGGAGCGTGGGTGGCGGTGGTTCGTGCTGGCGCTGGTGCTGATGGTGCTCGTCACCGCGGCGCCGGCGTGGCCCGCCTCACTATCCCTCTTGGCCGGAGCAATACGGCTGCTGCTGCCGGTTGAACAGTTTGCCCTGCTCGTCCTCGTCGCGATCGCGTCCTGCGCGATCATCGGCTGGTGGTCAGGTGGTCGGCTCGTGCAGGCGCTGCTCTGGGTCGCCGCAGCGGGATACGTGATCTGGAAGGTGCCGCTCCCGTTCTCGGGATACGGTGCCTTCGGGCGGGGTTGGGCGCTCACGCTGGGCGCGTCGTTCGGACTCGTCTGTCTGGCGTCGCCCCGCACGTCGCTTCTGACCCGGGCACTGGGCTCGATCGGGCTCGCGGCTATCATCACGGTGGTGGGCTTCACGACCCGCACCACGGGCGGCAGTACGCTGTTCGAGGGTCCGGCGCAGATGCTCACCCAGGAGTATCAGCGTCGACTCGGTGAGTCGTTGCAAAGCTGGCGCAGTCGGTCGGACACGGAGTCGTGGCGCGCGTTCGCGCAGCGCTTCCCCGCGGCCGCTGAGCGCGCCGCGACGGTAGAAAACCTGCTGGTCGCACTGGCTGAACCGCTCTCCAGAGCGGGGTCGGCGCGAGGATTCGTCCCTGGACCACTGGTCTCGATTGCGCCGGCATTATTGGCGCTCGAATCACTGTTGGCGTTGGCGTTGGGGTGGGCCGCGTTTCACCGTCTGTCGAGGGTGCGTATCGGTCCGCCGTTGGTGGCGCTGCGCGACGTGCGATTCAACGATCAGTTGGTGTGGGGGTTGGTCGTCGGTGTAACCGTGTTGCTGTTACCGACGCTCGCGGAGTGGCGAACGGTCGGTGCGAATTTGTTCTGTTTTTTCGGGTCGCTGTACGCCTTTCGAGGCGCCGGCGTACTCACCTGGTGGATCCCCGACCGCTTCGCCGTTCCGGCGTTGCTCGCGTTGGTGGTGCTGGTCCCGATCCTGGGTCCAATCTGGGTCGTGACCGCCATGCTGGCGGTCACCTTCAGTGTGGGGCTAGGTGACACCTGGCGTGACTTTCGAGCCGGCGCGCAACCGCGCCGATCGTCGCCGCGCTGATTTCACACACCTTTATCGCAGGACCCGGAGCTCCCATGGAAGTCATCCTTCGTAACGCCGTCGACAAGCTCGGACATCCTGGTGACATCGTCTCCGTGTCCGCCGGCTTTGCCCGCAACTTCCTGATCCCCCGCGGCTTCGCCTTCGAAGCCACGACGGGCAATCGCAAGCGCATCGCGCTCGAGAAGGGCCGTCTCGAGGCGCTCGAGTCCGAGCGCGTCGCCGCCGCCCAGACCATCGCCGACAAGCTGGCCGAGGTCTCCGTGACCTTCGCCGCGCGCGTCGGCGAAGAGGGCAAGTTGTTCGGTTCCGTGACCACGGCCGACATTGCGCACCAGCTGGAAACGCAGGGCTTCCACATCGAGAAACGTCAGATCGAACTCAACGAGCCGATCAAGACCTTGGGCGTGTACCGTGTCGGCATCCGCCTGCACGCCGACGTGAAGCCTGAAATCAAGGTCTGGATCATCAAGCAGTAATCCACAGAAGTTCGTCTGTACGACCACTTCGGTGAATTCGAATGAGAGTGCTCCTGCCGACATCGGCAGGAGCACTTTTTCGTATCTTTCTGGAATCTGGAAGAACTGTTGCCGCGGAAGATCCTTTCGGGAATGATGGACTGCCCGGTGGTAGTTCCGCTTCGGCGATGTGGAGTACGGTGTTCTTCGCGCGTCACCCCGCGGGCACCGTCTCACTCGAAATGTGAACGGTTTCTGTTCTGTGCGTGTCACGCGCGTGCGCGTCGTTTTACCTAGAGAGAGAGTTTCCCCTCGCACGTCTCGCCGGAGCGCCGCGCTGTGTTGCCATCTCGGATCGCTGATTTGTTCATGGCAACCAAGGAGGTTGCCTCCGGACTCGCGCAGCGCGCGGTTCGACTGCGCGCGCGTCGCACGCGTTGGGCCGTTCTGCTGCTCGGTGCCGTGTTGACAAGCGCCTGCCAAGACGCCGCGGCGCCAGAGTCCCCACGGGTGGGTAACCTGAGCATTTCCCTTGAAGGATTGCCCGACGGCGCGACGACCACCGTGCGGCTGAGCAGAGGCGGCAAATTCCGCACCGTATCCTCCAGCGAAACGCTCGACGGGCTCGACGTTGGCGAATGGATGCTGAGCGCACACCGCGTCGTGGTGAACGGCATCACGTATGAGCCGTCGCCCGCCACCTCCATGGTCAACATCCCCGCGCGGTCGATCAGACGGTCCGTCGGATCCGCGCGCGTTGTGTGGACGCCAACCACGGGATCGCTGCAGTTGGCGGTACTGGGGCTCCCGACGGGCGTGCTGGCGCACGTCACCGTCTCCAGCACCACCGTGTCGCGCACTGCGACCGCCTCGTCATGGCTCTCCGGCCTGCCTCCTGGACTTTACACCATCGCGGTGCGTGACATACGCGCGCCGGAAGGCACGATGCGCGGGGACGTGCTTTCGCAAACGGTGTCCATCAGCGCATCGGCCATGCCGATGTCGGCGTCGGTGTCGTATCGCCTCGCGCCAGCCGCCGTGGATATCGTGGTGTCCGGACTCCCGTCGGTGAGTGCCGCGCTCACACTTATCTCACCGAGTGGCCAAAGCACGGCGGTCGGCGGAAGTACACGGCTCGCACCCGTTTCGGCGGGCCGTTGGCAACTCCTCGCGGCTTCGGTCCAGGCGAACGGCTTCACGTACCGGCCGACACCGGCCGTTCACGACACGAGCGTGAGCGCGGGCGATACGCTGCGCTTCCCGGTGAACTACGCCGTGTCGAGTGGTGCACTCGCCATCGCGATGACCGGCTTGCCCGGTGGTGCAGCGGGAAGCGCGCGCGTCAGCGGTCCCAATGGGTTCGATCGCGTCGTCACGACCACCACCACGCTTACCGATCTCACTCCCGGCACGTATGTCGTGTCAGCGGATTCCGTCGTGCGCAACGGATTCGCCTGGCGCCCGTCGCCGCTCTCGCAGCAGGTCACGGTCTCGGCGTCGATGGTCGCCGCTCCCGCCACCGTGGCGTACGCGGCGGTGACCGGTACCCTTGTCGTGACGCTGAGTGGCGTGCCGAATGGCGCGAACGGCTCACTTCGCGTGATCGGCCCCTACGGATTCGATCGAACGGTGACCGCCAACACCGTGCTCACGCCAACGGCTGCCGGATGGTATACCGTGACCGCCGCGGCGTTCGTGGCGAACGGATCGACCTACGCGGTCACGCCGTCGTCGGTCAATCGAGTGGTCGCCATCGCGGGGCGTGATTCGGTGGAGATGCGCTACGTCGGGCCTGGCGTTCCCGTTGACACACGCGCACACGCTGGGCAGGCACAGTCGGCCGCTGCCGGCACCGCGCTGGCCGTAGCCCCAGCGGTTCGGATGCTCGATGCAGACGGACGTGGCGTGCCTCGAATGACTGTCACGTTCGTCGTCATCAGCGGAGGCGGCGCGGTGGCCTCGCCGAACACGATCACTGATACGCTCGGTGTGGCGCGTTCCGGAGGATGGACACTTGGTCCCGTCACCGGACCGCAGGTGATGGTGGCACGATTCAATGGGCTGCCCGAGGTGACGTTTACCGCGACAGCGACGGTGCCTCCGGCGAGTGGGGTGCTGGCCGTTGTCAACGGTGTGGACGGACAGTCCGCCGCCACGGCGGGTACCGTCGCAGCACCGCCGGCGGTGTCCGTGCGCACCGCGGCTGGGGTACCGACGGCGGGCGTGAGCGTAACCTTCGACGTGATCGAGGGGGGCGGCACGCTGACTGGCGCCACGGCGGTGTCCGATGCCAGTGGGCGAGCGGCAACGCAGTCATGGCGACTTGGTCCGAACGCGGGGGCGCAGCGCGTGCGGGCCACCGCCGTCGGCCACACCACCGTGATCATCACGGCCACCGCGGTGGCAAGCGGCGCACCGACACTCGACCGTACGGTCCTGCTTCGCAACCTGGCCACACCGTGGGACATCGCGTTCGCCCCCGATTCCACGATGGTGTTCACCGAGCGCTCGGGTCGCATTTCGGCCGTGCGCCCGGGGAGCACGACGCCGCGCCTGCTGGCCGCACCGTCGAACGTCGGCGCCAGCGGACAGAGCGGCATGCTCGGTGTCGCCATCGACCCCGCCTTCGCGAGCAACCGGCGCATCTACACGTACCAGTCGTTCCGATCATCAAGCGGGGCGATGGACAATCGGGTGGTCCGCTGGACCGTCGATGCCGGGTGGACCGCCTTGTCGAATCGCACCGACATCGTAACCGGCATTCCCTGGGGGAATGGTGGTGCGCATTCGGGCGGACGGCTGCGTTTCGGCACCGATGGCTTCCTGTATGTGGCCAGCGGTGACAATCGGATCGGGCCCATTCCACAGGATCTCTCCGGGCTCGGCTCCAAGCTGTTGCGTGTCACGACCGATGGTGCCGGTGCGCCAGGGAACGGCACGTTTCCGCGCACGGCCGACGCCCGCATCTTTGCCTACGGCTTCCGCAATCCGCAGGGGTTGGCGGTGCGCGCCAACGGGGAGGTGTTCACCTGTGAGCATGGTCCCGTCCACTCCGATGAAGTCACCCGCGTGGTGGCCGGCGGCAACGCGGGATGGGATCCGATGAATCCGGGAGATCCGACCTATCGCGGATACGACGGCCGCTGGCCGATGAGCGACGACAGCAAATTTCCGACGGTGCTCCGGCCCACGTGGACCACCGGCACCGCTTCGGAAGGCATGTCCGGGTGCACGTTCGTCCGCGGGCCCGAGTGGCGCAGTTGGGATGGTGCACTGATCGTCGGTCTGCTCGCCAGCCGACGCGTGCAGGTGCTGCTCCTCACCGCCGACGGCGGCAGCACCACACTCGCGGTGCGAGCGCTCGAGCATGGTGATCGCATTCGCGGCGTCACGCTCGGACCCGACGGCGCGCTGTATGTCATCACCGATGGGAAAGCCGGTGGCGATGAGATTTGGCGGGTGGTGCCACGGTAGGCGCCCGGTCTGCGACGTACGGCAGCTCAGGGGTCGGCGCCAAACACCGCGAGCCAGAAAAACGTCCCGACTCTCCCGAATCGGCATCTCATTGGCACTATATTTGAATGTTGATTATTTGGCCTCAGCAGAACCGCGCTGGGCTTGGACTACAGAGCGGTGATCGGCATCAATTGCCGGTATGAGGGGGAGTCCCGACTCGGACTCCCCTTTCTTGCCCCTGTCCGAGTCGCTGTCCAGCGCGCAACCTTCATTCACCCGATGGGGTACCGCAGACAGACGGCGGCTTTCCATCACTCGAATTCTCCCGAATCCATACATGGCAGAACGTCCGCCAAGCCCCGGCGAATCCATTGCTCGCCGCGCCGCTGCCCTTGCCAGTGACATGAAGGCCAACGATATCCTCGTCCTCGATTTACGCGGAGTGACGGATATGACCGACTTCTTTGTTATTGCCAGTGGGACATCCGACACGCACGTCCGCGCCGTAGCCGAACACATCCAGGCAGGGTTGAAGGAAGGTGGCGTGTCTACCACTATGACCGAGGGCCTGACGCAGGGGCGCTGGGCGCTGCTCGATTATGCGCACACGGTCATTCACGTATTTCATCCGACGTTGCGTCAGTATTATCAGCTGGAACGGCTGTGGGGAGACGCAAAGCCGGTACTTGTAAAAACCGAAGCCACGCAGGGAGCCCGGTAAATGCCGCAGGCGCAGCGCTGGACACGATGGGGAGCGGCTCTGGTTTTCGCGATCATCTCGATCGCTTCGCCGCTCCATGCCCAGTACTTCGGGCAGAATCAGGTCCAGTACGATCGGCTGCGCTGGCGCGTCATTGAAACCGAGCATTTCCAGATTCACTACTATCCGGAAATCGCCGATGTGGCGCCCGATGCCGCGCGTATGGCCGAACGGTCGTACGCGCGGTTGTCACGCCTCATGGCCCACCAGTTCCGCGAGAAGAAGCCGATCCTCATCTTCGGGTCGTCGGGAGATTTTGCGCAGAGCAACGTCTTCGGTGATCTCGGCGAAGGCACCGGCGGTGTCACCGACGCGCTGCGTCAACGCATGGCGCAATTCTTCAGCGGCGACTGGGCCAGCTTCGAACACGTGCTCCAGCACGAAATGGTGCACGTGTTTCAGTTCGACATTTTCTCGCGCGGCCGCGCCGGCGCGGGGTTGCAGAACCTGGCGATGGTGAATCCGCCGCTCTGGTTCATGGAAGGCCTTGCCGAGTACTTCTCGATCGGCCCCAATCACCCGTGGACCGATGCGTGGGTGCGTGACGCGGTCACGAACAACGCACTCCCTACGATCATGCAGATGACGGAGCGCCCCGACAAGTACTTCCCGTATCGCTACGGGTTGTCGGTGTGGCAGTACGTCGGCGCGCGGTGGGGTGACGAGGTCATCGGCGAGATCATGAACGCGGTGCCCAGTGTCGGTATCGATCGCGCTTTCCGCCGTGAAATCGGGCTGTCGCTCGACGAGCTCAGCGCCGAATGGAAGCAGGCGATGCAGAACAAGTATCTGCCGATCGTCGCCGAACTCCAGCGACCCCGCAGCTTCGCCGAGCCGCTGCTCTCGCAGAAGCGCTCGGGCAGTATCGCCAGCCTCTTCGTGGCGCCGGCGCTCTCCGACGACGGCAAGTACATCACGTACATCGCCTACGGCAGCTTCCTGCGCGGCGAGGTCTTCCCCGAGATGTACCTCGCCAACGGCGAGACGGGCAAGCGTATCACACGTCTCGTGAAAACGACCACGAATCCCGACTTCGAACAGCTGCGCTACATCTACTCGCAGCCTTCGTTCTCGCCCGACGCGAAGATGCTCGCCTTTACCGGACAGAGCGGTGGACGCGACGTGCTGTACGTGATGAATGTGAAATCGCGGAAGATCGTGAAGAAATTCGATTTCGAGCTCGATCAGGTGATGAGCCCGAGCTTCTCACCCGACGGGCGTCGTATCGTGTTCAGCGGCATGCGTCGCGGGACCAGCGATCTCTACATCGCCAATCTCGATGCCGGCGGCTATGCGCAGGTGACGAAAGATCCGTACGGCGATCTGCAGCCCCAGTGGTCGCCCGATGGACGCACGATCGCCTTCACCAGCGATCGCGGAGCGGATACCGATCTCGACATCATGAAGATCGGGAAGTGGAAGGTGTCGTTGCTCGATCTCGAGACGCAGAAGGTCACGATCCTCGATGGGCAGGACGGTCGCAGCCTCAATCCGCAGTGGGCGCCCGACGGCAAGTCGCTGGCCTACATCACCGATCGCACCGGCATCGCCAATATCTTCCTGTACGACCTCGAGGCGATGCAGCACTACCAGCTCACGAACGTCCTCGGCGCCGTCACGGCGGTGGCTGAACAGTCGCCGGCCATCACCTGGGCGCGCGGCGCTGACGTATTGGCGTTCGTGTACTACGAAAAAACCGACCACGCGATCTGGAAGATCAGGAATCCTCGGTCGCTCAAGAAGGAGCCGTATCGCGATCCGGTGGTAGTGTCGCAGGGCGGCACGCCCGCCAAGGTGATCACGCCGACCACGCCGGTCAAACCCGTCATCGTGGATCGCACGGCACATCTGAATCGCGGCACGCTCAGCGATACCGCCGCCGCCCGTCAATCGTTCTACCGGCCCACCGTCGGGGCAATGGCGCGCGCGTCGGACGACCTGCCGGTGTCCGTCGCCGCGCGCATGTCGGAAACGGTGAGCGTGCGTGCCCTGATGGACAGCTTCGATTTCAATCTTCCCGACTCCACCAAGTTCCGCGAGTACCGCTACAGGGCGCGCCTCACGCCGGAGTATGTGGCGCAACCGTCCATCGGGTACCAGCAGGGGAACTTCGGCCAGGGGACGTTCGGTGGCACCACGGTCGTGCTGAGTGATCTGCTGGGCGACCGGCGTCTCGCGCTCTCCGGCGCCATCAACGGACAGCTCAGCGACGCCCAGGTGTTCGTCGGCTACACGAGTCTTGGACGCCGGCTGCAGTACACCACCGGTTTGACGCAACAACCGATCTATCTGCTGTCGAATTACACCCAGGAACCACTCGGCGGCAACCGATTCTCGGAATCGCAGGAGATCACTCGGCTCGTCGTGCGGCAAGTGTTCGCGGCCGGATTGTATCCCCTCAACCGCTTCACGCGGTTCGAGCTGGGTGCGCGCTTCCAGAACATCGACCAACAACGGTTCCCGTTCACGCGTCTGGTGGACTACAATCAGGGATTCGCCACCGGTTTCGAGCGAGGTCCCACGCGCAACGTGTCCTCGGCCAACACGATCTCGCCGTCGCTCGCGTTTATCTCCGACAACACGCTGTTCGGGTACACGGGACCGATCTCGGGACGCCGGCTGCGTCTCTCGGTGGAGCCGAGCGTCGGGACGTGGCAGTGGACGGAGTACCTGGCGGACATCCGCGCCTACTACCCGATCCTCTTCAACTACGTCACGTTCGCCACCCGATTCACCAGCAGCATGTCGGTGGGTCGCGACGAGCTGCGCTTCCCGAAGTGGATCGGTCGTCCCGACTTCATCCGCGGCTACAACCGCGAGGACCTGGGCGGGATCAACTGCACCGGCCTGCCGACAGACGATGGCTCCGCATGCAACTCCGTCGAGCTGATCGGCAGCCGCGTGGCCTTCGCCAACGCCGAACTGCGCTTCCCGATCATCCGGAACTTCGGTCGTCGTCTGCCGATCGGGTTGCCGCCCATTGATGGCCTGTTCTTCTATGACGCCGGAGTCGCGTGGTCGCAGGACCAGCAAGTCGTCGGAAG
>Ga0105047_10003964_pt1 | contig 25976 bp, 24 predicted proteins | sample MAT04_FD_78384 | JGI IMG/M metagenome (GOLD analysis project Ga0105047, IMG submission 78384) | Freshwater microbial communities from Lake Fryxell liftoff mats and glacier meltwater in Antarctica - MAT-04 (megahit assembly) | ecosystem: Environmental > Aquatic > Freshwater > Ice > Liftoff...
CGGATGATCGCAGCGACGTGCGGGGGTGTTCGGGTCGCGAGCTTGTACGTGCCCAATGGCCGCACCCTGACCTCGCCTTTCTACGAGGCGAAGCTCGGTTGGCTCGCGCGCCTGCGTCGCTGGCTCGATGAGTCGTGTGATGCAGGGCAGCCGCTGGTCGTCGGCGGTGACTACAACATCGCGCCCGCCGATGTGGACGTGTGGGATCCCGCGGCGGTGCACGGCGGCACCCACGTCTCGGCGCGCGAGCGTGAGGCGCTAGCCAACCTGCTCGCGTGGGGCTTGAGCGACGCGTACCGAACGCTGCGCCCCGAGCCGCAGCGCTACAGCTGGTACGACTACCGGGCGGGCATGTTCCACAAGAACCAGGGCATGCGGATCGACCTTTTGCTGGTGAGCGCGAGCGTGGCCTCGCGGGTGAAGTGGGCCGAGATCGACCGAGAGGCGCGCAAGGGCAAGCCCACGCCTTCGGATCATGCGCCGGTGATCATCGATCTCGACGCGCCGGGGCGCCCCCTCGACGCGGGCTGGGAAGCGGCCGCAGAGCGCATCAAGAAGCGGGTCAAATAGTCACGCGGGGTGCCCAGCCACGAGTACGCGTCGTGCCAGGGCATTCGCGGCTGGTGAGGTCGCCGAGTCGGGCTACACCCCGGGATGTCTGCTCGCGCGCTCGGTCCCGTATTCCTGTCCCTCGCGCTCGTGTTGAGCGGTTGCCCCGACACGGGTGGCGAAGACTCGGGCGTGGTGCTCCCCGACGTCCCCGTGCCGGACGTGTCCACCGATGCGCCGCGCCCAGACACGGGGCCGCGCCTCGACGACGTCCTCATCTACGCGCACTCGTCGGATACGCTCTTCACGTTCTCGCCGTACACGAACACGGTCAGCACGGTGGGGCTCTTCCTCTTGTCGGGCGGCGGGGACCCGCCAAGCATGCTCGACCTCGCGGTGAACGCCGAGGGTGACGTGTACACCGCGAGCGCCGACACCCTCTTTCGGGTCGATCCCGAGACCGCGGTGGTCACCGAAGTGGCCGACTTCGATCTCCCGTCCGGCGAGCTCTTGTATGCGCTGTCGTTCGTGGTGCGCGGCATGCTCTCGCCCGACGCCGAGGTGATGATCGGGGCGACGAACGGGGGCGTGCTCTACCGCGTCGATCCCGCGACCGCGCACGCGACCCGGATCGGGAACTACCCCGATGGCTGGCAATCGAGCGGCGACATCGTGTCCGTCGCGGGGCTCGGCACCTACGCGACGCTGAAGCGGGCCGAGTTCGACAGCGACGTGGTCGCGCAGCTCTTGTTCGACTCGAGCGGCAACGCGACGGTCATCGTGCTCGGCCCATGCGGATACCAGAACCTCTTCGGGCTCGGCTACTGGGGGCGCGATCTCTACGGGTTCACCCTGACCGGGCAGCTCTTGCGGATCGATCGCACCTCCGGCGCCGCGACCATCGCGACCGAGGCGACCGGCACCTCGCAGTTCTACGGGGCCGGGGTGACGACCATCGTCGAAGTGGTGTTCTGAGCTGATCACGCGCGCTGGCGGGCTCGTCGGGATGACCTGTGTCTGCTTCTATCAATTACGGACCCGGAGGTCGCCCGCAGTATCGGGCCCATGATCGCGTCGACCCGACTGCCCCGTCCCGCCCACTGGCTCGAGCTCGTCATCGGCGGCGGCTTCGCGGCGGCGGCCGCGCTCGCCATCGCCGTACCGCTCCTCGTCGATCCCTTCGATCGCGGGCCGCTCGGTCCACTCCTCACCCCGGTGTTGCTTGGCGTCTTGGTGTCCGTCGGTGCGCTCATCGCGGGCGGACCACGCGGTCGCGCGCGTCTCGGCGCTCTCATCCTCGGCTCCAACAGGCGGTACGTCAGAGGGCGGCAGTACGTGATGACGTGGGAGCGAAGCCGCACCCTCACACGGCTCGGCCGCACACCGGCGATCGCCGTCATCCTGCTCGGTGGTGCGCTGGTCTGCTTCGCCAAGCCCGTCCTGGGCCCGTTGGTCGAGCGTGGGGGCGACGCGGCGACGGGGGATCTCGGGCCACCCGGTCTGCCGCCCCTGAGCGCCGCGATGCGTGCCGAGCTCGACACGGCCGCCGCCGCTGGCGATCCCGAGGCGATCGCAGTGCGATCGCTCTATGCGCCTGACGCGGCGGAAGGATCGTCCTACGTCGGCGCCTTGGCGTTCGACGAATACACCGCGGAGCGCAACGTCGCGTGGCCCAGCACCGGCCTGGTGCTGCTGCTCCTCGCGCTCTGGCTCGTGGCGTCGCCCGGTGGCCTGTCTCGCGCGGCCGAGCTGGCACCCGAGTCGAGCGCGGACGTCCGCCGCGATGGCGCGCTCTCTGGGGGCTCGACGTGAGCACCATGGGATGGCTCGCCCTCCTCGGGACCATCGTCGGCGGCGTGGTCGTCCTGCTCGTGGTGCTCATCGCCGGCGGCTGGGCGGTAGCCAAGCTCGGCGACGCGCTGAATGGGCTGCCTCGCACCCGCGCGTCGCTGATCGCGCGCGGCGTCGATGCGCGCCTTGCGGATCGAATCGTCGACGAGCTCGCGGCGGAGAACGCCGGGATGGGCTGCGGCCTGCTGTTCGGTGGGCTCGGCGTCTGCGCGCTGGGCTACGGCCTCTACACGCTCGCTGGGATGTACGCCCCGGAGCCCGACGAGCTGTTGCTCTACCCGGCGCCAGGTCTCCTCGGCCTACTCATCGCGAGCGTCCTGGTGATCCGCGCGCGCCGCATCGATGCGGATTCGTCCGCGACGCACCGGGCCCTAGTCACGAGGGCGAGCGAAGTGACCACCTTGGTCCCGACCACCAAGCCGCTGAATCTCAACATCACCACCACCGCCGACGCGCTGGCGCAGACGCGTGTCACGCAGTGGACGCCGGTGCCGCACGTGGTGCTCGTCTACCGTGACGGGTCGCACTTCGCGGTGCGCGCGTTCGACGACCGCGACCACCTCTCGACGTCGCTGCTCCAGGCCCTGCGCACCGCGCTACCGAACACGCCTGTGGAGCCCTTCCGCCCGACGTTCGCGGCTCCGGATGCGTCGATGGCGTCGCCCGCCTGATCCGGTCGATGCCGATTCCGGTCGATGCCGATTCCGGTCGATGCCGTATCCGGGTCGACTCGGCTCACGGACGCGAGAGGTGCGATGCGCCTCGCGCGATCGCTCGGGCGTGGGAGGGCGCGGGCACACCCTCGTCGCGCAGCGCGAGCAGGAGCGCGCTCGGTGAACGGTAGCCGAGCGCTTGCGCGACGGCTTCGACTGTCGCGCCCTCTGCGGTCGAGAGCGACGGCGCGAGCCAGGTGCGGTAGCGCCGGAGCGCCGCGCGCATCGAGGCGCCCGGGAGCACCGACCAGGGTCCGAGATCGGTGAGCGTGCGTCGGATGTGGCGAGGTGAGACGCCCAACTCGCGCTCGAGATCACCGAGATCGGGATGCAGATCGAAGCGGGTGAAGAGCTTGTTCACGGCGCGCGCGAGGACGTGCGCGTTCGGCGGCGCGGGTTCTCTGAGCCGGCTCCATGCGCCTTCATCGAGCACCGCGTGGGAGACCAGGAGCTGGGTGAGTCGCTGGAGCGTCTCCCGCGAGAGCGTTCCGTCGACGATCGCCCGTGCGGCGTTCGCGACGTCGGACGACTCGCGTGCCGAGAGGCGCAGCTCCGTCGTTCGTCCCGGCGGGCCGAAAGCGGCGTCCCAGTCCACGCAGAGCGCGCGGAAGTGGGCGCCCTCCCAGCGCTCATCGAGCGCCAGCGCAGGATCGACGAGCGCCGAGCGCGCATCGATCTCGACCTCGCGCTCGCGCCGCGCAACGAAGCTCCCCGTGACGGGAATGGTGAGGTGGCCGATCGAGGGCGGGACGAGCAGCAGGCCCCTGAGCGCCGGACCGAGGAGCTGGGTGTCGACCAGCATCCGCTCGCTCTCGATGACGTAGAAGCGGATGCCTGGGCGCTGCAGCGCCACGTAGCTCCGGCGCGCGCCGAGGCCGCGAAGCTCGACTGAGCGGCGGACCTCCAAGAGGCCCGGGATGGGGGAGCTCACTCGAGCGAGGATACGCGAGGTCGTGCGCCGCGCCGCGGGCCTCTCCAACTCCGGCGCGCTAAGCCCCGCCCGTGCGAATCGACTCGTTCCTCGGCAGCATCGCAGGCAAGGCGCTCGAAGAGGTCACCGGCCAGGCCGGGAGCCCCCTCCTCAAGGCGACCACCGATCCCAAACACGGCGACTACCAGGTGAACGGCGCCTTGCCGCTGGCGAAGGCGCTCAAGAAGAACCCGAGAGAGATCGCCGAACCGCTGGCCAAGGCGCTCGAGGCGCACCCTGCGATCGAGAAGGCCGAGGTCGCGGGCCCGGGCTTCGTGAACCTCACGCTCGCGCCGAGCTTTTTGGGCGAGTGTCTGTCCGAGATGGCGCGCGATCCTCGCATCGGCGTCCCCAAGATCGCGCACCCGACCCGCACCGTCGTGGACTACTCGGGCCCCAACATCGCCAAGCAGATGCACGTGGGCCATCTGCGCTCGACCATCATCGGGCACGCCATCGTCGAGACCCTCGCGTTCGTCGGTGACGATCTGGTACGCGACAACCACGTGGGCGACTGGGGCACCCAGTACGGCATGCTCATCGCGGGCCTCGCGCACTTCGGCGGTGATCCCCACGCGCTCGATCTCGCGGGTCTGGAGGCGATCTACAAGCAGGCCTCGCAGCTCAGCAACGATGACCCCGCGTTCGCCGACAGGGCCCGCGCCGAGCTCGCCAAGCTCCAGAGCGGCGACACCGAGAACCGGGTGCTCTGGGAGCGCTTCGTCGCCATCACTCGCAGCGAGCTCGACAAGGTCTACGAGCGTCTCGGTGTGTCGTTCGACACCTGGCACGGCGAGTCCTTCTACGAGCCGATGTTGCCTGGGGTCGTCGAGAAGCTCGAGTCCATGGGCCTGGCACGGCGGGATCAGGGCGCGCTCTGCATCTTCTTCAGCGACGAGATCTGGGCGGACGCGCCCGCCAAGCTCAAAAAGCAAGAGCAGCCCTTCATCGTGCAGAAGAAGGACGGCGCATACCTCTACTCGACGACCGACATCGCGACGCTCTTTCATCGCCAGGACGACGTGAAGGCGGTCAAAGCCATCTATGTCGTCGACAGTCGGCAGGGTCTGCACTTCGAGGAGCTCTTCGCCGTCAAAAAGAAGCTGGGCATCGCGGTCGAATGCATCCACGTGGGCTTCGGCGCGATCTTGGGCATGGATGGCAAGCCGCTGAAGACCCGCGACGCGAGCGGCAAGACCATCACGCTGATGTCGCTGCTCGAAGAGGCCGAAGCCCGCTCGCTCGCGCTCATGAAGGAGAGTGGCGTGGACTTGCCCGAGTCGGAGCTCGCGGACGTGGCCCGCAAGGTCGGGGTCGGCGCGGTGAAGTACGCGGACCTTCGGCAGAACCGGATGAGCGACTACCAGTTCGACTTCGACAAGATGATCGAGCTCAAGGGCAACTCGGGACCCTACATCCAGTACGCCGGCGCGCGCGCGGGATCGATCTTCCGCAAAGGCGACATCGATCGCAGCACCGTGGGCGTCAACGCAGCGGTCCTCGACGATCCCGCCGAGCGCTCGCTGGCCAAGCAGCTCCTGCGCTTCCCCGACGTCGTCTACAACGCCGCGGCCGACCTCTATCCTCACTACGTGACCGATCACCTCTACGGCGTCGCCCGCGAGCTGAGCTCGTTCTACGAGCGCTGCCCGGTGCTCAAGTCCGAGGGCGCGGTGAAGGACAGCCGTCTCACCTTGGTCGCCGTAGCCCGAGCGCAGATCGAGCGCGGCTTGTCGATCCTGGGCATCCAGCCGATCGAGCGCATGTGATCCCCGCAGCGCTCCAAGGTCTCGAGGTCGAGCTATTTGCTACCGCCGCGCGTGGTACCGAGGTCGCCCTGCGCGACGAGCTCAAGGAGCTTCGCTTCTTTCAGCCCAAAGCCGATCGCGGCGGCGCGCGCTTCCGCGGCAAGCTGGAGCATGCGTTCCTCGCCTGTCTGGAGAGCCGCATCGCGATGCGGATCTTGATCCCGCTGACGACGTTCGAGGCCTACGACGAGCGCTCCTACTACGACGGCTTCCGCACCATCGACTGGTCGCCGCTTTTTGGCCCCGACACCACCCTCGCGATCAGCGCCGTCAGCCGCGAGAGCACGCTCACGCACACGAACTTCTTGGCGCAGAAGGCCAAGGACGCGATCGTCGATCAGCTCCGGGACAAGCGAGGCACCAGGCCCTTCGTGGATCGAGACCATCCCGACGTCGCCATCTTCGTCCACCTCAAGAAGGATGAGGCCAAGGTCTTCTTGGACGCGAGCGGTCGCTCGCTGCACGAGCGCGGTTACCGGCAGGCGATCGGCAAGGCGCCGCTCAAAGAGACGCTGGCCGCAGCGATGCTGCGGCTCTCGGGCTGGGATCGGCTGTCCACGCTGCTCGATCCCATGTGCGGCGCGGGCACGCTCCCGATCGAGGCGGATCTGTGGGCCCGGGATGTCGCACCGGGGCTCTTGCGCAAGCAGTTCGGGATCGAGCGATGGCAGCTGATCGACGACACGTTGCGCGCCCAGTTCGCGAGCTACCGCGAGGCCGCGCAATCACGCGTGCGCACCGAGGGTCCCGAGATCCTCGCGAGTGATCTCGATCCGCTCGCGGTCCGCGCGACCACCGAGAACGCGGGGCGAGCGAGCGCGAACATCAAACCCATCGTGGCCGAGATGGGTCACCGCACGTTCCCCACTGGGGGGGCCGTGGTGACCAATCCGCCGTACGGCGTGCGCCTCGAGCAGGACCAGTGGGTGCTGCCGACGCTGCGCGAGCAGGTCACCCACGCGCGACCGATGCGCGTGGGGATCCTGCTCCCCGAGGACAGCGATCTCGCGTCGATCCCCCGCAGCGCGGTCCTGCATCCGCTGACCAATGGGGACATCGAGTGCTCGTTTGCCGTCTTCGACGTGGGGTGACAAGCGCGTCAGCCGCGCGGTGAGCGTAGGCGTGATGGTGCATGGAGTGGTGCCGAGGGGGCGCGCATTCGGGTAGGCTTCGGCTCGGGGCCCAAGGCACCCGTATCTCAGCGAGTCGATTCGCTCGCACTTCTCACTCGATGTCAGCCGAACCCAAGACCTCAGGCGATCCCCTCCTCGGGCGTGTGCTCGATGGGCGCTTTCGCATCATCGCCCCGATCGCCAGAGGCGGCATGGGCGCGGTCTACAAGGCGGAGCAAGCGCCGCTCGGTCGCTTGGTCGCGCTCAAGGTGCTGGCACCTCGCGGCGACGAAGCCGGCAACGTCGAGTTTCGTCGGCGCTTCCTCCTCGAGGCCTCCACCTCCGCGAAGCTGACTCACCCCAACACGGTGCGGGTCTTCGACTACGGGCAGACCGAAGACGGCTTCTTCTTCATCGCGATGGAGCTGCTCGAGGGCAAGACCATCAAGCAGATGATCGCGGAGACCGGCGCGCTCGATGTGACGCGCGCCGTCGACGTCGCCAAGCAGGTGTGCCGCTCGCTGCGCGAGGCCCATCGGATGGGCGTCATCCACCGCGACATCAAGCCCGGCAACGTGATGCTGGTGGACAGGGGCGGCGAGGAGGCGGCCAAGGTGTTGGACTTCGGTCTCGCCAAGGACGTCTCGGCGAGCGCCGGTATGGATGACGACGCGACCCAGACCGGCGTCTTCCTCGGCTCGCCGAAGTACGTCTCTCCCGAGCAAGTACAGGGCGAGACCATCGACGCGCGGAGCGACATCTACGCGCTCGGCGTGGTGCTCTATGAGATGCTCTCGGGCCGTCCGCCCTTCGCGCACGAGCAGCCGATGCAGGTGCTGATGGCGCACGTGCGCGACGCGCCGCCGAAGCTCGAGGCGCCCGAAGGACGCGAGCCCATTCCGCCGCAGCTCGAGTACATCACGATGCGCTGTCTCGCGAAGAACGCGGATGATCGCTGGCCCGACATGGAGGCGCTGCTCATCGCACTCAAGGAGTGGCAGGGCACCGACTCGGTGAGCGGGGATCTGTCGCTCTCGATCTCCTCGGATCGAATGGGCCACAGCGGCCTCTCGCAGAGCGGGGACGCGCGGTCGGGTGTCCACTACGTGCCCGACCCGATCCCCACCGACACTCCGTCGACCGGGCTCTTGCGCGAGCTGCCCCTGCCCGCGCCCGCCGCGGATCCCAGCAGCGCGACCTCGATGGAGATGGCGTCGTCTGGGCGCGCCAGCGGGATGCTCGTCGCAGGGGTGATCGCGGTGGTGCTCGCGATCGGAGGCGGCGCGTTCTACCTCAACCGAGAGCAGGCCACTCCGCACGCGGCGCCGCCGCCCGCGACTGCCACGGTGGTGACTGCAGTGACTCCCCCAACCACGGTCGAAGTGGCGCCCGACATCATCGTCCCGGAGGTCGAGGCAGAAGTCGTGGCGCCGATTCACACCGTGATGCTGTCACTCCGATCGACCCCCAGCGGCGCCACCGTCCGCATCGATGATCGCACCTACGGGCCCACGCCCACCGAGGTCGAGCTGGCCGGCGAGCTCGCCGAGCCCGGCACCGAGCTCGAGCTCATCTTCGAGCGCGCCGGCTTCCGCGACAGCACCGAGCACCTCACCGTCACGGAAAGCGACGAGCCCATCTCCCTCGAGAGCCGCATGACCCGCGCGGGCGGCAGCAGGACGGGCGGCAGCAGTGATCCCGAGACGACGAGCACCGGCGGCCCCGCCGTCCACGTCGACGGTTACCGCGACTCCCCGTACTGACGATGCCTGAATCCCGCCGAGAATGTCCGTCGTGAGTGCCGTGGATGATCGGCCCTGTCCCGCGTGCGGTGCGGCGACGAATGCGAATCAAAAGAGATGCTGGCTCTGCAAGCGAGCGCTGCCCGCGTTTGGCGAGCGCCCGGTTGCTGCGGACGACCTGGCGATGACACGCGTGTCTCCACCGTCGCTTTGGCCTCTGCTCGGCTTCGCTGCGCTCACCGCGATGGTCCTCGGGGGGCTGCGTGCGATGGAGGCCCACCCAGGTTTCGCCTTCGGCGTGTTGGCCGCGACGATGCTGGGGGTCTTTGGATTGGCCCGCTTCGCATCGCACCCACGCATTCGTAAGACAACGAACGTCGAAGAAACGCAGCGCCAAAGCGCGCGAGATGACCGCGAGGCGACCGGCGCGGGCATCGTGCTGGGCGCACTCCATGTGACCTTCGCGGGCATCTTCGTCGTGGTGAGCCTGGTGGGACTCACCGCGCTGCTGTTCTACGGGACGCTGTTCGCCATCGTTTTGGGCGGCCACCCCTAGCCAACTGGCAAGCGTCGTGTCCGAATGAACGGTATCCGCTCACCTCGCGGCGCGGGCCTCGGCGACACCGAACAGCGGCTCGACGAGCTCGGTGCTCGGGGCGTCGCCGATCGTTGCCCGCCGTTCGCCCACCGAGGCGCCGCTCGGTAGCACCGCGCCGCTCAGCAGCGTGACGTGGACCACGCTCCCCGCGGTGGCGTAGGGGCAGATCCAGCGGCCGCTGGGGTGCGCTAGCAGCTCGGGGCGCCCTCGATCTCCGTGTGGGTGTCGAGCGTCCGTGAGGGCTCGGAGAGGATCGCCTCGATCTCGCAGCGCGGCTCCTCTTCCACGCCCGGGTAGCAGTGACGTTCGTCGCGCTCCACACCGCGAGTGCGCCCACGTACACCCGGATGAAGACGTCGTCTCCATCCTCGACGAGCCCATGGGCAGTCGCGCTCACGCCGAGTTCACCAAGCGCGCCGACTTCGGCGAGCAGCACATACCAACCTTCGTGCAGCGGCTCGGCTGCGACGAAGCTGAAGCCCGTGCCCTCGGCGGGCTCGATGGCCCGCGTCACCGCACGCTCGCCGTCCACGGTGAGGAAGCCTTCGCGGACCTCGCCGGCCACCAGCGCACCCGTCGTGAGGTCCACCACCCGGATCTCGGCGTGAGGATCGTGGCGACGGCCTCGGCGTCTTCGGTGCTCAGCACGCCGACCCAACGGAGGCCGCGCATTCGCGGCCACGGCGAGCGCCGGGCCGGTGTCTCCCGCAACGAGGAACGACGAGCTGAAGTCCACGCTCGCCGGATAGAGGTCGAGCGTCGGTGGGGGCAGTCCGTGCACGGTCGTGCACCCGCCGATCCCGACTACGAAAACCCACCCTGCGATTCGCATCATCGTGCCCTCCCTGCGTTCAAACCGTCAGCGGCCGATCATACCTGACCTAGCCTCGGATCCTTCGGGCCGGCGACCGACTGCACCGCGACGCCGTGCTGCTGTAGATAGGCGACGCCGTTCTCGCCCGCGTAGCCACCATCGACGATCAGCACCTTGGTGATCCCAGCGTGGTGGATGAGCTTCGCGCACAGGGTGCAGGGCTCGCCGGTCACGATCATCCAGGCGCCCGCGCACGCCACGCCGGTCGCGGCGGCGTTGCAGATCACGTTCATCTCGGCGTGATGGCAGCCCACCTCCATGCGGGTCCCCGACTTCACCTCGAGGGCGTCGCGCAAGCAGACCTCGCCGCCGCAGAGATCGCCGCCGCCCCGAGGGCCGCCATTGTAGCCGTCCATCAGGACGACGTTGCGCTCGGGGTCCAAGAGCAGCGCCCCGAACTTTCGACGCGGGCAGTTGCTGGCTTTGGCGAGCGCGAGGCACTGCTCGATGCGGATGGCGACGTGCTTGTCCTTCATGCGGGACGGAGGCTGCCACCTTCCAAGCTCCGGCGAAACAGGGGAGCGCCCGGGCCCTCCCGCCCGACCCCGACGGTGCTACACCCACGCCCCCGTGGAAGCGAACGAACTCGACTTCGATCTCCCTCCGGAGCTCATCGCCCAGACTCCCCCCGACGCGCGCGATGGCGGCCGCATGCTGGTGCTCGATCAGGAGACGGGCGCGGTCTCGCACTCGAAGGTCGAGAAGCTGCCGCACGCGCTGAAGCCGTCGCTCTTCGTGGTGAACGACACGCGCGTGCTACCCGCCCGCATCTACACCACCAAACCGACCGGTGGGCGCATCGAGCTCCTGTTGGTGGAGCGTCTCTCGTCCAAGACCAGCGATGAGAAGCAGACCGAGCTGTGGTCGGCGCTCGCGCGCGGCACCAAGACGCTGCGCCTCGGGATGACGCTGCAGGTGGTCATGCCTGGCGGCGAGCGCACCGAGATGACCGCGACCGTGCGCGCCATGCGCGAGGGCGGTGTCGTCGAGCTCGCGCTCGAGAGCCCGAACGTGCGCGCGTCCATCCAGGCCGCGGGCAGCATGCCCTTGCCGCCGTACATCAAGCGCGACGTGCAGGCCTCCGATCGCGAGCGCTACCAGACCGTGTTCGCGGCGGACGAGGGATCGGTCGCCGCCCCCACCGCAGGTCTGCACTTCACCAGCGAACTCTTGGCCGCCATGGGCAGCGCGGGGCATCAGGTCGCCAAGATCACCCTGCACGTGGGCCCGGGCACCTTCGCGCCGCTGCGCACCGACGCCCTCGAAGATCACGTCATGCACGAAGAGGCATTCGTACTTTCGCAAGAGACCGCGGAGGCGATCGCGCGTGCGAAGGCTGAGCGCCGTCCGGTGGTCGCGGTGGGCAGCACCGTCACGCGCGTGCTCGAGAGCCAGGCGATCGAAGGCGGCGTACGGGCGGGCGCGGGCCGCACCGACATCTTCCTGTATCCGCCCTACCAGTTTCGGGTGATCGACGCGCTCTTCACCAACTTCCATCTGCCGCGCTCGACCTTGCTGGCGCTGGTGATGGCGTTCGGTGGCACCGAAGCGGTGCGCGCCGCCTACGCTGCGGCAGTGCGCGAGCGCTACCGCTTCTTCAGCTACGGCGACGCGATGCTGGTGCTTCCTGGGCGAGTCGCCCGATGACCTCGAAGACCGAGGGCTTCTCGTTCACCGAGACCGCACGCGATGGGCACGCCCGCACCGGGGTGATGACGACGCCGCGCGCGGTGGTGCACACGCCGGTGTTCATGCCGGTGGGCACGCTGGCGACGGTGAAGTCGCAGACCCCCGCGGAGATCGAGGCGACGGGCGCGCGCATCATCCTCTCGAACACCTACCACCTCTGGGTGCGACCCGGCCCCGAGGTGATCGAGACCATGGGCGGCGTGCCCAAGTTCATGGGCTGGCCCCACGCGATGCTCACCGACAGCGGGGGCTTTCAGGTCTTCTCGCTCGCGGCGCTGCGCCAGATCGACGACGAGGGGGTCACCTTCCGCTCGCACCTCGACGGCAAGAAGCTCCGGCTCACCCCCGAAGAGTCGATGCGCATCCAGCGCGCGCTCGGCGCGGACATCGCGATGGCGTTCGACGAGTGCCCGCCCGGCGGCGCCGAACTCCCGGTGCTCGAGGCCGCGATGCGCCGCACCACCGCGTGGGCCAAGCGCTGCCTTCTCTCGCCGTGGCGCGAGGGACAAGCGCGCTTCGGCATCGTGCAGGGCGGCACCAACACCGCGCTGCGCCTGCGCCACCTCGAAGAGATCGCGGGCATGTCGGCCGGTGGCCGCGAGTTCGACGGAATCGCGCTCGGGGGCTTTTCCGTAGGCGAGCCCATCCCCGAGATGCACCGCGCGTTCGGCGAGATCGTGCATCACCTGCCGCAAGGCAAGCCGCGCTACGTGATGGGGATCGGCACCCCGTACGATTTGCTCGAGGCCATGGGCGCGGGCGTCGATCTCTTCGACTGCGTCCTGCCGAGCCGCAACGCACGCAACGGCCAAGCGCTCACTTGGACCGGGCGGGTGAACCTGAAGCAGGCGCGCCACAAGGTGGACGACTCACCCCTCGATGCCCGCTGCCGCTGCTCGACCTGCGCCACCTACAGCCGCGCGTACCTGCATCATCTCATCCGCGCGGACGAGATGTTGGGCGCGCGGCTGGTGACCCACCACAACCTCTTCTTCTACGGTGCCCTCTGTGCCGCCGCACGCGGCGCCATCGCCGAGGGGCGCTATGCCGCGTTCGCGCGCGAGGCCACCGAGACCATGCGAGAGGGCGACGAGATAGGTCACCCCAACGTGAACGCCCCCAAGACCGCCAAAGTGCGCCGCGCCGAGAAGCGAGCGCTGTCGCGCGAGACCAGCAGCCCTACAGACGAATCCCAAGTCGCCCCTCCGGCGCCCCAAGAGACCGACATGAAAGCGATGAAGCTCCTGCTGAACCGCCGCTCCGTGAGCAAGCTCGATCTGCCTGCGCCCGAGGCGGACGTGATCGATCGGGTGATGGAGGCTGCGCTGCGCTCCCCCGATCACGGCGCGCTGCGCCCCTGGAAGGTGGTCTCGATCGAGGGGGAGGGCCGGACGAAGTTCGGCGAGGTCCTCGCCGCGGCGTACAAGCGCCAGAAGCCCGACGCGAGCGAGGATGATCTCGCCAGCGCGGCGAGGAAGGCGATGCGGGCGCCGCTGATCTTGATCGTCGCGGCCGAGCTGAAGGAGAGCAGCAAGATCCCCGAGATCGAGCAGGTGCTCTCGGCCGGCGCGGTGGCCCAGACGCTCTTGCTCGCGCTCCAGGCCGAGGGCTTCGGCGCGGTGTGGAAGACCGGCGCGCCCGCCTACGATCCCTACGTGAAGGAGCGTCTCGGCCTGAAGGCGAGCGATCACATCGTCGCGATCCTGTACGTGGGCACCGCGAAAGAAGAGCCCTCGGAGCAGAAGCGCCCGAAGATAAAAGATGTGCTGAGCCCCTGGGAAGGTTGAGCGCCTCCGTCGCTTCTTCGGCCCATGAGCCTTCCGCGCAGCGATGATCATCGCCAGTGTTCGCGCAGAAGGCCCAGCGTCCCCCGAGCGCTTGGAGTAGCGTGCGGTCCATGCGCACCCTGATCCGCGGAGCCCGCATCATCGACGGAACCGGGGCCACGTCACAGCAGGGGGACGTGCTCGTCGAGGACGGATACATCCGCGCGATCGGCGGACCGACGACACCCGCCGACGAGGTGATCGATGCGGAGGGCGCGGTGCTCGCGCCCGGCTTCATCGACATGCACTCGCACTCGGACTTCACCCTGCCGGGGGATCCGGAGGCGCGGCCCAAGGTGATGCAGGGCGTGACCACCGAGGTCGTGGGCAACTGTGGGCTGGGCGTCAGCCCCGCAAACGCCACGGTCGAGCGCTTCTACGAGCACCTCTCGCCCATGATCTTCGGTGAGGCGGGCGGCGGCTGTTTTCGCGACATGAACGCGCAGCGCGAGGCACTCGAAGCCAAGAAGGTCAGCGTGAACGTCGCGCCGCTGGTGCCGCATGGGAACGTCCGCTGCGCGCTGATGGGCCTCGAGGAGCGAGCGCCCACTGCGGCCGAGCTCGATGGGATGCGGCAGCTCGTCGGCGAAGCGATGCAACAGGGCGCGTTCGGAATGTCGACGGGCCTGGTGTATCCGCCGGGCGCGTACGCCGAGACCGAAGAGATCATCGAACTGGCGAAGGTCGCTGCAGCTTCGGGCGGCCTCTACGCGACGCACATGCGCGATGAGGGCGCGCGCTTGATCCAGTCGGTGGAAGAGGCGCTTCGCATCGGTCGCGAGTCCGGTGCCTCGGTGCAGATCTCCCATCACAAGGCGGGCGGCCAGTTCAACTGGGGCAAGGTGAAGAAGACCTTGAAGATGGTGGAAGACGCGCGCGCCGAAGGGATGAACGTGCACAGCGACGTCTATCCCTACGCCGCGGGCTCGACGGTCCTCAGCGCGATGTTCGTCCCGCTGTGGGCCTTCGAAGGATCCCAAGACAAGCTGCTCGAGCGCCTAAAAGATCCGGCGACCCGCGAGCGCATCAAGGCGGACGCGAACGAGCGCTTCATGAAATTCGCGCAGCTACCGGGGGTGCTCGATCGGATCTTTCCCAAGCGGCTCATCCTGCCGATCATCCTTCGCGAGCTGAGCAAGGTGGTGGTGGTGAGCTCCGCCAAGCGGCACCCCGAGTACGAGGGCAAGAGCCTGTTCGAGATCCGCAAGCTGCGAAAGCAGCCGCTCTTCGAGATGATTCTGGATCTGCTCGTCGAAGAGCACCTCGCGGTCGCCGCCATCGCGCACGTGATGAGCGAAGACGACGTGGCCACCGTGCTGGCGCATCCGACGACGATGGTGGGCACCGACGGCTTCCCCCAGCGCGAGGGCAAGCCGCATCCCCGGACCTTCGGCACCTACGCCCGGGTGCTCGAGCACTACGTGAGGAAAGAGAAGCTGCTCTCGCTGGAGACCGCCATCCACAAGTGCAGTGGTCTTCCCGCGCGCAAGCTGGGCTTGAAAGATCGCGGCGTCGTGCGGGTCGATGCCCGCGCTGATCTGGTGATCTTTCGTCCCGAGCGGGTGCGCGACCGCGCGACGTTTGCCGATCCTCGGAACGCGCCCGAGGGGTTCCGCTACGTGATGGTGAACGGCGCGTTCACCATGCGCGAAGGCGTGCACACCGGCGCGCGACCAGGCCATGTTCTGGCGCGCGCCTGAGTTGCGCCATCGAGCGCGGTAGCGGAGCATCCCGCGCATGCATGCACGTCGGATGGTCATCCGTAGCGACACCCCCGCCACCGATGGCGGAGAGGTCCCCGCTGACGCGCCGCTGCCCGCGTGCAGCGCGGACTCGCCGCTGAGCCTCACCCAGTGCGTCGAGCCTGACCGCTAACAGACCGATCTGGTCGAGGTCGCGATGGAGCGCGATCCGGGCAGCAGCCACTGGCAGGAGATCCAGGATCTCTGCGCCGATCGCCTGACCTCGCTCGGCTTCACGGTCGAGCGCCATGCGTATGCGACCGGCGTGAACGTGATCGGGGTGCGGACAGGCACGAGCGATCCCGATCACCAAGTGATGGTCGCGGCGCACTACGATCACATCCCGGGGTGCGCGGGCGCGGACGACAACGCGTCGGGCGTCGCGGGCCTGCTCGAGGCGGCGCGGGTGCTCTCGATGGCGTCGTACCCCCGGACGCTGGTGGTCGCGTGCTGGGACCAAGAAGAACGCGGCCTCATCGGATCGCGCGCGTACGCTGCGCGAGCAGAAGCGGCGGGCGAGATCATCGATGCGCACTTCGATTTCGAGATGATCGGATACGTGAGCAGCGAGCCCGATTCACAGCGCTTCCCCGCGGGCTTCGACGTGCTCTTCCCCGACGCGTCGGCTGAGGTCGTCGCGAACGACAGCCGCGCCGACTTCGTGGCGGTCATCGGTGACCCCACCGCGGAGGCGAACGTGGATTCGATGGAGTCGTTCGCCGATCGCATCGGTCTGCCGTTTGTGCCGATCGTGATCCCCGTCGCTCATCGACTCGCCGCTCATCGGTGACCTGCGTCGCTCCGATCACGCGTCGTTCTGGGAGATTGGCGTACCCGCGATGCTCATCACGGATTCGTCGATGCGCTCGACGGCGCTGCCTCGTCGGCGACCATCGCGGCGCATCCGTACGCTGCGCTGCGCTGAAGCCGCACCGCGCCGGGGGCACACAGCTCTCCCTCCGGGCACCCGAGCCGGTTGATGTCGCCCGTCGGCTCGGCGCCAACGCATCCGAGCTCGAGCGGCATGAGCACGAGCGCGGCGCACGCCACCAGACCGAGCGAGCGCCCGGGATCAGAACTGGTCATCACAAGCCTCCGGGAGGCTCGGGGTCTCGGAGCACGCAAGGCTGTCGAGCGCAGGCCAGCACACCTCTACGAGCGCTTCCGCATCGCGCACCGGGACGACCTGGCTGCAGTCGCTGCCCCCGAGCAAGGTCTCGTACCCCGCCTGGCCGGGACCGGCCCACCCGCAGCGCGAGTCACGCTCGGCGAGGCGAAGCGCGGTGTCGCGGCAGAGCTGACCGCTCGCATCGCACCCCACCAACACGAGGAGCGCGAACCCTGCGAGCCAACGCATGAAGGCCACCATGACGGTGGCCTTCAGAGCACGTGTCGTGCCCGCGCTCGGTGGCGCATGCGACTCAGATTCGAATCAGCGAGGGCGGCGGCTGCGACCGCTCGCAGGACCGCTGGTGTCGGGCGGGCTCCCGCCGGGGGGCGCGGCCGTCGCGCCACCGGGGCGCGCGGGGCCGCCGCGGCTGTCACCGCCTCGGCTGCGGGGATCGGTCGGGGGCGAGACGACGACGCCACCACCGCGGGGCGGCGGGCTGCGATCGGGAGGCGGCGAGACCACCACGCCACCGCCGCGCGAGGGAGGCGGCCTGCGATCGGGCGGGGGCGAGACGACGACGCCCCCACCGCGAGGGGGCGGGCTGCGATCGGGCGGGGGCGAGACGACGACGCCCCCACCGCGAGGGGGCGGGCTGCGATCGGGCGGAGGCGAGACGACGACGCCACCACTCCGCGGGGGCGGAGGCGAGACGACGACGCCACCACCCCGCGGGGGCGGAGGCGAGACGACGACACCACCGCGGCCTCGATCCGGGGGCGGGGTGACGACGACGCCACCGCCTCGGCTCGGGGGCGGGACGACGACGGTGTCGGGCCTTCGACCACGGCCTCGATCACCTTCCACGATGACGGTGCCACCACCACGTCCGGTGACCGTGCGACCCACGCTCCCACGGGGCGGAGACGGCGCGGCGACGACGACGCCGGTGTGCCGATGCCGGTAGCCGCCGGGCACGTAGACGTAACTGCTGCCTCGGGTCTCCCAATAGGGCTGGATGAACACGTAGTCGGTGCGGCCTTCGATCCAGTAGCCGTCGATCCACACGTACTGATAGCCGTCGTACTCCCAGTGGCCGTCGACCCAGACCGCGTTCGAGTACGGCGCGGGGCCGGGTGAGTAGGTGACCCCGGGCGCGGTAGGAGGCGCGTAGGCGACGGTGTGGGTGGCGACGTAGCCGCCGCTGCTGCTGGTGGCGACGTAGCCGGTGCTGCGAGCGCGGCCCGAGTAACGGACCCCGCAGCCGACCATCAGGCTCGAGGCAGCGATCAAGAGGACGACGAGACGAGTCATGGTTGGCTCCTGGGAGACGGGGCAGACGACGAACGAAAGCGGAAGCGCCGATCTCGGCTTGCCAAGCGATGGGCTGAGCGACGTAGAGTGACAGACCGTGAGCACATCATCGAATCCGATTGACCAGGCATCGGGCGAAGCCGTGGACGAGGCAACCCTTCGTCTTGTTCAGCGCTCGGGCCTCCCCACCGAGGTACGAAAAGCCCTGGCCAAGGCCGTTCGCGACCAAGTGCCGTCCGACAACGTCGTAGCAGGACGGGTCACGGAGCCTGATTCGAGCGACTTGGTGGCCCTCCCCACCGAGGGCGCGAACGAACGTAAAGAATGGATCGAGCGAGGACAGGCCGCGATTGCGGCGGGTGAAGTGGCCGCGGTGATCCTCGCTGGCGGGATGGCCACGCGCTTCGGCGGCGTGGTGAAGGCGGGCGTCGAGGCGGCGGGCGGGCGCACGTTCCTGGATCTCAAGCTGTCCGACGTCCGCATCGCCGCAGAGCGCGCGGGCGGGGTGGTGCCCATCGCGCTGATGACCAGCTTCGCGACGTCCGATGAAGTCCGCTCGTTGGCCGCGCCCTTCGATGGACCGAGCACGCCCGTGTCGGTCTTCGAGCAGTGCGTCTCGCTGCGTTTGGCGCCGGATGGTTCGCTCTTTCGGGAGGCGGATGGGACCGCATCGCCTTACGCGCCGGGCCACGGCGATCTTTCCTTCGCGCTGCGCACGAGCGGGGTGATGGCGAAGCTGCGTGAGCGCGGGGTGCGGATTCTCTTGGTGTCCAACGTCGACAACCTCGGCGCGACCCTCGATCCGCTGGTGATCGGTGGGCACCTGGCCCTCGGTGGATCCATCACCGCCGAGACGGTGAAGAAGGATCGCGGCGATCGGGGGGGAACGCCTGCGAGCGTCGGCGGTCTCTTGCAAATCGTGGAGTCGTTTCGTTTTCCCGCTGGCGTCGATCAGGACGCGATCCCGGTCTTCAACACCAACACCCTGTTGATGGACGCCGAGGCGACCGACCGCGACTTCGATCTCACGTTCTTCCGGGTGGAGAAGAAGGTCGATGGGCGCACTGCGATCCAGCACGAGCGCTTGGTGGGCGAGCTGACGGCGTTCTTGCCCACGCGGTTTTTGGTGGTGCCGCGCGGCGGGCCCGAGGGTCGCTTTCAGCCGGTGAAGGATCCCGAGGAGCTCTCGCGTCGTCGTCCCGACATCGAGGCGCTGCTGCGCGCCCGCGGGGTCCTCTGATCGTCATGCGGACCGCGCTCTTCGTGCTGATGGCGTGCGCCCTGACGGCGTGCGGCGGTGATGTGACCATCCTCAGCGGTGAGTGCTCGTTCGAAGGGGAGGGCGTGCTCTCGCTGCTCGACGGACACGCGGTGCACGATCTCGCCCTCGCAGATCGTGAAGGCGGGGCATGGGCCGTCTGGTCCGAGGACAGCGGGCTCTATCTGTTGGGGTTGAGCGTGGAGGGCGCGGCGGACGGGGAACGTCGACGCCTTGGTCCCCCATGTGCGGGCGGGGTGGACGCCTCGCCCAGGGGAGACGCAGTGCTCATCGCGTGTGGGATCTTGGCCGACGACGCCAAGGGCGATCCCGGTCACGCGTTGGTGTACCGAGTGGACTCGGAGTCGGCCTCGGTGATCGATAGCTTCGAGCCCATGGGACCGGACTCGCTGGGGCTGGCGGTGGCGGCGCGCCCTCACGGCTACGCGGTCGCTTGGCACGACGCTCGACGGGGCTCCTCCAGCGTGTGGCTGCTCGAGATCGACGACGAGGCCGCAGCCAGCGCTGCGGTGTTCGCGGAGCTCTTGCCCGAGGCGGTCAGCGGGCCGACGCCCATGCGGGCGAGCACGCCGGGCCGACGCGCGGGGCCACCGAGTTTGCTGGTGCACGGCGGGCATCGCTACCTCGCGTGGGCCGAGACGACGTTGGATGCCGCAGGCGATCCGCTGGGCGATCTCTTGGTCCAAGAGGATGACGGCGCGCCGCGATCCATCGCGACGGTGCAGCACGAGACCGCGACGCCGGAGCTGTCGGTCGGCGGAGGCGAGGGCGCGCGGGTCATCGTGAGCTTCCGTGACAGGCGGCGCCGAGGTCGCCCTCGCGCGTACGCCATGTGGCTGCCGGCGCGGGGACACGATGGGAGTCTGGTGTCGGGGCCGGCATCGAACACGGATGGACCGGCGCTGATGATCCCGTGCATGGGGGGCGCACTCGCGGTGACCCCGCGGACCCATTCGCGGCACGAGCGCCTGGTGAGCGTGCGGAGGCACGACGGCACGACGCTCGAAGGGCAGGGACCCGAGATGCAGCTCTACGAGCACGCCGCTGCGTACGAGCATGCCGCTGCGCTGTGCGTGGCGAACGCCGATGGCGCGGAGCACCTGCTGGTTCTCTACGCGGCGCGGGTGAGCGACGATCATCTGCCAGGCACCGTGCACGCGAGCACGGTGCACTGCGGTGAGTGAGGTCCGCTGAGCCGTGAGCCGCTACCCGCGCTCGGCGAAGCGGTCGGTGGCGCTCACCAGCTCGTGCAAGATCCCCGGCTCGTAGGCCGAGTGCCCCGCGTCGGCCGCGATCCGCAGATCCGCTTCGGGCCACGCGCGGTGCAGATCCCACGCGCTCACCGCCGGGCAGACCACGTCGTAGCGGCCCTGCACGATGACGCCCGGGATCCCTCGCACCCGATCGATGTTGCGCAGGAGCTGATCCTCGGTCTCGAGGAACCCCGCGTTCACGAAGTAGTGGCACTCGATCCGAGCGAACGCGAGGCTGAACTGATCGGCGGCCGCCCTCGCTATCTGTTCGGGTTTGACGTGCAGGCTGCTGGTGCTCGCCTCCCATACGCTCCACGCGCGCGCGGCCTCTTGCCGCTGTACGGGGTCGTTGCCCGTCAAGCGTGCGTGGTACGCGCGCATCAAGTCGTCGCGCTCGCTCTCCGGAATCGGCGCCAGGAACGCCTCCCACGCGTCGGGGAAGATCTCGCTCGCGCCGTGTTGGTAGAACCAGCGCAGCTCGCGGGGCCGCAAGAGAAAGATCCCGCGCAGCACCAGCTCACTGACCCGGTCCGGATGCTTCTCTGCATACGCGAGCGCGAGCGTGGAGCCCCAGCTGCCGCCAAAGACCTGCCAGCACTCGATCCCCAGGTGCGTCCGCAGCGCCTCCATGTCGGCGACGAGATGCCACGTCGTGTTGCTCTCGAGCGACGCGAACGGCGTGCTCTTGCCACAGCCCCGCTGATCGAAGAGCAAGATCGAGTAGCGCTGGGGATCGAAGAAGCGCCGCTGCCGAGGCTCGGTTCCGCCGCCGGGACCGCCGTGCACGAAGACCACAGGCTTGCCGCGGGGGTTGCCGCTCTGCTCCCAGTAGATCCGATGACCAGAGTCGACATCCAAGTGACCCGTCCGGTAGGGCTCCAGCTCGGGATAGAGAGAACGGCGCGCGATCACCCCCGGAGCGTGCCGGACATGGCCTGCATCCCTCAACACGTTTCGCCCTCCTCGGCCAAATGCGGACGATGGACCGAATGCGGGCGGCTGGCGTTCTGGCGGCTGGGCCCGATATGCTGTCCCGCGTATGGCCATCGACGTCGGCAGCCGCATTCGCGACTACGAGATCGTGGCCCGCCTCAAGGCGGGTGGGATGGCGACGCTCTTTCTCGCACGCCGCACCGGGGCGGCCGGGTTCTCGCGACACATCGCGATGAAGGTCGTGCACCCCCACCTGGCGGCCGATCCGGCCTTCATCCGGATGTTCATCGACGAGGCGCTGCTCAGCGCCCGCATCCAACACCCCAACGTCGTGCACGTCGAAGAGCTCGGCGAAGATCACGGCACCTACTTCCTCGCGATGGAGTACGTGCACGGCTCCGCGCTCTCGACGTTGCTCGGTGCGTTGGCCCGTCTCGAGCGTCGCCTCTCACCCGAGATCGCGGTCTCGATCGCGTGTCAGGTGCTCGATGGGCTTCACGCCGCGCACGAGCTCCGCAACGAGGTGGGCCAGCCCCTCGGCGTCGTGCACCGGGACGTCTCGCCGCAGAACATCCTCGTCTCCACCAACGGTCACATCAAGCTGATCGATTTCGGGATCGCCAAGGTCCAGGGCCAGGGCAAGCGCACGGAGACAGGCTCGCTCAAAGGCAAGATCCGCTACATGTCGCCCGAGCAGGCGTACGGGCAGCCGGTCGACAGGCGCACCGACGTCTACGCGCTCGGGATCATGCTCTGGGAGATGCTGACCATGCACCGCATGTTCGGCGCCGGGAACGATCTCGCGGTGCTCGACATGGTGCGCAACCCGACCCCGGAGCCGCCCAGCATGTACGCGCCCGGGATCCCGCCCTCGCTCGACGCGGCGCTGCTGTTTGCGCTCACCCCTGCGATGGAAGGGCGTCCCAACAGCGCGCACGAGCTCAAGCGACGCTTGATCGAAGCGATGCCGAGCGCCGCGACCGTCGATGCCTCGCAGATAGCCGAGATCGTCGAGGCGGTGATCGGCGAGCGGATGGAGCAGCGGCGTCAGGCGCTACCCGAGAGCCTCACCGGCCTTCAAGGCAACGGACCGGGACAGAACACGTTGGTGCCGCCCGCTCGCGGCGGTCGATCGCTCGCGCGCAGTGATGTCTTGGCGCAGATGACGATGAGCGCGCCCGGGGTGAAGTTCACCGCGGATCAAGACGTGTCCGAGGTCGGGCCGCAGCCCTTCGCCGAGAACTCTCGGCGCCTCGATGCGGGCACCGCAGCGGCGGGGACGGCGCCCGGCGCGATGCCACGCGGTGGCATGTCCGCCGAGCGCTTGATCGCGATCGGCGCGGGCGCGATCGCGCTGCTCGCCGTCGGTGTCGCAGGCGGCGTGCTCTTCGGGGCGCGCGGGCCCGACGTCTCGGCCACCGAAACCTCGCCCACCGTGACGTCGTTGCCGACCGTGGGCACGCCAGTGATGTTGCCTCCCGATCCGGTCACCGTCCCGACCTCGGTTGCCGTCGAGGTCCCGGTGGAGCTCGACGCTGGGGTCGATGCCGCTGAAGCGCGCGAAGGTGATCGCGGTGGCCGACGCGGAAAGCGCCGCGGCGGTCGCGACCGCGACGAGGCCGGACGCACCGAGGTCGACGGCGTGGTCATCTACGACGACGACGACTTCTGATCCGGCCCGCTGCTTGAATGCGGAGCGCGCGGAATCTGTTGCGGTCGCGGGCCCGCACCGACATGCTCGGCCCCCGATGTTCCTCGTCCGTAAGGCAGCGCTCAAGCCCGTTCCCAAGTGGGCCGTGGTGGACGAGAACGCCATCGCGTCGGTCGAAGAGACGCTCGGTGACGACACCGACCAGGGCGGCACCGACGTGCAGCTCCAGACCGCGCTGGATGCGGCCTACCGGGAGATGGATCGCCTGCAGCCAGTGATGGCTCGCTACCTCGCCGAGGCCGTCGCCGAGCGCGACGATGATCTCGCCCAGTCGGTGGGGTACTTCTTGATCGTCACCGTGCACATGGCCTTCCGCGAGGCGTTCCCCACCCGGCTCGGCGTGGTGGACGAGGACGCGCTGCAGATAGCCATCGACACGCTCGACGCCGACGAGGAGCTCCGCAAAGACGATCCCGCCGAGATGATGGAGTCGGACGACGTGGTCGCGATGACCCAGCCGCCGCTGCTGAACTTCGTGCAGCACCACATCGAGCAGGCGCTGGAGCAGGCGGGCGAAGCGCCCGATCTGTCGGCCTTCGATCACATCTACCGCGCGGTACTCGTCGAGGTGGTCGCGCTCTCGCACGCGGTCGCGCCGCCCGAAGGCGTCGCGTCGCCGAACATCGCCGGCATGAGCTGATCAGCGCGCGCAGCCGCGGCCGCCGCCGGCGGTCGGCGCCAGCGTCACGTCAGGCCAGCCTGCGTCGGGATCTCGGAGGTAGCGGTAGCGCAGGTAGTGACTCGTCACCCGGCGCACGTAGCCTCGGGTCTGGGAGAACGGGATCCAGTCGACGAAGCGGTCCATCGCCCACTCGCCGCGGCATGCGGGGGCGGCCCACCACTGCTCGACCCGATGTTCGCCCGCGTTGTACGCCGCGAACGCCGCGGGCACGCCGACCAGCTCGATGAGTGTCGCCAGGTAGCGCGCGCCGAAGCGGATGTTGAAGCGAGGATCGAAGAGCAGCGCGCGCCGGAACGGGACCCCGAGCCGCTCGGCCACCCGCGCGCCGGTGCCAGGCAGCATCTGCATCAGTCCAATCGCGTCCGAGATCGACACGACGCCGGGCGAGTACGCGCTCTCCTGCCGCATCACCGCCCAGATGAGCTCGGGCTCGATGTCCATCTCGGTCGCTGCCGATCGTACGGAGCGCTCGAAGGCCTCGGGATACGCAGCGCGCCACACCCATGCGGTCTCGTCGGTGAGCGGCGACTCCAATAGATCGCTGCTGGCCACCAAGCGATAGGCGCGCTCGTGATCGCCGACTGCCGCATAGGCCTCGACCACGGCCCGCAGACCGTGCGCCCGTCGAAGCTCTTGCTCGCCACTCCGCAACACCCGCGCCGCATCCGCGTCGAGGCCCAGGTCTCGATAGAAGGTCGCCGCCGCGGGCCAGGTGATGCTGGCCTCCGGGGTCGCGGCGATGGTGCGTTCGGGGAAGGGCGCCGGATCGGGCTCCTCGTGGGCGAGCAAGTGCTGCCGCGCCATCAGCGCGTAGTAGTGAAGCGGGCTCTCTATGATGAGCGCGACGTACGCAGACCGCGCCTCTGGCCAGCGCCCTCGCTCCTCGAGCACCCGCGCCTGCCAGTAGCGGATACGCAATCGTTCGAGCCCATCGTCGCTGCCTTCGAGCGCAGCCAGCCTTCGCGTCGCGTCGTCCCAGCGGTGGCGATCGAACGCGTCCATCGCCAAACGAAAGCCGGCCTCGCGCGCGTAGTCGCCGGTCGAGTGGTGGGTGATGAACGCGGCGAGCGATCGGCGGCCACGCGCCGGATCGAGATCGAGCTCGGTGGCGGCCGCGAGGTACTCGGCCTCGCGCGCGAGGCGATGCCCGGGATGGGCCCGCACGAACGCGCGGAGCAGGCGCACCCCTTGGCGATCCGCGCTGCGTCGATGAAGGGCGCGCGCCGCATGAAACGCGTCCTCTTCTTCGTGCGGTCCCCCGAGGCGCGCGGCCTCGGCCAAGAGCTCGTGGGCCTCGTCTACGTGTCGCGCCCGGTAGTGCGCCATCCCCACGATGTGCAGCGCCTCGGCCCGTTCGACGCTTGGCTCGGATCCTCTGTCGGGCAGCGTGAGCTCGGCGCACTCGCTCAGCGCGCGATCGTGCTGATGGCGCTCCGAGAGCCGATCGATGCGGGTCAGTCGATTGGCGAGCGAGAGCACCAGATCCCCACCGGTGATCCCCCGCGCCGCGGCCCACGCGCTCGCGTCATCGATGTGCTCGGGCCTCGCTATCACCAGCGCGCGCAAGGTCTCGATCGCGTCGTCCTCGCGATGCGCGGCGACCAACACCTCGGCGAGCAGCAGCTGCAGGGCGAAGCCATCGGTGTCGTCGCGCTCCTCGGCGATCGAGCCGCGAAGCCGCCGCTCAGCGAGCTCGAGATCTCCGCGCGCGGCGGCACACTCGGCGAGGAGCGCGCGGCTCACCCGATCGGGGTGGACCATGCCGCTCAGCGTCGCCTCAGCGCCGGTCGCATCGCCCGTCGCGAGCTCGAGACGGCCGCGGCGGACTCGCATGTCATCGGCGACCTCGGCCGGCAACGTAGCCAGATCGATGGTCGCGTAGGCGACCAAGGCCTGCGCGGGGTCGCTGTCCCGCTCCCAGAGGCGCCCGAGCAGGTAGCTCTGCTCGGCGGTACGCGGGTGCAGCGCCATCAGCGCGACGCGGGCCGCGCTCACCTCGCCGTCGCGCACCAGCGCTGCGATGGACTCGGTGGCGGCCGGCTGGGCGCGCGCAGAATCCGCGACCGCGAGGCCGGCCAGGATCGCGAGTGCCGCGACGCAAGAGAGAAGAGGAGAGCCCATGCGCGCCGAACAACACCCGCGCCTCCGCAGAGGCTTCCCGCTCATGCGGAGTCCTCAGCCGTCGCGTCCGTTGCTGCCTCTGTCGCTGCCTCTGCTGCTGC
>Ga0105047_10003965_pt1 | contig 25974 bp, 23 predicted proteins | sample MAT04_FD_78384 | JGI IMG/M metagenome (GOLD analysis project Ga0105047, IMG submission 78384) | Freshwater microbial communities from Lake Fryxell liftoff mats and glacier meltwater in Antarctica - MAT-04 (megahit assembly) | ecosystem: Environmental > Aquatic > Freshwater > Ice > Liftoff...
GCCGGCGAGGGTGACCTGCGCATCGGCGGTCTGTTCTGCCGGTGGCGTGAGCGCCGTCGAGAGCGCCGCCTCGGTCTGGAACAGCTCCGAGAACTTCTCGTCGTAGACGTTGACGCCCCACTGATTGAGCGGGGTCGGCGGCACGGTGGTGGTCGGTGACGCCGGGTCGGTCGTCGTCGGGGCCCCTGTGGTCGTCGTCTCGTCGTCCTGCGCCGCAGCGGCGCGCTTCATGGCCGACCGGCCGCCGCCGGTCCCTGCGACCGTGGTCTCTGGCGCAACGGTCGACTCGGGCACCGCGGTGGTGGCGGTCGGGTCGATGGTGGACGGATCCAATGTGGCGGCGGGCTGATTGGCCTGCTCGTCCTCGACGACCTGTGCCGCCGTGACGCCCGCGGGAACGGCCAACTCGGCACGCAACTTCTTGACCTGGTCTTCGGCCTTCGTCTTGGCGGCACCGGTCGGAATCGAACCGACGACCGACAGAACCGGGCGGAACTCGAGCTGAGCGGTGGAGCCGACGACGTCAAGGACCTCTTGTTGATCCTTCGCTCCCGGGAGCTGCACCGAGATGGTGTTGCCCTGGCGGGACACCTCGGGCTCGGCCACGCCGAGGGCGTCGACGCGGCGACGGATGATCTCGATCGCCTGGTCGAGCTGGTCGTCGGTCGCGTCGGCGGTGACCTCACCGTTCTTCACCGGTTGCAGATTGACGGCGATGCCGCCCTGCAGGTCGAGGCCCAGCTTCGGGCTCTTGCCCATGAGGATGGTCGCGAACAGGAGTCCGTACACCACCACCAACGTGGCGATCATGACTCGAAACGGGTGCTTACGCATCGGTGTCCTCGTGGAGAGTGGGTCAGCCAGGCGGGCCGGAGACACTGCGAGCGTCGGGCCGGATCAACGGGGTGCGCTGTGCACCGCGCCCGGACGACCCACCTGCACCCCCTGGCGAGAAATGAATGTATCCCGGCGGGGACTACTTCTTGTCGACCCGCGACGTGCCGGCGTCGCTCGAGCTGTCGTCATCCGACGAGTCATCGGCGGAATCAGCCGTGTCGCCAGCCGCGTCGCCAGCCGCGTCGTCAGCCGTGTCGCCAGCCGCGTCGGCAGCCGTGTCGGCAGCCGTGTCGCCCTTGTTCGAACCGTTCAACGCGCCGGCCAGAAGGCCCTTGCGGGAGCGAGAGGCCGGTTTGGATGCCGACTTCTCGGGCTCGGCCGGCTCGGCGAGGCTACGAGAGACCGCTGACTTGGCGATGCGGATGACGACATCGTTGTCGATCTCGATGTGGTAGAGGTCGTCGTCGACGAAGGTGATCATGCCGATGATCCCGCCGGTGGTCATGACCTCGTCGCCGACATCGAGCTTCGACAGCAGGGCGGCCTGCTTCTGCTTGGCCTTCCTCTGCGGCATGATCGTCATGTAGAGGATGGCGCCCATCGGAACGAGGATGATGAGCAGCCCGGTGATGCTGCCGCCCCCGTTCTGCTGGGCGAGGATGGCGGTGAGAAGTGTGCTGATCACAGGCGGTGAAGACTACGCCCCTCGTACCCGGAGCGGGAATCGGTGGCGGCGCAACCCGTCGAAGTGGCGCCCGGAGCGTCAGTCGCCGAGGCCCGGACCCATCTGGGACCACGCTGCGTGGACCCGGGTTCGCAGTTCGTCCAGGCGTGACTCCTCGATCGCTGACCTGATCTGCTCGACGAAGGTGAGGATCCACGTCAGGTTGTGGATGGTGCACAGGTTGTGGGCGGTGCTCTCGCCCAGGCTGCTCAGGTGGCGCAGCAGTCCCCGCGGGTAGTTCTGACACGTGGCGCATGGACAACCGGGGTCGATGGGGTCGTCACTCCGGGCGAACTCGGCACGTTTGATGTTCAGCCGGCCGTGATCGGTCAACAGCGTGCCGTGGCGTGCGAGACGTGTCGGCAGGACGCAGTCGAACATGTCGACCCCGCGCGCGACGCCCTCGATGATCGACACGGGGTCACCGACCCCCATCAGGTAACGGGGTTGGTCGGAGGGAAGGGCAGAGATGGCGGCCTCGAGCGCCGGCAGCATGCGTTCGCGGGTCTCGCCCACGGACAGTCCACCGACCGCGTAGCCATCGAAATCCAGCGCGACGGTGCGCTCGGCGGACTCACGACGCAGATCGACGGCGTCGCCGCCCTGCACGATCCCGAACAGCGCCTGGTCGTCGGTGCGGACGTGGGCCGCCTTCGCCCGGGTCGCCCACGCCGCAGTGCGTTCCAGTGCCTCTCGCAGCACCCGGTCGGACGACGGCAGTGGTGCGCACACATCGAGCACCATCTGGATGTCCGCGCCCAGCAGTTCCTGGATCGCGACGGCCCCCTCGGGAGTCAGCAGGTGGGTGTCGCCGTCGTAGGTCGAGCGGAAGGTCGCTCCTTCGTCGGTCACCCTCGGTTCGAGTGAGAACACCTGGTACCCGCCGGAGTCGGTCAGCATGTGGCCGTCCCAGCCGGTGAACTCGTGCAATCCGCCGAGCGCTGCGACGGTCTCGGCTCCCGGCCGGAGCATCAGGTGGTAGGTGTTCCCGAGCAGGATGTCGGCGCGCATCCCCGCTGCGGTGCGCAGCGAGGACAGCTCATGGGTACTCATCCCGCGGATCGCACCACGGGTGCCGACGGGCATGAACACGGGAGCGCGAAATTCGCCGCGCACGGTGCGGACCACGCCGGTGCGCGCCGCTCCGTCGGTGGAGTCGACCTCGAGTGTCAGCTTCATGCGGATGTCGTCCCGTTCGAATCGGCATCGATCTCCGAGCTGTCGAGCGACCCATCTCTGTCGAGCAGCATCGCGTCACCGAAGGACAGGAACCGGTAGCCGCGATCCAACGCTGTGCTGTAGAGGTCTCTCCAGCGGGGCCCGACGAACGCCTCGATCATCGCCAGCAGCGAGGACCGTGGCAGATGGAAGTTCGTCATCATGGTGTCGACGACCTGGAACCGGAATCCGGGGGTGATGAACAACCGGGTACGTCCCGACAGTTCGCCCGTCGCAACGACCGATTCGAGGGCGCGGACCGAGGTCGTCCCGATCGCGACGACACGACCACCCGCCGCATGTGTGCGCTCCACGGCCGCCCACGTGTCCTGGGGCACCGAGTACCACTCGGAGTGGATCTCGTGCGCCTCGACGGTGTCGGTGGTGATCGGCCGGAACGTGTCGAGCCCGACGACGAGCTCGACACGGGCCAGCGGGATGTCGCGGGTCTCGAGTTCCGCCAGCAGTTCGCGGGTCAGGTGCAGCCCTGCGGTCGGTGCTGCGGCCGACGCCGGACGCTGGGCGAAGACCGTCTGGTACCGCTCCGCATCCTCGAGCGTCTCGGTGATGTACGGCGGAAGAGGTGCCGCGCCTGCCAGGTCGAGCGCGTCGAGCAGGCCGGCGCCTGCCGGTTCCCCACCCAGCAGTGGACGCACCAGACGCCGCCCGTCCTCGAGCACCTCGCCGACCTCGAACACGAGCTCGCCATGGACTGCGTCCACGAGCTCGCCCACATGCAGCTTGCGCGACGGGCGACACAACGACTCCCACCAGCCCTCGCCGCACTCCTCGAGCAGCAGGACCTCTCCCCCGCCACCGCTGGATCGGCGGATCGCGACCCGGGCCGGCAGCACCCTCGTGTCGTTGACGACGACCAGGTCCCCCTCACGGAGCAGCGACGGCAGGTCGCGCACCGACCGGTCCAGCGGCGCGACGTCGTCACCGCTGTCGACGAGCAGCCGGGCGCTGTCGCGCGGAGTCACCGGCGTCTGGGCGATCGCGTCGGGGGGCAGGTCGTAGTCGAGGTCGTCGGTGCGCATCGGGACCCGGACGCTACCGGTCGACGAGTCGACTGCTGCACTCCGCTGCTCGACAGGGCGCTCGACAGGGCGCCCGGCCCACAGTACGGATCAGAAGCCCATCGAGCGACCGATGATCTCCTTCATGATCTCGGTCGTGCCGCCATAGATCGAGGTGACGCGGGCATCTGCGTACGCCCGGGCCACGGGGTACTCGTTCATGTAGCCGTACCCGCCGTGCAACTGCACACAGGTGTCCGCCACCTTCTTCTGCAACTCGGTGAGCCACCACTTGGCCATCGAGGCCTCCTCGGCGGTGAGCGTGCCCTCGTTCAGAGCCATGATGCAGCGGTCCACGAACGTCTCACCGATGGTGATCTCCGTCTCCATCTCGGCCAGCTTGAAGCGGCTGTTCTGGAAGTTGCCGATGGGCTGGCCGAAGGCTGTGCGCTCACGGCAGTACTCGACGGTCCAGCCGAGGATCACTCGGGCATGCGCCACGCCCGCCATGGCGATCGACAGACGCTCCTGGGGCAGGTTCTTGACCAGCAGGTTGAAGCCCTGACCCTCGTCGACCAGCAGATTCTCGGCAGGGACCCTCACGTCGGTGAAGAACAGCTCGGCGGTGTCCTGCGCGTGCATTCCGACCTTGTCCAGGTTCCGACCCCGCTCGTAACCCTCGGAGTCGCCCTCGACGACGAGCAGGGACATGCCCTTGTGACGCTGGGTCGGATCGGTCTTGCAGGCGACGATGGTCAGATCCGCATTGATGCCGTTGGTGATGAACGTCTTGGAACCGTTCAGGATGTACGTGTCACCGTCACGAACGGCGGTGGTCGTCATGCTCGCCAGATCGGACCCGATACCCGGCTCGGTCATCGCGACCGCCGTGATGAGCTCACCCGACGCGATACCGGGAAGCCACCGCTCCTGCTGCTCGGGCGTGCAGTAGTCCAGGTAGTACGGCAGGCACACGTCGTTGTGCAGCGTCATTCCCATGCCGGCCGGGTACACGTCCGCGAGACAGAGCTCTTCGATGATGACCTGGCTGTAGCGGAAGTCCTTGACCCCTGCGCCGCCGAACTCCTCAGGCACCGCCATGGCGATGAATCCGGCCTCACCAGCCTTGGTGAAGAGCGACTTCGGCACCAGACCCGCCCGGTCCCACTCCTCGCGGTGGGGCACCATCTCTCGCTCGACGAAGGTCCGGAATGCTGCGCGGAACATGTCGTGTTCTTCTTCGAGGATCGTGCGTTCCATCGTGGTGCTCCGGGGGTGATGGGAGGTGTCGCGACGGATGCCCACGACACGGCGGAAAGGGGAGGCCCGTCCTTGGATCAACGACGAGCCAGAACAGCCAACCACGTCGACCGAGCGTGCAGAAGTTGACGAGGTGTCAGATCGGACACGTCGCCGGGCAGAAGCCTCGGCTACTCGAACAGCGAGGGGTCGGCCCCGGCATGGGCAGAGACCGGCGGCACCAGGCCCAGGTGGTGCCATGCAGCAGTGGTGGCCACTCGCCCGCGGGGTGTACGCAGGATGAGGCCCTGTTGGATCAGGTAGGGCTCGTACACGTCCTCGACCGTCTCTGTCGGCTCCGACACAGCGATCGCCAGGGTCGACAACCCGACCGGACCGCCACCGAACCGTTGGCACAACGACGACAAGATCGACCGGTCCAACTTGTCGAGACCCAGGCGGTCGATCCCGAAGATCTCGAGTCCCTCACGGGCAGCTGCGGCGTCGATGTGGCCGTCGCCCTCGACCTCGGCGACGTCACGTACGCGACGCAACAGCCGGTTGGCGATGCGGGGCGTGCCACGCGACCGACGGGCGATCTCGACCGCACCCTCGGTGTCGATGTCGGCGCCGAGGATCGTCGCCGCGCGTTCGACGATGGCACGGAGGTCGTCGGGCTCGTAGTAGTCCAGGCGGCCGACGAGACCGAAGCGGTCACGCAGCGGGCCGGTGATCAACCCGGTGCGAGTCGTTGCGCCGACCAGGCAGAACCGGGGCAGGTCCAGGCGGATCGACCTGGCTGCCGGGCCCTTGCCCAAAACGATGTCCAGCTGGAAGTCCTCCATCGCGGGGTAGAGGACCTCTTCGATCGATCGGGACAGACGATGGATCTCGTCGATGAACAACACGTCGCCCTCGCCCAACTTCGTCAGGATCGCGGCCAGGTCACCGGGACGTTCGAGGGCGGGACCCGAGGTGATGTGCAGAGCCACGTCCATCTCGGCCGCCACGATCGTCGAGAGCGAGGTCTTGCCCAGCCCCGGCGGCCCGGCGAACAGGAAGTGGTCCGGAGCCTGACCTCGGCGACGGGCGGCCTCGAGGATGACCGCCAGGCGACGCTTCAGTTCGGTCTGGCCGACGAACTCGTCGAGCGAACGTGGACGCAACGAGACGATCGGGTCCCCGGCCGCGCCCAACAGTTCGTCCAGCTCATCCAGGTCGGGAACTCCGGTCACTCCGAGCGGCCCTTCGACCGCCAGGTCATCCTCGTCCGGAACGGGTTCGAGCAGTTCGTCGCGCGCCATGTCCGACGCCTACGCCGCTGCCAGACGCTGGAGCGCCTGGCGGAGGAGGTCAGAGGCGTCGCCCTCGGTCGGAATGTCGGACAGCACCCGGGCGATCTCGTCCGGGCCGTAGCCGAGCCCAGCGAGCGCGTCGCGCACGTCGCCGCGCGCCGTTGCTCCGTTGGACCCCACCGCAGCGACCGCTGTCGCTGTCGGATCCCCGTCGGGCACCTCGAGCCGGCTCTTCAACTCGACCAGGAGTCGTGCGGCTGTTTTTCGGCCGACGCCCGGGACGAGACACAGCGCAGCGATGTCGTCGGTCGCGAGGACGTGGCGCAGGCCGATCGGCGAGTGGACCGACAAGATGGCGAGGCCCAGGGACGGGCCGACACCGTGGGTCGAGATGAGGGTCTCGAACACCCTGCGTTCCTCGATCGACCCGAAGCCGTAGAGCGTGCCGGCATCTTCGCGTTGGTGGTGGTGGATGTGCAGGAACACGTGTGGGTCCTCGGTGGCCACCAGCGACTGCACCGTGGTGGGAGTGACCTGCACCCGGTAGCCGACTCCGGCCACCTCGACGAGCAGTTCGCTGTCACTGCGGTCGAGGAGTTCTCCGCGGAGCGACCCGATCATCGGGCGACACCGCGTGTCGACACCGTCTGCACACCGGCGCTGAACGCGACGTGCGTCAGTGCGATCGCCGCGGCATCAGCCGCATCGGCCGGACGCGGAGGCTGCGCGAGCCCGAGGAGCACCTGCACCATCTGTTGCACCTGCTGCTTGTCGGCGCCGCCGTACCCGGCGACTGCGTCCTTGACCTGGTTCGGCGAGTACTCGACGACGTCGATACCTCGGCTGGCGGCCTCGGCCATGACCACTCCCGATGCCTGTCCGACCGACATCGCGGTGCGCACGTTCGACTGGAACAGGACCCGTTCGATCGCGACCGCAGCAGGCCGGAACTCGTCGAGCAGCCCCCGCACGTCGGCCCACAGCTCGGCCAGCCGGACCGGCACCGCCGACGCGGGATCGGTACGCAGCACGCCCAGACCGACCGCCGTACTGTTGCCGCGTTCGACGCGCAGCGCGCAGTAGCCACAACGGGTCAGACCGGGATCGATGCCGAGAACGAACACAGGTTCGATGCTAGCCCTGGCCTGATACCGAGTGGGTGACCGACCTTTCTTCGGATGACAGCCGTCATGTCAAGGTGGGCCGTCACCTGTCCGATACAGACTCGGATGGCTCCCCCTCCCGACACGATCCCCACCCCGCCGCCCGTTGCAGCACCGAACGTCGCACCAGCACCGGAGCTCGTCGTCGAGCTGTCCGGTATCGGTCATCGGTTCGGCGACAACCAGGCGCTCGCAGATCTCGACCTGACGGTCCCGACGGCGCGGATCACTGTTCTGCTGGGCCCCAACGGCGCCGGCAAGACCACGGCGATCCGTGTCATCACCGGCGCGCTGGTGCCGATGACCGGACGGGTCACGACATTCGGACTCGACCCTGACGCACAGGGTCACCTTGTGCGGCCCCGCTGCGGAGTGGTCTCGGCGAAACCTGCGCTCTACGACCGCCTGTCGGGACGCGACAACCTGCTGTACTCCGCAGAGCTCTACGGGCTCGGTCGAGACATCGACGACCGCATCGACGAGGTGGCCGGCCGTTTCGGTATCGCGGATGCGCTCGGCGACGCCGTCGGCGGGTACTCGACCGGAATGAAGACACGCCTGGCGCTGGCACGATCGGTACTGCACGACCCCGAGCTGCTGCTCTTCGACGAGCCGACCTCGGGTCTCGACCCCGAGTCCTCCCACGCCGTGCTCGACCTGATCCGTGAGATGACGAACGAGGGGTGCACCGTGGTCATGTGCACACATCTTCTCGCAGAGGCCGAGGGGCTCGCCGATCACGTCGTGATGATGGAGGGCGGCACCGACATGATCTCGGGCTCGCCGAAGGAGCTCACCGAGCAGTTCTGGCCGCACCCGATCGTCCGTCTGCAGGCCGAGGACCCGCGCCTGTTGGATCGCGTGGCCGGGTGGCCCGGCGTCGCCGCCTACCGGCGGGATCCCGCTGGCGCACGTCTGGAGATCGACGACATCGGACGACTGCCCGACATGATCGCCTCGCTCGTCGCCGACGGCGTCCGGCTGACCCGGGTCGAGCCGCACGAGCCCACTCTCGAGGACCTGTACTTCACGATCCGACGCCAGCGCGGCGGCAGCACCGAGGACCCCGACCACCACGCACTGGCGCCCGTCAGCCCGGGTTGGGCACCGCGCCACCAGCCGGTTCCTCCGGTGCTCGACATCGATCCATCCACCAGCGCATCGGCCCCCGACACCGTCTGGGTCGAGGACGCCGCCTCCTCGACCACCGCATCATCGACCACCGCCTCATCGACCACCGGCTCATCGACCACCGGCACACCGACCACCGCCTCATCGACCGCTGCGGGACAGGACCGGACATGACAACGATCGTTCCCGAGAGTCGGTCGGCATCGCCGAGACCACGCTCCACGCGCCATGTCGCAGCCACCGCGCAGTTCGACCGTCACCGCATGTGGGTGGTCACCCGCACCGAGCTGCGCCAGTTGATCCAGTCGAAGGACTACTGGATCCCCATGGTCCTGCTGGGCTCCTTGTTCTTCCTGATCATCCCCGCGATCCTGCTGCTGATCATCACCCGTGTGGGCAACATCTCGGTGGTGCAGCAGGCCTCACAGGCGCTGCAGGTGCTACCACAGGCCGCGCAGGAGAAGATCCAGGGTGGCACCCCTCAGGGGCGGACGGCGTACGCCTTGGCGGTGTACCTGTTCGCACCCGTGGCGGTCGTCGTGCCGCTGACGATCTCGACCGCAGTCGGCGCCGCATCACTCGTCGGCGAACGGGAACGGGGAACCGGCGAGTTCCTCGCCCACTCCCCCGCCTCGGTCCGCGAGATCTACCTGGGCAAACTGTTCGCGAGTTTCGTGCCGGGCTACCTGACCGTCCTGGTCGGATTCGGCTCGTACGCGCTGATGGTCAACCTGCTCGTCGGGCCGCAGGTGGGCGGCTGGTTCTTCCCGACACCGGAATGGCTCGTGATGATGTTCTGGATCATCCCGCCGTTCCTGTTGTTGACCCTGTCGCTCGTCCTGCGTCTGTCCGCGAGGGTGAAGTCGACCGCCGCGGCCCAACAGGCCTCGGGGCTGATCACCTTGCCACTCATCGGAATCGCCTACGCGCAGGCCACCGGCACCTTGATGGGCACCAGCGCGTCGACCGGCTGGGTGCTCGGCGCGATCGCCTGGGTGCTCGCCGTGATCAGCCTGCACCGCGGGGTGCGATCGGTGACACGCAACCGTCTGCTCGGCGTCGCGCAATAGCTCGCACACTCCCTGTTTCACTCGAAATGTGATGCAGAAAGCGCGCCAGAGCGCGCCTTCTGCATCACATTTCGGGGTGGTGTGGCAGTGAGGGCGATAGTGGTTCAGGCCTCGAGTTCGGCCATCAGCGCGTCGGGGATGTCGAAGTTCGCGTAGACGTCCTGCACGTCATCGTTCTCCTCGAGCGTGTCGATCAGGCGCAGGATCGACGTCACGGCCGTGATGTCGTCCAGTTCGACGAGCGTGCTCGGGATCATCGTCAGATCCGATGACTCCACGGTGTAGCCGGCCTCTTCGAGCGCGGTGCGCACCATCGAGGTGACGGTCGCCTCGCACGTGATCGACCAGCTCTCGCCCAACCGGGCGACGTCGTCGGCACCCGCGTCCAACGCCGCCATCATGATCTCGTCCTCGTCCAGCGTGCCGGGCACGAGGATGATCCCCTTGCGTTCGAACTGCCACGCCACCGCTCCCGGCTCGGCGATCGAGCCACCCAACTTGGAGAACGTCGAGCGCATCTCGGGGCCGGTGCGGTTGCGGTTGTCGGTGAGGGTCTCGACGAACACGGCGACACCGTGGCCTGCGTAGCCCTCGTAGTTGACCTCTTCGTAGATGACGCCCTCGAGCTCGCCGGTCCCCCGCTTGATCGCACGCTCGATCGTGTCGATCGGCACCGACGCGTCACGCGCCTTCTGGAACATGGTCCGAAGGTTCGGGTTCATGTCCGGGTCACCGCCACCGTTCTTGGCGGCGACCTCGACCTGGCGGATCAACTTGGCGAAGAGCTTGCCGCGCTTGACGTCGGCCGCACCCTTCTTGTGCTTGATCGTCGCCCATTTTGAGTGGCCCGACATGTGGATGTCCCTTCGATCGTGATGCCGCGCCGTGTGGCGGCGCTGGTGTCCCCGTGAGTTCGTTGCTCGCCGACGACACCGTCGCGAGCATGTCCTGGTGCCTAGCTGTCCAGGAAGAGCTGGTGCAACCGTGCGTCCTCCGAGAGTTCCGGATGGAAGATCGACACCATGATCGCACCCGATCGCACCAACGCGGGCTGCGTATCGATCCGAGCGAGGATCTCGACGTCCGGACCAGCGCGTTCGATGACCGGCGCGCGGATGCACACGGCGCGGAACGGCGGTGGCCCGAGCACATCGATCATCACGTCCTGCTCGAAGGAATCGAGCTGACGTCCGAATCCGTTGCGGCGGGTCGACACATCGATCGCCGACAAGCAGTGCTGATCGGCACGGCCGTCGAGGATCTCGGCGGACAACAGGATCGCACCTGCGCAGGTGCCGAACACCGGCCGGCCCGAGAACACGAACTCACGGAGCGGATCGAGCAGCTCGAACCGCTCGGCGAGCATCGACATCGTGGTCGACTCGCCGCCGGGCAGGACCAGACGGTCCAGACCGACGAGGTGCTCGGGTCGGCGGACCTGGACCACTGTCTCACCGAGTGACTCGAGCATCCGCTGGTGCAGGGCGAACGCGCCCTGCAACGCGAGGACCCCGGTACTCACCAGCCGCGGTCAGCGAGCTTGAGTTCCAGGTCGTCCATGCCGATTCCGGTCATCGGAGCACCCAGATTGCGGCTGACCTTGGCGAGGATGTCGGCGTCGAGGTAGTTGGTGGTGGCCTCGACGATCGCCTTCGCACGGGGCGCGGGATCGTCGGACTTGAAGATGCCCGAACCGACGAAGACGGCCTCGGCACCGAGCTGCATGGCCAGCGCGGCATCTGCCGGTGTCGCGATACCGCCGGCGCAGAACAGCGGCACGGGAAGCGCACCCGTGGCGGCGACCTCCTGCACGAGCGGCAGCGGGGCCTGGAGGCGCTTGGCCCACTCGAACAGCTCTTCGGAGTCGGCGATGGCGAGCTTGCGGATGTCCCCGGTGATCGAGCGCAGGTGACGAACGGCCTCGATGATGTTGCCGGTGCCGGCCTCGCCCTTGGAGCGGATCATGCACGCCCCCTCAGAGATGCGACGCAGTGCCTCACCCAGGTTCGTCGCGCCGCACACGAAGGGCACGGTGAACTTCCACTTGTCGATGTGGTAGGTCTCGTCCGCCGGGCTGAGCACCTCGGACTCGTCGATGTAGTCGACGCCGAGTGCCTGCAGGATCTGGGCCTCGACGAAGTGACCGATGCGGGCCTTGGCCATGACCGGGATCGTCACCGCCTGCTGGATGCCCTGGATCATCTCGGGATCACTCATGCGGGCGACGCCGCCGTCTACACGGATGTCGGCCGGCACGCGCTCGAGCGCCATGACGGCACACGCACCGGCATCTTCGGCGATGCGTGCCTGCTCCGGGTTGACCACGTCCATGATCACGCCGCCCTTGAACATCTCGGCGAGACCACGCTTCACGAGCTGGGATCCGGTCGAGTGAGCAGGCGCTGCAGATGGCGTGGAGGACATGGACGCAGTCTACCGACCGGACCGCTCGACACCGAAGCGCGCTCGCCCTGCGCGCCGGGCCTCAGAGCGTCTGCAGGCCGGCGACCGTCGGCTCGTCGAGCAGCTGGGCGGGCTGCCCGGTCTGGGGCAGCTCGACCCAGGTCGGGCCAGGGGTCAGCAGGATCGGCTGGCCGTCGAGGCCGGTCAGGCGCCAGGGCTGCTCGGGGGCGTCGCGTTGCCATGAACCGGCGATGACCCGTCCCTGTGTGAACACGGTCGCGCTGCCGCCGCCGATCGTGACGGCCTCGGGCGAGCGGGAGTCGGCGTCGGAGGGTCGGTAGGTCGTTTCCAGCACGATGACGTTCGTCGGCGCGAGTTGGTTGCCGTCCTCGTCCAGATGACGTCGCCCGTTGGCGAATCGTGGCCAGTTCCCGGCGATGCCGTCCCAGGCGAACGAACTCGGAGAGGTCCCGACGCGCACGCTGAACCCGAGAACGGGGAACCCGCCGGGGTCCTGACCCGGAGCGAGGTAGTTGAACAGTTGGGTCGGCACCGCAGGCGGCTGATCCGCGTACGAGTACACGGTGGGGACGTCGAGGACCAGGTTGTGTGGAGCGCTCTTCGAACGGGTGCGCGAGTAGGCGTTCGGTGCCTGCGTCGGCGTCAGGTTCTGGATCCATGGAGTGGCGTCCATGATCCCGGTCACATTCCTGTTGCCGCCCGACCAGGCGACGAGTGGCCGAACGAACATCGCGAGCAGGTCCGGATCGCTGGTCCTCGCGGAGCGGATCGGCCCGACCTGCTGCACGTCCTTTGACTGGAAGATCGACATGTAGCGGCTGATGCCCTCGACCTCGATCTCGATGACCATGTCGGCGTACTGCAGACCGATCTGCGGCATGGCCTCCGGTGCGTTGTCGACCTTGGCGACCAGGGCCGGGCGGTTCAACAACGCCGCGCCTGCGGCATCGTCCACAGCGAGCTGCACGCCGGTGAGCGGAGCGATCGGACCGACGGGAACCGGCACCGTCGTGGTCGGTGCCACCGTCGTCGACGTGGTCGTGGTCGTGGTCGTTGGAGCCGGGTCATCCGAGCTGGTCAACGCGAACACGAGCGCACCGCCACCGAGCACAGCCAGGGCGACGAGGCCGGCGATGATCGCCATCTTGCGGTTGCGACGCGAGTCCGCAGCGGCACGGGCGCCGTCGCGGGTGACGGGCGCGACTGCGGCCTCGTCGGTCGTGGCATCCGGTCCGTCGGTCGATGGATCGGGAACGTCGTCCCCACCGATGTTCGGGGTGTCGTCGTCGGACATGTCGCCCGTCACAGTTCTTCGAGCACGGCGATGCGCAGCGTCAGCGGCTGCATCGTGGTCTGGGCGAGTTGATCGTCGAGCGAACCGGTTCCGGTCATCGGCGGCGCCAGCCACAGGTGCATCGATCGCTGTGGCGCGGACGACACGAGGGTGCCGGCGCCCTCCATCTTCGACAGCGCGGAGATCAGGCCCGGCGGGTACCGGGTCAAGTCCACCGCGGCCATGTCGGAGCGAACCGACCGCTGGTCGCCGAGCCCCGACACCAACAGGCGTGTGCCGAGTCCGCTGGGTCCGAACAGCGCCGTCACCACGGTGGAGTACCGGGCCGATCCGTCACGCTGGCGTCCCAGCAGGTTCGCCACCGCCCCCTCGAGTTCGATGCGACCCAGGCCGTCGATCAGGCCGCTCGTGACGACCAGCACAGCGCCGTCCCGATCCGCGGCGACCAGACCGTTCATCTGCTCGGTGTCGATCACGCGCACTTCCGGCAGGTTGACACCCGCCGTCGCACAGAGGCCGTCGAGCAGGTTGTCCAGGCGCGGATGACGACCGGCGACCAGGGGCGACGCACCGAGCGGTGACACGACGGTGGTCAGGGCGTCGCGCACACGGGCCGCAACGGCAGCCACCCACACACCGGCGATGATCACCAACGCGAGGATCCCGACGATCGGATTCACCAGGAACAGTGCAGCCCCGATGACGAGCGCTGGAACGACGCCGGCGAGCATCACGTTCCTGACGACCCGGTCGGTCGCGTCGTCGAGTGTCTCCGTCATCTGCATCGGCCACACGGTACAACCTGGCCCCAGGGAACCGGAACCTTTGACGCACCCCCCCGGACGGGAACTCAGGCCGCCAGATCTGCTCGCTCGCGGATCTCCTGGTAGATCTCCAGGTACAGGTCGCAGAGCCGCTCCAGGTCGAACTGCTGTGCACGTCGTTCGCCGCTGTCGCACAGCCGTGCTGCCAGCTCCGGGCGCTCGATCACCCGCCGGAGAGCGTCGCCGAGGGCCACGGCATCGCCCGGCTCGACCAGTTCTGCGGTGACCTCGTCACCGTCACTCGCCACTTTCGTGTACCCCGGGATCGACGACGCCACGACCGGCGTGCCTGCAGCCATTGCCTCGAGCAGGATCACTCCGAAGGACTCGCCGCCCAAGGATGGAGCGCAGAACACCGAGGCGGCCCGCATCCGTCGGTCGCGTTCGACGTCGTCGATGCGACCCAGCCACTCGATCCGGGGGTCGGTGAAGCGTGCCGTCAGCTCCTCGGTCTGAGGGCCGGTGCCTGCGATCCAGACCCTGGTGTCGGACGGCAGACCCGCAACCGCTCGGAGCAGGACCTCGAGGCCCTTGCGCGGCTCGTGGCGACCGAGGAAGAACACCGTCGGCGCGTCGGTCGGCCACGGCTCCGCAGTACGGAACCGCTCGGCCTCGATGCCGTTGAACAGGACACGGATGTCACCCTCGACCATGCCCGCTATCAGGCCGAGGGCGTCGTCGGACACTGCGACCTTCACGTCGAGGCGGTGCCCGAACCACGTCCCGAGCGGGCCGAACTTCCGGTAGATCGGCTGCGATCCGGCAGCGTGGAAGGTGCCGACGAGCGGCGCCGGCTTCAGCAGCGCGGCCGTCACCGTCGGTCCCGGTGCGAACGGTTCGTGCAGATGGATGACGTCGAAGTCCTCGTCCCACAGGGCGCGGATCGTGCGCAGCTGCGCCGGCAGATCAGGGGCGATCGGTGCGATCGACCCGTTCGAGGCGGTGGGGATCGAGTTGCCGATCGAGGTGACGAACAACTCCGGCGGAGGGCCGTCGCAGGGCGCCAGCACACGAGCCTCGTGCCCACGGCGACGCAGCGATCGGGCGAGTGCCAGGACCTGGCCCTGGACACCACCCGGAATGCTCAAGCTGTACGGGCAGACCAAGCCGATGCGCACGGCGGCACCCTAGCCCGGACCGTTCGTGTGCCACCGAGGGGCTAGTCGGCCTGCTCGGCGGGCTCCGCCTGGGCCGATCCGGGCAGGTCGGCCCCGATGGCGGCGGCGTCGCTCGGCCAGATGGGCTGCAGGACATGCCACTGCTCGGGGTCGCGGCAGATGAGCACCTCGAGCGCACGGGCGACGTCCTGGGTGACGCGTTGCACATCTGCACGCAGCCGTCCACGACGTTCGGTGTCGAGTGCGGGCAGCACCACCGCGTGATGTCGGGCGTGATGTCGATCGCCCTCGAAGAACACCCCTACCGGGACCAGCGGGCACCCGCTGCGCAGCGCGAGCAGCGCTGGTCCACCCGGCAACCGGGTCGACTCACCGAAGAACTCGACCTCCACCCCGTCGCCGGTCAGGTCACGATCGCACAACAGGGCGAGGATCGCGCCGGACGCGAGCGCGGCGGCCAGCTCCGCTGCCGCTGTCGGGCCGACCGGCACGACCTGCATGCCGAGCGTGGCACCCCGGTACCGGACGAACCATTCGTACAGATCCGCCGGCTCGAGCCGCTCCACGGCAGCGGCCACCTGAAGACCCTGCGTCTCCACCAACCACCGTGCCGCCCACTCCCAACCACCCAGGTGCGGCAGCGTCGCCACGACACCCGAACCAGCGCGCAGCGGTTCCATCAGGTTCTCGAGGCCCTCGTAGGTGAATCGTCGATCGACCTCGTCGGCCGAGACGTGAGGGAGCCGCAACGAGTCGACCCAGTACGCGGCGTAGTAGTCGAACACCCGCTGCACCTTGCGCTGGAGCTCGGCCTCGGAGATCGGCGCATCGGCGGGCATGACCGCACGGCCCACCGGCGCGGGGGTACCGTCGAGCGGCATCGCGTAGACCCGTCGCAGGTTGCGCTCGATGGTCCCGCGCTCGACCGGCGCCTGGCGAGCGTAGAGCTCGCTCAGAGCGCGCCCTGCCCCGTCGGTCACGGTCGGGGGCATCCACCTCGCGAACGACGAGGCGAACCGGAGTCCGCCGACGGTGAGTTGCACTGGTTCGCCCCCGGCTCAGGAGTTGGGGCGACGACGACCGGACTGGCGCCCGCGGGCTTCCGAACGTGCTTGCCAGCGCTCGCTGACGGTGCGCTCGGGACGACGCGCCCGGCGGCGGCGGCGATCACTCAATGCCGGAGTCTGGCGGGTCGCCTGGCCCCACACAGCGATGAAGCGCTGTGCGGCGGTGATGACGTTCAGGACGATGATCAGTGCCAGCACCGGAAGAAGCAGGTACTGGTAGAAGAGCAGGCCGATGGCCAACAGGATGAACCGTTCGGCGCGCTCCACGATCCCGGTGTGGGCGTCGAACCCCAGTGCGTCGGCCTTGGCCCGGATGTAGGACACGATCGACGCGGTGATGTAGCCCGCGACCGGCAACATGACGACCCAGCCACGGCCGTCGCTCTCGACCAGGTAGTACGCAATGCCACCGAAGAGCAGCCCGTCGGTCACGCGATCGGACACCGAGTCGAAGAATGCTCCGCGCAATGAGGCCTTGCCGGAGGCCTTGGCGACGGCGCCGTCCAACAGGTCGGGGATGCCCGTCAGGATCAACAGCAGGAGCCCGAGGTGCAGGTGGCCCGATCCGATGGCGACAGCAGCGAAGACCGCCATGACGATCCCGGTGGCGGTGATCATGTCCGCCGAGATGCCGGCCTTCTTGATGCTGTTGCCGATCGGCTTGACCGCTGCGTCGACCTGGCTGCGCCATTGACCGTCGAACATTGGACCCCTCGTCGAGACTCTTCTGGCCGGTCCGGCCGGGTGCCGGGTCGAACGGCGGGGTCGAGTTCTCGATCCGCCGAAGTGCTAACTGCAGTTAGCACCCTATCGCGATTTCGGTGACGAAGGAAGCACCGGCGACGGACGGCGCACCTGGGACCGGCGGATCCTCAGTCGTCGGCGGGACGGTCAGCCGAGGTGGCCGTGCTGGCCGGCGCGGCGGTCGCGCCCGCCGCAGGGCTGCTCGAGGTCGCCGTGTCCGCAGGGTCGAACTGGGTCCAGTCCTCCGGGTTGATCTCGGAGAAACCCTCGATCACCTGGCCGTTCACCCCGTCGACGAGCACGATGCCACGCTTGGTCGGGGGGTTCTCGTCGGAGTAGGCGAGGATGCGCCAGGTCGGGCGGGACAGCCACCCGCGCCACGCCATCTGCGCCGCGGCGTGACCGACCGGGAACCCGACCTCGGTCGACGCGCTGACGAGTGCGTCGGACTCCTCGATCCTCAGGGTCCAACCCGCGATCAGGCCGTAGGCCCCGAAGGCGACGAGTCCGACACCCGCCCACAAGGTGCCCAGGTTGACCAACGGCGAACTGTCCGCCTTCCAGGCGTACAACGCAACGGCGGCAGCGCCGAAGATCAGGTACAACACCGCCGGAATGCGGCGACGGTTGTTGTTGGGGAACGTGTGAGGCCCGACGAAGCCCGACAGGTCGAGATCCTCGGGCAGTTCGTCGACGATCTCGCCATCGCTCAGCTCGGGATCGGTCGCCTCGGGATCGGTCGCCTCGGGATCGTTCACCGTCGGAGCGTACCCTCGGCGGGCCACGCATCCCTCAGCGCGGACCACGCGTCGATCAGCGCGACGGGCATCACCTGCGAGCCACCGACGACCGCCATGAAGTTGGCGTCACCGACCCATCGGGGCACGCAGTGCACGTGCAGGTGGTCGGTCTGTGACCCTCCGGCGGCGCGTCCGAGGTTGACTCCGACGTTCACCCCGGCACATCCGAAGGCGGACTTCAACGCCACGACACCGTCACGCACCATCTCCCAGAGCTGGTCGAACTCCTCGGGGCCCAGCTCCTCGAGCTCGGGCACCGCTCGGTTCGGCAGCACCATCAGATGACCGGAGGTGTAAGGGAACCGGTTGAGGATGGCGAAGCAGTGCTCACCGCGGACGAGCACGAAGGTCTCCTCGTCGGGTGCGCCGGAGGCGAGGATGCGTTCGAACAGCGACAGCTCCGGCCGGTCGTCCTCACCGGGAAGCGTCCGTCGACTCTCGGGCGACCCGGTGACGTAGAGCGACCGCCATGTCGCCCAGAGTTGGTCAAGCGGCACAGTCGACCCGATCTGTTCGCCACTGCTTTCGTGATGCGACACCGCCATGAACACCACGATGGGGCATCACGGAACCTGGACCGCTCACTTCTTCGACGCCACGTCGGCAGACAGGCGTTCGACGAACGTGGTCAACGGCACTCCACGCTCGACCTCGTTGCCCCGGGGGTTCACCCCGACGGTGCTGTGCTCGACGTCGTCGTCACCCACGACCAACACGTACGGGAGCTTCTCCCCCTTCGCACGCCGGATGCGATTGCCGAGCGTCTCGTCCGCGTCGGCGACCTCGGTACGGAATCCGCTACGGCGCAGGTCGGCCGCGACCTGGTGGGCGTAGTCGGCATGGGTCTCGGACACCGGCAGCACCTTCGCCTGGACCGGAGCGAGCCAGGCCGGGAAGGCACCTGCGTAGTGCTCGACGAGCACTGCGAAGAAGCGCTCCACCGATCCGAACAGGGCGCGGTGGATCATGATCGGACGATGGCGCTCGCCGTCGTTGCCGATGTAGGTCATGTCGAAACGCTGCGGCAGCTGGAAATCCACCTGGATGGTCGACATCTGCCACGTGCGACCGATGGCATCGCGTGCCTGGACCGAGATCTTCGGGCCGTAGAAGGCGCCGCCGCCAGGGTCCATCACCAGTTCGATGTCCATCGCCTCGGCCACGGAGCTCAGCGCAGCGGTGGCCTCGGCCCACTCCTCGTCGGTGCCCACGGCCTTGCCGTCCGGCTTGGTCGACAACTCCAGGTAGAAGTCGTCGAGGCCGTAGTCACGGAGCAGGTCCAGGACGAACGTCAGGATCGAGCCCAGCTCCTCGCCCATCTGATCCTTCGTTGTGAAGATGTGCGCATCGTCCTGGGTCATGCCGCGCACGCGGGTCAGGCCGTGCACCACGCCCGACTTCTCGTAGCGGTACACCGTGCCGAACTCGAACATCCGCAGCGGCAGCTCTCGGTACGAACGCTGCCGGCTCTTGAAGATCAGGATGTGGAACGGGCAGTTCATCGGCTTCAGGTAGTACTGCGTGCCGGTGCCCGCGACAGCGGCAGTCTCGATGACCGCACCGTCGACCTGGGCCTGACCCTCGGCCGGGGACTCGGGCGCCTCGCGATGGGACGCCGGGTGTTCGTGCGCGTGGTCGAGCTCCATCGGGGGGAACATGCCATCCGCGAACCACTCCAGGTGGCCGCTGGTCTCGAAGAGGTTCTTCTTCGTGATGTGTGGCGAGTACACGAACTCGTAGTCCGCCTGCTCGTGGCGCTCGCGTGAGTAGTCCTCCATCAGGCGACGGATGGTGCCGCCCTTGGGGTGGAAGACAGCCAGTCCGGAGCCGATCTCCTCCGGGAAGGAGAACAGGTCGAGCTCGACGCCGAGCTTGCGATGGTCACGCTTCGCTGCCTCGGCCTGTCGGGTCAGGTGGGCTGCCAGGTCCTTCTTGTTGGCGAACGCCGCTGCGTAGATGCGCTGCAGCATCGGGTTCTTCTCGCTCCCTCGGAAGTACGCGCCGCCGTGGCGAGTGAGCTTGAAGTGACCGAGGCGGCCCGTGGAGGGCACGTGAGGGCCTCGGCACATGTCCACGAACTCGGGGGTGTTGCGGTAGAAGCTGATCTCGGTGCCGGATCCGACCTCTCCGTCGGCGTCCTCACCGGCGGCCGCCAGGTCCATGAAGACCTGCTTGTAGGGGTGGTCGGCCATCAGCTGCTTCGCCTCGTCGAGCGGCAGTTCGAAGCGTTCGAAGGACTGGTCGGCGGTGATGATCTCTCGCATCTTGGCGTCGATGCTCTCCAGATCGTCGTCGGTGAAGGTGGCCCCACCGGGCAGTTCGAAGTCGTAGTAGAAGCCGTCCGCGATCGCCGGTCCCCCGGCGAAGGTCGCTCCGGGCCACAGTTCCAGCACGGCCTGGGCCAGCACGTGGGCGGTGGAGTGGCGGATGTGCTCGACCGCGTCGGGATCGCGGTCGGTGATGATGCGCACCTTCGCGCCATCGTGCAGCGGGGCGGCGAGGTCGACGGGGACCTCGTCCTCGGCGATCACCAACGCCGCCTTCGCCAGACCGGGGCCGATGGCCGTCGCCAGATCGGTGCCGGTCGAACCCTCGGGGAGGGATCGGGCGGAACCGTCGGGAAGGGTGATCGAGATGTCGGCCATCCCCACAAACTAGCGGCGCGTGTCGGAGCGCCGGCAGCCGGTTGTCGGCGCGGCCCCGTAGGCTGGTCGGCTGTGTTCGATCCGGCCCTCCACGCGACCTTCGTCCCCGGCGACCCCGGGCGCCGGTCACGTCTCGCGTTCTGGACCGGACCGGTCGACCAGGCCGAACCGGTCGAGCTGGTCGATCCGATCCAGACGGCCGACCTGGTCATCCCCACTGCGCAGGGTGTCCGGTCGATCTCGGTCCCGGCCGTGGTGCTCGGCATCGACGAGGTCCTCGACGACCTGATCAGGGTGCGTCTCGACGATGCCTCTGCGTCGGGCTCGGTGCGGGCATGGGCACTCGTCGCCCGCACCGCCGTCGAACTGGTCGCCCGCGGCCGCCTCCAGCCGGCGATCTCGGCCGAGGGCAACGACGTCTGGGTCGTCGGCCCGTTGGACGAACGGGACCGCCAGATCCGTGCGGCGCTCGCCGGATGGCTGCCGACCGCAGCGCACTGCGTCCCGATCCAGCTCCCACCCGATACGCCCGGACTGCGCATGACGACGGCGACCGCGGCGGTCACCGGCATGTACCAGGCGATCGCCGATGTCCTGCCTCGCACCGCCGCCGCGGGAACGGTGTCCCGCCAGCGAGCCTGGTGGGGCGAGGAGCCCGTCGACGTGTCCTCGCTGCGCCCGTACCTGGTCGGCTCCGACGCGGTCGAGCGCACCATCGTCGGGCTGCGACTCAGCCTGCCCACCGAGGAGGACCAACCGTTCCGGATCCGCCTGCAGGTCCGCTCGGCGGTCGACCACTCCCGCGTCGCGGACGCCGAGGAACTGTGGGCGGGCACCGCTGTCGGGTTCGACGAACACGCCGAGTCCGACCTGTTGTTGGCACTTCGTCGCGGATCACGGCTGTGGGCGCCTCTCGCACGACTGCTGGACCAGGCCCAGCCGTCGGGACTCGAGGTGGACGACACCGCAGCGATGGAGCTCTTCGGTCCACTCGCCACGGACCTGGGTGGCGCGGGGATCGAGGTGCTGATCCCCTCGGCGATGACCCGCACCCTGAGTGCGACCGCACATGCCGAGCCGCCGCCCGGCGTCGGCGACCAACCGCCCACGTTCGACCTGGCGACGGTCTGCGAACTCACGTGGAAGGCCACGATCGACGGTGAGCCCGTCACCGAGGCCGAGCTGTCGGCCCTTGCGGCGAGTCGTCGGCCTCTGGTCCGGCTGCGCGGCAGCTGGGTGGTGGTCGATCCGAACGTCGTCGCGAAGCTGGCCCGCCGGGACAAGCTGTCCGCGACCGACACCCTCGCTGCTGCACTCGGCGGCACCGTCACCATCGACGGTGAGCCGGTCGAGATCTCCGTCGGTGGCGCTGCGGCCGACCTGGCCGAACGACTGCGCGAGGCTTCGGAGCCACACGAACTGCCCGAGCCGGACGGCCTCCACGCGACGCTGCGCCCCTATCAGCGCCGAGGGGTCGCGTGGTTGAGCGAGATGGCCGACCTGGGACTCGGTGGTGTGCTGGCCGATGACATGGGTCTGGGAAAGACGATCCAGCTGATCGCGATGCACCTCCACCGGGCAGACCGGGCGGATGGACCGACGCTGGTGGTCTGCCCCGCAACGCTGGTCGGCAACTGGCAACGCGAACTCGCGCGGTTCGCCCCCACCATCCCGGTGCGCCGCTACCACGGCGCGGAGCGCACGCTCGAGGGCATCGACCCCCACGGCGTGGTCATCACCACCTACGGCATCGTGAGGCGCGACACCGAGGCGCTCGGCGCACACCACTGGGGCATCGTCGTCGCCGACGAGGCGCAGCAGGTGAAGAACCCGAACTCCTCGACCGCCCGGGCGCTGCGGCAGGTGCCGGCCCGGGCGCGGGTGGCGATGACCGGCACCCCGGTCGAGAACCGTCTGACCGAACTGTGGGCCCTGTTGGACTGGACCACGCCCGGGTTGCTCGGGTCGGTCGACACGTTCCGTCGCGCCATTGCGATCCCCGTCGAACGCGATCGCGACGAGCTGGCGACCGAACGGTTCGCACGCCTCATCGCTCCGTTCCTGTTGCGCCGTCGCAAGGACGACCCCGAGGTCGCGCCCGACCTGCCACCGAAGACCGAGACGGATCACCCCGTGACTCTCAGCGCCGAGCAGGCAGGGTTGTACCGGGCGGTGGTCGAGGAGATCCTCGAGGCGATCGAACGGGCCGAGGGCATCGCCCGGCGGGGACTCGTGCTCAAGCTGCTCACGGCGCTCAAGCAGATCTGCAACCACCCTGCCCAGTACCTGCGTCAACCCGGCCCTCTCACGGGTCGCTCCGGCAAGCTCGAGGTGTTCGACGAACTCGTCGGCGCGATCACCGACGCCGGCGACTCGACGCTGGTGTTCACGCAGTACGTCGCCATGGGCAACCTGTTGATGACTCGTCTGGCCGAGCGCGGCATCGGCGCACAGTTCCTCAACGGGTCGCTGTCGCTGACCCGCCGCTCGGACATGGTCGACCGGTTCCAGGCGGGCGAGTTCCCCGTTTTCGTCGTGTCGCTCAAGGCCGGCGGCACGGGTCTGAACCTGACCCGGGCGACCCACGTCGTGCACTACGACCGGTGGTGGAACCCCGCGGTCGAGAACCAGGCATCGGACCGGGCGTGGCGGATCGGCCAGGACCGCCCGGTGCAGATCCACCGGCTCATCTCGGAGGGAACGATCGAGGACCGCATCGCGATCGTTCTGGCACAGAAACAGGCTCTGGCCGACGCCGTGGTGGGCGGCGGCGAAGCCTGGCTCACAGAGATGAGCGACACCGAACTGGCCGAACTGGTGCGCTTGGGGACCGGAGACGGCTCGTGAGTCCCGCGGCGCAGTTCGGCCAGACCTGGTGGGGCAGGGCGTGGGTCAACGCGCTCGAGAACGCCGGTGCCGGCTACGAGAGCCGACTACCCCGCGGCCGCACCTACGCCCGAAAGGGGGCCGTGCGCGAGCTGCAGTTGCATCCGGGTCACATAGCGGCCCGTGTGGTCGGCCAGCACGGCGAGCTCTACAGCGTGGACATCGGCGTGCGGAAGTTGGCGGGAAGCGAGTGGGAGCAGGTGGCGGACGCGATCGCGTCGAGGGCGTCCCACCTGGCGGCGTTGTTGGACGGCGAGCTGCATCCCGGCGTCGTCGAGGACGCCGCAGCGGTCGACGTGCAACTGCTGCCGTCCGCGCGGGACATGCGTCCCGACTGCAGTTGTCCCGACTGGGCAGAACCGTGCAAACACGCCGCCGCAGCCTGCTACGTCGTCGCCGCCGACATGGACCGTGACCCGTTCGCCCTGTTCCTGTTGCGCGGAATCGGGCGTGACGAGCTGATCCAACTGGTGCGCTCACGACGCGCATCGGCGTCCGGGCAGGACCGCGCCACAGAGGGCGAGGCCCCCATGGAGGGTGTGGACGCTCTGGCCGCATGGGGCACGAGTTCGCTCGATGCAGGGCTCACGGACCCCCCGGAGCTGATCAGCGCCAGGCGCTCGACGGCGATGAATCGACCCGGCCGGCACACACCGTGGGACGCCGACATCCCTGCGAAGCACGGTGTCGACACCCACCGCATCGACGACCTCGCGACCGACGCGATCACCCGGGCCTGGTCGATGATCGTCGACGGCACACCGTCGGGGCTGCGAGCCGGTCCACGCGCCGATCTCGCGCGTCGAGCAGTGTCGAGCTGGCCGCTCGACGTCGCAGAGCTGGCCGACCCTGCCGGCGTGACACCGCAGCGCCTGGCCACATGGGCCGAGGCCTGGCAGATCGCCGGTGACGCGGGGGTGGCGGTGGTCGCTGACGACGACGCGTGGTCCACCGATCAGCAGTTGCTCGCCGAGGGCCGCGAGATGCTCGAGCAGATGGGTCACCCGCGTCGGTCCGTCGCACTGAACTACGACAGCCTGCGCATGGGCAACGGCGTCCTTCTGGTCATCGGCCCGGATGGACGGTGGTTCCGACTGCACGGCTCCGGAAAGCACCAAGATCTGCGCCTGACCCGCCCCTCGTCGGACGACGTGCGCGAGCTGGTCGATCCGCCCGGTTGATCCGCTGGGTCAGGCGGTGGACAGCTCGCGGTCGAACGACAGGACCAACGGGCGGGAGCGAATCGCAGCAGAGGACGAGCGGCGATCCACCCCGTCCGCCTCGACCATCGCCGGCGGACGCGCGCCCGCGTGCGCCGCGGAGGCCACGACGAGCTCACGTTCGGGCTCGACAGGAGGCCGCTCGGGCAGGTGCACCACGGGGGCGAGCGGCTCGGGCCCTGCTGGGCGGGTGGCGTAGGTGTTCACGTACTCCTGCCCCGACAGGTTGCGGATCTCGTACATGACCTCGTCGGTGATCTGGCGCAGGATCAGCCGGTCCGTGGCTCGCTCGCAGTACTTCTCCACCGAGATCGGCTGGCCGAATCGGATGTGCACCCTCCGGAAGACCCTCGGCGCCTTCGCATCGGGCGGCTGCACCAGATCACTGCCGATGATGCCGACGGGCACGATCGGAGAGTTCGTCTGCAGAGCGAGCCGCGCGACGCCGGTGTGACCCTTGTGCAGCAGTCCGTCCCGGGCGCGGGTGCCCTCCGGGTAGATCCCGAACAACTCGCCGGACTCGAGCACCGATGCCGCGGCGGCGAGCGCACGGGCCGATGCGTCGCCGCCCGCCCGGTCGATCGGGATCATCCCGATGGCGGGGAACAGGTACTTGGTCTTCCAGTCGTCGAGGTACTCGGCCTTGCCGACGTAGGTCATGCGCCGACCGACCGAGAGCGGAACGAAGAAGGAGTCCAGCACCGAGATGTGGTTCGGGGCCATGATCACACCGCCCGTGTCCGGGACGTTCTCGAGGCCTTCGGTCGTGACGTTCCAGAGGAACCGGAAGGGTGGGGTCAGCACGACGCGCGCTGCGGTCTGCAACCGTCCGGCCTGCCGGTCTGCCGAGGTCCCCTCCTGTCGTGTCACGACATCCAGACTAGCTCCTGACTTGAAGTCAGTGTCCAGGCACTCGGAGATTTCACATCGGACTCGCAGTTGCACCGGTGCACGACGACGGCTGCTGTCACCAGTGACGCTCAGTCGACCAGTCCGACAGGACGGACGAGATCCACTCCGAGCAGCGCCGCGGCACGGCCCACGCCCAGCCCCCGGGATGCGGCAGCGTCGATGGCCGCCACCGCCGCCGGTGTGTCCAGGTCCTCGTCGAGCGCGGCACGCACCTCGTCGATCGCGGCGTCCCCCGGCCCTGCAGCCACCCATGAGTCGAGACGGGCCTGGGCCACCGGCATCAGCGTGTCGTCCCACTCCCAGCTGGTGCGGTAGTGGTGCGAGAGGCATGCCAGACGGATGGA
>Ga0105047_10003971_pt1 | contig 25946 bp, 25 predicted proteins | sample MAT04_FD_78384 | JGI IMG/M metagenome (GOLD analysis project Ga0105047, IMG submission 78384) | Freshwater microbial communities from Lake Fryxell liftoff mats and glacier meltwater in Antarctica - MAT-04 (megahit assembly) | ecosystem: Environmental > Aquatic > Freshwater > Ice > Liftoff...
TAATTGTTGTGCGGTTGTGCGGTTGTGCGGTTGTGCGGTTGTGCGGTTGTGCGGTTGTGCGGTTGTGCGGTTGTGCGGTTGTGCGGTTGTGTCAGCGCCGTCATGCGTATCATCGCCGTAATGGTGCGCGACCTAGGACCACGCCGATTCTATGGGATAAGAACCATGAGCGTCCTCGCGGTCTGCTCTGCCGGTGTAAATCACCGAATAATTCGCCACGACAGATTTTACGTCGTAAAGCTATGGCAGTCGTCTCAGCAACTTGAAAGGATCTTGGGCGAGGGTCCAGTGGCGTGCATCGTTCTGTGTCTGGGCGAAGACGGTGAGGCGTCGATGCTGGTACTGCGTGAGTTGGTACAGCGTGGCCACACGCTGCCTCCAATCATTGCAGAGTGCCCACATGTACCTGCCGCGTTCAGTCAGTTGCGGACTCTGTTGGACTTCGTAAGGGATGTGCGAGTAGCTCTCCAGTCTCTCGGAGCCGCAGCGACTGATGTCGAAATCGAGCGGTTACGCACGAGGGGGTCGACGGCTCGCGAACACATCTTGAATGCGCTGCTTCCATCACTATCCCAAGAAATGTTTGGACTGCTTTTACCCGCACTTACTGTGGGATGTGAGAAGAGTCGACCAATATGTTTCGAGCGCGCGGCGCGTTCTTCCAGTAGGGCCCTTCGGCACCGTTTAGCGCAACTACAACTACCTGCGCCGCTCAAACTACTCGGGCTACTCGTTGGTTGTCGAGTAGCATTCGAGACTGAGCTGCATGGAATGAACATTGCCGCGGCGGCGGACGTCTGCGGGTTTCTGTCGAGTGACGAGCTTCGGATGTATTTAAAGTCGCGCACTAAACTCGCGCCTACCGAGTGGAAGCGGATGGGCTTCGCTACCAGTGTGGAATTTATCAAAGCGTCAATGCTCAACGTACCTGGATAGCGCTGAGCAATTCGAGGGGTGTTGCCTAACGGTCCATTCAATTGCTAGTGAAGAGAACGGCGCATAGATGCCACATGGCGTGCAATATTGGAGGGCAAAAGAATGAAGGCCTTCGAGTCCCCAGAAGGTGCGGTCATTATGCTGATATGTGTCGAAATTCGCCGAAAGTGCATAGGCTATAGCCGAATCTGAACTGGCGTGCCCCAGCAAAATCGCCCATGTAATATGTCGTCCGTGATGGCAATCCTTTTCCGTTTCCGGAGATATTCAATGAAGCAGTCTCGCCGCCTACTTTCCAATCAGCCGTAGTCGCCGCACTCGGCGCAATCACTGTATCGACCGCGCCCGCAAGTGCCGCGACGGCCGAGTACTTTTGCTATGCGTCTTGTGTTGAAGCGGTGATCGACACCGAATGCCCCATTTGGTCTTCGCCGATGTGCTATCCGGACAGCTCCGCATGTACGCCGGAACGTCCATGGATTGGATATTGCGGATGGGATTCGTAGAGGGTTTCAAGAAAACGGAATCGGTTCATTGAGCGTACGTGACGGGGGCACAGCGGGCGCCGACCACGCTGTCCCCCAGAACTGTCGCTCTGCGCCAACGCTGAATGCTGCAGTAGGTTAGCTCTTCCAGCGTTGGCCGCCGTTTTCCGGCCAAATTTGAGGATCAAGGGTTTTCTGATGTGCACCGTGGCCATAGATGCGCGTCATTACTGGCCAGCTCATATTTGCGAGGATCTGACATGGGAACGCTTTGGGAGAAATCCGTTTCGACGGTTCTAGCGTGCGCCGCCGTAGCTATGGTGGTGATACTCGTCAGGCGGGAGATCTTGGCGAAGCCATCCTCGATCCTGCAGAAGGGCGAATACGCGAAACAGTGGAAAAGCTTCGCAGAATCTGGCAGAACAGTCGGCGATCCAAAGGCTCCAATTTCGATTGTCGAATTTTCGGAGATGCAGTGTCCCTATTGTAAGAAGTTTCACGCCACGCTCAAGAACCTCGAACTAAAATTCCCCAATAAGCTATCGTACACGTTCGTGCACTTTCCATCTGAAAGTCACCTACACGCGTTCGCCGCGTCACGAGCAGCAGAGTGTGCCAGTGACCAAGATCGTTTTCGACAGTTTCTTGACGTAGCCTTTCAGCACCAATCGCAGCTAGGCAAGCAGGCTTGGGACTGGTTTGTACTCCAAGCTGGCGTCCCGGACACCGCTGTGTTCGCTCGATGTATGTTTTCGACGGCAACCCCTCCTCTTGTCACTGCGGGTATCGAGTTGGGCAAGCACCTGAAGATTGCCGGAACGCCAACTTTCTTCTTGAATGGATGGCGGATGAATGGTGCAGCTCCCGATAGCCAGGTCGTGCGAATGGTTGAGGACCTTTTGGCTCATCGCAAGCCGCATCCTGACTATCCGGATGATCCTCTCAAAAACAACCTTTGAGGATAGGCACTTTCACATTTTCATTCGACAAGCACCGCGAACTTCAATTCTGAAGTTGAGTAGTACCACTCACGCGCCCTGGAGCAAACGTTATTGTGGGGACACACGCCGGAGATTCGCTGTTGCCAGACCAAAATTGCCTCATTATCGACGATACCGCGGGCGCTCTACGTATGATGAGCGGTTTTGGCGCAGCGACTTTGAAAGCGCCATGTGATTTGGTGCGCGAAGCCGTCTACCGATTCGCACTGAAAAGAAGATGGGAAATCGTCAACTATGATACATACGCAAACTGGGCACTCGGAGAACTTCAGGCGTCCGGCGCAGAATGGATCGTACTTGACCCATTGTTCAGAATACCGCCCACGTTGGATCGCGTCAGGGCCGCGACGGTGTATCGTCAATTGAATTCGACGGTTGCTCCAACTCAGCTGGCAGCCGGAGCGTGGCCTCGGGCGTCGGATTCCTTCGGTTTCGGAGTGTTGGACGACGCCGCATCGAGTGGCCGAACTCTGGAGTCGGTGATTCTGCAAGCACGCCGTGAGCATTCAATGGTTTCCGAAGTTCTGGTTTGCGCGTCTTCGCGCGGCGCTCTCGATCGCGTGAAATCCTTGCGACCTGTCCCACGCTGGCGATCTTACTTGCTTGGTGATTGGCGCGTTATTCATTTACGTGACGGCTGTCCGTACCTTCCCTTTTCGGGCAGACCCATCGAACAAGCCAAAGTCGCACTTGAGGACGGCATCCGCGTTGAGCTACGAAGCTCCAGCGCTCAAATCCCCGGTAACCTCTGGCAGGTCTTATGGCTCGACTCAGGCCTGCGAAAAGCTGTTTCGAATGCCGTGACTCAAGTCGTCACGGCGATGACGGACTGTCTGAATCGGCAGGTTTGCGTTGCCGACTTGCCAATGCTCGGTCATGGCGTTGCAGCATTCGTCAACAGGAATGAGCGAACGGTTAACGGATCGACGTTATTGAAAGACCTCACACCGCTAGGCTAACGCCCGTGACAACGGAAAGCGGAATTTCCGCAACTGCCATTCGCATGCCATACTTATCGTCTGAATTGATGTGTCACGGCACATCAGTTGCGTTACGTGAACGCATGCGGTCAGCAAAAAGCGTGCGAGCGCGGGGCCTTTGGAGGAGAAAAGTCATTTCTCCGCCAGTTGCTGTGCGACAATCGATTCGCGGCAGGTTTCGGTATGTCGATGGGTCCGGAGCACCCGGAGCTTGTCCCGATGGCAAGCATCCGGCAATTTGAGATTGCGTCTGCCAGGTTTGAACGGCACGTGTGATTGCAGGTACGTAGCTCACTACTAACGTTCACGGGGCGTGCCATGCTTTTGGACCGGTTTGCATCTGTAAAACATGATCGATCTCACCGTTGTTTATTCGCAACACTCGTCGCGTTCACTATTGCGGTTGCCATCAGTCCCATGCTGGGCGCGCAAGAGCTCGCGCCCAAGCCCGTCGGCCCGAGAACACTTATTGGTATCGTAACCGACACGCTCGGGGCGGCCATGGCCAATGCGGATGTCAGCATTCCGAAGCTGGCACGAAGTGTGCGCTCCGGAGCTGACGGCGCCTTCCGATTCGACGACGTGGATCCGGGAACCTACGCAGTCAACGCCCGAAGTGTCGGTTACATCTCGCCCAACGCACGGGTCGATGTTGGCGGAAACGGCGGCAGCGTGCATCTGATCATGATTCGGTTTGGGACAATAATTCCGTCAGTGGTTACGACGGCCGCGCGGAACGGACTGAGTGGCGTCGTAGGCGATACCGCTCACAAACCATTGCCGAATGTGAAGGTGACAATCATGGGGGCGGCTGGTAAAACCGAAACCGACTCAACCGGCTCGTTCTTCATTCCCCTCGGACCCGGCACTTATATGTTGCGATTGGAACGCAGCGGATACGCTCGGCAAGTCGTTGGCGTAACGGTACCGAAAGACCAAGGGCGAAACGTAGCAGCCTGGATGGCACCGCAGGCGGGCAATTCGAATGCCACGCAAGCTACGCGATTATTTGAACTCAATCAACGCCTTATTCGGATGAGTCCGACATCCTCCAAATTCTTTTCAAGAGACGATCTTGTGAAGCTCGGGCTAACGGATCTGTCGTCGCTGGCGCACCGCTGGGCTGAGGGCGTGATAACCGGAGGTTGTGAAGTTTCGATCAATGGCGATGGACGTGAGAAGGTGCCGCTTACAGCGCTATTAACGCTCGATGTTGAATTTGTTGAACTCTATCAGCGATCAAGCGACTTTGGCTCCGGACAAACACGTGGGCCAACGAGCCTAACGGGAAATCCTACGAAGTTCATCACAAAAACCAGCATGCGGCCTGGAACGAGCCCGGATTGCGGCAATCTTATGCTGATTGCGTGGCTCAGAAACTGATACACAACGCTGAGTGATCGTCGAAATGTTCACGTTATCGCAGGGCGCACTGATGAATAACTTGCCCTGGACGTGTCGCGCCGCGAGTCGCGCCGCGCGCATTCCGATTCCGCGCATGATGCTCGCCTTCTACATGTTTGTATTGGCGAGTGTGCTACCGGCCCAGTCCGTTCGGGCGCGTGTTGTGGATAGCGCAAGCGCACAGCCAATCCCTGGTGCCCTTGTGTCCGTCACAGACAGCAGCGGCCGCGTGATTGTGCGCGTTATCGCCAACGAACAAGGATGGTTTTCTCTGATTATGCCGTCCGACGCGGTACAGATAAAAATTCAGCATATTGGGTATCGCCCCGGAGTGGTTCGCAAACAAGGCACTGGCTTTCTCACGCAATCAGCCAACATTTCGCTGCAGGCGCTGCCTACGATGTTGCAGGCCGTGTTGGTTACGGCCACCGGCACTGCGTGTTCAGCCAGGCCAGATCGTGGCATGGCGTTTGCGCTGCTTCAGCAGATACGTGAAGGGTTGCTGGCCGCAGCCGTGGCGCGCGACGTACAAGATCCCGAAGCGCAGCCCCGCATGAAACTCGTGCGGTACGACCGAATTATCGATCGCAACTCACAGAGAATCCTCAGCCAGAGTGTTCAGGTCGATTCGTTGACATCCGGCTCCCGGGCATTTCAAACTCCGCGCACTGCCGGGGCATTGCTTCAAGACGGTTTCTCTACCGAGGTGGACGGACAGCACGTGTTTTATGCGCTGGATGCGGACGTTCTGCTGAGCGATCAATTCAGCTCGGGTTATTGCTTCCATATTGCTCCGAGCGATAGTGCGCATGCCAATCAAGTGGGGCTGGGCTTTGCTGTCGCGAAAGCCCCGAAGGGGAAGGTGACAATTGAGGGTACCGTCTGGGTGGACACTATTGCGCGCGCACTCCGCAATATCGAGTACAGATATGCCGGACTTGCCGTCGTGGAAGCGCTTTTCAAACCAGGGGGTGTCATTTCACATCGCGAGATGCCGAACGGCTCCGTGCTCGTTGATCGGTGGTGGATGCGGCTGGTTGGAATGAAACTTGACACAGTAAGGGGCCGAACTCGGGGTGTTCGCTACGAGGTGCATGAAACAGGCGGTGAACTGGTTCGAGCGGTATGGCCGAGTGGTTTGACGTGGCAATCCGATTTGGCGCAGGTGCGCATCACCGCGAGTACAACTGAAAATCAACTCGGCGGCGGTATCCTGGTGGCGCTGGAGAATTCCGGCTATCAGGCACGCACCGACGCGCACGGTGTTGCCGAAATTTCTGATATCGTGCCCGGTCCGTATCGCGTGGTCGTCATTGACTCAGTTTTTGAGCCAATTGCGCTGCCGTTGACCACGAATGTTGAGTTCGAAGCAACGCGCTTATCTCGTCACGAGTTGAAGGTTCGCTATGCTCCACGACTTGAAACTGCGCGCTCACTTTGCTCTGCCGCGCCAGCGAACCGTGCGCCTCGCCGGATTGATCCTGCGCGAAGAAATGCCGCAGCTGTTGAGAGCGCCGCATCACTATTCGTGTACGTTACTTCCGCAACCGGGACTCCGTTGGCAGGGGCGCAAATCGCGGATGCGCTCAAAGCAGACGACGCTCCCGCAACATTTCGAGATGATATGGCCAGCGGAAAAACTGACAACACTGGTCGATACCAGAATTGTGGGAACTACCACGTTGGCGAAACAGTCCAACTTTGGGTGAAGTTGCCTGGTGGCGAGCCTCAGCTGACCGTCAAGAATATGAACGATCGCATTAATGTTGTGGCCATTGCGATGGGAGTCGGGCAATCAGTTGTGGCGAACACCGAGGAGAAACGTGCGCTGCGTGGTTTGGCGTTTGACAGTCTCCACAATCGTCCGCTTCGTGGCGCTGTAATCAGCGTAGAGGGCACGCCTCACACTACGATGAGTGATGAAAACGGAGCCTTTCAGTTAGATGGTTTGGCATCAGGCGCACACATGTTCACCGTGCTGCATGCGTCGCTTGATTCCATCGGACTCTCGGCCATCACATCGAAATTTGTAATCAACGCCGGAGAATCCATCCAGCTTGGAGTTCCATCGTTCACATCGCTCTGGCGGAACGCTTGCGGCCGAGTGCCAATCCCCGCTGACAGTGGATTCATCTACGGCACCTTGCGCACTGCCGACAATGGCGCGCCGATAGAAGGAGCGACAATATCAGTGGATTTTCTCGACAACGGCATCACTCCGGTTGATGGCTCGCGTCCGCGCGGGGGCGCTGACGAGGTTCGCACTAAGGCGAACGGTTCATATGTCGTCTGCGGGACGCCGCTTGATCTACCCGTGCGACTGCGGGCGAGGGTCGATTCAACTGTAACGGACGCGATTGACCTGCCAGCTAGGGGCGGACGCGTGCAGCGCCGCGATCTGGTGCTAAACCGCAAGGATGTCGGCCCGAAGCGCACCAGTAATTAGCCCAGCTCGCCGCTGGCCGCGGCAAATTGGGCGAGTGGGTCCAGATCGGCTTTTTAGCCTCCCCGCCCGTTGACCCGTCCAGCCAGCCAGGCTAAGCTTCGGATTCCGTTCCGTGCCGTTAATCAGCTCCTGCTCTCGGAGCCACTCGCAGCCAGCCCCACCGGCCGCACCGATTACCGATCCACGTAGATGTCGGAGTCCGAACACTTAGACGATGCCAACAATCAATCAGCTGGTCCGCAGCGCCCGAAAGGACGTTGTGGAGAAGAGCAAGTCGCCCGCACTCCGGGCGAACCCCTTCAAACGTGGCGTGTGCACCCGTGTGTACACCACCACCCCCAAGAAGCCGAATTCCGCGCTCCGCAAGGTTGCCCGCGTTCGCCTTACCAATCAGCTCGAAGTTACTGCCTACATCCCGGGCGAAGGTCATAACCTGCAGGAGCACTCAATCGTGCTCGTGCGCGGCGGCCGCGTGAAAGATTTGCCGGGTGTGCGCTACCATATCGTACGCGGTACGCTTGACGCCTCCGGCGTGAACGGCCGCAATCAAAGCCGTTCCAAATACGGCACCAAGCGGCCTAAGAAGGGCGCAGCAGCTGCGAAAGCAGGAGCCAAGAAGAAATGAGCCGCCGCAAAACCGCAGTAAAGCGCACCATCCTGCCTGACGCGCGCTACGACAGCCAGACGGTCTCCAAGTTCATCAACTCGTTGATGACGCACGGCAAGAAGTCCACCGCCGAAGGCATCTTTTACGGCGCCATGGACATTGTCGAAGGCAAGACCAACCAGCCCGGCGTTGGCATCTTCAAGCAGGCGCTCAACAACCTCAAGCCGGTGGTCGAAGTGAAGAGCCGCCGCGTTGGTGGTGCCACGTACCAGGTTCCGGTCGAAGTCCGTCAGGACCGCCGCTCGGCCCTCGCGATGCGTTGGCTCATCAACTACTCACGCGATCGCAACGAAAAGAGCATGCGTGAAAAGTTGGCGGCCGAAGTCATCGCCGCGAGCAAAGGCGAAGGCAACGCGGTCAAGAAAAAGGAAGACACGCACCGCATGGCCGAAGCCAACAAGGCGTTCGCGCACTACCGCTGGTAGTAGTCATTTTGCAACAATCGAAACGCCCCGGGGCTTTGTGCTTCGGGGCGTTTTTGTTTTTGGTCGACCTACGTGTTCCGTGCGGTTTTCGTCGCAGGTGGGAACGACCTGTTTTATTTATCAAACAAGGGCTTGACAAAACCTGTGGGGGGGCACGTTCTACTCGCGCTATATAGCCAGCGAAGGTGAACGCCTCGTGTCATGCTTGTTGGGAGACGTATCATGTACACGTCGCAACTCGTTCGGATTTCTTGGTTGATCACAAGTGGGCGGCGTCGCGCAATGCATGGACATACGACCGGACTGGCCCGTGGCTGCTGAGCGAGGATTGCGCATGCCGAGAGCACCAGCTGTCCGCAGCCGCGCGATCCGACGGCAGAAACGGGAACTGGGCTGGGCCGCAAGGTTGTTAGTCTCCGTTCTTTCTCTGTCGACGGTACTCGGTTGCGCGCCCGAGAGTCGAACTGCAGGTTTGCCGACTATCGAACTGGTCGAAATTGGCGCGACCACGTTGCCGCTTGCCGCAATCGTGCGTAGTGCGGTACTGGACCGCAGTGGTGAGTTCATTGTCTTGCTGGTCGGTGGTGATTCGCTGTTGCGAACGAAGGCGGGGAGCGTCAGCGCGCTTGTCGTGAAGGGCATGAGCGATCCAATCGCGGCATATGTTTCGCTGCAAAGCGGTACAATCGAGGTACTCGATAGAGATGGACGCTTGCGATCGGTCGCTCCCGATGGCCACGCACAAATCGTGAATGCGTGCGCTCCTTCCTTTGGTGTCGAGTCTGCCACCCGCAGCGATCATGGCTGGTATCTCGTGGGGTCGATTTCAGCAACTTCTGGAGCGCGACGACGCCTCGCAGTTTCGCGTTTGACGAATTCCGGTGGTCTGTGCTCGCGTAGGGTGTTCTCGCCGGTGCAAGCGGCCGCTGGCGCTGTTAGCGCTACCATCAGTGCGCAAGGTGACACTATTCGAATTACGACCATGCAGGCACCGTTCAGTACATACATAGTCGTCGGAGATTCCAACCAAATCACGCGAGGGAAGTCGTTCGATGGTCCAAACGATACCGTATCGGCACGTGCAGAAAATAAAAGAGCCCGGTGGATCGTCCTGCCTCCACTTAGGCTCGACTCGGGGTGGACAATCAGAGTGTTTTCAGATCTCCGTTCTGACCATCGTTTGTTTCATTTCATGAATGCTCAGGGCGAGCGACGCGCGCAATTGCAGGTCGAAGTTCCAATCGGGTTGCTTGCAGTTGATACGCTCAGCCGAACGTTATTGGCTTCAAGACGCACCGATCGAAACGAACTGGTCTGATACCGTTGGAAGTGGGTGATGCGATGATACAGTCGGTAGTGGAGAAGCCGCTGTAGCCTTTTTCTCGAACTCAATCGAAAGGAACGTTATGAAACCAACAGCGAAGTTGTTCATCTTCGGCGTCGCTTGTGTGTCAGCGATGGGCCTGTCGGCACCGAGTGCATCGGCGTTCGAAACTATGCCTCCACCAGACTGTGTGGGTTGTACGTCGGAACAGACGTGCGATTACGTTGACACGCTGACGGAACCGGGGTGGAGATCGTGTGAAATTTTTTCATTCGAAGGTGAGTGGTGGTGCAACACCGTAGGAAATGCATCGTGGGGTATTCAGCAGCTCGAGGAACTCGCCAGCCAACTTGGCGGAGACGGAAGTCATCTTCGCCAGGCAGACGCCGCATCGGCCGAGTCGATCGAGGAATACCGAGAGGGCGGGATGGGAAGGCGAAGCTGCGACGGTACGCTGCTTCAACGCTCGATCTCCGCGTCGCTTGGTGTCGAAATGCGTAACGGTACGCGCGTTTTGACATTCTGAACCAATTCGAATTCCCATGCATCGGCTTCTCCAGTCACGGCGTAGCACCAGGTACGGTTTACTCCTCGGGTTTTGCCTCTGCTCGGGATCTGTCACGGTTTCCGCGCAAAGTGTGGCCGGAGTGGTGGCCAGACTTGAAATCGATTTGCGGATTGGGACACAACCCGGCACCGCCTATGAGTTTGGATCCCTCCGCTACGGATTTGCACTCGCCCCCGATGGCGGCGTACTAGTGCCAGACAACGAAATGGCGAACGTGCGCCATTTCGATTCGACGGGGCGCGTCGTACAAGTTATCGGTCGGCGCGGCAATGGTCCCGGCGAGTTCCAGTCGGTCAGGAGTGTCGGCTTCTGGGCTGACACCATTTGGGTTGTAGATCGGGTGTCTCGGCGGGTGACATTGTTTCCGCCCAAGCGTAACGTTATCACGCTTCCGGTTGCTGGCATTCCTCCAAAATCCACCATAGTTGGCGTTCTACCCAGCCGTGCCCTTGTCTTTCTCCCAATTCTGAGCGCTCAGCAACTACTACTACAATCGCGTGCAGGTTTTCTGACGATTCAGGGCTCGACGGCAACTATTCCCACATTTCAACGTGAATTGGGTGTCGGATCAACCGTGCTCGCTCTCGAGTCAGGCGGTGGTCAGGGCACCGTGCGCCGTGACCGGCTGGAGCAGGCCCTCTCCCAGGACGGCCTTCTCGCAATCTCCCCGAACGGAAAGCATGTTGCCGTCGTCGATCGCCGAGTTCAAGCTGCACGGACGCCACTCATGGTCGAAATCCTGGATGAGCGTGGTATAAGGGCGACTAGCTTCACCGTCGATCGCGAACCTGTCAGAGTGAATCCTGCGTTCGTTAGTGCGCAGCTCGACACAATTGCGAACCACATACAGAAATTCCGCCCGGGTGAATTCAAGAGCCAATCGGCCGCAAAGGCATTCGTCGCGGGGCAGCTGAAACTTCCGGGTACCTATCCCGAACCTGGAGGTCTCATCGTCGAAGACGATCAAACGGTCTGGATCGCTGAACCATTGCGCGATCGCACCGTCGCGGAGCTAGGTCCGACTACGCGAACGACTGATCAAATGTTTTGGACAGCATATGACGGAAGCGGCAAGGTGAAACAGGTAGTTAGCATCCCACTTTCGGTTACCCTGGTGGCAGTTCGTGCGGGAAATTTCTGGGGATCCGCCGTCGATGCGAGCGGAGTTCCAGTGGTTGTGCGGTTGCGGAAGAGATAGGAACATTTGCCGAGACTTCGCCTACTCGGAGGCTATATCGTCGCCTCAATGATCGCAGTCGCGGGTGCGCGAGCGCAGTCTTCGTCTCCGCAAGCAACTCCGATTCTGATCTCGCGGACCTTCGGCGTCGGCATCGGAGAGGCGAACGCGTCCGACTCGGGCAGTCTTTCAGCGTTGACATGGTTGCTCGCGCGCTCCGACGGCGGATCCTACGTGTATGATGGTCGCGCTGAGCGGATTGTCCTCATCAATGCCCGAGGCTCCTTTGTGCGAACAATCGGCGGGTCAGGTCATGGCAACGGCACGTTCGGGCACCTTGCCGGCGGAGCCGTACTACATGATTCGCTTCTGGCGTTGTGGGACGTAACAAACCAGCGCGTGCTCGTGTTTAGTGAAAATGGCGCGTTACGCACGACGATTCAACTGCCGATGTCCGGACGGGGATACGTATCTCACAGCGCGCGTCTCGAGTTTACGGCTGACACATCGGGGCGGATCTATGCGCGAACCCAAGCCAGCGTGGGTTCGCGCGAATTCTTTTGGTTACGGTTTGGACTCGACGGAATAGTTCTCGATTCCATGCCAGACGCGCGCCCCATAGCGGTAACGCGGTTGGGTTCCGATGGGATGCGGTCCACCTTTGGGCCTGATCGCATTCGTGTCCCTTACATGGCGGGAGGTATGCTTGAAGGCGACCCGCTTGCATACCGCGTTGAGACGTACTACGCGACAGCTCCGGTCGTTTCGTTCCAGAACAACTACTTACCGGTTGAGGTAGTCGAGGCGGAGCGCGCAGAGTGGGTTAAAGCTCTCACGAGGCGGGGCAAGTTCAGCTCCGCCGAACTCGACACGCTGCTTCCCAAACGAAAAACGGCTTTCCGCAGTCTGCATTCGGATCGCTTCGGGAATATCTGGGTTGAGCGAAATGGACTCGCACACGCCGACTCAAGTGCGCATGACGCATTGGCGCTGCCGCAATTCATTTGGCGAGATACGACGGCGTTCGACGTTTTCTCCGGAGCAGGGCGGTTGATGTACAGTGTTAAGCTTCCGCGACACACCTCCCTACTGGCAATCGGCGAACGTCGCCTGTGGTTGAATGAAACAGATGTAAGTGGTAATACGACGATTGGTGTTTACGATTGGTGAAAGCGGGCACGCAGGCACTTCCCTGCTCCCGGTAGCCCGTCCGAGCATTGTCGAGCACTCCACGCGCCTGGCGCTTGCACGACGATGAGACGAAGATCGCCGAAACTTTCCGGCGTATCTGCAAGTCGTGGTGCCACGTACCAGGTCCCGGTCGAAGTCCGTCAAGACCGCCGTTCGGCACTCGCGATGCGTTGGCTCATCAACTACTCACGCGATCGCAACGAAAAGAGCATGCATGAAAAGTTGGCCGCCGAAGTCATCGCCGCCAGCAAAGGCGAAGGCAACGCGGTCCAGAAAAAGGAAGACACGCACCGCATGGCCGAAGCCAACAAGGCGTTCGCGCACTATCGCTGGTAGTCGTCGTTCCGGCACAACTGAAACGCCCCGAGGCTTCTGCCTTCGGGGCGGTTTTAGTTTTAGGCGTTTTGCAAGAGCTGTAATCGCGTGCGATTTTACGTACTCGTAGGAAGCATCGTTCAAGTCAGCAGCGGTTCGACTACAGGAGCAGTGCGTTATGCGTTTCAACAACATCCTCGGCAGCATCGGTAACACACCGCACATCCGACTTGGCAAACTGTTTGCCGAAATTGCGCCATCCGCTGAAGTGTGGTTGAAGCTGGAGCGCGCGAATCCGGGCGCCAGCATCAAGGATCGCATCGCGCTTGCGATGATTGAGGATGCCGAGAAACGCGGCGTCATCGAAGCGGGATCAACCATCGTCGAGCCGACGTCGGGCAATACCGGAATCGGCATCGCGATGGTCTCGGCAGTGAAGGGATATCGCTGCATTCTGGTGATGCCGGATTCGATGTCAATCGAACGCCGTCGTGTCATGACGGCGTATGGTGCCGAGTTGGTGTTGACGCCGCGCGCAGAAGGTGTGAAGGCCGCGATCGCCAAGGCGGAGGAAATTGTCGCGAATATACCGGGCGCATGGATGCCGCAGCAGTTTGAAAATCCCGCCAACGTTGAGGTGCATGTGCGTACAACCGCGCAGGAAATTCTCACGGATTTTCCGGAAGGTATCGACTACCTCATCACGGGCGTTGGCACCGGTGGACACATCACTGGTGTGAGTGAAACACTGAAGCAGAAATGGCCAAACATGCAGACGCTGGCCGTCGAACCGGTGAAGTCCAGTGTGATTGCCGGCGGTACACACTCGCCGCACAGGATTCAGGGAATCGCAACGGGCTTCATTCCCGCCAACCTGCACATTGCGACGTTGAACGGAACAGTCTCCGTGACTGAGGACGATGCGTTTCTGTACGCACAGCGCGCAGCCCGTGAAGAGGGACTGTTCATTGGCATTTCGTCGGGCGCGTCACTGGCCGCGGTCGCGCAACAGCTGCCAAAGATTCCGGCCGGGAGCCGAGTGATGACGTTTTGCTACGACACCGGTGAGCGGTACTTGTCCATGGAGGGGCTGTTCCTGTAGGCCGTGCCAGCACGGTGACAAAAACGGACTCCAGCGTGTGATTCGGTGACGGGCGCCAATTGGCCGCGTCGCTATGACGTGAACGTGATCACACCGTAGCACGAAGCGCATTTTTCATATTCAGGCATCACACGTTCTCCGCGGCCCAACTGGGCCCGGAGATCGCGACAACGGCAAACCCGTCGAAAGACGGGGACGCAAAGCCACGAGGCTACCGCGCTTGAAAAAGCGCCACGCCAGTCGGGTTACCGAACGATCCATTGCGGAGAACGATCCATGTTGCACGTTCTGCGCCGCGCGTCAACTTCGGTTGCCGTGTTGGCAATCCTTGGTTGCGGCGCCGATGGTCCGGTCGAACCCTTCGCGGTGAGGCCCGAGGCGCCCGCAATCGGTTCCCAGGCGGCTTCCACGGGGACCGACAAACAGGCCCGCCGTACAGTCGTCGAGCGACAGCGCCACGATCGATTCAGCCGCGACGCCCTCCCTGGTTTCACCCACTGCCGCCTCTGCCGACGGATCGCCCCCCGCGATTGCCGATGCAGATCTTCTCTCGAAGACGAAGGTGGGTAACCGGGGGGGCAACCGAACCCTGGGCGACATGTCGCGCGAACAGTCCCTGGGTTTTCAGAGTGACGCGGCCAATGATCAGTGTCTGAGCGAAGGTGAATCAATGGGACTGTGGCAGCTCCGTTTTAGTGGCTACGGGTGTGTTGGATTGACGGCGGGGATTGGTGGGACGTGGCTCAGCATGCAACCCATGATTGCCACGGCAAATGAAGAAACGCACGCGCCCTTGCTGCTTGGTCCATTGTTTGGCGATCGCCTCATGTTGACAACGCGTCTCGAAACCGTGCAGCAATTACGCAAGAATGGCGAACCTAATGCGTGGGAAGTGGCGTGGTTGTTATGGCAATACCAGGACGATGATCATTTTTACTACTTCATTCCCAAACCCAATGGCTGGGAAGTGGGGAAGCGCGATCCGGCATATCCGGGTGGCCAGCGCTTTCTCGCGACTGGAACCGAGCAAACGTTTCCGGTCGGTCAAGCCTACAATGTGCAGATCACGCATCGCGGCAACGTGTTCTCAGTGGTCGTCGACGGAGTTACGCTCACGACCTTTACTGACACCGAACGTCCGTACATCACAGGCCGCATTGCACTGTATTCGGAAGACGCGGCAATCAAGGTGCATCAGGTCAGTGTCCGCACGGGTGCTTTCTGAGCGCCGCTTGCAGGCGACGTTTTAGCGCAAATTCGTGAGGCGTGCACTAGCGCACGGAATATGCCGTTGGCAAGCGCCACAACGAAGCAATTGCACGATTCGAGAGTGCGCGGGCATGCGCGGAAAACTTCGAAGGCGTGCGTCGCCAACTGGGCCGCCTGTATGCCGGGACCGGAGGGGATAGTTACTCAGGTTGCGTTTGACGCCGCGCGGGACGACGCGGCCGCGACTGGAGCGGATATGCTCCGCGCGCAGCTCCTGCAAGAGGGCGTGGTGCCAGCGCAAATATCCAATTGGGCAAACCTGTCAGGTACAAAGTTTGCGCTCAGCACCGTCGCCGATAGAGCCAGGCACTGAGACTGCGCTCCCGTTTTGCCTGGCCGCGTAGCAGTGTGGTTCGGATGGGGGGGCTCCCCCAGCCAGAATCTGGCCGGACTAGAGTGCGTACAACATTACAGAATTGACAGCGTGTGATCGGCCTTCTTGCGGAAATCATCTTACCCCCCCATTTGCACTGTCCCAGCAAAATTTCTCGTACAAGGAGCCTTTTATGACTGCAATGCAGCGTCGCCTGTACCTGTTCGGAGCTGCACTTCTTCTCACCTCAAGCTCAATCGCGAGCGCGAGTTCAGCTAAGGCGGCCCCGAAGCAGTGTAGTCCTTGGGGCCAGCAGTTTTGCAGGGATGTCAGTGATTGCAGTTCAACGGGCTGCACTCGTTGTGAACCGTACTGGGCGGGAGACTTCGAGTACGGTTTCAAGTGGTGCGTGGGCGAGTTCTGATTGGACTGTTCGGGGCGCTCCGCGATAAGGAGCGCTCCCACGAGTGCCAAACGACAAGGCGGAGATCTGACAGTGCCGAAGTTTAGTTCCCGCGTGGCAGACTGGATGGCTGTCGCCGCCTTCGTTGGCGCAGCGGTTTACGCTGGCACGCAGTTCTGGCAATCGCGAAGAGACCGGACAACCCCTCCGAATCAATGGACTCCGCTCCAGGATCCTTCGGGTTTTCTCCGAGGGGGGATTACTGTTTCAAGTTCCGCAGCCAGGCTGCAGTTTGTAGAGGTGTCTGACTTCGAGTGCCCATTCTGCAAAAAAAGTGCGCCAATTGTGAGAGCGTTTGTGGCGAAGTTCGCTGGTCAGGTTCAGTATACTTTGGAAACGGCGCCTTGGCATCGCAACTCATTCGACGCATCGATGTTTGCAGCCGGCGGCAACCTGCAAGGTCGGTTCTGGGAACTGCCTGAAGCCTTGTTCGAACATCAGCACGCCCTCGATGCATTCATGGATTCACTCAAGACGGGCAAAGCAACAGTCGATGGAGTTGACCTGCCCGCACTGCGGAACTGCCTCGATGATCCCGCTGTTGCTAGTGCCGTCGCCGCCGATACGCTCGCGGTGGCGAAGCTTAGGGTACGTGGCACTCCGACGTTCGTAGTGGGGGGTAGTTTGTATGGCGGCGTATTGAGTGCTGAGGCACTGGATAGTATTGCGAAGGCAAACGGCCTCGTTGCGCGGTGAGCGGGTTGCGAAGAGATGAAGCGCGGGGCCCGCGCGCGTTGAAAGACTTCGGATGTCGCGCAATCGCCTTTCTGATACTGACGGCTCTTCCAGGGCAAGTCACAGCACAAGCCCGGCTTGCTGGCAGGGTGCTCGCCGAGTCTTTGAGCGCACCGATTCCGCTGGCGCAAGTTGAGCTGACAGGTCCCAACATTCGTTCTGCGACTGCGAACGCACTTGGACGTTTCTCCCTCACTGTGGCTCCCGGTCGTTACGGGATTCGTATCAAGGCCGTAGGATTTGCGCCCGTAGTGGAAACGATCGACATCAGTTCCGGCACAACTGATTTCGAGATTTCACTTCGCAGACTCACCCGACTCGAATCGGTCAACGTCACTGCAAGCCGTGTCGATCCCTTTTCTCGTTTGTCTGACTTCGAGCAACGAAGGAAGGCTGGTATCGGAAGATTCATCGCGGCTGACGTGCTGCAGGCCGCCGCGGGTCGGCTACTGGGGGATGTCATAACGCAGCGTCTGCCCGGATTGCGATTAAGAAACATTGGGTTCAGCAGTCAATACGCGCTAATCTCCGCACGCGGACCTCTCTCGATCAGTCAACCGAACTGTCCGATTGCGGTGTATGTCAACGAGTTGCCACAGCGCAGCGGGTTCGACATCAACAGCCTCGAACTCACCACAGTCCTTGGTGTGGAGTACTACTCTTCAGCTCAGACCCCATCGCGATACACAATGACTGGAGCCCAATGCGGGACAGCGCTCATCTGGACGAAGTAATTACGCCGAGCGGCACGGCCTTGCCCATAACCGTACGGTAAGCTGAGGACGGTTCGCAATAACCGCGTTGCCAAATGGCTGTGAAAAAGTGAGGCGGGCACTAGCGTAAGGATTGTGCCGTTGGCACACTTGGGGCATGCCGATGGGTCGTGTCACTGGAGCCTCATGCTCGAACCGGTGGAGACGTGCATGCGTGGTGCTCCTGACGGGGGTTTGCTCCCTCGCCTTCCAGGCCCTGCCATGTAGCGCACAGAGTGCGCCCGTATCGCAAACGTCGGACAGCGTGTACCTGGCGCGCATGAACGAGGGGTATGCGGCCGGCAACGCCGGTGACCAGGCCAAGGCCGCCGCCGCGTTTGACGCCGCCGCAAAACTCGCCCCGCAACTGGCCGTGCCCCGTGTCGCCGCCGGCTACGCCTATCTCGCGCTTAAGCGCAACGACGAAGCCGTGGCGCGGTTCGCCGAGTCGTTGGTGATTGACGAGAATCAGGATGTGGTTCGGCGGCAGCTTGGCTACCTGTATTCCAGCCTGAACCGCCAACGCGACGCACTCGTGGCGTTTACGTGGTTGCAAACACGCGACCGCGCCAGCGCGCAGGATTTGCTGGCAATTGGCAACCTGAATGCGGGGCTCGACGAACGCCTGCTCGCACTGCGCGCATTTCGCGCGGCCGCAACATTGGCTGCACAGATGGCTGACAGCGCAGTGCTGCGCGACGCGCGCAAGTCGGTTGCCGTGTTGGAGGCCGCGCAGGCAGGAGATGCACCGGGCGCGTTTGCTGAGGCGTTCGTGTCGCCGTTCTATCAGAATCGTTTTGACAACGTCCTGATGTTTGGAATCGCACGCGTGGGTGTGTCCGCAGGTGGATCGTGGAAACCTTCCGTGTACGTCTCGTTGCGGACCATGCGTGATACGAAATCCGTTGGTGGGCTGCAACCGATTTTGTATGCGGACAACAGTGTGGTGCCGGCAATTGGTGTGCGCGCACAACCCGGCGGTAAGTGGTTCACGCTGTACGCCGAAGCTGGCGCCGCCTATCCGCTGGTTTCACCCAAGCCCCGTGACTGGCATCGCGACTTGCGCGCGGGTGTGATTGGTGCGTTCGCCAACACGCGCGCACTGGGCACCGGCGCGCATCACTTGTCCGTAGTGTCGGAAGTGTTTGGCGATGCCACATGGTACGATCGTTTTGATGGCAACACCATCGGATACCTGCAATGGCGCGAATCGCTGCGGCTGGTGCAGGGCAAAGCGGGAGCGGTTGATATCTTTGCGCGCGGCTGGGGTGCGTTTGATGCAAAGAATACGTACTACAATCGCGTGGCTGAAGGTGGTGGTGGGGTGGCGCTTCACGCCGGTGCCAACCGACGCGCGAGTTTGTACATCGAGTCACTGGGCGGTCGATATTTTCGTGAACCGATTGCCTCGCAACCCGCGCGGGTCTACAGCGATTTTCGCATCATGTTTGTCACGGGTTTGTTTCACCCCTTTCCGTTTGCTTCACGATGAGTTGGATCGAATGGGGCGTCATCTACCTCGCGGTGCTGTATCTCATCTTCGCGATCGATGATCTGATTTTTGACATTACGTACTGGTTGGGTGTGGTACTGGGCTGGTGGCGGCGCGTCGTGCTCACGCAAGCGCAATTGGAAGCCGAACCTGAAGCGCGGGTCGCCGTGATTATTCCGGCGTGGCACGAAGCGGCCGTGATTGGTCGCATGTTGACCTACAATGCTGGTCGCATTGACTACGGCGACTACGACTTCTGGGTTGGCACCTATCCCAACGATCCAGAAACACAAACGGAAGTTGATCGCGTGCGTGCGTTCCTTCCGCAGGCGTATCGCGTGACCACGTCGCATGATGGTCCGACTTCAAAAGCCGATTGCCTGAACGCGATTCTTTCCGATGTCATTCGTCATGAAATTCGCACCAAGCGTCGGTACGACTTTGTGCTGATGCACGATCCGGAAGACATCATTCATCCGCTTGAGATGCGGGTGTTGAACTGGCACTTCCGCAACACCGACGCGGATTTCATACAGTTGCCGGTATTCGCGACGGAAGCTCCCAACATCTACGATTTCATCGCCGGTACATATATCGACGAATTCGCCGAGATGTACGCGAAGAACATGCACGTGCGTCAGCTGTTGTCACCGTTTGTGCCTTCGGCGGGCGTTGCTACCGGCATTCGTCGCTCGGCTCTCGATGAACTGGTGGACACCAGCGGTGGACTGCCCTTTGCCACGAATTCGTTGACCGAAGATTATGATCTCGGCCTCAAGATGGCGATTTCTGGGCGCCGGACGCGATATGTTGCGCAGAAGGTGCAACTCAATGCACCCGAAGGCGCGAGCCCGATTGAAGAACTGGTCGCGACGTTTGCGCCGTTTCCTCACACGTTCCAGGCGGCGGTCCGGCAGCGGACGCGTTGGATGGCCGGCATTGTGTTTCAGTCGTGGGAGCACTGGCGGTGGCCCGGCACATTGGGTCTCAAGTGGATTCTGGCGCACGACCGCCGCGGTCCGCTCGGCTACATCGTGCTCTTCTTCGGCTACCTGATGGTGTTCTCGCTCATCTCCTACAGCTGGGTGCGAACATTTAACAGACCTTCGCTGCCGGGAATCTTGAATGACCCACTGTTCACCGTGTTATTCATGTTCGGTGTGCTGGTCATGTCCAACCGGTTGCTCCAGCGCGCGCTGGCCGTCGGCAAGTTCTACGGGTTTGGACAGGCCGTGCTGGCAGTGTTTCGAACGCCGTTCAGCAACATCGTGAACATGTTCGCCACGGCTCGGGCCGCGTATCAGTATTTTCGCAGTCGTCGCAGTGGCGTGCCCATGGCGTGGGACAAGACCGAACACTCCATTGCTCCCGTCGTGCAGCGCAGCCTGCGCCTTGGGGAACGGCTGATTCTGGCCGGCAAGTTGACGCCGCAACAGTTGATGTTGGCTCTCGGAACGCAACGTCAGGTCAATCGTCAATTGGGTACCATCCTCATCGAGCAAGGGGTCGTAAGCGCCGATGATATCAAGAAGGTTCTGAAGTCCTGACAACCGTGATCGCTTCCCACGTTTCATGATGCGAATCAAACCAACCCCCATCAGCTCAGCGACGATTCGCGCGGTCACCGACCGCCCGTCGCGTATTGCCGTGGTGATGGGAACGCGTCCGGAAGCGATCAAAATGGCGCCCGTTGTACGCGCGTTGGAAGCACGCTCGGCGTTGCACCCGATTGTGATTTCGACCGGACAACATCGTGAGTTGCTGGCGCAAGCATTAAGTGAAGCCGGCATTGTCGCCGACATCACGCTCGACCTGATGGTGCCCAATCAATCGCCCTCCGAGTTTGCCGCACGCTGTCTGGATGCCCTGTCACCAGTTTTTGTGCGCGAACAGTTCGATGCGGTGTTGGTGCAGGGCGATACCACCACGGTTGTTGCGGCCGGACTCGCGGCAACGTGGGCACACATTCCCGTCGGTCACGTCGAGGCGGGATTGCGATCGTTCGATTTGCAGCATCCGTTTCCCGAAGAAATGCATCGCCGTTTGCTGGGATCATTTGCCACCTGGCATTTTGCTCCCACCTCGCGTGCGCGTCGTAATTTGCTGGACGAAGGGGTGAACGCCGATCGTGTGTTCACGACGGGCAACACCATTGTGGACGCGCTCAAATCGGTTGATCTCACCGGCGACTACGAAGACGCCGCCTTGCAGCAGCTTCCCGCGGGACGATTGATCACGGTGACGGCGCATCGGCGCGAAAATCACGGCGCGCCGCTCAAGGAAATTGCGCAAGGCATTCAAATTCTGAGTGAGCGGTTTCCCGATCTCGTGTTCGTATTGCCCATGCATCCCAATCCGAACGTGCGGGGGGTGTTGCGCGATGCGTTCGCAGACAATCCGCGCGTGTTGCTGATTGAGCCGCTGGGGTACCGCGACATGTTGCGCTTGCTCGATCGCAGTACGCTCATCCTCACCGACTCCGGCGGTATTCAGGAGGAAGCGCCAAGCCTCGGCACCCCCGTGCTGATCATGCGCACCGTGACCGAGCGTCCTGAGGTCGTGACGTCCGGCGCTGGGCGTTTAGTGGGAACCCGCGCGAGCGTGATTGTCGAAGAAGTGTCGCGTCTGCTGACGGACGACGTGGCGCGGCGGGCAATGGAGCGTGCGCCGAATCCATTTGGAGATGGCCTGGCGTCGGAGCGTATTGCGGACATTATCGAGCTCCGGCTCCGGGGCCGCATTTCGTCTGGCGGACGGACGGCGGAGATTGGCGGTCGAGCCGCAGACATCGCTTGACCTTGCCTCTGCCGCGCTGAGTTCGAACCCGCGCGCGAGCGCGTATCGGCGGCCGGGCGGAGGAAATTGGCGTGGGTTTCGGACCACACCTGCGGCTCTCGGACCACACCAGGCAACGTCACCCAGGGTGGCGCTGTAACAGATGAGGTTAAATTGTGACCGTTCTGTCGCATTTGGTTAAGAAATCACTTAATATCCGGCCAGTACGGTGCGGCACGATTTCTGCTCCCTGATGAGTTGAAACTGTCGACACAGCGTGTGCTTCGGCTCTCAGAGTCGATCGCGGTTCGTCACTCGAGGCTACCTACGATGTTTTCCTCCGTGTTTGTGAACTTATCTTCGCTCCGTCCCACCGCCCTCCGCGCGATTACTCGTGCCGTCATTGCGGCTGTCGCCGCACTGGGAGCGCTTGGAGCGCCAGGGCTGGCATCAGCGCAGACCGAAACCTTTGAAACGAAAGGTTATGGCGGGGGCTGCCAGAATGCCGGTGGCGCGGACATTGGATATATCGGCGATAAGGAATGGGCAGGTTTCAAGTCGCTTGACTTGCTCAATTATCGCACCACGTGCGGGTATGGCCTGACCAACGGCTACGGTACGCTCGGCGCGAGCGTCGGGAATGTGTTGGCTTTGGGTTACAGTACGGCGTATGTCCACTCCACGAATCCCTTTGTACTGAATAGCATGGTCGCGGGGGCCGGATGGCAGAATCCAACGTCGCTCAAGTTGGAGTTCTTCCTGAATACCGTGCTGCTGGATACGAAAACGATTCAGCTCAACACCTATCAGACCGGCCTTGCGCTGTACTCCGGCTTTTACACCGGCGCGACGGATTTCATCATGTTTACGCCGACGTACGCGGCGGACGACGCGATGCACAGCAGCGATGTGTTCAATAGCTTCAATAATTCGTGCCCGCCGGGATCTTCGGCGGCCTGCGTGAAACAGCGATACCTGTCGTGGTTTGTGGACAACGTGACCTTCTCGACGCCGACCCCGACATCGGTGGCGGTGGTGCCCGAGCCGGCCACGGTGGGAATGATCGGGCTTGGGTTGCTGGTGGTTGCGGTCGTTGGGCGGAAGCGGCGCCGGGCCGCGTAAGGCGAGCGCGCTCCACGTATTGAACAGCCGGGCGCAGTTGCGCTCGGCTTTTTCATGAGACCTCAGAAAGTCGAGTCCGTCAGCCACCGGTTTTTCGGCTGTTCTGCTGCAGTCTGTTCTTCGGCGGTTCCGCTGCAGTCTGTTTTTCGGCGGTTCCGCTGCAGTCTGTTGTACGCGGTTCGGCTGCAGTCTGTTGTTCGGCGGTTCGGCTGCAGTCTGTTGTTCGGCGGTTCGGCTGCAGTCTGTTCTTCGGCGGTTCGGCTGCATCACCCGTTGGGCCGTTCGGCTCGTTTCGGCTTCCGTTAAAGCCTTGCCGTTCCGCCCGTTGACATTCCCCACCCAACCCGCTTGCTTGTGAGTCTGCCAGAATCATGGCTTCGGCGGCTCGGGGGAATGCCCAATAGGGTCATTTTATCAGCGCTGGACTTCGGCTCTTCTGCTGCCGAAAACTATGGGCCCGCAATTGCAGCATAGCGGGGGTGTGACGTAGCAAGGCATCGCTCCGACACAGTGTTTGACCAACGCACACCGCTCGATGCGGCACCGCGTTCCCGAGAAGCAACGCAGACAATCTGACGTCAGTATCGGCGTGAGGGTCGCAAGACCTGAACTATCGTACTGACGCGCTTGGGTCCCCCTCGTGCACGAGCGACGAGCGTACCCGGCGGCAGCGGATGGATACCGGCCTCGATCACGAGGCGACCGGTCCACCCGTTTTTTGCTAGTTACGGCGCAGTTTTTCGTTCCACTGCAGTTTCCCTCATAAAAAACACGCTGGCCTTCTTCGGAACGGCCTCCAGAAATTATGGCACGTACTACCCCGCTCGAGTTCTACCGCAATATCGGCATCATGGCCCACATCGATGCTGGTAAAACCACGACCACCGAGCGTGTGCTTTATTACACCGGTAAGAGCCACAAAATCGGTGAAGTGCACGACGGCGCGGCGACGATGGATTGGATGGAGCAGGAACAGGAGCGCGGCATCACGATCACGTCGGCCGCGACGACTTGCTTCTGGCAGCGGCATGGCCAGAGCCATTCCGAAGGCACGGGTCCAGAGTACCGCATCAACATCATCGACACGCCGGGCCACGTCGACTTCACTGTCGAAGTACAGCGCTCACTGCGCGTGCTGGACGGCGCGGTCACGTTGCTCGATTCCGTTGCCGGTGTTGAGCCGCAGACGGAAACTGTGTGGCGTCAGGCCGATGGGTACGGCGTGCCCCGAATGATTTTCGCGAACAAGATGGATCGCGTTGGTGCGAACTTCGAGCGGTGCGTGGCGATGATCCACGACCGTTTGTCCAAGAGCGCGCAACCGCTGCAGCTGCCCGTGGGTTCGGGTGAACTGTTTACGGGTCACCTCGACGTCATCGAGCGCAAGCAGTACACGTTCATCGAAGAAACACTCGGCAAAACGTTTACGGTGACAGACATTCCAGCCGAATTCGTTGATGCGGTCGAAGAAGCGCGTCACAAGTTGATCGACACCGTGGTTGAGTACGACGAAGCGTTGATGGCGAAGTACCTCGACGGTGTTGAGCTCACCACCGACGAAATTCGCTCCGCGATTCGCACGGCCACGTGTGCGGGCAAGTTCATTCCCATTTTGTGCGGCGCTTCCTTCAAGAACAAAGGCGTGCAGGCATTGCTCGATGCGGTGATCGACTACCTGCCGGCGCCGGTGGACGTGCCGGCGATCAAGGGACATCTGCCGCACCATGATGAAACGATGGTCGAGTGCCCAGTCACCGACGACGCGCCGTTTGCCGCGTTGGCGTTCAAGATTGCCACCGATCCATTCGTTGGAAAGCTGACGTTTTTCCGCGTGTACTCGGGCGTGTTGCAGTCCGGATCGTATGTGTACAACAGCACGAAAGACAAGCGCGAGCGTGTCGGCCGTTTGTTGCAGATGCATGCGAACAAGCGTGAAGAAATCGAAGAAGTGCGTTGCGGCGATATTGCGGCGGCCATCGGCCTTCGCGACACGCGCACGGGCGACACCATGTGCACCGAAGACGCGCCAATCATTCTCGAAGCAATGAAGTTTCCGGCCCCGGTTATCGACGTCGCCATTGAGCCGAAGACCAAGGCCGATCAGGATAAGCTCGCGATCGCGCTGCAGAAGCTCGCCGAAGAAGATCCGACGTTCCGTGTGCGCTCTGATCCGGAAACGAATCAGACTATCATCGCCGGAATGGGCGAACTGCATCTTGAGATCATCGTCGATCGCATGATGCGCGAATTCAAGGTCGACGCCAACGTTGGTCGCCCGCAGGTGGCCTACCGCGAAACGATCAAGAAGCGCGTCGAGAAAATCGAAGGCAAGTTCATTCGCCAGTCTGGCGGTAAGGGTCAGTACGGCCATGTGGTCATCAACATGGAACCGTCAGAGCCTGGTCAGGGATTTGTGTTCGAAGACAAAGTGGTTGGGGGTGTGATTCCACGCGAATACATCGGGCCGACCGAGCAGGGTATCAAGGAAGCGCTGGAAACTGGTGTGCTCGCGGGATATCCCGTCGTCGACATCAAGGTGCAGCTCATCTACGGTTCGTATCACGATGTTGACTCGTCCGAAATGGCGTTCAAGATCGCCGGTTCCATGGCGTTCAAGGAAGCCGCGCGTCAGGCGCATCCTTGCTTGCTCGAGCCGGTCATGAAGGTCGAGGTCGTTTGCCCGGAGTCGTACATGGGCGACGTGCTCGGAGACTTGTCCTCGCGGCGAGGCAAGATTGGCGGAATGACACAGCGTGGCGAAGCGCAGGTAATCGCCGCGACGGTGCCTCTGTCAGAGATGTTCGGCTACTCGACTCGTCTGCGCAGTATGTCGCAGGGTCGTGCGGTTTACTCCATGGAGTTTGCGCACTACGAGGAAGTACCGAAGTCGAAAGCCGAAGAAATTATTTCCAAGGTGAAGGCGTAAGCCTCGCCACGTTCTTTACCAACCACACAATCGAACCATGGCAAAAGTAAAGTTCGAGCGGAACAAGCCGCACGTGAA
>Ga0105047_10003972_pt1 | contig 25942 bp, 22 predicted proteins | sample MAT04_FD_78384 | JGI IMG/M metagenome (GOLD analysis project Ga0105047, IMG submission 78384) | Freshwater microbial communities from Lake Fryxell liftoff mats and glacier meltwater in Antarctica - MAT-04 (megahit assembly) | ecosystem: Environmental > Aquatic > Freshwater > Ice > Liftoff...
AAACAACGCGCAGATCAATGCGGAAATGCCGGAGCTGATATGCACGACAGTGCCGCCGGCAAAATCGAGCGCCCCACCTGCGCAGTAGATCTTTGCGGCTTCGGTCCCATAGGTGAACGCGCCGTTCCCCCACACCATGTGGCACAAGGGGCAGTAGATCAGTAATCCCCACAGAGCGGAAAAGACAGCCATCGTGCTGAATTTCATCCGTTCCGCAAACGCGCCGCAGATCAGACCCGGAGTGATGATGAAGAACATCCCTTGAAACAACATGTGCGTCAAAAATGGGACGTTCCAAACGGGATGCAGCGGTACCTCAGAAGCCTCTAAGCTGGAATTCCATTCGGCCTGAATTCCTTTCATGAATAGATAGTCGCCATTTCCAATCCATGGATTCACCGTGACGTCCTTTTCCGACGGCCACGATCCACCGAAGGCCAGCGAATAGCCCACCGTCGCCCACAAGACGGACATTATTCCCATCAAAAAGACACACTGCATCAGAACACTGACGACGTTCTTTTTGCGAACCAGGCCGCCGTAGAACATGGCCAGTCCGGGTGTCGTCATCATCAACACCAGGGCTGAAGAGGTGAGCATCCAGGCGTTGTCGCCACGGTCGAGCACGCGCGGAGGCGCGACGGCAGCATCGGCAGCGGTCTCAGGCTCGACCACTCCTTCGCCCGTAGACACCTGCGGAGTGGTTGCCTTTTCCGCGGTATCCTGACCGTAGGCGGCCAAAGGAGCGGCGAGAAATATCGCCAACAGACCCGTGGTCGCTAACCAACGAGCGCACAACAGAGTTTTCATACAATCGCCTCGTTAAGACAGAAGGACTTTGCCCGAAATGGCAGTAAATAACGCAGGCGAGTTCGGGCGGCGCCGCCTGCGCCAAACCAATGTCGATCAAGGCGCCAACCATCGACGCGACCGGCAAAACCAATCGCTAGTGGCAGCAATCACGCCGAAGATCATCGTGGCTGTCCCACGTTCCACTGCGGAGGGACAGCTAGATGCATCGGGCGCCTCACTAATGGTCTCTGGCGCACGCCATCGGAGGCGTGATCCAGACCACCGTGCGGTGCTGAAAGCATTTGTCGTGCCGCGCGTGCCAGCACGCCGCCACTTGCGATCGCAAACCACTACTGCTTAAAGAGAAGCGACCGAGCATCGAGATCGAACGCATGCTCGGAAGCGGATATCAACCCACGCGGTTGCGCGAACCCTTTGCACCCTATGCGTCGAAAGCTGGCATTCTCGCTATGCGCGACTGCGGCGGCGTTCGAACCGATTGTGCGGGCAGGAGAAGGTAGCCCCGGACCTCGGCGCCGCCGCGCTAAGCGCGACATGAATCACGCGATTTTCTTGCCGCTAGCGGCCCTCTCCTTTAAACTGGTGGCACGCCGCGCCGAAGACCGCGCTCCTGCGATCTTGCACCCCATCGCGGCGCCCGCCTGCCAAAAATCCCACCTGATCGCTTCCATGAAAAACGACACACGGTTCACCGCTCGCGGTCGCGCTCAGGCTATCGTTCGTAGCGGCGGATTGTCTCGCCGCCAAATGCTGCAGATCGGCGGCCTGGGTTTAATGGGGGTCTCGCTCCCTCGGCTGCTGAAAGCTCAGGAAGAGGCGGCGCCTTCGCATCCGCGCCCACGCGCGGACTCCTGCATCATCATTTATCTGAACGGTGGACCCAGTCATCTCGACATGTGGGACATGAAGCCCGAAGCGCCCGATGGAATTCGTGGCGAATTCAAGCCCATCGACACCAGCATGCCGGGCGTGCAGTTCAGCGAGCACTTGCCTCGTCTGGCCACGCAGATGCATCGCATGACGCTCGTCCGCTCGATGAATCATACGGTCAACAATGCTCACGCAGCCGCCGTCTATACGGCCCTGACGGGGCACGACCGCGGCGAGATCGGCGGTGGCACGCTCCCCACGGATAATCCCTCGCCCGGCTCCGTGATGGCGCTGTTGCGTCCGCCAGAAAAACAGATCGTGCCTCACGTGACGCTGCCGTTCATCACCAAAGAAGGCGCGGGCGGTCCACCGCAGCCGGGTTTTTTTGGCGGACTACTTGGCCGCGCTTACGATCCGCTGTTCGTGCTCCGCGATCCGAACGCGCCGGACTTCTCCGTGCCGGAGTTGACGCTATTTTCCGATGTTTCGCTCGAACGCCTTGCCGCTCGCAAAACTTTGTTGAGCGAAGTCGATCGCCGCTTTGCCACCGGGCCTGGAAAGTCTGGCGAATCTCTTGATCGCTTTCAGCAACGGGCGCTCGACTTATTGACGTCGCCGACGACGCAGCAGGCGTTCAAACTTTCGAGCGAAAGTGACGCGGTCCGCGATTCGTACGGCCGCAATATCTATGGGCAGAGCGTGCTGCTGGCGCGGCGCATGATCGAAGCCGGCACGCGTCTGGTGACAATCTCTTGGGCTCCAGACGCCAACGCCACTTGGGACACGCACGGCGGCAACTTCGTCAAGCTCAAGGGGGAATTGCTCCCTCAGTTTGACGCCGCCTGCACGTCGCTACTGACAGACCTGGCAGACCGCGGCATGCTCGAGCGGACTCTGGTCGCGGTACTGGGGGACTTCGGCCGGACTCCCAAGATCAACGCCAACAACGGCGGCCGGGACCACTGGAACTTCTGTTACAGCATTTTGCTGGCCGGGGGTGGCTTCAAGCCGGGCTTTGTTTACGGCGCGAGCGACAAGATTGGCGCCTTTCCGGCTCGGAATCCCATGAGTCCTGGGGACTGCATTTCGACCATCTACCATGCCCTGGGGATCGATTCTTCGACAATGATCCACGATCGGTTCGACCGCCCGCACCGCCTGGTCCCCAAAGGGGACATTATGACGGAGCTTTTTGTGTAGTCACCCGCTCGCCTAAATGGCGCGCCGGGAGAGGCAGACTGGCGCCGGGACTGGGTCTGTCTGCGGATCGGTCAGAATGCGTCGGATTGGGGACCCGGAGAGCTAGCCCGAAATGTCTCCCCACTGGTAGAATTCAATGGGGGATCGACCGGAACCTTTGCGTTCCACGGGTGTTAGACTGTCAGCGGGCGTTCGGACGCGGTACTTTGCGCGTCGCGAGCCCCCGATTGCGCCTCGGCGCGCCGGGGACCCAATGGCGCCATCCGATTCGCTTCATCGACTCCACTACATACAACCGCAACAAGCTCTCTGTTCGGGAGAAGGAATATGAAAAGGTTCGCACTAGGTCTGTTTACTTTGGCCGTTGCGTCGGCAGTGGCAGTTAGTGCGGTTGCCCAACAACCCAGAGGCGAGGGTGGACGCGGCGGCGAAGGTGGGCGTGGCGGCGATAGTGGCGGCCGGGGTGGATTTGGTGGCGGAGGCCGAGGTGGTTTTGGCGGCCCGGGCGGCTTCGGTGGCGGGCCCGGCGGCACGTACTCGCCAGGGGCCGACAAGCTGATGCTCGTCACCAACAAATCCGTTCAGACGGAGCTGAAGTTCACCGAGAAGCAGTTGAAGCTGATTGAAGATCGTCAAAAGAAACAACGCGAACTGTTCGGACAGATTCGCCAACTTCCGCCCGAAGAAATCCAGGGCGAGTTTAACAAATTCAACAAGACCAACGAACAGGTCATTACCAAGGCGCTGACCCCCAAACAGGCGAAGCGACTGAGCGAGATTTCGATCCAGCAACGCGGCGTTCGCGCATTGACCGATCCAGAAGTCGCCAAGGCGCTTGTCCTTTCCGGCGCTCAAAAGAAGAGCATCGAAGATATCCAGTCAGAATCTCGCGAAACCATGCAAGCGCAGATTACCGCGATGATGGCCCAGGGCGGACGCGGTTTCGGTGGGCCGGGTGGCCAAGGTGGAGCGGGCGGCGCTGGCGGTCAAGATGGAGGTCCCGGCCGACGGGGCGGCGACGGTCAACCAGGTGGCGCGGGGGGTGACGGTGGCGGCCGCGAGCGATCGGCGCGCGAAGAGGGAGACGCCCAGCCCCCGGCAGCCGATGCAAAGCCAGCCGCTGATGGCGCCAACCCAGGCGATGAGCCGCCAAGGCGTGAAGGACGTGTCGGCGGGCGCGGACAGATCAGTGACGAGCAGCGCAAGGCGTTTGAAGAATCTCGCGAGAAGATGACCGAGCTGCGCACCAGCACGGAAGAGAAAATGCTCGCAGTGCTTACCACCAAGCAACAAACCAAGTGGAAAGAAATCCAGGGCGAGCCGTTCAAGCTCGAAATGAGCCAAGGCGGCCGCGGCCGCCGTGGTGGACGGGACGAAGCGGAAAAAGAAAAAGAAGCCGAAGCCAAGACAGAGAAGGCGGCCGAGAAGCCGGCTGCGACTCGCCCCAAGGCGGCCGCGTCCAAGTCTTCGGGCGACAAGCTTCCAGCGCGCCCTCGCTAAGGCGCAGCGAAGAGGGCACACGGACTGCCTGCGGTTTATGGCGATCACAGCCGACGAAATCAAGCGAACGCTCAACCTGCAGCGTCATCCCACCTGTGGATACGTAGCGCTCACATATTGCAGTGGGCTCACAACGCCAGCGTCGTCGCTCCCTGCGGAGTACGGCGGCGACCGGCCTGTCGGATCTGCGCTCTACTTTCTTGTCGACCCCGACGCGCCGATCGTGCTGCACCGAATTCGCTCGGATCAGCAATACCATCACTACCTGGGCGATCCGCTTGAGCTGGTGATGCTGCTAGCGGATGGAACCGCGAAGTTCGTCACCGTGGGGACGGACCTGACGTCCGGTATGCGCCCCCAGTGTTTTATACCAGGCGGAACGTTTCACACCGCGCGATTAAGATCGGGTGGCGCATTTGCGCTATTGGGAAGCACGGAGTGGCCGGGAGTCGATCCATCGGACGTCGAACATGGGGATCTCGCGCAACTTGCGGCGATGCACCCGGCCTGGCGCGAGAAACTGGCCGCGTTTCACTCGGCAGCCGAGCCTCACGGCATGGCGTAGAAACCGCTGCCCGTGTATTTGATCCGCCCCTTTTCGGCGAGCGCTTCCCACACGGAGTTAGGAAATTGATTCGGCGGAATGATACCGTCGATCGAGGATTTCTGACCCCCGCTCATCGGCCCGCGACCGATGCGGGACTCTTGATCCAGGCGAGTCAACTTCCAGCGTTTCTTGAAAGCGTTGTAAGCGCTCTTGAGTATCTCCGGCGTGATGGCATCCGCTGCCGGGGCCGGGGCGGGCGTCGCGGACGGCGTGCTGGCGCGCTCTGCCTCGATGGGCTCGGCGCCTGTGTCGGTTTCTCCGGTGGGCGGAATCGGCTGTTCATCCATCGAAATCTGTTCCTCACCGTCGATAAAGCGTTCGCGGCGCGTGTTGAGAGAATTAACACGCTGCCAGGGTCCTTTCAGGTTAGCTCCCACGCAAGCTCTGGGCAAGAACTCCAAAGATCAGCGCATTTGCCTGGGTTGACGCATCGAGCCAGCGCTGGATATTTGCAGAGAGCAGTTGCCCACTACGAATTTGCGAGGATCCAGTGATTCGAGTCCAAGGACTTTTCGAAGCGCACCTGACCGTTGGCAGTTTGCAGCGCTCGATCGATTTCTACGACGGCATGCTGGGACTGAAGCTCGCGCATATGATCGAAGAGCGCAAAGTCGCGTTCTTTTGGTTGGGAGGGCCGGGACAATCGATGCTTGGCGTGTGGGAAGCTGGCGCAGCGCCGCAGCGGATGCAATTGCACGTAGCGTTTCGCGTGGAATTGGCGGATCTGTTGATGGCGCCGCAGCAACTTCAATCTGCTGGCATTGCGCCGCTCGATTTTACGGGGCTTGCGACGGACGAACCCGTGGTACTGGCCTGGATGCCGGCAGCTTCGATCTACTTTAAAGACCCGGACGGTCACCTGCTGGAATTCTTGACGATGCTCCCCGAAGCGCCTCGCCCGGAGTTGGGCGTCGTTTCCTGGAGCCGCTGGTCGCACGAAGACGCGACGCACGATTCCTAACGGGCCGGCAATTCACCTTCCACATTCCTTTGAACAACAGGCGCAATATGCCCACTCTGATTCCTGAGCCGAAACGAATTCACGCGCACGGCGAGCCGCCCAAGGTCATCGAGGAATTCATCGGGCGAGTGAACAGCCAAACCACCACCCTCAGTATCGCCAAGATGATCAGCCCGAGTGGTTGGAGCGAGCCGGGCCAAACGCCCGAGTTCGACGAGTACACCGTAGTGCTGCGCGGCGAGTTGCGAGTCGAAACGCGCACCGCGACACACGACGTGAAGGCCGGGCAGGCGATCATCGTCCATAAAGGCGAATGGGTGCGTTACAGTTCCCCTGCTGCCAGTGGCGCGGAATATATCGCGGTCTGCCTCCCCGCGTTTTCGCCCGATACGGTTCACCGCGATGGCTGAGTTCCGGCAGCGGCCGCGGCGTCATCGATTTGTTGTTTGAGTTCGGCGATCATGGCGCGGACCTGCTGGGCGCTTTCCGCGTACGCGGGCACACCGGGATTTTCCGCGATGAGTTTCTCCCAGATCTCAAGGGCCGGCGTCAAAGAATTCACGGCCGCGGCGCGCTCTCCATAGCTGGCCCGCTCCAGCGCGACATTAAAATACGTGGTCGCCAACATCGACAGATACGCCGGCACGCCCGGATAGTCGACACACAATTGCTTGAGTCCGGCAATCGCCTTGTTCCAGGATTCGAGCGCCTCGGTGGATTTACCGGCAGCGGACAGGACAGCGGCCAGATTGTTGGCCAAACCTGTGCTGGCAACGCGAAATTCGGCCTCGGCAGTGATGGTTTCCGGCAGTGTCTCGCGGAGCCGCAGCGCTTCACGGAGTTCTGCCTGCGACTCTTCACTCCGCTTCATTTTCCAAAGCAGCGCGCCCAGATTGGCGTGGCTAATCGATTCGTCCAGGCGAAAGGGCGAGCTATCAGGATACTGCGCCGTGAGTTTCTGGCGGATCGCCACGCCCTGCTGATGCGCTTCGAGCGCGGCGGGGAGGTTGCCAGCGCGGCTGAATTGAATTGCCAGGTTGTTCCAGACCACGCCAAGTTGGCGCCGATAGTCAGGTTCGTCCGGCGCTTCCGCGGCCAATTGCTCAAGGAGCTTGATCCCTTCACGCGCGTGACGCTCAGCTTTATCGAGCTGGCCTGTCGTTTCGTGCAACAGCGCCAGTCCATTGTGGGCCGAGGCCAAATCGCGACGGTAGCCTTGCTCGGCGGGCGAAGCCTCGGCCAGGGCGGTCAGCAGATTGATGGCGTCGTCGTACGCGCGCTGGGCGTACAAGTTATTGCCGAGCAAACGGTGGACGTCTCCCGCGCGGCGAGCGGCCATGCCCTGCTCGTATCGAATCTGCGGTTCGTCTCCAGGTTGGGCGCGGATTTCATCGAAGAACGCAAGCTCTTCTTCGAGCGTGTGCCGCGGGTCTCGACCGGCGCGCGTCAGGCGGCGATCCGCGGCGTCGAGCGCCTTGCGAAAGTTATCCTCCGAACGGACGCGTTGCGACTGCTCTCGCGCCAATGAGGTTCGCAATTGATCGTTCTTCCAGGCGCCGTAGGAAATCAACGTGGCCGTAGCGACGATGCTAACCACGATCAGCGCCGCCACCGCGGGGCGGCGGCGCATCCATTTAACGAACAATTCCACAGCGCCCGCCGGCCGCGCTACGATGGGCCGATTGGTCAGGTAACGGTCCAAATCATCCGCCAGCGCCACCGCCGTGTCGTACCGGGAGCGCGGCGCTTTCGACAGGCACTTCAGACAGATCGTCTCCAGGTCGCGCGGAATCTTGGGCGCCAGCCGGCGCGGCGCGACAGGCTCCTCGTGCAAAACGAGCAGCAACGTCTCCATGGTGTCCAGCCCCAGCAGCGGGGGCCGGCCCGTCAACATTTCGTACAGGATCGCGCCCAGCGCGTAGATGTCGCACGCCGGGCCGATCTGCTCCGAAGCTCCGCGGGCTTGCTCCGGCGCCATGTAACTGGGCGAGCCCATCACATCGCCCGTGTGCGTCTGCCGCGACTCGCTTGCGAGATGTTTGGCGAGCCCGAAGTCCGCGATCTTGGGCGTCTCGTCCTCAGTCAAAAGCACGTTGGCCGGCTTGAGGTCTCGATGGATGATCCCGTGCTGATGGGCGTACTCCATGGCGCGGGCCAGCGTGGCGACTAGCGCCGCCGATTGCCGGGGCGATTGCGGCCCTGCAATCGTACGATCGGACAACGTGCCGCCAGCAACATATTCGAATGCTAAAAAAGGATGGCCAGCCGCCTCGCCGATTTCAAAGATCTGCACGATGTTCGGATGCGCCAATCGCGCGACGGCCTCGGCCTCGGTTCGAAAGCGCGCTAACAGCCCGGCGGACGCCAGGTTGCCGGCGACCAACATCTTGATCGCCACGATCCGCTGGAGACCGTCCTGCACGGCGCGATAGACGACCCCCATGCCGCCGCGGCCGAGTTCGGCTTGCAGGCAGTAGCCAGGGACAACTGGGAGGGAAGCCTGGGACACCACCGGCTCTTTGGCGTCCTCCAAGGCATCAGGAAGCCGTTGATTGCCGGTGGGCGCCAGCGTTTCCGCCCAACCACCGCAGACCGGGCAGGCCTCGGACGAGGCATCGCTGCCGCGCGCGGTCTGCCACTGGTGTCCCAAAGAACAGGTGCGAGTAATCGGTTCCGTCATCATCGAGTAGCCCGCACGAGCCAATTTTTACGGCTTCGGCACGTTCTCCATACTACGTAAGCATAAGCCGTGGTTACAATGACGAGGGCCGACCTTATAGTGAATTGTGGTGAGCCCCAATGCTAAACGGGGATGGACGGGCGAACGAATGTTTCCCGCGCACTAGGAGATCCTCCATGCCGAAACGTAAAACACCAACAATAGCGTCATTGAGGACTGTCTCTATGCGTGTCCGGAGCGCCGGACTGCTAGCCTTGGCATTGACCGCGCTGACAAGCATTAGCGTCTGTTCACGGCAAGCCTTCGCGGAACCACCTGCGGCGCCGGCGGGCAAAATGCTGGACAAGGTGTCTCAAGATCGCCGCGCCGCGGCGGAGGCGATGGAGACTGAGGTGCGGGCGGCGCTATCTTCGGCGCAATCGCGCATTGGCGCGGAGCCGGCCGAGGTCTATCACGATCTTTCCCGCGAGCTCGATCGCGTTCGCAAGTCGCGCGATCTCGACGCGCCCGGTCGCGCCCGGCTGGCGGCGCAGATTCGGACTCTCATGCTCCAGGCTTCGCGGCACGCGTCGAGCAATTCGCAACAACACTTGCGAGAAGCGGAACTGAACGCGGCGGAGCACGCCGAGGCGCAGCGCAGCAAGGATATTTATATCGATCAACAAAAATCGCAGCGCGTTCTCTCGCAAACCGCGGCACAAATCCGAGCGCAGCAATATGGCGCGGCGGCGGATTCCGCCGACCTGGCCGTAAAGCAAGGGCATGCGCCAATGGCCGCGACTGCGGCCGCGATTGAAGCTCGCAGCGCCGGGAATATCGCCAAGGGGGCGGCCACGCGCGAGGCGCGGCACAGAACGTATCTGGAATACGCCAACTCAACGGATAGATCATTGATCTCCGTGCCGGACAATCCTGGAATCCAATATCCATCGGCCGAAGAATGGAAGCAAAAGACCGCCGACCGCGCAAAGTGGAGCGGAATGGCCGACAATCACCGAATTACGCCGGCCGAGGCGAAGATCAACGCCGCGCTCAACGAGACCAGCCAACTTGATTGTGACCGCTTGCCGCTAGCAGACGTCATCGATTTCTTGAAGCAGAAGCACGGAATTGAAATCGTGCTCGATCGCCGCGGCATGGCGGAATCTTTGGTGGAGCCTTCGACCGAAATTACGATGCACGTCAAAGGCATCAAGCTTCGTTCGATTCTGGGGCTGGTTTGCGACGAAGTGCAACTCTCTAGCGTCCGACGCGATGACGTCATACTCGTTACGTCGAAGGAACGCGCGGAACAGATGATCGAAACCCGCGTCTATCCGGTCGGTTACGAAGTGATCGACGTGGATCCACTGTTTTGGATGCGACGCGCTCAAGGCGCCGGATTCTTTTAAACGACGGACACGGAAGTCGATTGCTTCGTGACCCGCAGTTGTGAGCGTCCTGGGGGATTTTGATGGAACGGACGGATCGAAGGAACCGCGGCCTGCAACTAGTGCTAGCCGTTTTTGGCCTGTTGCTATTTGCCGCACAAGCAGACGCGCAAGGAGTCTTTCGCGTTAAGCCCGTCTTCCGCGAGGCAGCTCCGGTTGCGGCGCCAACCGTCCCGGTTGAAACCGTCTCGAAACCAGAGCTGCCACCGGTCGATCCGCGCGGTTTTGAGGCGAGATTGAATGACGATAGCCACATGAAGTTCGCCCTGGCGGACGAATCGCTGGAAATCGCCGGCCGCTACGGCACGCTACGGATTCCTGCCGGTGACATCCTGCGGATTGAGTTCGCCACGCGACTCACGGAGGAGAGCAAGCAGCAAATTGAAAAAGCGCTAGCGGAATTGGGGAGTGAAGATGGAGCGGTCCGCAACGCTGCCGGCCAGCAGCTGGCGAGACTACGGCACGCCGCGTTCCCGTCGATTGCGCATGCGGCGGAGAATAGTGAGACGCCCGCCGGCAAGCAAGCCGCGATGCTGATGTCCAAGCTCCAGGAGTCGGTGAGCGAGAAAGAATTTCTTCCGCGCGAAACAGACATGGTCTACACGGTCGACGCCACGATTGCCGGCCAGATCGTCGCCCCGGCGCTCAAGGTCCGCACGGCGCAGTTCGGCGATTTATCGCTCAAGCTTTCCGACGCGCGCAGCCTGCGATTGCAATCGCTGCCGCCGGATGAGCCTGAAGATGAACCTACAGGTCAGATCCTGACGGACCCCGGCACGCTCAACGGACTGGAGACCTCGGTCGGCCAGGTATTACGAATTCGCGTCACCGGCGCCACGGACGGCTCGGTTTGGGGCACCGAAGTCTACACCACGGACTCCGTGCTGGCTGCGGCGGCCGTACACGCCGGTGTCTTGCGACCCGGCGCGACAGCAGTGTTGAAAGTCAAGCTGGTGGATCCACCACCGACCTTCCGAGGGACGCCCCGCAACGGAGTCGCGACCAACGAATATGGGAATTTTCCGAAAGCGTTCCAGTTTGTGAAGTAGACCTGCGCCGATAGTAGCAATCCATATTCGAACGCTCGAAGTTGATTTCGCCTCGCCTCGCACTTTTGCGATTTAAACGCGGGAAAACGGCCGAAATTAGGCGACGGTCGACATTGCTTCTCGCAATGGATCGTGCCGGAAAACAGATCGCGATCTTGTGTCTTGTAACGACAGGCCGATAGCAGGCGCAAACGCTGTGCGCGCTAACTTAGCGTTCGGACGCTGGCCGCCCCATGGGGAGCGTGGGATCGCCATAGAGCATGAATTTCATGCCTTGGAAGAAGATGCTGGCCGGATACCAGCTTTTGGTGGGGGCGATCGTGGCGAGATTTTCTTTGTCGTAGTAGTAACAGATGGCCCCGGTCCAGCAATCTCCCAATAGCGCGTCCGGATCGCGCGAGAGCGTCTCGGAAAATCCGTCGAGCAGAGTCATCCCACACGGCTGGCTGCCGGTGTTGCAGCCGATGTAGGCAACGGCGCCGTTGGGTCCCTGCCGCAGAAGTTGTTCACCCAAACCCGTCGGATTGAAGCGCCCCTTCTGGCAGCAGGCCGGCGGCGGTGGCGGGGCGTCGAAGACTTCGCCCGCGGTGGTCCCTTTGTGTTCGACACCGGCAGTGTCGACGTACGGCTCATACGGCGGAAGCGTCGCCAATCGGCCCGAGGAACAGCCAGCCGAGATGATGATTGGCAACCGATCACTGTTGTGAACCTGCTTGATCGCACGGATCGAAAAGCATCGATCCCAGCCGTGGTCAAAACCGTGCCCTGCGTGATAGACCAAACGCTGTCCTGAGTTCAGCAGCTCGACTAGTTGCTTTTGCGTGGGGGGCGGCGTTTTGTCATTGCGAAATGGGTCGGCGTAATAGCGCTTGTTCAATTTCCAATCTGAGGGGAGTCGCTCGGACAGGCGGTCCATGGCGCCGCGGCTATCGACCCAACCACCTACGGACATTAGGACAGCGGATTTGGCCCCTGCTCGGCCCTCATCTCGCAGCCCTTGTTCGTAGGCGATTGTCTTAGCGACGATCCTGGTCACTTCTTCGGCGTTACTCACCGGCCAGCGGCCGACGGCAATTTCCGGGCGATAGTCAACGTTATCGTAATTGATTGCATCGAATTTATTCTTTTCGCCGCGAACTTCGCCGATGTAGTCTGCGTGAAATCCCTCGCGCTCCGCGTTCCAGTCGTCGAACTCCCCGCGTTCATTGGCCAGGTCGCTGTAATAAAGATCGCTCGGATAAAACGCGTAATCGAAGGCCGCCGGCGTCGCGCGATCGAGCACCATGTACCGGACCGGAAAGACGTCTGCGTCACCTACCAGCAGCACATACCCGGCGGCGTGGTTCTTCCAATGGTCGAAGAAAAATCGCTTGAGACGTTCTGGATCATCGCGCCCCATGGCGCCGGCCAAAACCGCCTCGAGCGAAACGAGTTCCGCCGGGCCCTGCTTTTGCTTGTGCGCGATGTAATCCTGCAATTGAGGATGAAAGGCCTGCGGCCCGACGATCAGCAACTTTTTGCGCGCAGGCACTGCTGCAATCGCCGGAGTCTTCGGCGAGGGGCCGGCCGCTAGCGGCGCCGACGCAGGTTCTGCCGCTCCTGCGCCCAAAGGGAGCACAAGGCAAAGAACGCCTAGCACAACCATGGATCGGACGCGATTTTCAAAGTTCATTGCACAACCTTTGATTTCCTCATAACCCGTTGGCCAGAGAACATATGATCCTAGCTGGTCGTTTCGGCAGAGTCTGCGGACCAAGTCGAATCGGTTGAAAAACTGCGCGGTGGAGAAGGCGGGGGTGGATCGGATGAGCGAGTCGCGTTTAAATGCCGTCGCAAACCTTGAATATGCCCATGCCGCCTGGTGGGATGAAGATGCCCCCGTCGTAACATTTGACGTTCATAGGGCGCTATCATGTGGAGCTACCGAAGGCTGCGAGGGGCCTTCGGTTTGAACATTTGCTGCTATGATCGGCACACACGTCTTATTGAAGACAACATTCGAAACAGTAATAGGACCCAGGAATGCGTAACTATCGATTGGCACCATTGATTCTGGCGGCGTTGATTGCGGCTATTTCCGTGGCTCGCGCCGACCAACCGGCAGAACTTCCGCCGCTACCCAAGGGGAAGCAGGCCGCGGGGACAATCTCGATCGGCGGCAAGACGTTTAAGCTGGAACACGTGGTCGCATACACCAGCAAGGTCTTCGACGAAGACATGACCAACCTGATGTTCAGCGACAAACCAATCGACGTCAAGAAGTTGCAAGCAGCGTTGCAAAAAGGGGATGGCAAGGACGACAGTTTTGTCACTTTTCAGACGCAGGTGAAGGTCACCTTCGATAAAGAAGGAAAGCCTGCCTTTTGCAACGCCTACGGCGAGAACAACAGCGTCAGTGTTAGCGGCCCGCGTCTCGTGGGCGACTTGAAGATCGAAAATGGCCAAGCAACGGGTAACGTAACCTTGACCGTGGATAAGGAATCCGATCGCCCTAGTGGATTTGCAGTGCAGTTCAACACGCCCATGCTCAAGGCCGCGGTGGCCCAACGCAAGCCGGAACCAACGCCCGGCAAAACCGCGAAGGCTCCAACCGAAAAAGAAAAGCCAGCGGCCCCCGCGCTCAAGCCGATCAACGTCTTTCAACTGCCGATGCCGAGCGACGCCGCCAACATTGAGCGCAAGGAACTCGTCGAACACATTCACTATTCGAGCGCCAGCAGCGTGAAGGCAGTCGTCGGCCTGTTGCAGAAGAAATTGGCCGAACAAGGCTGGAAAACAGATGGGACCGATTTCAACGCCCCGGCCTCTTCGATCTTGCGTCGCAAGCGCGGTGAGGCGACCCTGACGATCTTTGTCAAACCGGCCACAAAAGGCTGCACCGTGCAAATCATGGCGGACGGCCTGAACTGGGACGAGCCGGAATAAGCAGCCAACTTGCTGTTTCGACGGCAATCAGAGTCCGGCCGCAACTCTTGTGTATGTCTTGGTACGCGCGTGGGTCGCGTTCGGTCGGATACTCCATTGCCGTGGCGCGAAGTTCGACTCGACGAGGGCCAACAGCGCCGGTTCCTCTGTTGTAGAACAAACAACGAACCGGTCCGCCGCAGGTTCAAACGCCCGATAGTCCGTGGCGCCTTTCAAACGAGCGAAAAACAAGTCACAGGGGCGAGTTCCCCGCGGTGGCAAAAACAGGGGTCCGCTCCATTCACCTTGTTCATCACGCGAGTGTGACGCCACAGACTCTACCGCCATCACCAAATGCAATCGCGGCCGATCCAACGGGCCAAGCGTCACGGAGATGGGCAGCTTGGCACTGACGGCCAACTGGGCCGGATAATAGGGGGTGCGAAAAAACGAGCGCTCGCAAAACGCCAACAGGCGATTCGAGTTGTACGCGTGTGTTAAATAAACCGCGGCGCGCGGAGCGTCTGATTGCTTCGAGTTGACGAAAACCGAAATCGACAGCTCGCAGAATGGCAGCCCTAAGTAGCTGGCGCTCGTTGCGCTGAGCATGACTTCCGCGTCTCCACTGGCGAGCGCCGGTTGCAGGTCCAGCGGGCGGAGTCGGTCGCGCCAATAGTTGGCATCGGCGCCACCGATCAGCGTGACTTCGCCCACGGCATGGATTTCGGCTACGTACTTCATCCGAGTCAACCAGTTGTTGCGCTGCGGCCCATGAAGTTGGGAGGCATCGCGAGTCTGGACTCACCGCGCGAGCATTAGGAAGCCGAGTGATCGCCCTGACGCGACAGGGACTCCGTGCCTGGCAGTCCGATGCCGCGCAGCTCACCGTCGCAAACCAGCGTGTTATCGACAAAGCACTGGAAGGCGTAGACGATCATCAACCCACGGCGCATCTTCACGATTTTTGCGACGATAACCAGTCTACTTTGGGCATGTACTACTTCTCGGAATCGCACGCCGTCCAAACCGCCAAAGCCCAGGATCTTGCCATCGGTCAATCCGTGGAAGTGGGCGTGGTAGCTGCAGAGTTGCGCTGCGGCTTCGCAAATCAGGACGCCGGGCATCAGTGGCATGCCGGGCAGATGGCCACGGCACCAAAACTCATTCTCAGTGAGATCCTTGTAGCCGACGACTGTTTGCGTCTGTGGATCATCGTAGACGACGGCCGTGAGCTGTTCGCATTCGAACCGCTGAGGGTTGAATTTGCGAATCTTATCGATGTCCGCGATGACGTTTCCCAGATCGATGGCGTCTGGCGCCAGGATCAACTCACCCGCCGACATGTGTCTCTCCGCAAAATTTTCAGGCTCTGTTGCGTTGGTCCGCCCGGAGAGCCAACGGCCCCGTTCAATAAACAAATCATAGCTGCACAGCCATCATGCCCCAATTCCAACCAGCCCGCCAGGGCATAGGAGATTGAAGTCCGAGAGACCATTGATCGATTCCCAGGGCCGTGCCGACCGGAATCTTCTCCGGTCGTTGCAAATCTTTACCGATCAGTAGGTTCCGTCCGATCCGGCAACTGCTCCGGGGCAAAATACGCTCCCCGACCGCTCATAACGCCAACTGCCGATAACCCCAGCTACCAATAAAACTGCCCCGGAGGTCAAACCTCCGGGGCAGGTATAGAAGCAGTGGACTGGCGCGAGCTTAGATCACTTTGACGTGCTCAGCGCGGGGGCCCTTCGGCCCGCGTCCTTCGGTGTATTCCACATTCTGGCCTTCATGCAGGGCCTCGATCGTCGTTCCTTCGACGCTCGAGTGATGGAAGAACAGTTCTCCCCGCTCGCCGGCAATAAATCCAAAACCCTTGTCCGAAATCAACTTCTTGATGGTCCCTTGCGGCATAACTTGCCACTCCCACAAACAGAGCTCGAAAACAAACGCTGACCGCATGCTCGGGACGGGATGACCTCTAGGCCGCGAAAAAGACGCCTGCAAGCAGGCATTTTTGGCCCGGGAGAGAGGAAATTGCGCACGAGTGCTACAGCCAATCACTGAGCTGCAAGCAAATCCATCGCGGTCGAGAAGAGATAGCCTGGGACGGTCCTAACAACCGTCAAGGTTTACCGCTACACGAAGAGCAATTTCAGAGTGCACGAGCGTCGGCTCGCGCGGGCACGATCTCAGTCCCCCCATCGTAACATTCGCTGGGGGGCGGTCAACGGCAAAACATGCCAGCAGGTGGCTAGAAGTGCTTTCACACCGCCAGTAGTCGGGTATACTTCCGCTAGACGCTGGTTGGTCCGCCGAAGGGGAATTCCACCGGTCCGTCCCTTGTGCTGTGCGCATTGCAGCTATTGCAATGCCAGCGGAAGTGACTGGAGCCGGACACAGAACTGCCTCTCGACCTCCTGCCTGCTGGGCCCATGTGGTGGCCCCTTTCATTCCGGCCTGGAAAGTTTTGCGTTAGGTCGGCGTATTTTTTGGCGAGGGGAGTTGAGCGGTGGGAAAGAAACTTTATGTGGGTAATCTCAGCTACAACGTGAAGGACTCTGATCTCGAGGCATTGTTTGCTTCTTACGGTTCGGTGCAAAGCGCACAGGTCATTCAAGACCGCGATACCGGCCGAAGCAAAGGGTTTGGCTTCGTCGAGATGAGCAGTGATTCCGAAGCACAAGCTGCGATCCAGGGCCTTCACGAGCACGAGCACGACGGTCGTCCGTTGACGGTCAACGAAGCCAAGCCACGCGAAGATCGTGGTGGTGGTGGCGGCGGTGGCGGTGGACGTCGCAGTGGTGGTGGTGGCGGCTACGGCGGCGGTGGAGGTGGTGGTGGTGGTTACGGCGGCGGCGGTGGTGGTCGCAGCGGCGGCGGCGGTGGCCGTAGCGGCGGCGGTGGCTACGGCGGCGGCGGCGGCGGCGGCGGTCGTGGCGGAAGCCGCTACTAGAGCTGACCGGCAGGAAACCGCCTCAAAAAGCGATTTCCGACGTTAGCACGATAGCTCAACAAAAATTGGACGAGCGGTTCCGCTGCCATCAAACGCAGCCGGGGCCGCTTGTCTTTTTTTTCGCGCTAAGCGGCCAGCGCCCATGCGCCCAGTTCTCATGCGCAAGGATCGGACGCTCCATTCATCAATCCGCGACACGACATGGCGCAGTAAAGCGACAACGCAGTTGGAATGCAGTCTGGCCCTTGCCGCACAGTTGCCACGTCACTCGAGGCGCTATTGCCGCGATCGTTTCACATGCAAGCGTTTGCGCTGGCGTTCACTCGGTCCGCGCGCCGCGTCCGTGAAATGGACAACGATACGTGATCGATGCGCCGCCGGAGATTTGTAGCTGCTCTTACAGCCCTTGCACGGCCTGAAAGCCGGCGGGCGTGAGCGAGTAGGCGTTGCGAGGCGTGTCTCGCACCACAAGGCCATCTGTGATCAGCTTGGCCATGGCCGAAGCTGGGCCCGATTCCAGATTATGGATGAACAGCATTTGCCCAGGACGAACCCGGTATCGCTGAAAAATCGATAGCACATTCAACATCGACTGGTTCATCGCGACGCTCTCCAGGTGGGGCTGACCGAGGCGTCCATTTTGCTGGATCCCGTCGACGGGTCACCGGGCCAGAAAATGGAAGTAGCCCCCATGATTGTAGCCGATTTAGCGCTCGTTGTATTGCGGTCAGGCTCGAAGGGCTCAAAAACGGCCGAAATCAACGATATAGCCCGGCAATTGCCCATTTTTCCCGCGATTTGAACACTTTTACATGCCAACCGTCGGACCGGATACGACTTGCCTGGCAGCGCCGCGTCTGTATTTGCCGCAGGTAGTTACTTTTTCAGATGCTCGTCAAACCAACGGATCGCCGCGTCCTGACAGGTCTTGTGGGCTTGCAAATAGACGCCGTAGTGCGTGATATTCGGCACGGTGATGATCTTCTTTGGCCCGCGCGCCCGTTCGTGTGCTTTGATGGCGTGGTCGCGATTGTCGAACAGTTCTTCTTTCCCGGCAATGATGAAGAGCATAGCGCATTCGGGCGCCTGGTCCGCCATGTCAACCGGCGCGTAGCGGAGCATCTTCTCGCGAATCGGCGCGCCCTTGAGGTTGCCGACTTCTTTCACACCTGGCATCGGGTAGCCAAGCTCGCCGTGGGTGCGACGCGTAGCGTCAGTGAGTGTGTGCGTTACTTCAGAGTCGCCGGCAATGACCCAACGAGAATCGAGCGATGGTACCTGGCTGACGATCGCTTTCACGCGATGATCGACCGCGGCGGCGTAGACGACATGCCCGCCCGAATAGCTGGTCCCCCATAGGCCAATCCGCGCAGTATCGCAGAGGGGTTCTCCCTGCACCCAGTGAATGACGTTCAGCAGATCGGTTGTCTGATCCAATGGATCGACCACTTCGCGTAGCTCACGCGCCTCGACCTGGACGGACTGCTTGCCATCGCTCTCCGGAACTTCGCCGGTTGGGATTAGCCGACCATCGCTCGCGCCCCAACCGCGGTAGTCAAACGTGATGGCCAGGTAACCTGCCTTGGCAAATTCCACGGCGTCTGCGCGCAGTAGCGATGCCTGGCCGCCCCAGCCATGCGAAAGAATGATGGTCGGGAGCTTTTCCGACGCTCGCTTCTTGGGCGCGAACAATTCCGCCGTGAGCCTGGTCCCCTCGCTCTTGATGTTGGCCGTGCGATACACGGTATCGTCCGGCGCCGTGAAAGGCGTGGCCTTGCGAGGCGCAGCGACCGCGACGTTTGCCGTGAGCATTACAAACAACATCAACAACCAATGATATCGCGCGCCCGAATTCATCTGAGTTCCTTTAGAAATGTGGAACCTGTTCGAAATATTCAACAGGCTTTTACCTGCCGATGCCGCAAATAGGCCGAGGGACAACTTCGTCGCTCCCATTTCCGGGAGTTACGCCGGCCGTCCCTCGCCAATTCGCCAACCAGCTCTACTCAGCCAGAGCGCAGGAGATCTCGCGAATGTTACGTTAGGCAATTATTTCCCGCACGACACGGCCTGCGACGTCGGTCAGGCGAAAATCTCGGCCGGCGTAGCGATACGTCAAACGCTCGTGATTGAGCCCTAATTGATGCAGGATTGTGGCGTGCAGGTCGTGCATGTGGGCTCGGCCTTCGATTGCCCGGTGGCCGAACTCATCCGTCGCCCCATAGGCCAGCCCTGGCTGAAAACCACCACCTGCCAGCCAGACGGTAAATCCGCCCGGATTGTGATCCCTGCCAGTCCCATTATTTTGCGCATAGGGAGTACGGCCGAATTCACCGCCCCACCAGACAATGGTGTCTTCTAGCAGTCCACGCCGCTTGAGGTCGTCGAGTAGCGCCGCAATCGGTCGATCGGTGGCCAGCGCGTGTTCGGCGTGTTTTGGCAAATTCGAATGCTGGTCCCAGGCCGGATTGGCGGTGTTGTCACCGTAGGTCACTTGCACGTAGCGAACGCCCGCCTCGCACAGACGACGGGCCAACAGGCACTGTCGGCCGAAGTTGTCTGTCGGCTTGTGCCCAATGCCGTAGCGCTCGAGCGTGCCGGCCGTTTCGCTCCCCAGATCCAAAACCTGAGGCGCTACGCTCTGCATTCGCCACGCCAGCTCATACGAGCGCACTGCGGCGTCAAGAGTGTCATCGTGTGGGTAGCGCTCACGCTGCAACTCGTTGAGCATCTGCAGCCGATCCAACCGCTGCCGGCCCTCGGTCGCTGTTCCGCTCAGCGGCGCCAAATTGCGGATCGTTGCCTGTTCCGCCGGCGCGCCGGCTCGTCCGATCGCTGTACCTTGGAACTGGGCCGGCATGAATGCCGGTCCGTAGTTCCGCGCGCCGCCATTACCGGCCGAAGGACTGATGGTCACAAAGCCGGGCAAGTTTTCATTCTCGGTTCCCAAGCCATACAACAACCAGGAACCCATGGATGGTCGCACCAGCGTCGTGGCGCCGCAGTGCAAAAAGAGGGTCGACGGCCCATGCGCCACGCCTTCGGTATGGAGTCCATGCATCAAGCACATGTCGTCCACGTGCCGGGCCATTTCCGGAAACAAGTCTGAAACCCAGCGACCAGATTGACCGTATTGCTTGAACTTCCAGGGCGAACCCATGACGCGCTGCGTCGAAGCGCCAGTCCCCGTGTTGGCTTGCAGGCGCGAATCTTCGAACGGCATCTTCTGGCCGTCGTTCTTCGCCAGGCGAGGTTTGTAATCAAACGAATCAACCTGGCTGACGCCCCCCTGCATGAACAAAAAGATCACGCGCTTCGCCCGCGGCGCAAAATGCGGCCCAGCAGTCGCGAGGGCGTCTTGCGCGGCTGAGCGCGTTGCGCCGATCGCCGCGCGATTGGCCATCGCCGACCATGCCAATCCGCCAAAACCGCAGGCGGCTGTCTGTAGCCACTGGCGACGCGAGAATCCGCCGTCGTTTGTCATGGGTGGACTCATTCTAATCGCGATAGCGAAAGTCGAGTGACGAAAACAACATCTGAAACAAATCCGCGTAGGCTGCCTGGCGAGCGATCTGCTGCGCAACCTCTGTTGGTGGAACAATTGCAGTGGCGGCGGCGATGCCCTCTTGGGCGATCTTCAACTCTTGTGGCCGTGGCAGACGCCCCAGCGATCTGCGAAACGCCTCGCCAATCCGATTGAGATCCTGCGCGTCTGCGTCGCCTTTTGCGCTCGTGGCGCCGTCGGCCAGGAGTTTCTTCGCGGCCGCTTCCGCCCGTTCACGCACAAACGGATGATTTAAAAGAAACAACGCCTGTGGGGCAACCGTGCTGGTGTTGCGACTCCCGACGACGAGGCTCGGGTCAGGAAAATCGAACACTTCGAAGATTTCCGGCAGCGAGTTTCTGAGAACCGGCGCGTAGACGCTCCGCTGCAAACCGTGATCGACATAGTCAAAGTCGCTCGACGCGGCACCGATAATCGTGGCGCCCCCGGGGATGTCTTTCAATTCGCCACTTACGGTCAGCATGGCGTCGCGCAGACACTCCGCTTCTAACCTTTTGCGGGCGTTGCGCCACAGCAGGCGGTTTTCTGGGTCCTTGGCCAGGCCATCTTCTCGCTCTCCAGAGCCCTGCCGATAGGTCTCGGAGAGGACAATGCGGCGGACCAATTGTTTAACGCTCCAACCGCTGGCGATGAAATCTTGCGCTAGTTGATCCAGCAACTCCGGATGGGTCGGAAGCTCGCCAGTAGCTCCCAGATTATCGACCGTGCGAACTAGCCCATGCCCAAACAACCAATGCCAGGCCCGATTGGCGTAAACCCGCGCTGGCAGGGGATTGTCTGGCGACGAAAGCCACTCGGCCAGTTCCAGTCGCCCGCTTTGGTTGTCCGGCAGCGGTGATGTCGATGAAATATTGAGTACCTGGAGAAAGCCGCGCGGCACGGTTTCGCCCAACGCGTGAACCGACCCGCGAATATGAATCGGCGAATCGCTGATTTTTTTGCGCTCCAGCACGGTCATGCTCGTTGGACGCGAACTCACAACCTTGCGAGCTCGATTGAGATCCTTTTCAAGTCTGGCTAACAGCGAGCGCTTGGCCGAAAGTTCCGAGCCTGCCAGGCTGGCGCCAGAGGCGTCGGTCAATGGGTTCGTCGTCGCCGCGCCACCGATGGGCAGATACTGCACCGCATCAACAATCACGTGCCCCGTGGTCCCTTCATTGGCGACCAAGACGAAATTCTGGCCAGCGGCTTCGCACTTGTATTCGCCCAGCGAGACGAATCGACCTTCAACCGGCGGCGTCTCGCGCATATCGACCAGGATTGTCTTCTCGCCATCGCCACTGAACACAGTCACCGGCGCCTTGGCCGCGCGATTGGCGCCGGGCGAATACGCCAGGCGGATTTCGTAGCGCCCCGATTTAGTCAGTTCCGGCACAAACGAAACGGTTTTGGTCCCCTTCTTCTCATCGCCATCGTGCAAATAGCCGGCCCCGATATACGGCTTATTCGATTGCGACGGCGTCCAGTCCCCGACAATCTTGGCTTGGATATCGTCGACAACAATGCCAGGCAGGTCCCCCGCGGCGACGACCGTTTCGACCGACTTGCCGGGCGAAGCCGCCAACTTGGTAACGCGTGCTCGCGTTTTTTTGACTTCCGTCTCGATCGACTCGGCTTCCGCTTCCGCGGCGGCGAACTTCGCTTCTTCCTCGGGCGCCACTGGCAAAGGCTTTGTCACCCAAGCAGAAACATTGGCGTGATCCAACAACTTGGTGTTGCGCAGAATTCCGGCTAAGGCGTAATAGTCCTTCGTCGGAATTGGATCGAATTTATGATCGTGACAGCGGGCACAGCCAATCGTCTGTCCTAGAAATACCTTGCCCAACGTGTCCAACTGCTCATCGACCACATCCATGTCGAGCTGGTTCTTGTCCTGCTCCTCGAGATTGGTATTGCCTAGCGCAAGGAACGTTGTGGCGATCAATTGTCGGCGTCGCGCGTCGACAGTATCCGCGGATAGCAGATCGCCGGCGATCTGTTCGGACATGAATTGATCAAACGGTCGATCCTGATTGAACGTCTCAATCACGTAATCGCGGTACCGCCAGGCGTCTTTGAGAATAAAGCCTCGCAGCGTCAGCGATTCGCCAAACCGGGCGATATCCAGCCAATGGCGTCCCCAGCGTTCGCCAAAATGGGGCGACGCCAATAGCCGATCGACCAATCGTTCATACCAATCGGCGGCCGTGTCCTGTTCGCACGCGACAATGTCGCGAGGATCAGGGGGTAGGCCCCACAGATCGAAATAGAGACGTCGCACGAGCACGGCGCGATCCGCCACAGGCTGCAACTTCAACCCGGCCTCTTTTAAGCGCGCGCTGACGAATCGATCGATCGGTTGCTGGCTTGCCAGGTCACTGTCGGCCGGCGGGATGGGATGCGTTTTCAGCGGCTGGTAGGCCCAGAACTGCCGGCCCGCTACAAGATCGATCTCTCGCTTGGCGCTGGACGGCGCTTCGCCGGCGGGGGCGCGCGGAGCTGGCGCTCCGCGAGTAACCCACTCTTCGAGCGTTTGGATCTTTTCGCCAGGGAGCTTGGCGGACGGAGGCATTTCGGCCGATTGGCCATCGTGCCGGATGGCGTGAATCAACAAGCTGTCGTCTGGCTTGCCCGGTTCGATGGCCGCTCCGGAGTCTCCGCCGGCGAGCCAGCCCGCGGCGCTATCCAGCCTGAGGTTTCCTTTGGGCTTCTCCCCACGGTGGCACTCATAACAGTGCTCGACCAGGATCGGCCGCACGCGTTTCTCAAAGAACTCCAGATCTGCCGCCGAGGGTTCCGCTGCCTGCGTCTGGGATATCCAGTGACCGGAGCAAATCAGAGTGAGCAAACCGAGTGCTAGCGGAGACACCCATTGGGCGCCCACGCGCGAAGTAACGCGTGGCCAATGGCGCCAGTCTGCGACCCGCCAAACGACGCTCCGTGCGATTGCACTTTTGCGGGCGTCAGCGGGTGATGAGTTCGATCGCGTTTCCATTCCGCCCATTCTACCTGTGAGCTTCGGACCAAACTACTGTCGCTGTTTGCGGATAGGACAGCGAAGGCGCCCGCCCAGCCCAGGCACCCCTGGTTAAGACTCGCCGCCACCTCTTGGACTGGCGCCCCGCAAGCGTGGAATCGCTTCATTCTCCTAATCAGAAAAGCCGACATTATCCATAAGGTCCGTTCCCATGAGGCAGCTATCGGCGCCAGTTAGGGCTCAATCACTTTTCTATGGATCAGCCGCCGCGATCGGTTGGACTGAGACCGGGCGCGCTGGGCGCTGCCTTATTGGCGATTGCGCTATCCCTGCCGGGCTGTGCGACGCATCGGGCGCTGCAACGGGATACCGTGGCCGCCAATTTCACCGTGACCGACATCTACTACCAGCAGGTTTTGAACAACCTGGCGCGGTTCGAGACCAATCCCGGTTCGATGCCTTCGTTTTCCGTCGTCTCAGCCGGAACGGTCAACATTCAAGATTCCGCTGGCTCGTCCATTCAGCCCAACTACAGCCCTACGCTCACTCGAGGGCTGCAAGGAGGCGGCGCGCTGCCGATCCTCTCGCTGCTATTTGGCGTCAGCGCTCAGCGCAGCGTTAGCGAGAACTGGTCGACGCAACCGGTGACAGACTCCGACAACATTCGTCGCATGCGCTGCGCGTTCCAAATGGTCGTTGGCTGTGAGAGCAGTCCGTGCGACCGCTGCGAGGAACGCCTAAAGGGCTTTTTCGCCGCTAGCACCGACACAGAAGAGTGCAGTCTGCCACGCGGCTGGTACGGCATCGGCGCCAAATGCGATGTTCCGCCAGACGCCTGCTATGTGGGCAACTACTGTGACACGTATATCTGGGTCATGGCGCCCGAGGTCGACATGCTAACCAGGTTTACAATCACGGTGCTGGATATTGCGACGGGTGAAATCCACGCCCCACAGAGAACCGTGGTTCGCACGTACAAGGGAGTCGAGTCCGAAGAAAATCTTGAAACAACCGAAGTCACCGGCACCGAAACCGATAAAGAAGCCCTCGGCGACGCTAAGAACTTCGAACTCGACCGTGAGCGTCCAAGCGCCGGAGCGACAGACCGAGGCTTGTTCTTTGTGCCACGCTAGACGTCGGACGTCAGCCGGTCGCCAGCGCCGCCAGGTCTTTCTCAAAATCCGCCAAACGGTGATCGAGCATCTCCTTGGCGTCGTCCAGGTTTGCCAATTGCTCGGCCGGTTCGTAGGCGAAGGTATAAAACTTGACCTTGGGTTCTGTCCCTGAGGGACGGACCGCGGCGTAATTGCCTTCGGCCGCCAGGTCAAAAATCACCAGATCATCTTTGGGGCCAGCGAGCGGCGCCTTGGAACCGTCCGGCCCGATGGTGGTTTGCGTCAGGTAATCGCGCGTTTGCGACACCACGATGCCACCGAGCGATTTGGGTGGATCGGTCCGCAGCTTGGTCATCAGCAACTTCATCTGCGTCATGCCTTCGCTGCCGGGCATGGTTTGCGAGACCGTCTTTTCAGCGTGACAACCGAACTGCCAGAACAGGTTGTCCAGCTTCTCGTGCAGTGTGATTTTTTCTTCCTTGCACTTTGCAGCCAGTTCCGCTAGTAGCATCGCCGCCACGGCCGCGTCTTTGTCGCGGACATACGTGCCCACCTGAAAGCCGTGCGATTCCTCGCAACCAATGACGAACTTCTCTGGGCCCGCTTCGTCGATCGTCTGTGCAATCCACTTAAAGCCTACCAGTAGATTGCCAAGCGTCCGCACACCATACGAGTCCGCAATTCGACGAATTAACTCGCTGGTCACCAGCGTCTTGACGACATAGTGCTCCGGCGTGAGTTCGCCGGCTACCTGTCGACTGGAGAGGACAAAATCCGTCAAGAGCGCGCCAATCTGGTTTCCGGTAAACGTCTTCCAAGCCGCGCCCCGCGCGTTGCTCAAGGGCGCCGCGGCGCCAAGGCGATCTGCGTCCGGATCGGTCGAGAGGATTAACTCTGCGCTACTCTGATGCGCGCGATCAATCGGCCCGTCGAACGTGGCCGGATTCTCGGGATTGGAGACATGACCTGGCACGTTCGGAAAATCTCCGTCCGGCTCCGCGCATGGGCCATAGACTTCGACCTCTTTGAAACCTACCTGCGCCAGCACAGGACAGACGCTCGAGGCGCCAACGCCGTGCATAGGGGAATAGAGGATTTTGAGATCGCGAGGGCCGGCGACGCTCTGCGCTACAACCGCCGCTTGATATCCAGCGTCTGCGTCTTCTTGACAGTAGAACACGCGGCCATCCGCCAGCGCCGTTTCGAACGAGACACGATCGATCGCGCCGACGTTCATCACCCGTTCGATCACGCCACGATCGTGTGGCGGTAGTAACTGGGCTCCGGTGCTCCAATAGGCCTTCACCGCGTTGTCGCTCGGTGGGTGGTGCATGGCGGTTAA
>Ga0105047_10003973_pt1 | contig 25942 bp, 21 predicted proteins | sample MAT04_FD_78384 | JGI IMG/M metagenome (GOLD analysis project Ga0105047, IMG submission 78384) | Freshwater microbial communities from Lake Fryxell liftoff mats and glacier meltwater in Antarctica - MAT-04 (megahit assembly) | ecosystem: Environmental > Aquatic > Freshwater > Ice > Liftoff...
GCGGAAGCAGGCGCAGTGGCGGAAGCAGGCGCAGTGGCGGAAGCGGCAGCAGTCGCGGAAGCGGCGGAAGCGGTAGCAGCGACTGAAGCGGCGGCGGAAGCGGACGCCGCGATGGCCGCAGCGACGGCAGCAGCCGAGGCCGCTGCCGCAGAGGCTCGCCGGGGACATCGTCGAGATCACGCTCCCGAGACGCCGCCCACCACCACCGAGACCCCTCGCACCTCGCCCACCATCGAAGCGAATCCCTACCTCGGGCACTGAGAGCTGATGAACACCCGCACTACGGTGGCTCTGGCCGCGCTCGCTTCGATAGCGCTCCCGGGCTGCTTCGACAACTTCGATCGCACGCTCTACGAGGGGCGTGACGCAGGCGTCGACGCCCCCGACCTGGTGGACGCCGACCTGGATACCGGGCCTGACACCAGCGCTGCGGACGCGGGCACTGCGCTCATCTTCGGCGACTTCTGCGCGCCGCTCACCACGAGCGTCATCCCCACGGGCGAGACCGCCTTCGCCATCGACACCACGGCAGCCACGGACAACATGCGTGACCTCGCCTCGTGTGTGGGCTCCACCACGCCGGGCAACGACGTGTTCTTGGCCATCGAAGCGGCCCCGAACGAGCGCTGGCACTTCCACGTGCGTCAGGGCGCGAGCGTGGATGTGGATCCGGTCCTCTACCTGCTCGATGCGTGCAACGAGCGGAACTGCGACAGCGACCGCGCGATCAACTCGTGCGGCGCGGGCGCCAACGAGCACCTCTCGATCGTCGCGCCTGCCAGCGGAGGCCTCTATTATTTGGGCATTGACTCGGTGAGCCCAGGCGGGTTCGCTGGGATGCTCGAGATCTACCGGCCCATCTGCGGCAACCACGCGGGCCCCGAGCACAGCGAGAACTGCGACGACGGCAACACCGAGGATGGCGACGGCTGCGACTCGCTCTGCCGCACCGAGCTGAGCGGCGTCATGGTCGAAGAGGCCGCCGTGAACGACGACTTCTACTCGGCCAACCACGTGCTCGTCGCCGATGCCACCACGGTGCTCGGCGAGATCGGCGGCGGCTGCGACGTCGATGTGTTCGCGTTGGATCTCGTCGCCGGCAGCACGCTGACCGCGACCATGACGGGGCGCGGCGGGAGCTGTCCTGCGCTCGCGCCCGAGGCGCGCCTGTCGATCTTGGCGCCCAGCGGCACCCTGGAATTGCGGGTCGCGACGCAGGAGGCCTGTCCCGTGCTCACCCACGCGATCGCCACGACGGGCACCTACTTCGTGCGGGTGACCACGGTGGACAACCGAGCGAGCGGTTTCGACTACGACCTGGCGTTCGCCGTCACGCCGTGAGCGAGCGGGTGTAAGGCCGGCGATGGAGCGCCGTTCCCCTGCCATGCCGCGCTTCTTCGCCGCCTTCTCGATCGTGCTGACGCTCACGCTGACGCCGAGCGGGTATGCGCTCGCTGGCGCGGCGCCATCCATGGCCCCGCCGATCCCTCTCCCGAGTGTGCAGGTCGATGGGCCCGCGCAGATCGACGAGCGTCGGGTGCAGGTTCGCTGCCGGGAGGTCGACGGCGCCACTGTGTTCACTTGCGACGTGGAGGTGCGCTTTCGGCTCACGACGTGCACCGCGAAGGCCAGAGCGCGTACGGCGAGCTCATCTCCGGGAGCGAGATCACCTTCGCAGGTGAGCTCACGGCCGACGTAGAGGGGCCCGATGCCGTCTCGGTGAACATCGGCGGACACCGTCGATGGACCGGCGCAAGTCACCGCGGCGCGCAGCGCGATGATCCTCGCGGCCATCCCCGAGCCCGAAGGTGAGCCCTCGGTGATTCAGCATGGCGGCCCGGTGCTAGCACTCGGCACGCGGTTGGATCTGAGCGACGAGGACGACCGCCGCTTTCTGTTTCGCGGCGCCTATGAGCTCGCGGTCGCGAGCTACTTCATCGGGTCAGTCTCGTTCGAGAGCGACTTCGATTCGATCTACGAGAGTGTGGTGATCGAGGCCGCGAGTCCGGAGCTGTTGATCGTTTTGCCCAGCCTCTCGGCGGGTGTGGGCTTCGTGGCGAGGCAACTCGGTAACCGCGACGCGGACGCGGGCCTGCGCCTCCGGACCGGGATCAACTTCATCGCGGTGGGAGTGACCATGGACTTCGACTACTGGCCGACCATCGGTGACTGGACCGCCGTGATCGCAGGTCGCATCTCGCTCTGAGTCTTCCATTGAGTTGAGCGCAGCGTGCGCCGGTGCGAGCATCGCGCCCGTTGACCTCGCGATTCGATGTGACCATCTGGTACCTGCAGATGCATGGGGCGCCCGCCCGCTCGGAGACGACGCCCGAGGGCGTGAGCGTCGCGCGGGTGCGCAGTCCCTCGACGCACTTCTATCGCTACCTCTACGAGACGGTGGGCGGACCGTGGCTGTGGGTGGAGAGGCGGCGGATGCCCGATGAGGAGCTCGCTGCGATCATCCTGGACACCGACGTGCACCTCTACGTCGTCTATGAGGGCGGCGCTCCCGCGGGGTACTTCGAGCTCGATGGGCGACAGCCGCTCGAGGTGGAGATCGCGTACTTCGGGCTGATGCCAGAGCAGATCGGCAAGGGCCTGGGGCGATGGATGATGCAGGAGTGTCTGGCGCGAGCCTGGGCCTTGCCCGATGTCGCGCGGGTGTGGGTGCACACCTGCTCGCTCGATCATCCGCGGGCGCTGAGCAACTACGAACGTGCCGGGATGGTTCGGTACGACGTGCGCGAAGAGACGGTATGGGATCCTCGGCCGCTGCCGATCTCACCGCGCTGACCCGACTCGCGGACGTCAGCTCGGGGTGAGGACTGCGAGGCGGACGACGTCGGCTCGATTGCTCGCACCGAGGCGGCGGAAGACCTCGGCGAGCTGGTTGCGCAGGGTGTTGGGCGAGATGGAGAGCGCCTCGGCAATCTGATCGTTGGTGTGCCCGAGAGCGACGTGCTCGACGATGGTGCGCTGGCGCGCCGTCAGCCGACCATCGAGGCATTGCAGCGCGACGGGAGCAGCCGCGCGAGGGGCCGACGTCTCGAGCACCAAGAGCGCCTCGGCCAGCGCGATGATGCCGGCAGCTTGCCGGAGCACCTCGAGCGCGGCGGCGTCGAACGCGTCGTCCTTGCGCGAGAACAGCGCGATGGCGGCGCGCACATCGCCGCGCACGGTGAGGTGGACCATCGCCATGCGGCGCATGCCGAAGGGCTTGGCGACTTGGTCGACGAATCGCGCGCGCCCCTTGGAGCCTGCGGGATAGGCCTCTCTATCCGAAGCCACGCCGCGTGCGTTCGCCAGCTCGCGCAGCGCGCCGAGCTCGACGGCGAGCTGGTCCCAGCCGCCCTGGGTGGCGGCGAGCACCTCGGGAGAGAGACCTTTCATCGCGGCGCTCGCGAGCGAGACGCGCGGAGAGAACGCGTGAAAGATCGCGGCATCGAACGGCACTACTTCGCGCAACGCAGCGAGCACTGCATGCCGGAACGGAACGAGCTGCGATGGGTACGTCCGAGCGCTACCAGGGTGTCGTTCACGAGCGGAGTGTGCACCAACCAGCGGCGGTCACGCGGGGGGTACGTTCGTACCATCGGCCCGAGCGCTCGCGGCAGCCACGCTGAGGACCATGAACCTCCCCAACTGGATCGATACCCAGCGCTATCCCTTTCAACCCAAGCGATTCACCACCGACGACGGAGTGATGTCGTACCTGGACGAGGGCTCGGGCCCGCCCGTGCTCTTGGTGCATGGCACTCCGTCCTGGAGCTTCGAGTGGCGTGAAGTCAACACGGCGCTGAAGACCAAGCACCGGGTCATCGCGCCCGATCATTTGGGCTTCGGGCTCTCGGACAAGCCGATGGATGGCGCGTACACGCTGGCGGACCACACACGACGTCTGCTCGCCCTGGTCGATCATCTCGATCTGCGTGACCTGACGTTGGTAGTGCACGACTTCGGCGGTCCCATCGGGCTGCCCGTGGCGCTCGATCGAAAGGACCGTGTCGCCAAGGTCGTCGTGCTCAACAGCTGGATGTGGAGCAACGAGGGAGACGCGAGCGTGGCCCGCATCGATCGGCTGGTGCAGAGCGCCCTGGGCCGTGCGCTGTACTTGAACCTCAACTTCTCGCCGCGGGTGCTCTTGCCGTCGAGCTTTGGGGACAGGCGGCGTCTCTCGAGCGACGTGCATGCGCACTACTTGGCGCCCTTCCCTTGCCGAGAGCGCAGGCACGCGCTCTACGCGATGGCGCAGGCGCTGCTGGGGGCGAGCGCGAGCTACCAGAAGCTTTGGGCGCGGCGCGCGGAGCTCACGATGCCGCTGAGCATCGTGTGGGGGATGGCCGATCCGGCGTTCGGCGTCGCGTATCTGGAGCGCTGGAAGGAGGCGTTTCCCAACGCTCGTGTCGAGACACTGGATGGGGTTGGACACTTCGTCGCCGAGGAGGCGCCGGAAGCCGTGGTGCGCGCGATCGATCCCGCGTTGGTGACGTCGACGCTGGCGCCGAAGCGGGCGCGCTGGCCTTGGGCGATGGCGGCGCTTGCGGTGGCCATGGGGATGCTCGGATGGTGGGGGATGAGCGGCTGAGACAGGGGGCAGAGCGATATCGAACTATCGAGGACCGTCCCCTTTCCACGTGCCATGAGTATTTTTTAGGCGGTGAAGTGATATCGAACTATCGAGGACCGTCCCCTTTTACAATCGGCGGACTGCGATCTCGACGCGGCGGTTGTGGGCGCGGCCTTCGGCCGTGCTGTTGGACTCGATCGGGTGGGTCTCTCCGTAGCCTTGCGCTTGGATGCGGGAGGCCGCGATACCGTGGGTCGTGAGGTACGTGCGGATGGCCCGGGCGCGGGCCTCGGTCTGCGCTTGGTTGAAGGCCGAGCTGCCGCTCGAGTCGCTGTGCACCCCGATGTCGACCGCAATGTCTGGGTGCATCCGCAGGATGCCGACCACTTCATCGAGCACCTGCTGGCTCTCGGCGTCCACGTTCGCGGTGCCGGTGTCGAAGGTGATCGGGGTCCGCAGCTCGATGTGGTCGCCGGCGAGCACCGCCGCGCCGTTCTGGGCGTGCACCGGCGCGGCGAACAGGAGCGGTGCGAGGAGCGAAATGAGGACGATGGCGCGCATAAGGTCTCCGAACGCGAAAGGACCGCAGGGATTGGCCTGCGGTCCTTCGGAGTGTGCGCGATCTCGCCCGTCAGCGGGACTGGTAGAGGCTCAGCGTGCTCACGTAGAGGAAGCCCACCATGAAGAGCACGAGGAAGGGGATGCTCGCCCAGGCGCCGATGTAGATGCCGATACCTATGGTCACGACGAAGTAGAGACCCAGCGCCAGCTCGATCCAGCTGAAGATCTCCTTGCCGGCCTTGTACCGCTTCTTCACCCAGACCTCGTTCGACTTCACCACGCCGTGCTTGGCGGTGCGCACGAACTCGGAGTCACGGCCCATCAGGCCTTCGATCACTGCGCGCCCGTTGTTGAGCGAGAGGCCGATGCCGAGCGCCATCATGAGCGGGAGGCGACGAACAGCGTCCCAGAGCCCGCCATAGAGCGCGCGGTGGGTGGTGATGTAGAACATCACGATCGAGCCGCTGGTGAGCGCGAAGAGGGGGACGTCGAGCAGGAGGAGCTCCGGCGCCGAGATCTGCTGACGCAGGATCATGTTCGGCAGCTGTAGCATCGCGAGCGCGATCAAGAAGAGATAAGCGAAGTTGTCGGTGAGATGGAAGAGGACCTCCACCTTCACCTTCAACGGGATGTTGGCCCGAAGGACCGTCGGGATGAGCTTCTTGGCGGTCTGCGCCGAGCCCTTGGCCCAGCGGAACTGCTGGCCCTTGAAGCTGTTCATCTCGCAGGGGAGCTCGGCGGGGGCCAAGGCGTCCGGCACGTAGACGAAGCGCCAGCCGCGCAGCTGCGCGCGGAAGCTGAGGTCCATGTCCTCGGTGAGGGTGTCGTGCTGCCAGCCGCCGGCATCCACGATGGTGGCTTTACGCCAGATGCCCGCGGTGCCGTTGAAGTTGAAGAAGCGGCCCGAGCGGTTGCGCGCGATGTGCTCCACCACGAAGTGGCCATCGAGCATGAGCGCCTGCACCCGGGTCAGCACCGAGTAGTCGCGGTTGATGTGACCCCAGCGGGCCTGGACCATGCCGACCTTGGGGTCGGTGAAGTGGTGGACCAGGTCCACGATGATCGAGGGGGTGGGCAAGAAGTCCGCGTCGAAGACCAACACGAAGTCGCCCTTGGCGAACTTCAGGCCGTTCTCGAGCGCGCCCGCCTTGTAGCCAGTGCGATCGGTGCGGTGCACGTAGATCGCGTCGTAGCCGCGCTCGACGATCTCCTCGACCTTGGCCCTGGCGATCTGCTGGGTCTCGTCGGTCGAGTCGTCGAGCACCTGGATCTCGAGCTTGTCCTTCGGATAGTCGAGCGCCGCAATGCTCTCGATGAGCCGCTCGGCGACGTACATCTCATTGAACATCGGCAGCTGCACCGTGACCCGGGGGAGCTCGTCCCACTTCTTGGCCGGCGCGGGCGCGTTGTCCTTGTGCTTCCAGTAGAGATAGAGGAGCTGAGCCCGGTGAAAGCCGTAGAGGGCGAGCACCGAGAGGACCACGAGGTAGAGGGCGATGACTGCGAAGTGCATGTTCCGTCTGCGGAGGCCCGGGGAAAGAAGTTCCGGCCCTCGACGCAGCGAGTCATCGCATGCGAAATGTCATCGAATTGTACTTTATGGTCGCCGGACGTAAGTCAGGCCCCCTGCTATTCTCCGGGCCTTGCTTCGATTCGATCGCTGGGTGCTCGCCGTCTTGCTCTGCCTCGGGGTAGCGAGCTGGGCGGGCTGTCCTTCGACGGATCCCATGTCTGGGGGGCCCGACGAGGACCGCGATGGGATCCCCGACTCGTTCGAGGACCGCGCGCTCGAGCTCGACACCGACTCGGACGGCACACCGGACTACCGGGATCTGGACAGCGACGAGGACGGAGTGCTCGACGCCGTCGAGGGACAGCGCCCGGGCGAGGAGCCCTTCGACTCCGATGGCGATGGCACCTACGACTTCCGCGATCTCGACAGCGACGCGAACGGGGTGCCCGACGCCATCGAGGGCGGCGAGGACCTCGACGAGGATCGCCGCCCCAACAGCGCCGACAACGACGACGACGGAGACGAGCTGGTCGACATCGTCGAACTCGATGGTCAGCTGAGCCCGCCGCGCGATCTCGATGGGGATGGCCTCTTCGACTTTCAGGATCCCGACACCGACGGTGACTGGGTCTCCGACCGCGAGGAGTCGATCACCGACACCGATCACGACGGAACGCCGGACCGCCTCGATCCCGATAGCGACGGCGACGGGGTGAGCGACGCGGACGAAGTGGGCGACCGAGATCTCGCGACACGCGCCATCGACACCGATCTCGACGGGATCGCCGACTTCCGCGACGCCGACTCGGATGCGGACGGGATCTCTGATCGACTGGAGCAGGTGCATGGGACCTCTCGGGTCCGCGGCGACACCGACGGAGACGGGGTCAGCGATCTGATCGAGATTGGCGCAGGCACCGATCCGCTCGATCCGACCGATCATCCGCGAGCGGGCGGCGACTTCGTGTTCGTGATGCCGCCCTCGCTGCCAGGGAATCCGGTGAGCGACGTGCTCGACTTCGCCACCGATCTGCGGCGCGGCGACGTGTACTTCCTGATGGACACCACCGGATCGATGGACGAGGAGATAGCGACGCTCCGCGCCGATCTCGAGACGGTGATCCTGCCCGCCATCCGCGCGCGCTTGCCCGAGGCCTGGGTAGGCCTGGGCCGCTACGACGACTATCCGACCGAGGGCTACGGCGGACGAGGCGATGTGCCGTACGAGCACCTGCTCTCGATGACCGATGACGAGGACGCGATGATCGCTGCCGTCGCGACCCTCACCACCCACTACGGCGATGACCGTCCGGAGTCGGCGGGGCCCGCAATGTTCGCTGCGATCACTGGCACCCAGCTCGACTGGCCCGAGCCGGCGTTGGGCGATGCGCAGTACGATCCCCACCCGGTCCCCGCGATGCCGGCGAGCTGCACCGACCCCGAGGCGTTCGGTCACCCCTGCTTTCGTCCCGACGCGGTGCCGGTGTTCGTGAACATCACCGACGCGCCGATGCATGGGGGTCCCGCCGGGAGCAGCCCGTACAGTTTTTCGGCGCCGAGCTATGCCGAGCTCATCGATGCGCTCGACGGGCGCTCAGCACGGGTGCTGTGGATCGACTCGGGCGACGCGCTCTCGCATGGCGACGGCGCGCGCCTCACCGCGGACACCGGCGCCGTAGACGAGGCCGGTACGGGCTTGGTGTACGCGATCAATCGCGACGGCGTAGGCCTCACCGACGCGGTGGTCGAAGGCATCCGCGCGGTCTCGGGGATCGCGTTCGAGGTGTCGCTCGTGTGGCGCGACGATCCGAGCGATGCGGTCGAGACCCTCGATGCGTTCGTGAGCTCGGTGACCGCGGTGATCGATGGGGACAGGGCCCGCGGCTGCACCGCAGGCATCACCCTCGATCTGGACGACGACGGAGTGCCCGACGCGTTCGAGGCTGTGGGCCCCGGCGAGCGGGTGTGCTTCGAGATCACGACCCGCCCCAACACCACGGTGCTCGCGACGCTCGACCCCCAGGTCTTCTTGGCGACGCTGGTGGTACTGGGCGACGGCTTCACCCCGCTCTCGGAGCGCCGGGTGTTTTTCTTGGTACCGCCCCGCGTCCCCGATCCGGGCGAGCCGTTCTGAGTCAGTCGCCTCGGTAGACGTCGACGGCTTCGTTGTGCGCGTCGAGATCAGCGCTGAACGTATGACGACGGCCGCCCCGAGCGACGAAGTATAGGTAGTCGTGATGCTCGGCCTCGAGCACCGCGCGGATGGAGTCGAGGCCCGGGTTGGTGATGGGTCCCGGCGGGAGCTCACCGTGGCGGTAGGTGTTGTAAGGGTTCGCCGAGTCATCGAGCATCGCACGGGTGATGCGGCCGGTGAATCCGATGCAGCTGGGCGCGGCGAGCGGCATCGCGCGGCAGCCATAAGACACGGTGGGATCGGCCTGCAAGCGATGGCGGGGACGAAAGGTCTCCGAGCGCAGTCGGTTCAGGAACACACCCGCTATCACCGGGCGCTCCTCGGCGACGGCCGCCTCTTCCTCGACGACCGACGCGAGGATCAGCACGTGGTGCGGGCCGTAGTGAAGGTCGGCGACGGTGCTCAACGCGACCTCGTCGGACAAGAGCGCGCGGGTGCGGGCGCGGAAGTTCTCCACCATCCGCCGCACGATCTCGGCCGGGTCGCTGCGCTCGGTCCAGAGGTAGGTGTCGGGGAACAGGTAGCCTTCGGCGCTGGGCGCATCGATCGAGAGCTCGGTGAGCAGCTCCGGATCCTGCACTGCGTTCAGGAACGCGTCCTCGGTAGTGATGCCCCAGCGATCGAGCCTGCTCGCGATCTGAAAGCGATCGAGCCCCTCGGGGACGGTGACCTCGATGTGCGCGTCGCCCAGGCCCAGCGCGATGCGTAGCAGTACGGTGCGCGGGCTCATGTCGTCGCGCAGCAGCACCTCGCCCTCGCGAAGGTGGCCGCTCGCACCCAGGAGGCGCGCGTAGATGGCGAAGAGCCAGTCGTCCTGCAGCACGTTCGAGGACTCGAGTTCGCTCGCGAGCGCATCGAGCGAGTGGTCGGCGGTCAGGGTGAGCGTCACTTCGTTCCCCGTGCCCGGACCGTCGCCTTCGGGATACACCAACACGAGCCACGCCAAGAGCACGAGCGAGGCGAGCAGCAGCGCCGCGAGTAGTGTCGTGCTCACGCGAGAGAGCGCGCTCTCCTTCCGAGCCCGGCTCATCGACTCCCGTGGCGGCGGGCCTCGATGGCCAAGTGGGTGTCCAAGAGGATCTTCGCGGCGAGCTGATCGACGCGCTGCTTTTGTTCGCGCGCGCTGCGGCCGGACGCCGACAACAGACGATGCGCCTCCTGGCTGGTGAGCCGCTCGTCGACGAACGCGACCTCGATTGCGGGGAGGCGCGCTGCGACCGCCTTGCCGAGCGATCGTGCTCGACGGGCGGCCAGCCCCTCCTTGCCGCTCATCTCGAGCGGCAGGCCGAGCACCACCCGGTCGGCGCGGTGCTCGGTGACGGCGGAGGCGATCGCATCGAGTGCGCGTCCCTTCGCAATCACCACGGTGCCGAGCACCGACGACGGACCTTCGTCGTCCTCCGAGAGGGCCATGCCCACCCGAACCGAACCCAGATCGACACCGAGCCAACGCATCGGCGCTGCTCTACCGCACCTCGGGCGCGATGCGACATGCCCTGATGGAAGAAAAGCGAGCGGCAAAAAAGCGAACGGCGAGACCGGCAGGTGAGTGCCGGCTCGCCGTTCGGGCGCTCCTGTCATCCGCCCATTGAGGGCGGGTGATCGAAGCTCGCTAGGGGAGCGGGTCAGGTACGCGAGCGGTGAAGCTCGCATCCTGCCTCGCGACGGCCGCCCTCACTCACCTCTTCTTCCGATGAAGAAGCGCTCGTGAGGCGCGAGGCCTACCGTCAGGCGACGACACCTCCAGGCGAAGTACGAATCAGGCGCGAACTGCTATCGACGGTTCTGTCCACTGTGTGTGCTCTCCCCCGGCGTTACGCCGGCGTCCTTGGGCTTCCGGCTCGAAGGCCGGGCTCTCGTGGGACGTTCTATGGTGGGGACGTGTCGGCGCGCGCCCGCCTCGCTTCGGGTTCGTTGCATCGAACCCTCCGCGCTGCGTTCGGTTACCACCACGGCCGCTTCAGGAACGGCGAGACGCCCTCTCGGAGGTTCCTTACGGACCTCTTCGGGAGTTCGCACCGATGCGGGGCTTTGGCCCATCCGCCGTTTGGTTTCACCGTCCGGGAAATTCCGGGCGAGTGTTGGGTCGAAGAATAGCGGCCTCGGGTTCACTCGCCAAGTCCGTCGAGCATCACGCAACGAATCGTCATGGGTGGATCACGCGTGATCCACCGCACGACACGGTGACGTCACCTGCTTCGGTGCGCTGACAGAATGTCTTTGGGGGACGAGGGCCGACACCAGCGATCCTGCGCAACGACCACGAACCAAGCGCTGGCACGTCCGCTGCTGAAGCGGCCACCCATGAGCCCCGCCACCACCCGCGCCCTGAGCCTCCCCACCGATGATCGCGTCCCCGAGGTCAAGACCGTGGTCTTGGTGGTGATGGCGGCCCTGGTCGTCCTCGGTGCGGGCGCGCTCCTCGCCGACATGCTGGTCGAGACGGATCGGGAGCGGCTCGATGAGGTAGTGGCCTTGCTCGAGGCCGGCGGCGACCGGGTCGATCGCATCGCGACCTACGCCGATGCCGAGCGGGTGCCGGTAGCCATCTCCGATCGCGGGGGCACGGAGCGGATGCGCGACGCGGATCTCCTGCGGGACCGGCTGCACGAGGTGCTCGCGCCCTTGGATGCGAGCGACGCCGAGATCACCCAGATCACCAGCACCCTCGATGGGGATAGAGGGCGGGTGACACTGCGGGTGCGCTCTGGCGGTGAGGTGAACGATCTCGAGCTCAGCCTCCGCCGTGACGGTCAGACGTTCCTGCTCGTGGGCGCGCGACGCATCGGCTGACCGCGAACTTGGAACGATAGCCGCAGTTCGCTAGCATCGCGTTCGTGAGCGAGCCCAACGATCTCGTGGTCGTCGAGGCCGACGGCTCGGTCCGAGTCCCGGGCCGGGCCGCCGATCGTCGCCTGCGTGACAGAGCCGGTCGCTACCGGCTGGTGGTCGACGCCAACGGCCTCTTGATGTTGCGAGGCGAGGCGACCCCCGAAGCGCTCGCGACCCGCACCCGGGTGCTGATGGCGGGTGAGATCGTCACCCAGATGACGGTGCTCGAGGTCATGAACATGATCGCGAGCTCGGGCTGGCGCGGCGAGATGCACGTGTACGGCGAGGATGCTCACCGCACGCTGGCGATCGACGGAGGCGCGGTGAAGTTCGCCAAGAGCGATCACGCCGACGACTTGTTGGGCCAAGTGCTCTACGCGAACGGCGTGGTCAGCAAGCAGCAGCTCGACGAGCTCTTGCGGCTGGTCGATCGAGAACGGCGCTTGGGAACGCTCCTCCTCGAGAAGGGGATCCTCCAGCAGGAGCAGCTCTTCGCGCAGCTCCGCAAGCAGATCGAGCAGATCTTCTTCTCCGCGCTCCTGACCCCCGAGGGCTCGTACGCGTTCATCCGCCCCGACGAGTCGGTGGAGCCGCCAGTCCACACGGTGCATCTGCCGGTGCAGGCGCTCCTGATGGAGGGCGTACAGCGCATCGACGAGATGGCGCTCTTTCGGCAGCGCATCCCCAACTCCGATCTGGTGCCCGAGATCGTGCCGCGGGCGAGCGCGAACGCGCTCGACGACAAAGCGCAGCTGGTGCTCGCGTACTGCGACGGTGAGCGCACGATCGACGTCATCGCGCGAGAGACCGGCCTCGGCGAGTTCCTCACCACCAAGAACCTGTATGGCCTGGTCCAACAGGGCCTGGTGGTGCTGCGGCAGAAGACGGGCGACGGAGGCTCCGCCGTGCGCCGCTTGGTGGTGCAATTCAACGAGGTCCTCCGCGACGTGTTCGTCGCCGTCGCCGCGTACGGTGGCGTTGATCACACCCGAGCGACGCTCGAGGCTTGGATCCAGGGCTCCGGCTACGGACCCATCTTCGGCGACCGCGTCGACATGGACGGAAGCGTAGATCCCGAGCACGTCGTCGCCGCCATGGCGAGCGTGGCCATCGAGAACCCGATGGAGGGCCTGCTACAAGCCTTCCACGAGCTCAGCGCGTTCGCGCTCTTCGCCGCTACGACGTCGCTGCCGCGCGAGCAGGAGCTAGCGCTCTCCCGCGAGGTCACGGTCCGCCTGAAGCGCATCCGGCTCTGAGCCTGCTCCTGGCACAGAAGCACTTGCCATCGGCGAACGCAGGTCCCACAACGGCGGCTCTCTTCCTCTGGAGGTCTCATGGGCAAGCGTGTGGGTGTGCTCGGTTCGGGGGACGTCGCCAAGACGTTGGCGAAGGGCTTCGTGGCCAAGGGCTACGAGGTGATGATCGGTTCGCGCGATCCCAAGAAGCTCGCCGACTTCGCCAAGGAGGCGGGCGTCCTCTACGGCAGCTTCCCGGAGACGGCGAGCCATGGAGAGATCCTCGTGCTCGCGGTGAAGGGCACAGCAGCCATCGAGGCGATCTCGCTCGCCGGCGAGGCCAACCTCTCGGGCAAGCTGGTGTTCGACACCACCAACCCGATCGCGGAGTCGCCTCCGGTGAATGGCGTGCTGGTTTACTTCACCGGGCCCAACGACTCGCTGATGGAGCGCCTGCAGAAGGCGCAGCCCAAGACGTTCTTCGTCAAGGCGTGGAACTCGATCGGCAACGCGTACATGGTCGATCCGAAGTTCCCCGGCGGCCCGCCGACGATGTTCATCGCGGGCGACAACGACGGCGCCAAGAAGGAAGCCACCGAGATCCTCACGGCCTTCGGCTGGGGCGCCGAGGACATGGGGAAGGTCGAGAGCGCTCGCGCAATCGAGCCGCTCTGTCAGCTCTGGTGCGCGCCGGGGATGCTGCGTAAGCAGTGGAGCCACGCGTTCAAGCTGCTCAAGCCCGCTTGAGCCTGGGCCCGCGATCGAGGCACCATGCGCCGATGAACGAGGCGAACGAGGATCGAGCGAGGGCGAGGGCACGGGCGCTCGCCACGGCGCGCGCGATCACGTTGGGGCTCGCCGTCGCGGGCGCCGCGAGCCTCGGAGGATGCGAGTCCCTCGAGGGGCGCTTCTGCGAGCACGTCCCCGACACCGAGCGCTGCTGCACCCGCGGCGGCGGCGGATGGGACCAGGCGAGCCACACGTGCATGTACGCGATGCCGGTGTCCGGTCCCTTCGTGCCACCCGCGTGAGCAAGACACCAGCGCTGGGGACGCTGCGGGTGAGCACGGGACCTTCGCCCATCGCGCACGAGCACGCGCGCCTCTTGCGCACCGCGCTGCGCCGCGGCGAGCTCGAGCCGGAGATCGCGCCGAGGACGAAGCTGGTGGGCGACTTCGCGCCCGAGGCGATCGCGATAGCCCGCGCGTCGTGGATGTTGCGGATGGCGCACGAGCACCAGTCGTCGGCCGTCTTCTCGCGCCTGTTGCCGCAGCTCATCGAGGCCGAGGTGGATCTCGAGTGGAAGACCGTCGCGCTGCGGATGTCGATGGACGAGCTGCGCCACGCGGCGCTCTCGGGCGACGTGGTGCGGCTCCTGGGAGCAAAGCCCGAAGTGCAGACGCGCTTGGTCACCGAGCCGCTGCCCGAGCACCCGGACGCGTCGCCCCGTGAGCGCGCGCTGCGGAACGTGCTCTTCGCGTGCTGTCTGTCGGAGAGCCTCGCCGCGCCGCTGCTCTCAGCCGAGCGGGATCTGTGTGGCGAGCCGTCGATCAGCAAAGTGCTGCAGCAGCTCGCAGCCGACGAGACCCTGCACGCGCGCTACGGCTGGTCCTACCTCCAGCACCACTGGCCGCTCCTCAGCGACGAAGAGCGCGAACGAACGAACGCATACCTGCCCGTCGCCCTAGCGAGCATCGAGACGCGCTTCGTCGACGCCCTGCCCGACGCGCCGCTCCCGCCGCCCGAGCAAGAAGCCCAGCTGGCGGCGCTGGGGGTCACGATGCCCGCGCGTGCTCGGGCGCTCGCGCGCGAGGTGCTCGAGCACGTGATCGTGATCGCGCTCCAAGAGGCGGGGCTCGACGCGCAGCGCGCCTGGCAGCGCCGCGGTGTGTCGCCGGAGACCGGCTCAGAAGGCTCAGAAGCGTCGTGAGATGCGCACCCCGCCGTGGCCCCCTGCCCACCCCGTCGATCCGTCGAGCTCGGCCTCCAGTCGCCCGCCCGCGGCGAGGCCCACGCCCCAACGCTCGCCGACCAAGAGCTCGAGTGTGAGCGAGGCCGCAGCGCCTAGGGAGCCGAAGGTCCGCGTCGCGTCCTCGTAGCTATCCAAATATCCCGTCCCTGAGATCAAGAGCTCGAGGCCGATGGCGAACGTCACCCCGCGGCCGAGCGGGCTGAGATCGTCGAGTCGCACGCCCACCTCGCCCCCGATGGGGAATCGCATGTCGGTGTCGGGGCTGCACGAGTAGAAGTAGTAGCCCCCGCACGTGGTGCCGTCAGACTCCCCTTCTGGGCTGACGATGTCGAACCCGAAGGCGCCCCGCGCACGCAACACCACGGCCCACGACGGCGCGAAAGGGACCCGGACGCCCAACGCCAGCTCGGGTCCACCGTGTCGGGACCTACCAGCGCGCAGCGACGTGAGGTAGAGCGCGCGGGGCTCGATGGTGACCGCGATGACCGCGTCGTCACGGCCCGCGTCGTACTGGGCTAGGGCCGAGGGCGCGAACGAGAACGAAGCGAGGCCCACGGAGAGGAGCAGGTGAGGCATGGCCCGACCTTGGGAGATCGACGGCGAGACCGCGGGGCTCGAGCGACGAGCGGCACCGGAGGCGCGACCAACGGCGGCATCGCGAACCGAACAGCGCTCCGAGAAACGACGACGACCTCCGTCCCATCGAAAAGGGTCGGAGGCCGCGCGTTCGTGAGCCGCTATCGGGAGCGACTCAGGTGTTCTCGATGAAGCTCCGGAGCTGCTTGCTGCGGCTGGGGTGCCGGAGCTTGCGGAGCGCCTTGGCCTCGATCTGCCGGATGCGCTCGCGGGTGACCTCGAAGTCCTGACCGACCTCCTCGAGGGTGTGGTCGCTCTTCTCGCCGATGCCGAAGCGCATGCGGAGGACCTTCTCCTCGCGGGGCGTCAGCGTCTTGAGCACTGCGCGGGTCTGGTCCTCGAGGTTGCTGTTGATCACCGCCTCGATGGGCGAGACCACGCTCTTGTCCTCGATGAAGTCGCCCAAGTGCGAGTCTTCTTCCTCGCCGATCGGGGTCTCGAGCGAGATGGGCTCCTTGGCGATCTTCAAGACCTTGCGGACCTTGTCGAGCGGCATCTCCATCTTCTCCGCGATCTCCTCGGGCTGCGGCTCACGGCCGAGCTCCTGCAAGAGATAGCGGGAGGTACGGATCAGCTTGTTGATCGTCTCGATCATGTGGACCGGGATGCGGATGGTCCGCGCCTGATCCGCGATGGCCCGGGTGATGGCCTGACGGATCCACCACGTGGCGTAGGTCGAGAACTTGTAGCCGCGGCGGTACTCGAACTTATCGACCGCCTTCATGAGGCCGATGTTGCCCTCCTGGATGAGATCCAGGAACTGAAGGCCACGGTTCGTGTACTTCTTGGCGATCGAGACGACCAAGCGAAGGTTCGCTTCGACGAGCTCGGCCTTGGCCTTCTCCGCGTCGCGCTCGCCCTCGTGCAGCTCGGTGTAGGTGGCGCGCAGGGTCTCGACCGGCTGACCGAGCTCCTCTTCCACCTTCTTGATCGCCCGCCGGGCCTCGGCGATCTCCTCGAGCAGATCCTTGAAGCCGTCGACCGTGAGGCCGAGCTTCTTCTGCATCTTGCGGGCGAGGATCGCGTTCTCCTGCACCTCGCGCAGCGTCTGCTTGATGGCCTTCTCGGCCATGCCGCCCGCGCGACGCTCGGCTTCACCCACGGTGCCCTCGGCGCGCTCGACGCGGCGCACGAAGCCCTTGATGGTGTTGACGATGCGCTCGATCTGCTTTCGGTTGAGGCGCAGCTCGCGGAGGGTGTCGAGGCGCTCACGACGGATCTTCGTCATCTGCTGCTCGGCCGTACGGCGAGCGCGGTCGGAGATCTTCTTGGCGTTCTCGACCTCCTCTTGGATCTTGAGGTTCTGGCCCTCGAGGCGCTTCACCTTGTCGATGAGCTTGACGACGCGGCCCTTCCACTCCTCCTCGTCGACCTCTTGGCCTTCCTCGGTGTCCTCGTCCTTCACGACGTCGCGGACCCGGATCTTGGCCTTCTTCAGCTTCTCGCCGAGCTCGATGACCTCGCTCAGGCCCACGCGGCTCGAGAGGATGACCTCGAAGACCTTGTTCTCTCCGGTCTCGATGCGGCGCGCGATCTCGACCTCACCCTCGCGGGTGAGCAGCGAGACGGAGCCCATCTTGCGGAGGTACATCCGCACCGGGTCATTGCTCTTGGTGACGAGCGACTCGTCGAGCGCCGAGGGTGGGGTGGACGCGCTCGTGGGACGACGTGCGGGCGCGGCGGGCTCGTCATCGTCGTCGTCCTCCTCGTCCTTCTTACTCTTGGCGTCCTCGCGCTCTTTGTTCTTCGCGGCCTTGGCGTGCTGCACGTCGACGACGTCGATCGACTCGCCGCCGAGCAGCAGGAGCAAATCGTCGATCTGATCCGAGGTCACCATCTCGGGGGGCAGCGCGTCGTTCAGCTCGTCGTAAGTGAGGAAGCCCTTGCTCCGACCGCGGTCGAGAAGGGCCTGCACTTCCTTGCGCTCGCGACCCGCGCGGGTGCGTGCATCCAGGTGACCGGGCGAGCCTGGCAAATGACCCGCGTGAGGCGGGGTACTGGACCGCCGCGGCGAGGTCGTTGCCTCGTCGTCGTCGTCCGCAGCCACGGGGGCCTTGCCCTTCCGCAAGCTGTTCTTTCCAGGATTCGCCATGTGTACCTCGACCTCTCGCTTCATGGGTTGGGCTCTCCAGCGTTGTCGCCGGGACCCTTCTTCTTGGCTCTCTGAAAGAGCTCGTCTCGCATGCGCGTCAGCTCTTCTGCTCGCTCGGTGTCGCCTTCACGGAATGCCTCGAGGATCGACTTCATCAGCCGCTGCTGTTCGCGCTCGATCGCTTGCTTCTCTAGCAGCGTCATCGCCGTGCGGACGAACTGCTCTGCGCCTGGACCATCGAACGTCTGAATTACCAATCGCTCCTCGAGCCATCGTCTGGCCGCTGCGCTCACGGTTCCGTCGGCCGCGATTTGCTCAAGCAACCGAGGTCCGTCGACCGCGCCACGAGAGCCCACTGCGTCCGCGGAGCGGCGGAGAATGGTCCGTAAATCCGCGCTCGTCAAAAGGCTCACGACATTTTCCAGCGGGTGTGAAGCGAAGAGCGGCGGATGGTCGAGGTAGGCGCCTGCGAGGTCTTTCTCCAAGGCCGGGGCCGGGGCCGTACGAATGACCGGTCCGGTGGACGCCTCCTCAGGGGTCTCGGGGACCTGATCGCTCGGGTTTCGACGGGGTCGAGGGGCCGCGCTGAGTCCGCGCTTGAGCTGGGCTTCGACCGCCCGGACGTCGCCAATCTGAAAGACCTGGGCGATACGCTCGAGATAAAGGCGTCGCTCGACCGGGCTGTCGACCGCCTTGAGGACGGGGCCCAGGGTCTCGATGGCGGCTGCCCGCTGCGCCGGGTCGTTGCCCGCCTGCTCGTACGCCGCGTCGATCAGGTGCTGGGCGACCGGGACCGCCATGTCGATCAGGTGCTGAAGGGCCGGGGCCCCCTTAGCGCGCACGAAGCTGTCGGGATCTTCGCCTTTGGGCAGTGCCGCGACGCTCGCGCCCAGGCCGGCCTCGGAGAGGATGGGGTACGCCGCCGCCACCGCTTTGCGGCCCGCTTTGTCGCCGTCGAAGATCAGGATCACCCGATGGACGTACCGACGGAGCAGCTTGGCCTGCTCGAGAGTGAAGGCGGTGCCGAGCGGGGCGACCACGTTGGGGAAGCCCGCCTGGTGGATCGCGAGCACATCGAAGTTGCCCTCGCAGAGCAGCGCCGTGCCGTCGCGACGAAGCGGCACCCGCGCGACGTGCACCCCGAAGAGCAGTTCGCCCTTGTGGTACAGCGGGCCTTCGGGGGAGTTGACGTACTTCGCCATCGCCTCGGCGGGCTCGGCCTCGCCCGGCGGCGTCGGTAGGATGCGGCCGCTGAAGGCGACGATGTGCCCATGCACGTCGGCTATCGGAAACATGAGGCGGTGGCGGAAGCGGTCGTAATACCCGTCCCCACCACGGCGCGGGACGATGACGCCGGCCTCTTCGCACTCGCGCGCCTCGAAGCCCTTCTCCTTGAGGTGACGCGTCAACCCATCCCAGCCGTTGGGCGCATAGCCCAGACGGTAGGTGTCGCGGGTCTCATGGGTCACCCCGCGCTGCTCGATCTCCAGCGCGGCCATCCCGCCGTTCGGATGCTCCGCGAGCATCTTGAGGTAGTAGCCCGCGGCCGCGTCCGTGACGGCGAGGAGGCGCTCTTTCTTCTGGCGTACCTGACGGGAGCGCGCCTCTTCGCGCTCGTCCTCGACGGGGATCTCGATGCCTGTGCGCTCAGCGAGGATGCGGACGGCCTCAGGGAAAGGACGGCCTTCGAGGCGCATCACGAACGTGTAGACGTCACCCGAGGCCTGGCAGCCGAAGCAGTGAAACATCTGACGCGCGGGGTGGACGTAAAACGACGGCGTCTTCTCGCCATGGAAAGGGCACAGGCCCTTGAACGACGCGCCGACGCGCTTGAGCGCGACGTTGTCGCCGATCAACGCGACGATGTCCGTGCGGTCGCGGATCTCGTCGATCTTCTCCTTGGAGACTTGCACCGGGGGGGCGCGATCTGGGCCGAGCCGTCGCCGGGATCAAGCGCGCCGACGCACAGGCCCGGCCTAGGCGAGGGATCAGGGCGCGGTGTCCCGGCAGCAGCGAAAGCCGACCGTGGGAAGAGCGACCGTACTCGAGGCCACCTCGAAGTTGTTCTGACAGGTGGCTCCACCCATCGGATCCAAATAGGTCCCACCACGCATCGGGTTCACGCCCGCGGACCGCTGTGCGGTCCACTCCTGAAGATTCCCACTGAGGTCGTAGACGTTGCGAGTCGTCCCCGAGATCGTCCACGGGGTGTAGCAAGACGCGAGCGCGCCGGTGCTCATGAGCGCATCTTGGTCACCGGCCATCGACATGTTGGCGTCGAACTCGTTGGTGTTGCACAGCGTATTGAACGTGCGGCAGGTGGTCGCTTCGGACCAGATGCACGCGGTGGCGGCTGGCGCCGAGCTCTCGCACGCGCGCTGCCACTCGACCTCCGTACAGAGCCGCGCGCCCAGCGTGGTGCACGCAGCGACCGCCGCCGGGTACGTGATGTTCGCCCAGGGCATTCTCCCCGGCTCGCTGCAGACGCGGTGGCTCGCGCCTCCGCTCGAGCTCGAGGTGGAGTCGGGCCGCGACGCTTCGTAGGCCATGATGTAGCGCGTCGCTGCGCCCACGGTGAACGGGACCCACTGCCCGGTGACGCCATCATCGAGGACGCCATCACAGTCGTCGTCGAGGTTGTTGCACGTCTCGGTGGTGCCTGTGATGCCGGTCGCCGCGTTGCAGGCCGAGGCGGTCGCGCTGGTACACGCCACCGCACCGGTTCGGCGGCAGGTGCCGAGCAGACCGTTGTTGCACGCCGCGCCTATGTTGTAGCCCTCGTCGCGCACGCCGTTGCAGTCGTTGTCGAGGCCGTCGCAGCGCGTCTCGGTCGCTTGATAAGTGGCAGCCGGGTAGTTACACACCCATCCTCCCGCGCCCGCGCAGCTCGCCGTCGTGCCTGCGCAGACGCCGTTGGGGTTGCAGACGGCTGGAGGGGTCAGCGCCTCATCGACCCGGGTGTCACAGTCGTCGTCCGCGGCATTGCAGGTCTCGGCGCCGCTGGGGGTACACATGTACTCGCAGCCATTCATGGTGTTGCCGTCGGCGTTCACGAAACCGGCGCGGCAGGCCACGAACGTGCAAGCGCCCGCGGAGCAGCCGCTGATGGCGTTGGGCAAGGTGCACTGGCGCCCGCACATCCCGCAGTTGTTGGGGTCAGTCATGGTGTTGAACGTCTGGTCCGCCACACCATCGCAGTCGTCGTCGCGCATGTTGCAGACGTCCAACTGAGGTCCGACTGCGCCGGTGCAGCTCAAGCCACCGCCTGCGCACCGAAGGGTCCCCGCGGTGCATTCGCCGGTGTTGGTGCCACAGCTCGCGCCGCCTTCCGGATTGCCGTCGTCCACCGTTCCGTCGCAGTTGTCGTCGATGGCGTTGCAGCGCTCCGGGGTCGCCCCGACGGCGCCCACGCAGGCCAGCGCGCCCGCGGTGCAGGTCTCGCGGCCCGAGATGCATGCCCCGACCGAACTGCCACAGACGCGGCCGCCCTCGGGGTTGTTCTCGTCGGTGCCCCCGTCGCAGTCGTCATCACCGTTGTTGCACAGCTCCGTCGTGGGGGAGACCCCGCCGGTGCAGCTGAGCGTTCCGCCGATGCACTGGATGGTCCCGAACTCACACGCGCCGGTGGCGATACCGCACGAAGCGCCCGAGCCGGGGTTTCCCTCGTCGGTCATCCCGTCGCAATCGTCATCTCGCAGGTTGCAGGTCTCGATGGCGGGAACGGCAGGTGTGCAGCCGAACTCACAGCCATTGGACTCGAGGCCGTCGAGATCGATGAAGCCGGGCTCGCACGTCCCGAGCGTGCAGCTCCCGGCGGTGCACGACGAGCTCGCGTGGGGCGAGCGGCAGATCCGGCCACACGTGCCGCAGTTGGTGGGATCGAGCCTGAGATCGAAGGTCTCGTCCGTCATGCCGTCGCAGTCGTCGTCGCGCCGGTTGCAGGTCATCTCCACGGGCTCGGTGGTGATGCAGCGGACCTCACAGCCGTTGGCCGGGTCACCGTCGCGGTCGTAGTAGCCGGCGCCACAAGTGGTGAGGTCGCAGGTGCCGCCCGTGCACTCGGCGAACGCGTTCGGCGGCGCGCAGCGACGACCGCAGCCGCCGCAGTTGTCCAGGTCCGTGCTCGTATCGATCCCCTCGTCGATCATGAGGTCGCAGTCGTCATCGAAGGCGTTGCACAGCTCGGGGGCCCCCGGCGCACAACCGTCCGGCAGGATCACGACATCGTCGGGCACATCCGCAAAGAGCGTGTCGCGACCCAAAGCGTCGCGGGAGGCATCCATGGCGTCCCCGCCGCCGCCGTCGAGCAGGCTGTCGTCGCACTCGAGGCAGTACGGCTCGATGGCGCAGCTGGATACCGCGAGTTGCGCGGCGACGAGCAAACCCGACCGGGAGAGCACACGAGAAGAGGTCCGGAGGCTCACTTGGCCACCTCCGGGCGATTCGAGGACTTCATCCCTCGGCGAGTGAGGAAGAGCGCCGCCCCGAGCAACAACCACCAGCCGCCGCTCGTGGTGCGCGAAGCGGGGCTGGCGCTGCACAGGCTGCCGCCACTCGCGAGCACCCGCCGCGGCTCGCGCCCGGCGTCCATGCCCGTCCTGCCTGCGTCGACCTCAGGCGCTCCGCCGTCTGGGCGGTCCATCTCACCGATGCACTCGCCCGCTACGCAGAACTGCATGGTGGGACAGGACACCCGATTGCAGGGGTCTTCGTCACAGTCACCGCTCACGGAGTCACACACGGTCCGCGGCGGGCAGACCCGGCCCAAGCACATGTCCGTGGCGCAGCTTCCGTCGCTCGGATCGCAGGCCTCGCGGATGGGACACGCGACGCCCGCGCAGAGATTGGCGACGCACTCGCCGCCCGAGCAACGCGTCTCGCCGGCGCAGGTCACGCCCGCGCAGCTGCCTCGGCATACGCCGTCGCTGCACGCTTCGTCGGCCATGCAGCCCGCGGTGACGCAGGGGTCGGCTTCGCAGGTGCCTGTGCTGGTGTCGCAGACCTCTCCGCTGGCGCAGCCGAGCCCACGACACGAGTCTTCGACGCAGCGTCCCGACGGATCGCTCGGGTCGCACACGGTTCCGCCAGCGCAGCTCACACCGTCACACGCGAACGTGCACGTGTTGGCCCGACACACGCACGGCGCGACGCCGTCGGCCGAAGGCGCGCACAGGGGCGTGGTGCCATCCGTGTCGAGTTGAGTCTCCCCGCCGCACGTCGCGGCATCACACTGGACAGGCACGCAGTAGCACGAGCCGCCGGTGACCTGCGCGAAGCTCCCCGCGGGGCACAAGAAGCCGAATTCGGTCTCCTGGCATTCGCTGGCGCAATCGCAGACGGTGGGATCGCAGATGGCGGCCGCGCCGCACAGGCTGCCGCTCGACTCTTCGTCCACGCTGCCGTCGCAGTCGTTGTCGAGGCAGTCGCAGATCTCCGTGCCTGGCGGCACCTCACCGATGCAGATCTCGGCGCCCGAGACGCAGCGGAACACACCCGCCATGCAAGCACCAGTGTCGCTTCCACACGCCGCGCCATCGGCGAGGGCCTCGTCGGTCATCCCGTCGCAGTCGTCGTCCAGGAGATTGCAGACCTCCGGCCCAGGAGGCACTTCACCGATACAGATGGTCGTGCCGGTGATGGGGTCACACGCGAAGATCCCTGGGTCGCACTCACCGACATCACTGCCGCACGCGGCGCCGACCGGGATCTCGTCGTCGATCGCGCCATCGCAGTCGTCGTCGAGGCCGTTGCAGGTCTCCATGGCAGGGCCGATGGAGCCGTCGCACAAAAGGGTCCCGCCGATGCAGCGGGTGGTACCCACGAGACACGCACCCGTCCCGTCACCACAGCTCGCGCCGCCCTCGGGATTGCCCTCGTCGACCATGCCGTCGCAGTCGTCGTCGAGGCCATTGCAGCGCTCGGCGGTCGGCCCGATGGCGCCGTCACAGACGACGCCACCGCTGATGCAGCGGCGGGTGCCGAACTCGCAGCGGCCCACGTCGGTGGTTCCGCAGGTCGCACCACCGCCGGGGTTGCCCTCGTCGGTGCGTCCATCGCAATCGTCATCGAGCACGTTGCACATCTCGGGGCCCCCGCTGGTGCCGCCGGTGCACATCAGCGCGCCGGCCATGCAGGAGAGGGACCCGCGGGTGCACACACCAACTGCCGCGCCGCACGCCGCGCCGCCGCCCGGATTGCCCTCGTCGGTGCTGCCATTGCAGTTGTCGTCCACCAGGTTGCAGATCTCGGTGGAGGGCCCGACGGCGCCGACGCACGCGCCCAGCATACCCGCCGTGCACACCCGTGATCCCGGCACGCAGGCACCGACGGCCGAGCCGCAGGAACTGACCATCCCGTCGATCACACCGTCGCAGTCGTCGTCCCGGTTGTTGCAGGTCTCGGTGGTGGGCGTGATGCCGGTGCACATCCCCCAGGCCCCCGCACTACAGGTCTGGCTGCCGAGGGTGCATGCGCCGGTGCCCGACCCGCACGGCCGCATCAAGGTCTCGTCGATGCGCGTGTCGCAGTCGTCGTCTCGGTTGTTGCAGCTCTCCCCGGTGGGGATGCAGCTGCCGCAAATCCCCATCTCGTCGATGCCACCATCGCAGTCGTCGTCGAGACGATTGCACGTCTCGGGGGGCACGCTCCCGCAGACCCCGCAGGCGTTGAGCACGCCCTCGTCGGTGACCCCATTGCAGTTGTTGTCGATGCCGTCGCAGATCTCCCCAGGATCGGCGCAGAGGTCACGACCGGGATGGCCGGGGGCGTTGCAGTAGAGAGGGAAGCCCTCGTCCACCCGGGTATCGCAGTCGTTGTCGCCGCCATCGCACACCTCGATACGGGTCGCGTCCGCGATGATCTGCGAGAACGCGAGCGACAACGAAGTCTCGTCGGTCGCGTAGTATCCGGCGATGGTGGGCGCCGAGATACCGCGCCCCGCGCGGGCGATGGCCTCGATGCCCGCGTCGCCTGGCGCGTAGCCGAACCCGATGACGTAGGTGTTGATCTGCACGATGCCCAACCCCGTGACCATGGTGCTCCGCAGCGCCGTGGCGGCGGCAGGCGCGTCACCGCAGGACGGGTCGCCGTCGGTGAGCAAGATGACGTTGATCGAGCGGCAGGCGAAGAAAGGATCGCCGGTGAGGGGTCCCGGAAACGTCGGGTCCATGCCTTGGTAGTAGCGCTGGGCCGCGTAGAGACTCCCGGCAAGCGGCGTGGTCCCGTGGTTTCGGAGCTCGACCCCGGTGCCGCTGAGCGCGCTACAAGCAGCGCCGCCCGCGTAGTCGACCCAGGACAAGAGCTCGGGTTGATTGTCGGTTCCGATGGGCACCCGAATCAGGCCCGAGGTCGCGTTGTTCGTGCAGTTGGAGCTGCAGCCTGAGCAACCGCAGGTGCCGTTCACGCACGTCGCGCTCATGGTCCCACCAGTGCAGCGGGTGTTGTAGCTACCGAGGCCGAAGTTCACTTCGCCGTAGTTGTTGAAGACGCTCTGCAGGACGCACTTGGCGTCCGACATGCGGTTCCGCGCCCGACCACAGCTGTTGGTGCCGCTGCCAGTGCTGTCGTCCATCGAGCCCGAGGTGTCGACGATCACCATGAAGTAGGGCGAGACCGTCGACTGGGCCGATGCCTGAGCGGGGAGGTAGGCCGTGGCGAGCACGCAGCACGAGAGCCCAAGAAAGAAAGCGAAGGTACGAGGCATGGGTGCTCCGGTTGGCGAGCGGCGAAGGTACCACAGCGTCCGTTATGAACGGATGACTTTGTAAATACCGTCGACGATCCCGAGCGACGTCGCAGGCGTCTCAGGGCGTGAAAGGCATCGCGAGTTCGAGGGGCTCGCGGCGCGGCGGTGCGGGCAGGGCCCACGAGTCGACGCGGTTCACCAAGCAGGATCCCAGCGTGACGATCCCCGAGGGATTGTTCACCACGTGCACGTCCTCGGTGGAGCCAGTGCCAGAGATGGTGAAGCCGATGGTGACGCTGCCGGTGACCGAGCCGCCGCCCGCCGCGGTCGCGTGGCTGAAGCAGGCGCCTGCCTGGCGCGCGTAGTTGTTGCGGATGAAGCGGCGCACGCCCGTGACGTAGAGGTTGAGCTCGTGGTTGACCTCTTCGTCGCCAACGGTCTCGGCCATCGCGTCCCAGTCGCGATCGCCGGGGCCAGCGGGCGTGGTGCTTCCGGCTCCGGTTCCGCCGCTGCTTCCGGTTGCGCCGCTGCTTCCGGTTGTGCCGCTGCTTCCGGTTGTGCCGCTGCTTCCGGTTCCGCCGCTGCTTCCGGTTCCGCCGCTACTTCCGGTTCCGCCGCTACTTCCGGTTCCGCCGCTACTTCCGGTTCCGCCGCTA
>Ga0105047_10003974_pt1 | contig 25942 bp, 18 predicted proteins | sample MAT04_FD_78384 | JGI IMG/M metagenome (GOLD analysis project Ga0105047, IMG submission 78384) | Freshwater microbial communities from Lake Fryxell liftoff mats and glacier meltwater in Antarctica - MAT-04 (megahit assembly) | ecosystem: Environmental > Aquatic > Freshwater > Ice > Liftoff...
AATGCCCCAGCTCACCGGCGGGGCTTTGAGAGCCGCGTCTGCTGCAGGGCTGAGGTCGGGCCGCTTCTCACATTCCGACCACCAGGCCCCCACCACAGCGGCAGCCGCAGCCGCCATCCCTTGTCCCGCAGAACCGCTGCCCAGAGGGACGGGCAAACGTTCGCGGTACGGCGATTCTCAGCCGAGGCGAACGCCAACTTCGTCCTCGAATGCGGTGAATCCGTTCAGGCGTTCGCCCGCTAGGTTGTACCGTTCGATGCGGCCGTCGCCGCCGTTGCCGACGAGGAGTTCGAGTTCGTCGTCGCCGTTGGAGTCCACCGCGGAGACGCGGATGCCGAAGCGGTCGTCGCGGTCGAAGGCGAAGAAGTCGGCCAGGCTTGCAGTCGCGCTGTCCGTTTTGCCGTCCAAGACGCGGATGCGGGGGCCACCGCCGACGCCCGAGCCGGCAATCACGTCGGCATTGCCGTCGTCGTTGAAGTCGGCAAGACTGACGTTGACCCCGCCGCGGAATTCGCTTTCGTAGGCGAAGTAGTTCCGCAGCACGCTCAAATCCTTGCCGCTGACCACGACCACGCGAGGCCCGCCGCCCACGCCGGCGCCGACGCCGATGTCGTCCGTCCCGTCTCCGTCCACATCGCCGGAGGAGACGTTGATGCCGCCGCGGAAGGTCGGTTCATAGGCGAAGAAGTTGGCGATCTGCGAGCGGTCCTTGCCGCTGAAGGCGACCACGCGCGGGCCGCCGCCCACACCCGTGCCGGTGATGATGTCCTTGATTCCGTCGCCGTCCAGATCGCCGAGGGCCACCGTCACGCCGCCGGTGAATTCCGGTTCGTAGGCGAAGAAGCTGCCCGTCGATTTCCCGGTGACGCCGTCGAAGATCTCGATGCGCGGTCCGCCGCCTGCGCCGGCCCCGGTGACGATGTCCTCGATGCCGTCCCCATTGACATCGCCGAGAGCGACGTTGACGCCGCCTCGGAACGCGTCCTCGTAGGCTTGGACCGTGAAGACCGTGCCGCCCGTGATCGGATTGAGAATCCGCACGATCGGCGAGGCCCCCGCATCCGGGGCGGCCGCGATGAGGCCGGCGCGAACTTTCGGCGGCACGGATGTGGGACCGGACTGAACGAAGAAGCGATACGTCTGGACTTCGGATGCGATCGGATTCAACTTGTTGTCGCTGAGAAAGGCTGTCGCCCTGACCTGCACGGTATATTCGCCGGCAGCCGTGAATGCGAAATTGACGTCGGCGTGCGCCTGCGGTGTCGAGAACAGCGTGTCGGTCGGCGTGCCCGGCGCGTTCACGCCGTCCGCGGTCTGCCAGAACACGATCGGCGTGCCGAAGGGGTCGTTCGTCCAGATGCTCATTTCGCCGGGACCGCTGAAGCCGACCATTTCCACGCGGACGAATTCGTCGGACTGATTGACGCGCGGATCGGTTTCGAGGTACTTACCCAGAGCGCCGATTTCGATTTCCTCGGCACTGACGCCGCCGAACAGGAGATTCGGATTCTGAAGTTGCGGGATCAGCCAGATCGACTTGCCTTCCGGTATGCCGAGGAAGTTGAAGGCGGCACCGGTTGGACGATCGACCTGCGATTCCGGCTTCAGGACGAAGGTCGTACCGTCCACCGAAAATTCTTCGTCGCGTTCCTCGTCGTGGATCTGTAGGCCGAGTTCGGCCGGCTGATCCGGTCCTTGAGCCGGCTCGAACTCGATTTCGAAGACATCGATGTGACCCGCGTCCAGAATGCCCGCCCCACTGGGGGCACCGTCGGGATTGATCCGCGAATCGAGGGCTTCCAAAAACAGGCGGCGGCGCAGCGTGGCGTTGGTCATGAATCTCTCCGGATGATGGTCAGGTTCCGTTGATGCCGCCGACGTCGACGGCACCGAGGAAGGTATCGGTCAGGGCCAAGTCACTGCCGGCGGGCCGCGTCACCAGACCGGCGGTCAGGTCGAACACGCGGACGCGGGCCGGTTCGGTCGGGTTGGGGCTTTGCGTGGCCGCAACGATTTCCGGTTTCTGATCGCGATTGAAATCGTGCACGGAAACCACGACGCCGCGGTTTTCCAGCGGTGTAAGACCGACAGCGAAGAAGGATGAGATCGAGTTCAGGGTCAGGCCGTTGTAGACCTGTACGTGCGGCCCGCCGCCGACGCCCGCTCCGACGATGATCTCGGACTCGAACGTCCCGGTCACGTCGCCGACGGCGACGTTGACGCCGCCGGTGAAGGTCGGAGCGTACGCGAAGAAGCGGCGGACGTTGGACAGGTTCGCCCCGTTGAACACGGCCACGGCCGGCCCACCACCGGCCCCGGCCCCGGCGACGATGTCGGCAACGAGGTCGCCGGTCACGTCGCCTGCCGCCACGCTCACGCCGCCGGTAAAGGTGCTTTCAAAAGCGAAGAAGTTGCGGATGACCGCTCCCGTGGCGCCGTCGAAGACTTTGACGTGGGGGCCGCCGCCCGCCCCGGCGCCCGTCACGATGTCCGGCACGCCGTCACCGTTGATGTCCGCGGTCGCCAGACTGACGCCGCCGCTGAAGGTCGAGGCGTAGGCAAAGAAACTGGTGATCGGCGTGAAGGTGGCGCCATCGTAAACGACGACTTGGGGACCGCCGCCCGGCCCGGCCCCAACGACGATGTCCGGGATGCCGTCGCGCGTGATGTCGGCCACGGCCACGCTCGCCCCTCCCGTGAAGGCGGCGAACGGGGAGAACGTGGTCAAGGATTCCCGCGTCTCGGTATCGGTCACGGTGACGGACGAGGCAACGCCACGCGGTCCGGCCACGGCCAAACGCCTGCCGAGAGCCCGGACGGAGCCGACCGGGAAGGTCGGCGGGGGCGGAACCGTCGGGGGCACGGTCGTGCCGCCCCCGCCCGTACCGCCGCCGCCCGTACCGCCGCCGCCGATGTCGATCGTGTTGCCGCTCACAACCACGCCGATGCTGTCCGTATCGGTCTGTTCGTTGTTCGGCGCGGGCTTGTACTCGCCGCGGTCGCTGCTGAGCACCGTGATCGCATCGACGCCGTTGAAGCCGGGCGCTGGGCGATAGGTCAGCCCGTTCAGCGCGAGGTTGACTTGAGCGATCGTGCCGATCACGTTGACGGACGTGGAGCCGTTGCCGGAGATCAGTCCGACGTTGGCCGTGGTCCCGGTGCTGATCGTACCCTTGCCTGCACCGCTGGAGACGGTCACCGAAATCGGCGCCGGAGCCGTGGTCGGCCCGCTGACCGAAATCGGATTCGAGCCGTTGTTGAACAGGACCGCCGCCCCGGCATTGCTGCTCGCGCCGGTGGTCGGCACGCTGTTGACTGGCCCCGGAGGGTCGACGGAGAAGTACAGCGTCTTGACGCCGCTGACCGTCGGGCTGGTTTGATTCGCTCCGAGGAATCCCGTCGTCTGAATGTCGATCTCGTAGATGCCGCGGTCGGTGAAGGCCCAGTTGTAGTGGGCATGCCCGCCGACCGGAACGTAGGCCAGATCCTTGGAGGAGATGCCGTCGTTGCTCGCCGCCCAGACGACCGGCGTGCCGGCCTGATTGATCTGATACAGGCTGAACCTGCCCGGCCCGCGGACAGCGACCACGTCCATGCGGAGCCAGGGCGACGAGCTGTTCACGCGTGTGTCGTTCGGCCGATACGGCGCGAACGTGCCCGCCGGAGTCCCTTCGCCGCTGATGCCGACGTACGGCAGGGCCGTGTTCTGAGATTGGGGCAGGATGTAGACGCTGCCGGAGCTTCCCGCTCCGAGGAACGAAAAAGCCGAACCGGTCGGCGCCGTGACCTTGGCCGAGGTGGGCAGATAGGTCAGAGTCGCTTCCGTCGTGGTGAAGACGTTGGCGTCCGCGTTACGGTATCGTTGGTTCCAGTTCGAATTCGCGTAATCGAGCCGCACATCAACGTGCTCGGAGGTGATCAGCGTCGAAAAGAGCGCAGGCGTGCAGCGGTCCTCGAGCGCAATCAGCGTCAGGCTTTCGGTCGTGCGGGCAGGCTTCGATTTCATCGGTCAAGACCTCGACGGAGTGTGGCGGCAGCAAATGACGACCATTGCCCATCAGACGGGATTATGCCGATTCCCATCCGATTGCAACGGTTCATCGTCGAAATGAAGACGGTCCATCTCCCCTCACGGTTGGCGCCGGGACTTTAATCGGATCGCACGCCCTGATCGGATTGTTGCATCGTGCCGCGAAGAATGCTTAAAGCGGCGGCAAGGCAAAATTCGCGTTCGTGTCCGCCCATTGCTTAAGTTGACTGCCCGCAAGAAACTCCACGTGCCCGTCTGCGTAGAGATAATTCGCACCGCCCGACGCATGAATCGGGTCCGTCGGGTTATAGCCGAAGGCATCCGGCTGGATGTCGTCGATGATGCGGTTCCAAACGCCCGTCGGCACCTTGAACCAGTTTTCGGAATGCGTGTGGTCGTTGTAGACGGACACCCCACGGTGAAAGGCTCCGGTGAAGGTGGTGATGGTCCGGCTCGTCGCGGGCATCGTGTTCAGGTTCCGCTGCGATCCTGGCACCGGCTCGGTCGTATACTCGTTCATCACGTAACTGGTGCCGCCGAACTTGGCGATCGTCTCGGCCCGCGGATCGGTGGGACAAATGCGGATGGCATTGACGTTTTCCAAGTACGGTCCGAGTTGATAGATCCAGGCTTCCGTCGGGTCGAACGTGTTGTGCATCGACCGCGGCAGCAGGCCGTTGGTCGTGCCGGCGTAGTTATGCATGCCGAGGCCGATTTGCTTCAGATTGTTGGAACACTTGATGCGGGACGCCGCCAACCGAACCTTCTGGACGGCGGGAAGCAGCAGACCGATCAGCACCGCAATGATGGCGATGACCACGAGCAGTTCAATCAGCGTAAACGCGCGACGTTTCATTGGGGATTCACCGGAGTGAAACGATTCGGGATCTCGAATCGAGGTACATACACAATACGCGTCGAGTAAGACTTTGGTTTACTCAATTCCGGATTTTTCACCGCCGCCTCGATTCAGCGAACTCCGGATCTGAATTCCGCCAGAGCCGAATCCGGCAGGATGTACGTGCCCTCGAGTCGCTCGTCCCGTTCGTCGTTGAGCAGGTCGGGCCGAAGGTGCGGCAGTACCGTCACCGCGAAGACTTCTTGAACACCGGCGGTGAACCTCAGAAAGGCAACCAACCGGCCGGTGCTCAACTGCACGACGCTGATGCCGCAAACCCGTTCGTCCACCGAGAGCCGTTGCGTGATCGGCAGGCCGCTGAACAGGTTCGATTCGCGGACCTGGGACAAGCCGATGAAGGCATAATCGCCGTGGAAATCGAGACCGCGAGTGAAGCCGGGCAACAGGGCGACGATCTCCGGCTTACCGTGGAACGCATCCACGCGGGACAGCGTGCCGCGGCCCGATTCGAGAAACCACAATGCCCCGTTGACCCAGCGCGGCGAGTGCGGCATGCTCAACCCGTCGATGAGGATGGCCCGGCTCGGCACATCGATCAGGACACCACCGTCAATTTTTCCTGCCCGCCACGCTCCGCCGACATCGGTCGTGCCGAGGGCAGTCACGAACTTCGGTTTTCCTTCGACCATGGCCATACCATTCAGGTGGCACCGGTCGTCCGCCGAGTAGCCGCCGATGAAGGCCGGTCGCCACTGCGGAACAAAGCTGTGGACGCGGTCGAAGGTACACAGGCAACTGAATCGCGTGTTCACCGCCCAGAGGTCGCCGCCGTTTCCGAAGGCGATTTCGTGGATGGCAATGGCCCCGGTGTGGTGGTGCAGCCGCGGCGCGAAGACTACGGACGCCGACCCCGCCGGTTCAATCTTTCCGGCCAGCGATGGGACTTCGTGGTACTCGCTCCAGCCGGACTTCGTGCCGATCGCCAACCGGCCGGCGGAGTACGCCAGGCCCATCGGCACGGAGAAGCCGCGGAAGTGGGTATTGAGCGTTGGGCCGTCCTCCCGCAGGAAGATCAGCTTGCCGGCCTGATAGGTCGAGACGGCGAGGCTGATGCCGAGTTCCCTCAACAGCATCGGGAAGGACGCGGTGTGCACGCTGGTCGGCGCTTCGGACAATTCGGCCACGGGGCAAACTCCGGGGTGATGCGTCTCGTCTGGTACTCATCGACCACCGGCTGAAAGCGGCGGTGGCCGATGGAGAAATTATCTGCGGCGTCGATGATCGCCTTCCGGTCGTAGCGATTGCGTCGAAGGGCCGTTTCGCCGTTATCTTTTCGCTGAAGTCCCCAGATTCTTTGTGGAAGTTTCGCCGCGAATTTTTATGCTCGCCTTATACGACGTCCTCCGGTCCACAGCAAATCATCGATCTCGGAGCCTGCCTCATGTCCCGCGCCAAACGTCGTCTGCTCTCCGCCCCGGTTCGCCGCACACCCCGCGGCGGGTTGTCGCTGCAGGTGACGATGCTGGAAGACCGCACGGTGCCGGCCGTCTTCACGGTCATGAATACCGCCGACGCGGGCGCGGGATCGCTGCGCGAAGCGGTGACGCTGGCAAACCTCGCCGCCGGGGCGGACACGATCGACTTCGACGCGACCGTCTTCGTAGGCAACGCCTCCATCGCCCTGCAAGGTGAGTTGACCATCACGGATTCGCTGACGATCCAAGGCACGGGGGCGGACAAGCTCACGATCGGTAACGCCAAGGTCGCAAGCAGTGCCAGCCGCACCTTCAACATCGACAACGCCGGCGCCAACATCAGCGTCGTGCTGAACCAGCTGCGGATCGTCGGCGGCAACACGACGGGCAGCGGCGGCGGAATCCTCATCGGCAAGGCGAGCGTGACGCTCAACAACGTCATCGTCGAGAGCAACGTGTCCCAAGCGACTGGAGGCGGCTTCGGCGGCGGCGGCATCGCGGTGAATAACGCAGCTTCACCGTTGGTGCTGAACTCGTCGATCGTGCGGAACAACGATTCGTTTTCGGACGGTGGCGCGATCAACCTGCGTCGCGCCTCGACCCTAACGCTCAACAACAGCACCATCAGCGGCAACTCGGCCTTCGACTCCGGCGGCGGCATTTACTTCTTCGATAACGGCACGCTGAACGTCGTCGGCAGCACGATCAGCGGTAATTTCGCCGGCACAGGCAGCTCCGCCAATGCGGGCGGCGGGATCTACCTCTGGGGTTCGGCCATGACGGCGACCATCACCAACTCCACCGTCTCCGGCAATGTCGCAGGCGATGGCGGCGGCATTGCCTCGATCACCGGCGGGGTGTCGCTGACGCTCCAGAACAGCACCGTAACCGAAAACGTCGCTACCGTCGGTATCGGCGGCATCTCGCGATCCCAAGGCGTCTTCGCCCCGGGCAAGACGGCGTTGATCAGCTCGATTGTTGCCGACAACTTCGGGTTGGCCGGTCGAGACGCCCAAGGGGCAATTCAGGCGACCAACTCGCTCATCGGGGCCGCCGACCTGCTCACGATCACCGGCGGAGCCAACCGCACCGGTACCGAAGCCGTGCCGCTGGATCCGCTGCTCGGGCCGTTGGCGAACAACGGCGGACCGACGGCAACCCACTCGCTGCTGCCCGGCAGCCCGGCCATCAACGGCGGATCCAACGGCCTGAATCTCGGAGCGGATCAGCGCGGCCGCGCCCGCGTCTTCGGCATCGCGGCGGACATCGGCGCCTATGAACTGATCCCCAGCCAAGTGGTGAGCTTCACCTCGGCCGCCGCGCCGGGGCCGACCAACGCCGCAGCGTTCAACTACACGATCGTCTTCAATAACCCCACCATCGGGCTTACCGCCGCAAACTTCGCGCTGACTGCGACCGGCACGGCAGCCGGCACGATCGGTACGCCGACCACGGTCGACAACCTGACCTGGACGATTCCGATCGAAGGAATCACCGGCACGGGGACGCTGCAGCTGCGGCTGGTCAACAGCACGGGTATCCTGCCCGGCTTGTCCGCCACGCTGCCGCTGAACGGCTCGACGGTTGCGGTGGATCGCGACGCGCCGGTGCTGCTCAGCATCACCCGAAACAATCCGGACCCCACCAACGCGGCGACCGTCTCGTGGGCCCTCGAATTCAGCGAACCGGTCTTCGATGTGGGGCTTGCCAACTTCATCCTGAACGCAACCGGCGTGACCGGCGCAGCACTGACGTCAGTCACGGACGGCGGCAACATCTGGACCGTGACGGCGGACACCGGAAGCGGCGACGGCTCCGTGCAACTCGACTTCGCCGACCCCGGCATCATCGCCGACGCCGCCGGGAACCTGCTCGCCACACCGCCGACATCCGGCCCGAGCTACACCATCGACAAGATCGCCCCGACTGTTGTCGGCATCACGCGGCTCGATCCGAGTCCGACGAACGCGAATACCGTCTCGTGGACGGTCGAGTTCTCGCAGCCCGTCGTGAATGTGGACCTCGCGGACTTCAGCCTTTTCGCAAGCAACAACCTCGGCGGTGCCGCACTGACGCAAATCGTGGGGTCGGGCGCGACCTACACCGTAACGGCAAGCACCGGCAACCGCGACTCGGATCTGCGACTGGACCTGTCCGCATCGGATGTAGCCGATGAGGCGGGCAACGCGGTCGGCAACGCGCCCTTTGCGGGCGAAGCCTACTTCGCCGACCGCGAAGACGTCTTCATACTTTTCATCGACCGAATGGTCGGCTCGTCGCTTTTGACGAATCAGGATCAGGTCGAATGGACGGTTCGCTTCAATAAACCGGTGACCGGGCTGACGCTTGCAAACTTCCTGCTCGTCGAGTCGAATCTGCGGTCGAACAACGACCCGCATTCTTCGTTCGTGAGCTTGACCGGCTCCGGTGACACTTATGTGGTGCGGGCGAATACCGGGGTCAACGACGGCGACCTTCAGCTCGTGCTCGAAGACACGGACAACGTGACGGGCACCTTCGGTCGTACCGTGATCTCGCTGCCGAGCTTCGGCCAGAGTTACACGGTGGACCGTACGCCGCCGACGATCACCAGCGTCGTCCGCAACGGCTCGCCGAACACGAGGGCCTTCTCGGTGTCCTGGACGGTAACGTTCTCCGAGGCGGTCACCAACTTCGACACCTCGCGCGTCTTGCCGCAGGTCACTCCCGTGACCGGCGGCACCCTGACCTTCACGAGTGTGTCGCTGGTGAACAACAACACGCTGCTGAACACTTCGTACACCGTGACCATCGACGGCATCGACGGCGAAGGCACGCTCGGCATCGCCTTCGATACGACCGAGCCGCTGAAGGACCTGACCGGCAATCCCGGGACCGATTCGCTGGTGAGTTTCCCGAACGCTCAATACCTCATCGACCAGACTCGACCCATCCCGACCATCACCGTACCGATGAGCACGACGGCCGGCAGTTTCCCGGCGACGATCACCTTCAGCGAGCCGCTGTTGAACTTCGGCCCCGGCAGCGTGACCGTGACCAACGGAACCCTGAGCGGCTTCACGACGGTCAACGCGACGACGTACACTTTCACCGTCAACGCCAAGACCGCCGGTGCGGTGACGCTCGGCGTCGCCAATGCGGTGGGGACCGATGCGGTGGGCAACCCGAACTTGGCTTCGGCCATCGCCGCGACCGATGTCAACCCGCCCGCGCCGACGATCACCGTGTCGGCGAGTTCCGCAGGGCCGAGCAACGGCTCGGTGACGTACACCGCTCTGTTCAGCGAAGCCGTGACCGGCTTCAGCCCGGCGAAGATTCTGCTGAGCAACGGGACGATCGCCTTCTTCACTGCCGTCAGCGGCAGTGAGTACCGCTTCGTCGTCGCCCCGGTTGCGGACGGAACCGTCGGCGGGACGATCGGCGCGGGCGCCGGGCTGACCCCGTTGAACGTCGGTTCGCTTGCTGCCGCGCTGCCGACATTCCTATCGGACCGCACCAAACCGACGGTCGCGATTTCCGGGCCGAGCGGTGCGGCGACGAGTCTGCCGATCTCGTTCACGATCGCCTTCAGTGAGGCCGTGACCGATTTCACGGCGAGTGATGTGATTCTGAGTGGGAATGCCGGCAAGTCCGGCACGGCGACGATCTCGAGCTTCAGCGGCAGTGGTGCCGTGTATACCGTCGTCGTCGATGGCCTGAACGGCGGGACGATCTCGTTGCGGGTCCCGGCCTTTGCGGCCGCGGATGCCGCAGGCAACGTCAGCGCGGCTTCGGAAACTTTCTCCCAAGTCTTCAGTCCGCCGATCAAGCAGTTTGCCGTTGGCGGCGGTCGCGGCGGCATCTCGCAGATCATCAACCCGACCGGGGCGATCGCGAGCCAATCGAACTTCTTCGAGCAGGGTTACACCAGCGGTGTCCGCGTGGCCACGGGGAACTTCACGAACGACGGAGTCGAGGACCTGGTATTGGGCACCGGGCCGGGGACGCTCACCAACGTCCGCATCATCGACGGCCGGACCGGTGATGAGTTGTTCAACTTCCAGCCGTTCGAGGACGACTTCACCGGTGGCGTCCACGTGGCCACCGGGGACCTGGACGGCGACGGCATTGCGGACCTGATCATCACGCCGGACGAGGGCGGCGGGCCGCGGGTGCGGGCCTTCCGCGGCGCCGGCTTCACGCAACTCTTCGACTTCTTCGGCATCCAGGACAAAGCCTTCCGCGGCGGTGCCCGCGCCACCGCGACCGACCTCAACGGCGACGGCCGGGCCGAGTTGATCGTCGCGGCCGGCTTCGGCGGCGGACCGCGCGTGACCATCTGGGACGGCCTGCGGCTGCTGACGGGCAACACCACCGGCAGCTTATCGAACTTCTTCGCCTTCGAGTCCGCATTGCGGAACGGAGCCTTCGTGTCCGCGGCGGACATCGACGGCGACGGCCGAGCGGAACTGGTCTTCGGTGCCGGTCCCGGCGGCGGCCCTCGCGTCCGCATCTTCCGCGGCGACGCCTTCCTGACACCGGGCATCGACGATGCCGCCGACGTGATCGACTCGCAAATTCTCGACCAATTCGCCGGGGACGTGACCAACCGCGGCGGCATCCGCGTGTTGGCCAAGGACATCGACGGCGACGGCCGTGCCGAACTGATCACCGGGGCCGGAGCCGGAGCCGGCAGCCGCGTGACGGCCTACGCGGGTCGCTCGATCATCAAGGGTCAGACGCCGACGACGCTGTTCGAGTTCGACGCGCTGCCGGGCATATCTGCCGGGGTTTTTGTGGGGTAGAACGGGTTGGGGTTTTATCCCAAGACGAAGGCCTGAAACGACAACGCCTCATCGAGACCACTCGATAAGGCGAACCAGTAACTCCTGTCACCCGACGACTACTCGGGCTTCTTCTTTTCTTCCTTCTTGTCGTCCGCCTTGGCCGGCTCGGCCTTGGCGTATTCCGTCTTGGCGTCCTTCAGCACGGCCTTGAGGCGTTCGAGGCCCTTGGCGGCGTCTTCCTTGGTGGGGAAGCCCTGCGGGCCGGACATGCCGAGGAACTTTTCGTCGCCGTCGTAGATCGAGAAGCGGAACTTGCCGTCCTTGCCTTCCTTGATGACGACCGAGCCGATCTTCTCGGACTTCTTGGCGTCGTCCTTCTTTTTGGCGTCTTTCTTGTCCTGGGCGATCGAGTTGCTCGACACGATCGAGATCGTGGAGGCGCTGAGGCCGCCCATCGCCAACATCAGGGCTACGCTGCGCAGAGTCTTCTTCACGAATCACGCTCCGAAATCGAGGGGGAGAAACGAAAGCACGCGGCCGGTCGCCGGTGACTTGGTGAACTATCTCACGCTTTCCAGACGAACGCAACCGGCGAGGTGCAGGATGCGGAGAAACTTCGCGCAAACTGGGTTCACTTTACCGCCGGCGGGTTTGCGGCAGGCGCGGCGACGAAGTCGTAATAGAGCATCCACAAGCTCGGCTTGCCGGGCAGGGTGACGCCGGGCACGGCAAGATCGACGTTCGGTTTGCTCGAAAGTGCGATCATCTGTCGCGGATACTCGGGCCACTTGCCTTCGAGCTTCCCAAGGCCATCCTTCTCGGCAGGACTCAGCTTGGGCAGAAGCTGCTCGGCGAGGAAACGGTCGATCGGCTCGGTGAAGTCTCCCGGTTTGCACGGGCCGAAGAAGGACGGCGGCGGAGCAACGCCTGCGAACCGCTTGGGTGCCTCGGCGACTTCGAGCGCGAACTCGGGCCATTTACCGCGATTCAACGTCTTGCGGTTGAGCTGACCGAACCACGCTTTGTAGGGCAGATCCTTCAACGACTCGGGCGGAATCATCTCCGCGTTGACGAATGGTCGTTGCCGCGGTTCGGGCAGGTAGGGATGCTTCTCCGCGAGGCGATGGATCGTCAGGCCGTAGAGGAACCATTTCCCGTCGTTGGTTGCGGCCCGTTTGGTCTCGCGCAGTTCGAAGAACTCCTGCTTGCTGAGCCGCGTTCCGCTCGGCAGATCGGACTTGGGGTCGAGTTTGACCTCGAAATCGACCTTGAAAACGGTGCGGATATACTCTTCGAGTTGTTTGGCGGTCTGCGGGTCGGAGAAGGGCCACGGTTCCTTGCGGTCCGGCCCGTGCAGAGTGTCCCACTGGCGGTGAGCCAGCGTCCATTCGTCGCGGCGGCCTTGTTGCGTTTTCTTGAACTGCCGCACGAACTCCAGCCGTTCCTCGATGTCCGCAGCTCCGGCGATCTTCTTTCGCACCGGTTCCGGAAGCGACTCGCGCCACTGCTTTTGCCGCAGTCGACGAACGGCTTCGAGACGCTCGGCCGCATCGGGCTGGATCAGGACTTCACGTCGATCGGCATCAGACAACCGATCCAACCACAGCGCGTAATCTTCGAGCACGCGGCAGAGGCGGTTCTGGTCCGGCGTCGGCAGTTCGTGCAGTTCCTGATCGAGTTTGCGCAGCTGTTGCTTTCGGGCAGGCGGGTAGCTCTGGAACAACTCGATGTGCCGATCGGTGGCCGCGCCGTTCGGCTCGGGAGCGGGCACGGCCGCGGTCGTCGTCAACTTCGGTACGAACAGATCCGGCTCATCGAGTTGCTTCAGAAAGCCGAGATCGTCGACGCCGAGGTACCATGGCAGGTGAACCAACATCCGGTAGTCGGTCGCCAAGTCGCCGCGATCCTTCACCGGGCCGGCGAGGTAGGGCCGTGCGAAGGCATGAGCGGCGTAGGCACCGCCGCCGCAGACGGCCGACAAGATCAACCAGAAGATCGCAAAGCGAAAAGGCCGGGTCGGTTCGATCGGTTCGAGCACCATGGTCGAACCACTGGGCCGACTCGATGCGGTCGCCTGCACGGTGGTCGAAGGACTGCCGACCTGTGGGCGGCCCGCATCCGACAGGGCAGGCAGCAGCTTCGTGATGGTCCGCGTGGCGAAGTCCGCAGACGGCTCGCGCTTCGGCAGATAGTCGAGCAGATCGTACGACTTCTTCAGATCGTCCGCGCGTCGGCGGGCTTCGGGGTCGCGGGCCAAGCGGGCCTCAACTTCGCGGGCGGAGTGTTCCTCCAATTCGCCGTCGAGGTACGCGGTCAACTCCGTGTCGTCCCCGGGCGCGTCCTCGTCGCGGTCGTCGATCGGTGGTGGTTTTTGCTCCGGCATGTATGGCTCGTCAGGCTTCGGGATCCGGGGCTTCGTCGTCGGCCGGCGCGTCGGCCATTGCGTCGGGCGGCGGGCCATCCATGTAAATGTACGGCGTCAGCGCGTCGCGGAGTTTGCCGCGGGCACGGCTGAGCAGCGATTTCACCGCCTTCACCGACAGGTCCATGACCTCGGCGATCTCGGCATAGTTCATGTCCTCGAATTTATTCAACACCACGGCCAGGCGTTGGCGGTCGTTCAAATCCTCCAAGGCTCGGCGTATCACGCCTTCCAGTTCGACCTGCTGGAGGTGATGTGTCGGCGGGGCGGCGCGATCGACGGGCATCGGCACGGCGTGAAAACCGGCGGGCGACGACGAGTCGGCGGGGTCGAGCGACTGGGTGGGGCGGCGTTTGCGGTCCCGCAGCACATTGAGTGCGAGGTTGTTGGCGATGGTGAACAGCCACGTGGCGAACTTCGCCTTGGGCGTGTATCGGTGCCGGGTACGGTAGACGCGCAGGAACACTTCCTGGGCGAGGTCTTCCGCTTCGTCCGCCTTGCCGACGATGTGGTGCATGATGCCGACGAGGCGATGTTGGTACTTCTCGACGAGTTCGGCGAAGGCGGCGCGGTCGTCGGCCCGGACGCGGAGCATCAGGCGAATGTCCGGGTCGCGGAGAGCCATCAGGGCACTGGTCTGACCGGTTGCCATAGGCTCGGGGGAATGGGGGTCCGGGGGCGTCGGGAATTCTATGAAGCGACGACGGTTTGTTCGGCGCGACGGCGGAGTTGCCCGCAGGCGGCATCGATGTCCGCCCCTTTGCGCTGCCGGGTGGTCACACTCACACCGGCCCGCTTGAGCGTCTCGATGAATCCGTCCAGGTTGTCGTCCTTAGGCCGTTGGAATGGTAACCCATCGACGGCGTTCCAGGGAATGAGATTCACGTGAGCCTTTCGGCCCTTCAACAGGCCGGCGAGTTGTTTGGCATGAATCGGTTGGTCGTTGGTGCCGCCCAGCACAACGTACTCGAAGGTGACCTGCCGCCCGGTGGTGCGGAAGAAGTAGTCGGCGGCACTGAGGATTTCGTCGATGCCGGTCTTGGCGTTGGTGGGCACAATTTCGGTGCGGAGCGTCTCGTTGGGCGCGTGCAGGGAGACCGCGAGGTGGTATTGCTTGCCGAGGTCGGCAAGTTTGCGGATCTTGGCCGGGAGACCGACGGTGGAGATGGTGATGTGCCGGGCGCCGATCCCGAGGCCGTTCGCATCCCCGGCCACGGCGAGGGCGACCAGAAGGTTGTCGAGGTTCGCCAGCGGTTCGCCCATACCCATGACGACGACGTGCGTGAGTCGCTCGGCGAGTTTGCCGTAGTGCCCCTGCTTGGGGGGTGCCCCCGGCAAAGCGGTCAGGTTGCGCAGCCGCACCATTTGCTCGAGAATCTCACCGGCGGTCAGATTGCGGGCGACCCCGTTGAGACCGCTGGCGCAGAAGACGCAGCCCATGCCGCAGCCGACTTGCGTGCTGATGCAGGCGGTCGCCCGGTTGTCGTCCGGAATGAGGACGCATTCGATCTGCTTGCCGTCGTGGAGCTTCATCAGAAGCTTCTGCGTACCGTCGGACGCGGTGAGGTGCCGTTCGACATCCATGCTGAAGATGCAGAAGGCTTCGTCGAGTTCGACCCGCAATCCCTTCGGCAGGTCGGTCATCTGCCCGAAGGAGGTCGCGCGATTGGCGAGGACGTTCTTGCGGATCTGGCCGACCCGCATCGGCGGCTGCCCGCGTTCGGCGAGCCAGGCCTTCAGGCTTTCCGGCGTTTCATCCAGCAGCGTGCGTCGACCGTCGCGGCTCGGTGCCACATCGGGAGTTTCCGGCTCGCCGAGACCAGCGTCCGGATCGGTTGTCAGCGGTAAAGCGAGTGTCATGCAGCTATCATAGAGCCGAGTTGCATCCGCGCGAAGGACACTGCCGGCAGGAGCAAGCGATGGCCGCAAAACAAAGGGCGAATGTAGCCCAAGGCGACCTGTTCGCCGCTTTCGAATCCAGCGGCGACGACGCGCCGCTTCCACGTCCCGCCTGCTTCCCGGCCGATTGGGCTTCGGTGGTCGGCGGGGAGTTTTTGCAGCCATACTTCGGACAACTCACGGATTTCGTTGCGATCGAGCGCGAAACGCAAGCGATCTTCCCACCTGTGGCGGACGTCTACAACGCCTTCACCGCGACCCCTTGGACCAGTCTCCGCGTCGTGCTGCTTGGCCAGGACCCGTACCCGACGCCGGGACAGGGGCACGGCTTGGCCTTCAGCGTGCGACCCGGAGTGAAGTTGCCCGCGTCGCTGCGGAACATTTACCAGGAACTGTCGGATGACCTCGGCATTTCGCCGGCGAATCACGGCCATCTGTTGCCTTGGGCGAATCGGGGCGTGCTGCTCCTGAACGCCGTGCTCACGGTGCGAAGCGGTATGCCGGCATCGCACGCCGGCAAGGGCTGGGAGACCTTCACCGATGCCGTGTTGAAAGCCGTCAACGCCCGAACCGATCCGGTCGTGTTTCTTTTGTGGGGCGGCTACGCCCAGAAGAAAGCCAAGCTCATCGACGCGGCCAAGCACGTCGTGATCGCTTCGGCGCATCCGTCGCCGTTGTCCGCCCGCCACGGGTTCTTCGGCAGCAAACCCTTCTCGAAGATCAACGCGGCGTTGGCAACTCTGGGCCGGCCGCCGATCGACTGGACGTTGCCGGAAACCGAATCCGGAACCTCGTTCCCGCCCGCGGGGCCGAGGTGATCGTCAACTCGGCGCGGTGGTGTTCGAGGACGACCGAGACGAACGAGAGTCCCAACCCCATCCCGGCAGCGTGGCCTTCGTAGAGGGCGTTGTTCCGCTTGGTGGTGAAGTGCGTCTGCAGGCAGTTCTCGCGGACTTCGTCCGTCATGCCGATGCCGTTGTCGGTCACGATCAGGTCGACGAACTCCGCCTCGCCCTTCAACAGCAGCGTCACTTCCCCGCGCCAGCCCGCGGCTTCGATGAGCCTGCGGCGGCGGTCGTCGCCATCGGCGGTCGTCTCCCGGCGGACGGCATCGCGCCGTGCGTTTCGTTCCTCGAAGATCGCATCGCGCGCATTGAAGACGAGGTTCTCGATCGCCTGCTGCAGATGCGATCGATCCCCTTGAATGAACGGCGGGCCGCTTGCCGTCACGACCAGGTTCAGCTTCCATTTGTCCGCCGCGAGTTCGCGCCAGGTGGACGAGGTTTCGCGGAGCAGTGCCGCCAGGTCGAGTTCCGCGAGTTCGGCCGTCTTGGGGTCGCGACGGATCGTCCTGAGGATTTCCTGAAGCCTCTCGGTGACGGTGCCGAGCGTGGAGCGGACTTCGCCGAGCATCTTCGTCTGCGCAACGGGCAGACCGTCTGCCTCCAGACAGCGGGCGAGCAGATCGTTGGGCCGCACCAGCAGGTTCTTGATGTTGTGGGCATAGGATCCCGCCATGATGCCGATACCCGCGTAAAGCTGGGACTTCATCTCGAGCGCGGCCTTCTCCGCGTCATCCGCGCGGTGCCGCAGTTCGGCCTTCTCGACCTGTTCCTGCAGGAGTTTCCGCTTCACTTCCTCGGTTGCCCGCTCGGCCTGTTGTCCACGGAACCGCGTCTCCAACAACTCGCGTTCCCGATGCTCGGCCTCGGCCAGTTGCGTGAGCCGCTGCGTGTCCCGTCGGCGTTCGCGGCGGAGGAAGCGGACGACGAAGACGGAGGCCAGGGTCGAAACCAGCGTCAGCAGAATCGCGGCGATGGCGTTCGCGTTGAAGCGTTCCTTTTCCCGGCGCAGCGTACCGAGGGTGTGCAGTTGATACTCGATGCGGATGATCGCGCCGTCGGCTTTGCCGGACCGATACGACCACACGCGGTAGTCGTTCTCCTTCTTCGGTCGCGGCAGTGGGGACGACCAGACGACCGGCTCGCAGCCGTCCGCATGGACCGAAAGCTGATAGAGGATCGGGATGCCGGGAAGCTGATTGGGATAAACCCGCGTCGGCTCGGCCAGGCTTTCCATCTGCGCGAGCAGTTCAGCCCGCTTCAGCAACCTTGCGGCCTCGTTCGCCTCCTCGGCATACTCGTCCGCCAATTCCGGCAGGGTCTTGCGGAAAATGCGGGTTTCGTCGATCCACTCGCGCAGCAGTTCGCGGTCGGCGGCATCGCTTCGGTTGGTCTGTCGAAGAAACAGTACGAACAGTGCCCCGATCAGGATGACCCAGACGAGGATTGCCGGCGCGAGCGCTTCGAGATACTTCCAGAACGGCCGATGTTCGCGGGAAAGCGCCGGTACGAAGTCGGTGTCGTTCATTTCGCCTCCGGCCTGCGGACGACCGTCCCGCGGATGTCCACCGTCGCCTGCTCGAGCCAAGCACCGCCGGCTTCGTGGCGATGAGCGGTGAGTTGCGCCGCCGCACCGACGGCCCGAAGATGGACGACGAATTCACCGGAACCGGCCGCGCGTTCGCCGTCCCGGTCGAACGTGTTGGCCCGTCTTGCCCGCAGTCCTGAGCGAAGTTGTTCGGGGTCGGCCGCGGGTTCATCGCCGTCCGCACCGAACAGCGCTTCCGCAACGATCGACCCGAGTTCCTTGAAGTGCACGACATCTTCGGTTCCGGCATCGAGCTTGCGGTCGAACGGGTCGTTGTGGGCGAACAGGATCAGCGGCACCGGCAGGGCGGGAAACGGCCAGGCAAAGGACGAGTCCCGAATCAGGGCGTTCACCGGGATGCCGTCGCCCGTCAGCACGGTGAGCCGGTCGCGCAGCGTCGGTACGCGTTCCAGCAAGGCCCGCAGCACGCGCCGCGACGGTTGCGTCACACCCGGCAGAATCAGGCGGACCGGCTGCGTCGGATTCTCCGAGCAAACCTTAGCCAAGGCTGCGACTGCGTGCGCCTCCTCCAAGTTCGGCTGCAACGCGCCGCCGATGCTGTGCCGCACCGGGAAGTTTCGCAGCGGAGTCGCCGCACCGAGCACGTCCCGGAAGCAGTCGTGAAGATTCCGCGAATACGGATCGTCCTCCCAAAGCACGCTGAAGTTCCCGACCTCGCCGGCATTCGGTTGCGTTTGCCGGGTGAACGCCACCACGGCTTCGGCCATGCGGCGGTTGTCGAAGCAGAAGCGGAAGGTGCGGTCGGGGTAGATCCGCGTCAGCCCGGTGGCTGTGGCCGTGGTGATGAACAGGAGCGGCCCGTTCTCAACATCTTTATGTTGCTCCTGCAGCGCCTCGGCCAATTCCTTCGCGCGGTCGCTCGTACCGCCGCCGATGAAGGCAAGCGGCGGCGTGCGTCCCTCCCAAGCCCGCACCCACTTTTCCGCCGTCCAGTCGGACGTGAGTTGATACCAGCGGATGCGGAGCCTGCGTTCCGGCCGGCTCGCTCGAAACAGAACGACTTCCGGCGTTTCCGTCGAGGCGGCCTTGAACGCGCCGGCGTCGTCCACGGTCAGGCCTCGGTTGCCGTCGAGTTCCATCAAACCCTTGACGAATCGCTCCCAGGTCGTGCCGTTGGTGCTCGTGTGCAACCACGCCATTTCCACATCGCCGGCGGGAACCGCTTCCGGCACCGGGTCGCGCTTGCGGAGATCGTCGAATCGATCCGTCGCCAAGAGCCAAACCGCGGCTCCGGCCATGCCGACGACGGCGAGCACCCAAAGGGTGGGGAGTCGTCGCTTCCACATGGTCGTGCCTGCTAGAAGTGGATGTAGATGAAGGTCTTGGCCGTGCCGCCGGTAAAGGCGATCACGCTCGCCAAGCCGAGGGCCGCCACCGGCAATCTTACGGCGTCCGGCCAGTCGCGATCGGGAAGAACACCGCGTTCGCGCAGCCCGCCGACGATGTGGCCGACCAAACCCATCGCCATGAGCAGAGCCACGAGCGGGATGAAACCCCAGTCGGTCGTCGGCATCACACCGAGCGATGCGCCGGAGGCCGGGATGTGCCCGAAGCCCACGAGCGACTTCATCATCAGTGTTCCACCCTGCCAATCGGCCATGCGGATCAGGATCAGGCCGATCAGGAACTGCAGCGTCGTGAGCGACCACGCGACGACGATCCACGGTAGAGAGCTTCGCCGGGCATCGAGTCGCGGTCGCGCTTTCATCCGCAGGTCGTACCAGCGGTGGGCACACATCCAGAATCCGTTGTAGGCCCCGTAGGCCAGCCAGTTCCACGCCGCGCCGTGCCAGAGGCCACACAGCAGGAACAGCACCATGAGGTTGACGTAAGTCCGCAACGCCGAGCCGCGGCTTCCGCCCATCGGGAAGTAGAGATAGTCCCGCAGCCACGTCGAAAGCGACAGGTGCCAACGGCGCCAGAAGTCCGTGATGCTGGTCGCCAGGAACGGCAGGCGGAAGTTCTCCGGCAACTCGAAGCCGAACCACTTCGAGCATCCCCGCGCCATGTCCGTATAGCCCGAGAAGTCGCAATAAATCTGCACGGCCCAGGCTACGGCCGCCCAGCGTTGGATCGCATCGTCGAAGCCCGCCGGGTTCGCGAACACCGGGCCGACGAAGAGTTCATCGAGTGTGTCCGCAATGATGAGCTTCTTGACCAACCCCTGCACGAACAGCACGATGCCGTCGGAAATCTGTTTGGCACTGACGCTCGGCGGCTCGACCATCTGCGGCAGGAACTCCGCGGCGCGCACGATCGGCCCGGCGGCAAGCTGCGGAAAGAACGACACGAACAGGGCATAATCGGTGAAGGAATCGACCGCGCGAATCTGCTTCCGGTAGACGTCGACCGTATAGCTGATGCCTTGGAAAGTGTGGAAGCTGATCCCCAACGGCAGCACGATCGCCGGCATGGTGCCGAGTTCGGACAGGCCGAACAGCTCGCCGCAACCCAGCGCGGTTTCGCACACGAACGGTGTGTACTTGAAGACGAACAGCAACCCGAGGTTGGCGACGATGCTCGCGGTCAGCCAGCGCTTCCGTAGGCTTTCATCCGTTGCCTTCTGGATCTCGCGTCCGGCGACGTAGTCGATCAGTGTCAGCAGGAACAGCACCGGCCAATAGTGCGGCGGTACCCACGCGTAGAACAGCCAGCCCGCCGCCAGCAGCACGCGGTAGCGATGCTCGCGGCGACTGAAGCCGTGGTACAGAATCAGCACGATCGGCAGGAAGACGAAGAAGGCCTTCGAGGCGAAAATCATCGCGCCGCCTCCGCATCGCGGCGCAGAATTTCAGCCTTCAGCCAAGCCGTCATCTTGGCCGCGCCGCCGCGATTCAGGTGTACGAAGTCCCCGAAGTCGGCATCGGAGAGTTTCAACGATTCTCGAGTCGCCCGCAGCAACGGCCAGCCGCGTTCCGTTTCCCATGTCGTCAGTCGAGTTCGAAACTCCGCAAGGCGCTCCGCGAAGCGGACTTCAAAGTCTTCGGTGTACGGCATCTCCACGATTACGACAGTCGTTCCATCGCGTTCATTCATCAGCCGTTCGAGGTAAGCGAAATGCGAGCCGAAGGAATAGCGTTCCAGAAAGTCGAACGGCGGAAACGATTCGCCGCGGGCTTTGCGGGCGGCATAGTCCGCGTGTGCAAACCACGGAGCGGGGGCATATCCGCGACCGGCCCGCAGGCTCTCGGCGTAGCCGTAGTCGCGGGCGGCGATGGCTGAAGTCTCCGGCGCGATGCGGGTATCGACGCTTGCCGCCAGGTCCGCCGCCGCCAGGAACAGACCGCGGCGATGCTGGTACACGGCGGAGACTTGCCGCAGTTGCCCTTCGCCGAAGCGCCGCATCGTCCAGCTTGCCGCGTCCCGACGGGTGCGGGCAATGTCGGCCACATCGGCCGACGTGTAGATCGAGTAGGCCCCGTGCGGTTCGTTGCGGGCATCGTTGAAGTCGGTCGCCGCAACGCCGACAATGAGCCGCTTCGGCTTGGTTGGGGCGCCGTGCTTGTAAGCGAAGTAGCTGTCCGTGATGGTGCCGCCGGGCAACGCCAGCGACCGCGCGTTGTCTCCGAGGAGAGCCGGATCAATCCCTTCGCTGACCGGCGATCCGCCGAGCACAATCAGGTCGCGCGGCTCCGCAGCGCAACGTTCGATGCGTTCGGAATAGTCGTCCGCGGCGTAGTGCGTCCAAAGGTCCGCCGTCAGCCGCACGCCGACATCGACGACCAGCCAGGCCGCCGCGAACAGCAGCAGCGGGCGAAGTTTGGACCAACGATCGGCGCGAGGTTCGTGCGACATGGCAGCAAGAATACGCCGGCGGGATTCGCTGCGCGAAGGCGAACCGGCCCACCCGTTTCCACCGGCCGGGCTTGTAGTTCCGGCCGCGCGCTTCTAAAACTAGGGCTTACGTCAGGATCGCTCGGGCCATGATTTCGGAGGAATCCACCGTGTTTCGTTTGCGCCTTCTCTCGGCCGTCGTGCTTGCGCTCGGCCTCGTCACGGTCTCCGTTGCTCAGGAAAAGCAATCGTTCCTCACCAAGTTCGAACCGGGTAAATCCTTCTACCAGAAGCTCACCACCCGCGCCGAACAGACGACCAAAGTCCAAGGCACCAACGCCGATTCGCCCCAGAAGCACGAGCAGACCTTCTTCTTCAAGTGGACCCCGGTCAGCTTGGATAAGGGCAAGGCCGTCGTGAAGATGTCGATCGAAGGCGCGATCTTCAAGCTGGACATCGCGGGCCAAACCATCAGCTACGACTCGACCGACCCCAACCCCTCGGGTGCCGCGGGCAACCCGGGCTTGGCCGACTTCTTCAAGAACCTCATCGGTCTCGAATTCACCATCACCTACGGGGACAAGATGGTGATCGAAAAAGTCGAAGGCCGCGAGCAGGCGATCACGAAGCTCTCGACCGCCAACCCGGCCGCCGAGCCGATCATCAAGGCGATCCTCAGCGAGGAAGCCCTCAAGGAAATGATCGATCCGTCGCTTGGGATGACGCCGCCGACGGAAAAAGCCGTCAACGAAACCTGGGAAAAGAAGGCCCCGCTGAACCTCGGCCCGATCGGCCAATACGACCGCACCTACACCTACACCTATAAGGGCAAGGACACCGGCCCGACCACCAAGGACTTGGACCGCGTTGAAGTCAAACCGTCGCTGACCTTCAAGCCGCCGGCCGCGGGGACTGATAATCTCCTGTTCCGCGTCAAGGCGGGCACGATCACGACCAAGGAAGTGAAGCAGGGCTACATCCTCTACAACCCCAAGACCGGCCGCGTCGAACAGGCCCGCATCAACGTCATCAGCGAAGGCGAACTCGACGCCGTGTTGGGTGCAGCCGAATCGAAGGTTAAGCTCTACATGGACCAGAAGATGGAACTGGACACGTCCGATACGACCTTCCTGACGCCGAAGAAGCCGTAGAAATTCAGCAGCGAATCCGACTCGTACCGCCCGGCTTGCGCCGGGCGGTTTCGTTTTTTCCGGAGATTTTTGATGTTCGCCGTGCTCGGATCGCAGGGTCAACTCGGTCGCGATCTACTTGCCGTGCTGCCGGCGGACACGCTCGCACTGACCCGAGCGGACATCGACCTCGACAACCCCGAGACGGTCAATTCGTGGTTCGCAACGCATCGGCCGAGTGTTTTCATCAACTGCTCGGCGTATAACCTGGTGGACAAAGCCGAGAGTGAATCGGAAGTCGCCTTCCGGGTCAACGCTTGGGGACCATACGCTTTGGCGAAGGCGTGCCGGGCCGCCGGCGTCCGCTTCGTCCATGTCAGCACTGACTATGTTTTCGGCTTGGACGAAGACCGCACTACTCCGTTAGCGGAGACCGACGCACCCGGACCGGTCAGCATCTATGGTCTCAGCAAACTCAACGGTGAACACCTCGTCCGGATGGTTGACCCGACGGCACTCGTGATTCGCACCTGTGGGCTGTACGGCCTGCACGGCAGCGGCGGCAAGGGGGGCAACTTCGTCGAGACGATGCTCCGCGTTGCCGGGCAGGGCAAGCCCCTCCGCGTCGTCGCCGATCAGCACTGCATGCCGACGTTCGCCGTCGATCTCGCACGGATGATCCGCGATCTCATCGCCAAGTCATGCACGGGCTTGGTTCACGCCGTCAACGACGGCGCGACGACCTGGCACAATTTCGCCGCCGAGATTTTCCGCCTCGCCGGCACCTCCGTCGATCTGACGCCGATCGCGACTGCGGAGTATCCCACCCCGGCACGCAGGCCGAAGTACAGCGTGCTGAGCACGGCGAAACTGCAGGCGATGGGCATCAGCCCGCGGCCATGGCGCGAGGCACTTTCGGAATACCTCGCACTTCGGGGAACGAAATCGAACTGAATCGGTACTCATCCTTGACGCTGTGGAGTCTCCCGGCTATCTTGGTGTGAGATGGAGTCTCAGTAACGGCGACTCGGGGACGTACTCGATGGTTCCGCTGGATATTCTTAGAGCTGGTGAATGGGCCGATGTGGCTGCCGTGAGCGGCGATGCCGCTTGGGTCGGCCGCTTGTCCGAACTCGGTGTGCGCCAAGGCTGTCGTTTGCAGGTGCTCCAGCCAGGTTCGCCTTGTCTGTTGCAGGTGGCGGGCTGCAAGCTCTGCGTCCGCGGCGATGACTTGGCTCAAATTTACGTTCATCCCGTCGAAGCCTGAACCCCGGCTTGTTCGATGACGCTTGATCAACTTCCCGTCGGCTTCTCCGCTGTCGTCCTCTCCGTCGCCGGAAACGCCACGCTCGCCCAGCGCCTTGCCGAGCAAGGTTTGTTCCCCGGCGAAATGATCGAGCACTTCGGCACCGCCCCCTTGGGCGACCCACTCGAAATTGTGGTCGGGGGTACGCATCTGAGTCTCCGAAAGGCCGATGCCGCGCTCATCCACGTTCAGCCTGCCTCTTCCTCCGATCCGAGTTAGTCGATGCCCGAAACGCCGATCCGTATCGCCTTGGTGGGGAACCCGAACGCCGGGAAATCGACCCTGTTTAATGCTCTTTCCGGCCTGCGGCAGCACGTCGCCAACTACCCGGGCGTGACGGTCGAGATGAAAACCGGACGCTTCCGCCATGCCGACCGCGATTACGAAGTGATCGACCTGCCCGGCACCTATAGCCTCGCCCCGCGCAGCCCGGACGAGATGGTCGCCGTGGACTTGTTGCTCGGCCGGCGAAAGGGCGAAGCGAAGCCGGATCTGATCGTCGCCGTTGTCGACGCTTCCAATCTCGATCGGCACCTTTACCTGACGACGCAACTCCTGGAACTCGGCCTGCCGGTAGCGATTGCAGTGACGATGATCGACTCGGCGGCGACTCGTGGGATCGTCGTCGATGCGGTAAAGCTGGCGATCGGTCTGAAGGTTCCCATCGTGCCGGTCAACGTCCCGGCCGGATTGGGCATCGTGGAACTCAAGGCGGCAATCGCGAACGCCCATGGCCAACCCGCCCCGTGCGGTCCGGTGTTCCCGGCGGACGTGGCAACGGAGGCGCAGTCGCTGCAGGCCAAACTCGGACCGACCGTGCCGGCGTTTCTGGTGCAGCGATTGCTCTTCGATGTCGGCGGGCAAACTGAGAGGGAACTGCTTGCCGCGGGCAAGCCGGAACTGGCCTTCGATCTTGCGGCCGCACGGCAGCGGCTCGAAGCCACGCACGGCCCGGCGCTCGAAGCCCGCATTCGCTACGGTTGGATCCGCAAGGCGACGGCCGCAGCCGTGACGAAACCCAAGACCCGACCGGTGACACTGAGCGACAAGCTGGACCGCGTGCTGACGCACCGCATCTGGGGCACCCTGATTTTCTTCGTCGTCATGTTCCTGATGTTTCAGTCGATCTTCGTCTGGGCCACGCCGCTGATGGACCTGATCGACGCGGGCTTCACCTGGTTTGCCGAGGTCGTCCAAGGGTCGATGCCGCCGGGGGCGTTGCGGTCGCTCATCACGGACGGCATCATCAAGGGCGTGGGCAGCGTCGTCATCTTCCTGCCGCAGATTCTGATTCTGTTCGGCTTCATCGCCGTGCTCGAAGACTGCGGCTACATGGCTCGAGCTGCCTATCTGATGGACAAGATCATGCGCCGTTGCGGGCTGAACGGGAAGTCGTTCATTCCCCTGCTGTCCTCGACGGCATGCGCGGTCCCGGGGATCATGGCGACACGGGTCATCGAGAATCGCCGCGATCGGCTGGCGACGATCGTGGTCGCCCCGCTCATGAGCTGCTCGGCGCGGCTGCCGGTCTACGCGCTGTTCATCGGGACGTTTCTGAGCGATGGCTTCGCTTGGTGGGTGCCGGGGCTGACACTGTTCGCCATGTACATGGTCGGCTTCCTGACCGCCCCGATCACGGCGCTGATTCTGAAGCGGACCCTGCTCCGCGGCGAGACGCCGTTGTTCCTGATGGAGTTGCCGAACTTCAAGCGGCCGAGCCTACGGGCCGTGCTGATCCGCATGCTGGACGCCGGCCGAGCATTTCTGGTTCGGGCGGGCACGATGATCCTCGCCTCGATGATCGTCATCTGGGCGCTGTTGTATTTCCCG
>Ga0105047_10003977_pt1 | contig 25916 bp, 26 predicted proteins | sample MAT04_FD_78384 | JGI IMG/M metagenome (GOLD analysis project Ga0105047, IMG submission 78384) | Freshwater microbial communities from Lake Fryxell liftoff mats and glacier meltwater in Antarctica - MAT-04 (megahit assembly) | ecosystem: Environmental > Aquatic > Freshwater > Ice > Liftoff...
AAATCAATATAGGTTGCTTTCACTTCTCGCAAACCATCCCTTTCATTGTCAAACTGCGCATAACTCAATGTTCGACTAGCATAGTACAATCCCGGTTCAAAACGTAGTTCGACAAATTTGTGAAGACGAAGAACGCCAACCAATCCAACATTAAATCCTGTGTTGCCTTTTACGTCAATGCTCATACCGTTATCTACATTGGTTTTATAGTCGGTTTTAAAGTCAAAACTACTAAATCCCAAGTAATAACCCCAATATACGCATTGCATGTCAAAGTTTTCCAGATTAACAATCGGATCTTTGGTAAACATACTTTTGCCCAGTTGAGCCTTGGCTTGCACAGAAAATAGAAGTAACAGTACAACCATTTCTTTCATATTGTTTCTAAAAAACTTCAACTTCATTTTTTTGTTGCGGTGTAAATTGTGGCTACACCAAACGTTTGCGGCATAGCTTTGCATTCTATAAACGAAATTTTCCTTAAAATATTGTTTAACTTTTCGCCAAAAGGAAAATTTGCTGCTGATTCGGATAAATAGCCGTAAGCATTATTATCTTTAGAAAATAGTTTTCCAATTATAGGCAAAATAAATTTGCTGTAAAAAGTGTAACCTTGTTTAAACGGAAATTTAGTTGGTATAGATGTTTCCAATATCACAAAAATTCCGCCTGGTTTTAAAACTCTGTAGATTTCCGCTAGTCCTTTTTCGAGGGTTTCAAAATTACGGATCCCAAAAGAAACGGTGATGGCATCGAAATAATTATCGGGGTAAAGCATTTTTTCGCTGTCACCCAAAACCATTTCAATTCTGTCGGTCAGATGTTCTTTTTCGATTTTTCTCTTTCCTACTTCAAGCATTCCGGCCGAAATATCAATGCCAATAATTGTTTTTGCTGTTGTTTTTGCCATCAATATTACTAAATCTCCAGTTCCAGTTGCAATATCTAAGATCGTTTCTGGACTTTTTTCTGCCACCAATGCCACTACTTTGTTGCGCCATTTTACGTCAATCCCCATCGAAATAATTCGATTCAGCCCGTCATAGTTTTCTGAAATGTTATCAAACATCTGGGCAACTTGTTCTTTTTTACCTAATGTTGAATCCTTATAAGGTGTAATATTTTTTGACATGCTTATTTTTTAGCAAATATAAGCCAATATTTGAATTGGTGGAATTGTGTTGATCAGTTCGACTGTTTTGCTGCGTGAACTATTTTCTTAAATACGTCTGAAAAGTAAAATCAATCAAGTGCTTTTCGTCTTTTGGATGGAATTCAGATGATACTAATGTCCAAATATTCAAATCGATTTCCGGAAAAAAGGTATCGGCGTCAAATGTCTGATGAACTTTTGTGATGTCTAGTTTATCTGCAATTTCAAGAGATTGATTGTAGATTTGGCCACCGCCAATAATAAAAATTTCTTGGTCATTTGGACACACTTCAAGCGCATGTTGCACTGAATCCACGATGATGCAACCAGGCACGTGATAGTCTGTTTGGCGACTTATGATAACGTGAGTTCGGTTGGGTAAAGGTTTAGGGAAACTTTCAAAAGTTTTTCTTCCCATTATAATATAATGTCCGGTAGTTATATTTTTGAATCTTTTGAAATCATTTGGTAAATGCCAAAGTAATTGGTTGTCTTTGCCAAGGGCACTGTTTTCTGCTACGGCAGCAATAAGCGTAATCATTCTACTGTTTGGTTAGAATTATCCAAATCGTTTTTCAACTTTTCTATTTTTATGTTTTGTTTTAATATTAATTTGTCGACTTGCTCTCTTTCCCAATTTTTGTTCATAAAACTATCTATTATAAAAACTTTGATGACATGCAGAAGAAAGACAAAAACCCAAATGGCTACGGTCCACGTCCACCAAACTTTCTCAGGAAACAATCCGAGCCATTTGTTTGCAACAATTATAAAAATGCTTCCTATGCACAGCAGTAAAAAATGATAAAATAAATGCTTTTTTTGTTTGATTCTACCTCTAGCATATTCGTATAATTCGATTTGTTGCGCTTCCATAAGACGTATTTTATGCTTTAAAGATAATTTTTTTTTTTAAAATGGCGCAATATGATTTTAACATATTATAGTAAGAAAACGTTTTCTTAATCACAGATATAAAATATATGGCACTTAAAATTACATAATTTCTTTAAATGTTGCTTAGTTGTTGTCAGATTCTCAAAAGTGATTTTGCTTGTAAATCATATTAAACTATTGCTTTACTTTGCCACAGTAATCTATAAATGAATTAGTTATGGCTATCAAGAAACAAGTTATAAAAACAAAGCCGGTTGTTAAAGTTACCTTTTCAATCGAGGCAAAAGAAGCGAATACAGCTGCAGTAGTTGGAGATTTCAATAATTGGAACCCAGCAGTAGGAGAATTATCAAAACAAAAAACCGGCACTTTTAAAGCTACTTTTGAATTACCAAAAGATACTACTTTTGAGTTCAAATATTTAGTTGATGGCGCTTATTTAAATGATCCAGAAGCTGACAGTTATGCTTATAACGAATTTGCAGGTGCAGAAAATAGTGTTTTAGCACTTTAATTTTTGGTTAGTTTTATTGGTTAAAGTAAAAAACCGTCCCTTATTCGTAGGAGACGGTTTTTTTATTTTTATTGAAGTGGTCTAATAGTTATCGGAAGCTTACTTAATTTTAGCTTCCAATCCTCTGTATTTTCCTGGTTCCCAATCCGGATATTGTTTGACCACACGTATTGATTCGTCGTCAAAGTCGGAACCAGCGCTTTTTACAACAGTTGCTTCAGTAGTGCTTTCGTCTTTTTCTACAGTAAAGCTTCGAAGGACTTTTCCTCCAGTTACTTCCATCTGTTTATTGACTGCAAATTTTTTTCCAATGTATGTGTAGAAGTGTTCGTAGCCTTTCCTAGGTTTTGGAGCTGCGTGTACTTCATAATAAGTGTAGTAAGTACTCGGCTTGTCGGTACTAACGCCTTTTACAAGTCTCGATTTTTATTTTATTCTATAAAAGTAATCTCAAAAGACTTCGATTTATCTTCTCCTTCCCATTTTCCTGTTTTTAGGCCGTTTTAAATCAGCCCTTTTTCGTAGCATTTGTTTTCTTCATCTTCAAAAAAACCATTACCATCAGTAATTTTTTGAATGTTGTTTTTGTCCCAGAACTGCATTATCTTGATAGTAGGAAGCAAGCTGTTTTTTTGCTTTAATGAGTAATCTTTAATGTATTTTGTTTTGCCGTTCTCAAACCACATCGTTTTAGTTCCAGTTGTAGTACCTTTTAAAATAGTAAATTCTTCTTTTTTGTTTCCGTTTTCAAAATAGGATGTAATTAAGCCTTCTTCAATAAGGTTTGTTTTTGAGCGGGTCTTTCCTTCCTTAAAAACTTTGCCTGATTTGTAGAAAATCTTGAACTTATATTCCTCTTTCACTTCGTTTTCGTTCGCTACAACTCGATAATAAGGAGAATCGATTTCTGCAGTTTCTTTAAATAATGAGTCTAGATATACTTTTCTGTCTTCAGTGTTCTGAGCAAAAAGCATTTTGGTAAAAAGAAAAAAGGATAAAATAAATTTTATCCTCATAGCTGAATTTTATACCGCGACAATTCCCTTAATATGCGGGTGCGGTTCGTAGCCTTCTAATTTAAAATCGTCAAAAGTAAAGTCAAATATATTTTTAATCTTTGGATTTAGTATCATTCTTGGCAGTGCTTTTGGCTCGCGTGACAACTGCAATTCCAATTGATCAAAATGATTACTGTAAATGTGTGCGTCACCAAAAGTATGGATGAATTCGCCAAGCTGTAATTCGCAGACCTGTGCAATCATCATCGTAAACAAAGCATAAGATGCAATGTTAAAGGGCACGCCCAAGAAGACATCAGCACTTCTTTGATACAATTGACAAGATAATTTTCCGTCAGCTACATAAAACTGAAAGAAGGCATGACATGGTGGCAAAGCCGCTTTTCCGTTAGCAACATTTTCGGCAAATGATTTCGAAGTGTCAGGCAATACAGAAGGATTCCATGCAGAAACTAACATTCTTCTGCTGTTTGGATTAGTTTTTAACGTTTCAATCAATTCAGTAATTTGATCAATTTCTTCACTATTCCAATTCCGCCATTGGTGACCGTAAACTGGACCTAAATCGCCATTTTGATCAGCCCAATCGTCCCAAATTTTAACGCCATTTTGATTTAAGTACACAATGTTGGTGTCTCCATTTAAGAACCATAGCAATTCATAGATAATCGATTTCAAATGTAGTTTTTTAGTTGTAACCATGGGGAAACCGTCATTTAAATCAAAACGCATTTGATAGCCAAAAACGCTTTTAGTTCCAGTTCCCGTTCTGTCGCCTTTTTGACATCCGTTTTTTAAAACGTGCTGCACTAAATCGTGGTATTGCTTCATTTGAAATTAAATAAATTGTGAATGCTAAAATAGAAAAAATTTAGAGTTAAAATTTTACAAATTTAAAATTTTGATTTGCTATTTTTAAAATATATAATCCATTATTCAAATTGGTTATCAAAATTGTACTATTTGGATTCAAGGAGTTTTGCTGTATAATTTGACCTCGACAATTTGTAATCTGGTAATTTTCTGTCTGCATCAAATTTGAAATGAACAATTCGTATGAGGAGGGGACAGGATATAATTTCATTTCACGGTGTATAGAATTTGTATTGTCTAATGAAGAGTCAAATAATTGCTGAAAATTTTCAGCGTATTCGTACGGAGTTGAATTACAAGTTGTCACCTTGTCCCAATTAATTGACCAAGTCATTAATCCACCCAAATCATTGTAGCCCGCTGGTTGGTTTAAGACATATGATCCTGCTTGCGGGCCTGTACCTAATAAATATTTTACTGCGTTTTGCACTTGGAGCGTGGAGACAAATCCGCCACCTGCAGCATTTGGACAAGAAGGCAATCCCACTACAACCTTATGAGCGGGAAAGCCTGTAAAAAAACCTCCAGCTGTAGAAAACCCGTGAATTAGAGCTTCGCTCATAGCAACAATGAAATCAGAAGTTCCTTGAGTATAAATGTTGCCGTCAATTCCGTATACACTACCGCTATTGTAAAGTTGAACATGTATAAAGTTAATGTCATTTCTAAGTGCATCCAAGATAGGTAAGTAGCCACCCCAGATGCCACCATAAGCTGACATTCCTCCTTGAACATATGCGGTTTCAGGAGCCATAGTGAGTATCATGTTTTTATTATATAAACTAAAATAATGAGCTTTAATTTGCGAAATGGCATCGATAAGGTTTATACAATCAGATGAAGTGGGATTTGCGATAGTACCAGTAGCCAAAATAGAATTTCCGTGCTCAATGTCGATATCGATGCCGTCAAATGGATAGGCGTCTAAAATTGCATTCATAGAATTTATAAATGTAATTTTCGTCGCATCATCACTTAACGAAATACTAGCTGTTGCACCCCCAATGCTCAACAATATTTTTTTCCCCTGATTTTGTAATCCTTGCACTTGGGAAATAAATTCTGATTGTGAAACTCCGTCGGGAGTAAAAACCATTGTCATATTAGAGGGAGAAGTGGGCACTGCGAATGAGACGCAAATAATAGTATATCGAGGGTCAATTTGATTTAAGGGAATAAAAGGTGCATTAGAGTCATTCCAATTCTGCCAATAGCCAATCAATTCGTGGTTTTGTGCATTGGAAAATAAATTGACGCTTAAAAATAAAAACACAATAAATTGTTTCATGCTTATTGGATTAATGCTCAAGGTCAGGGCCTAATGCGGTTATGATTCTCTTTTCGAAATTTCGTCTCTAATGTGCGCCGCCTTTTCATAATCTTCATCTTGTACAGCTTTCTCTAAAGCTTCATGAAGTTCAGAAAGACTCATTGCTTTGTAAACATCTGTGGAAGCAGCGTCTTGGTCATCTAATCCGAAAGTTTCTGGAGTAGATAATGCGCCATCATTCTCTGGATTCTGATTTTCCAATTCGTTTGGATTGTTAAGGTAAATTCCAGCTTTATCTAAAATGTTTTTGTAAGTAAAAATTGGTGCTGCAAAACGAAGCGCCAGAGCAATGGCATCTGACGTTCTAGCATCAATTATTTCTTCAATTTTATCTCTTTCGCAAATTATACTTGAATAGAAAACGCCATCAACTAATTTGTGAATGATAACTTGTTTGATAACAATGTCAAATCGGTCAGCAAAACTTTTGAACAAATCGTGTGTTAAAGGACGAGGTGGTTTAATTTCCTTTTCTAATGCAATAGCGATAGACTGTGCTTCGAATGCGCCAATGACAATAGGTAATTTTCGCTCACCGTCAACTTCATTTAAGATTAGAGCATATGCTCCGTTCTGCGTTTGGCTATAGGAAATCCCTTTAATAGTTAGTTTTACTAAACTCATTTCAGATATTAGGTTTCAGATAATAGATTTCAATTTGGAAAAATCACTATCTTTTAGGATGTTTGATTGTATTTTACTGCAGTTTAAAACTTTCAAAAGTCAAAACCGTAATTTTCATCTTGTGCCTTTTTGACCAGACAGTATAATGGTCTGCAAAGTAACAAAAAGTTTTTGCTTCTTAAAACGGATTTTCATAAAAAAAGAACCGTTAGAAAATTATAAAATCTAACGGCTCTTTGAGTGAACTAATAATCCAATTTTATGAATTGTGCGCTTTGAACTCTCTAAGTTTTTCTGTTAATTTCGGAACAATATCCAAAACGTCTCCGACAATTCCATAATCCGCAACTTTGAAGAACGGTGCATCAGCATCTGTATTAATTACCACTTTGACTTTCGACGAGTTAATGCCGGCAATGTGCTGAATTGCACCTGAAATTCCGAGTGCAATATATAAATTTGAAGCTACAGGTTTTCCTGTTTGCCCTACGTGTTCACTGTGGGGTCGCCAACCTAAATCTGAAACTGGTTTGGAACAAGCTGTTGCAGCTCCAAGAACTCCAGCCAATTCTTCTAAAATGCCCCAGTTTTCTGGACCTTTTAGCCCACGACCACCAGAAACGACAATATCTGCATCAGCAATAGTTACCTTGCCAGAGGTTTTTTCTACTGATTCCACTTTTACATTGAAATCACTATCGTTTAATGTTGGCAAAAATGCTTCTTCAGTTAGTGAAGCTTCACTTTCAAAAACGCCGTAAGAGTTTTTGGACAAGCTTACTACTTTTACATCGGTATTGATTTCGGTAATGTTGAAAGCTTTGTTGGAGAAGACTGTTCTTTTTACTTGAAAAGGCGAAGTGCTAATTGGTAAACCAACAACATTGGGCGCAAATCCTGCATTAAGACCAATACTTACGATTGGAGCCAAATACAAACTATCTGTCGAAGATGAAAGTAATAGTAGTTTTGCGCCTTCTTTTTGCGCCGCTTGTTTTAGTACATCAGCGTAAGCTTTTGCATTGAAGTTTTTAAGTTTGTCGTTTGAAACTTTAAGAACTTTAGAAACTCCATATTTAGATAAATCTGAAACATTATCAGTATTTACAGTTAGTGCAGTTACATTTGTTCCTAATGAATCGGCTACTTTTTTTGCGTATGAAGCTAATTCGAAAGCAACTTTTTTAAATTTTCCTTCTGCTGATTCAGCGTATATTAATATTGACATAATTTTTAATATTTTGAATTTTGAATTATAAATTTTAAATGAAAAATTCCAATCATTTAAAATTCAAAATTTATAATTTATAATACGTTTTAAATAACTTTAGCTTCGTTGTGTAATGCATGAATTAATCCGTCCAAATCGTCCGCAGCGAATAATTTTACTGCTGATCTTGAAGCAGGTTTTTCAAATTTAACTGCTTTGGTATTGTTGTCAGAGTCGATAGGTTCAAGAACAGTCAACACTTTAGTTCTTGCTGTCATAATGCCTCTCATGTTTGGGATTCTTAAATCTTTTTCTTCAACTAAACCTTTTTGTCCACCAATTACTAATGGAAGTGAAGCTGATATAATTTCTTTTCCACCATCTATTTCTCTTGCTGCCTTTGCAGCAGTTCCATCTATAGAAAGTTCTGTACATGAATTTACGAAGTTATAATCCAGTAAAGTAGCCAACATTCCTGGGACCATTCCTCCGTTGTAATCTAATGACTCTTTTCCGCAAATAATCAAATCATAACTTCCTGATTTTGCTACCTCCGCTAATTGCTTTGCTACAAAGAATCCGTCTTTTGGACTTGAATTAACTCTGATCGCTTCGTTAGCTCCAATTGCCAAGGCTTTTCTTAAAGTTGCTTCCGCGTCGGCACCACCTACATTAACAACGGTTACAGTAGCACCTTGTTTTTCTTGAAACCAAATGGCTCTTGTTAGTCCAAATTCATCATTTGGATTAATTACATATTGAACACCATTAGTATCAAATTCAGTATCACCATTAACAAAATTAATTTTTGAAGTGGTATCAGGTACATGACTGATGCAAACTAATATTTTCATAGGATTGAGTATTTGTTGAAAAATTGAAGCACAAAATTAGCATAATATTTTTAATAATGTACTATGCGCGCATAATATTGTTGCCGTATTACATCGATTTCGTGGCTATTGTCTTAACATACTTCACTATTTAACATTTGTTGAATTTCGTGGCTACAAAAATTACTTTTTTAAGTGTCAATTGTATAATAAAAATGTTTTGTTGTATAAACAATTATTATGATTTTCACTTACCTTTAATTCCGTTATTTTAAACAAATCGTTAAAAACATAAGGACATGAAAAAAGTTTTAATTGCTTTAGACTATGGACTTTCTGCTCAGCACATTGCAAAAAAAGGGCATGAATTGGCTAGGAGCATGAGTGCAGAGGTTATTTTGCTTCATGTTGTTTCCGATGAAACCTATTACAGTGCGATTGATTCAGCTCCTTTTATGGGGTTTTATGGTATTGATTTTTTTGGTATCGACAATGATAACAATCTGATAAATTCTTCCTTGAATTTTTTGGACAAAATAAAAGCAAATTTAGACGATTCCTCTATTGAAATTACGGCAGAGCGAGGTGATTTCGCAACTGTTATTCTAGAAACAGCAGCGGATCGTCATGTAGATATTATAGTATTAGGTTCCCACAGCAAAAATTGGCTTGAAAAAGCGGTGATGGGAAGTGTTACAGAAAATGTTCTTGATAAAACAAATATACCAATGTTTATAGTTCCTGTTAAAGAACAGTAACAAAGTAGCTTTTTGCAATGCTCTTTTCGCATATATGATTTTTAACTTATGCTCAACAAGACAAAGCACGTTACTTTAGAACTAATTAGTCCCACACAGATTTTTAAATTGGTTTTTTTGATTTACTCCGACTACCGATAACCTGATTAAAAAGTACAATCATTTTAAAGTACCAATTAACTTTGTGAATTGGTCCATTTAACTCGACAAGAAACATCGAAGATCTCAGTAGCCTTGATCTAATTTTCTGTGAATTGTATTAGTACGACGAGCACAGGCTAAACATATATCGTACTACACTTGCGTTGTAAAAGTAGTTGAAGCAACCTAACAAGCATTTTTATCCTAGTGTACTCTTTCAAAGAAACGGTCCATGATTTTGATATTTTTTTAAAAGAAAACTCTTGTATATACTTAGCGCAGGAACGCTATACGCAACTTGGCCAATCATATAGAAATCAAAACAAAATAATTAACAACAAACTATGCAATTATGAGAATTTTAATCGTGTTAACATCGCACAGCCAATTAGGCTCAACAAATGAAAAAACCGGATTTTGGATTGAGGAATTCGCAAGTCCATATTATGTTTTTGCCGATGCCGGAGCGCAAATAACTGTTGCTTCTCCAGCCGGAGGACAACCTCCAGTTGATCCTAAAAGTGAACTTCCGGATGCGCAATCGCCAGCTACCCAGCGTTTTTATAAAGATATCGAAGCTATTGATAAAGTAGCTCATTCATATAAAGTAAGTGATATGCTAGAAGCTAATTTTGATGGGGTATTCTATCCTGGAGGACATGGACCGTTATGGGATTTAGCAACCGACAAAACGTCAATAAAACTCATAGAAAATTTTTATAACAATCAAAAACCAATTGCTTTTGTATGTCATGCACCTGCAGCTCTGGTTAATGTTATAGCAGAAAATGGGGATCCACTTGTTAAAGGTAAAAAAATTACAGGATTTTCGAATACCGAGGAAGAGGCAGTTGGATTAACAAAAGTAGTTCCTTTTTTATTGGAAAATGAGTTGACCAAATTAGGAGGACATTACAGTAAAGGAGCGGATTGGAGTTCGTTTGTGCAACAAGATGGGTTATTAATTACGGGTCAGAATCCAGGATCATCTGAAGCCGTTGCAGCATTACTTTTGAAAACGCTTCAAGGTGAAAAAATAAATTAATTAATTTAATTACTGGTAACATGAAAGGATTTAAAGGAAATATAGAAAACCTAACAATTGAAAATGATAATTTTCGTAAAGTAATTTACACGGGTAAAAATCTTCAATTGGTACTGATGAATTTGCAAGTTGGTGAAGACATTGGTTTGGAAATACATAAAAATATTGATCAATTTTTTCGTTTTGAAAGCGGAGAAGGGAAATGCATTATCGACAACAATGAATACACTGTTACAGAAGGCGATGCAATTGTTGTACCTGCAGGAGCGCAACATAATATTATAAATACGGGTGCTACTTCTTTCAAATTTTATACCGTATATGCACCACCCAACCATCAGGATGGCACTTTGCGAAGAACCAAAAAAGAGGCAGAAAATAAAGAAGAAGTGTTTGATGGAAAAACAACTGAGTAAACACTAAAATGGAAGACCTAAAGCACTTGGAATTCCTTGCTGTAAATTCAAAAGAAATTATAGAGAAGCAAGTAGATTCCTATCGTCAGCAACATTAAAGTGGTAACCATTGCATTGATAAGTTCTTTTGTGCTAATGATGACAAATAAATTTATAACTATCGATAAAGAACCTGTGAGAGTTAAAGTAGTGAATAGTCTTAAATGAGACGAAAAAAAATTACTATTTCATATTAAAGCGTGCAAAGTAACTAAACAACAATGGATTTTAAAGACTATTATAAAATTTTAGATATACCAAAAACCGCTTCTGCAGATGAGGTTAAAAAAGCGTATAGAAAACTGGCTGTAAAATACCATCCAGATAAAAATAAAGATAACAAAGTAGCAGAAGAAAAGTTTAAAGAAGTCAATGAAGCTCATGAAATTTTAAAAGACGAAACAAAACGTAAAGAGTATGATTCTTTAGCCGAAGATTATAGAAATTATGAAAAATCAGGCGGAAAACAAGGGTTTGATGGTTACAGCCAAAGTTCTCGTAATCAAGGTTCTTCATATCAAAACAGAGGTTTTGACGGGCAACAGTTTGACGACGATAGTTTTGCCGATTTTTTTTCCAATATGTTCGGAGGTCGTGGTAACGGAAATGGGCAATCAAGGCAACAAAGTTATAAAGGTCAAGATTTTACGGCCACCATGGAACTTTCATTGCAAGAAGCATTCGCTGGCACATCAAGACAAATTCAATTGGAAACCCAAAAGTTAGCAATGAAAATAAAACCCGGTGTAAAAGATGGACAGGTTTTGCGACTCAAAGGAAAAGGAAGCAAAGGGGCAAACGGAGGACAAGACGGTGATTTGCTGATTACAGTGCAAATAGCGCAAAATTCAGTTTTTAAACGGAAAGATGACGATTTGTACTGCGCTATTAATGTTGATTTATTTACGGCAATTTTAGGAGGGAAATCAGAAATCGATGCTTTGAAAGGTAAAATAAACATTACTATTCCCAAGGAAACTCCAAATGGAAAAGTGGTGAGATTAAAGAAAATGGGAATGCCTATTTTTAACAAAGCAGATGAATTTGGCGATTTGTATGCGACAATAAATATCATTTTGCCAACAAATTTAACTGAAACGGAACTTCAATTATTCAATGAATTAGCACTTTTACATCATGGAAAGGCAACTTAAAATTTACGACTATTTAGACGTACTGCTGCAAGAAAATAAAAGAAAACAGTGGTTTGTAAACGTCAAACTCAATTATTTTGTAAGTGATATTATGGACAAATTGCATATTGACAATGCACTCGAAATCGAAGCATCGTTAAATCGAACTTTTGCTGTTTGTAGTGCAGTGCCTATTTCATTGAACGAAAATTTCATAAAAATTTACTGCTTTGACGGAGAAAGTTTGCGTATCGATTGGAAAATATCAGCGCTTGCTTGCTATTTACTAATTATAAATTGCAATCCGTCAAATGAGTTTGTAGCAAGAGCGCAATTACATTTTGGACAAAGTGGATTTACTAGTTATTCAAAATAAAAAATATATATGACTCTGCAATACGAAAACTCTCAGAAAGAGTAAGAAGTGCTTCTTAAAATATCGTAAACTATAAAATTCTTTACTGTAATAAACAACTAGTTAGATGTTTCATAATCCTTAAAATTAATTTTTAAAATTTAAAATGGGGATTTTATAACATAAAAAACTTTTGTTATAAAAGTTTCAATGAGATCAAATCTATCTTTACAATTGTAATTATGAAAATCATGAAAAAGACGATAAAGCAAAATAATAAAGTTGGAAAAATTACGAGCAAATTTAAAGAAGAAACTTTAAATTCAATTATAGATGGTGGTTCATTAAAACCACTAAAGAGGCAACAAGCTGTCGCAATAGCGTTACGTAAAGCCACATTAGCGTTAAGAAAAGACAAAATAAGTACTGAATAATGGCTGTTTCGGAGCAAATAATTTATCTATTGATTATAGCAATACCAATTGCTTGTATAGCTTGGACTGTTACACGAGAAGAGATTTTTAAAGAACCTAGAGCGTATTGCACCAAGAAATCTAAGTGTGGTAGAACGCTTTTAACACGTAAATTTTATTATTTATTTACTTGTGAATACTGTTTTAGTCACTATGTAACAATAGCATTCTTATGTATCACCAACTTTCAATTGCTTTATGAAGGCTGGCGCGGTTATCTGATTGCGGGATTTACCTTGGTTTGGATTGCTAACGTTTATATGAGCATTTTCGGATTTATTCGTGTTGGAATGAAAAAGGAAAAAATGGATGCCGACCTTGAAGAACTGAAACTTAAAAAAGAAAAAGAGACAATAACTTAAAAAAATGTAATTATGAAAATTATACCCAAAACATCGAAAAATACAACCATGGAAAATCCCAATAAAGTTTATCCAGGTTATCCAACTTATCCACCAAGTGAAGATATCTACAATCAAGACAAGCAAGAAACAGAGATTGATCCCGAGGATATTACAAAAATAAAACCATCTCACGCAAACGATGGCGTATTTAACGAAAAAAACTTTAATCAAGACAAATCGGGCTCCGACCTAGATATCCCAGGATCAGAATTAGATGATGCGCAAGAAGATATTGGAAGTGAAGATGAAGAAAACAATGGTTATAGCATTGGTGGAGACAATCATAATGATCTTGAAGAAGACAACGGATAAAAAAGTAAAATTAAATTATAAATAACTTATTATGGAAACACATAACGAAGCGACGTTAAATATTGTAGAGAGCCACAAAAATGCAGCATTACATCATCAAGAAGCAGCAAAATCTCATCTTGATGCAGCAAAATTTCATGCTGGTGGTGAAGAAATCCAAGCCAATGAAAGCGCTAAGACCGCAATATTACAAAGCGAACAAGCCATAGAATGTGAAAAAGAAGTTAAGCAGCATCACAAATTCTAAGCACTATACTTACCCAAGTAAACAAAGCATCACTAATAATAGTGATGCTTTGTTTGCTTTACATTTCTGGTTATATCGTTTGCGTTAAAAACAAACTACAAATTATCCTAAAAAAATACTTTTGTCGTTTTTAATTTTTACTTTTGCTTTCCAAAATCGCATTCAACTTTGGTTTAAACTTACCGAAGACGTAGTGCAAGATGACAAAAAATATTTTAAGGTATGAGAACAATACAGTTTAGAGAAGCAATTTGTGAGGCAATGAGCGAAGAAATGCGTCGCGATGAGTCAGTTTATTTAATGGGCGAAGAAGTTGCTGAGTACAATGGCGCTTACAAAGCTTCTAAAGGTATGCTTGATGAATTTGGGCCAAAAAGGGTGATTGACACACCAATTGCTGAGTTAGGTTTTGCAGGTATTGCAGTAGGCTCAACAATGAACGGATGCCGTCCGATTGTAGAATACATGACCTTTAACTTCTCTTTGGTGGGAATTGATCAAATTATAAATAATGCTGCGAAAATGCGTCAGATGTCTGCAGGACAATTTCCGATGCCAATGGTTTTTCGTGGACCTACAGCTTCTGCTGGACAATTAGGCGCAACGCACTCTCAGGCTTTTGAAAATTGGTTTGCCAATACTCCAGGATTAAAGGTAGTAGTTCCGTCAACAGTTTACGATGCAAAAGGCTTACTAAAAGCTGCAATTCGTGATAACGACCCTGTGATATTCATGGAATCTGAGCAAATGTATGGTGACAAAGGTGAAGTGCCTGAAGAAGAATATACCATTCCACTTGGAGTTGCCGACATTATAAGAGAAGGAACTGACGTAACGATTGTTTCGTTCGGAAAAATTATTAAAGAGGCTTTCATTGCAGCTGACGAATTAGCCAAAGAAGGAATCTCATGCGAAATCATAGATTTAAGAACGGTACGTCCAATGGATTATGATGCAATTATTACATCAGTTAAAAAAACAAATCGATTGGTAGTTCTTGAAGAAGCGTGGCCCTTTGCAAGCGTTGCTTCTGAAATTACATATATGGTTCAAGAAAGGGCGTTCGATTATCTTGATGCGCCAATTCAACGAATCACCACGGCAGACACTCCTGCGCCTTATTCGCCAACACTGTTAAAAGAGTGGTTGCCCAACGCGCAAGATGTTATCAAAGCTGTTAAAAAAGTAACTTACAAATAGATCCCAGATGAACTGGTATTTGGATTTTCAGAATAAAAACTAAAATTCCGACAGGTCTAAAAATCTAAAAATCTAAATAACTATATTTGAAACTTCATCAAGACAATTTTGATGAAGTTTTTTTTGCTATGAAAAAGATAATTACGCTCCTCACTCTGTTTTTTGCCCTATCAAATTATATTACTGCCCAAACCAAAGTCAGTGGTATTATTGTAGATAATTCCAATCAGCCAATTCCGTACGCCAATTTAGTTTTCAAAGGATCAAACACAGGTGTCGTTTCCAATGAAGATGGCAGGTTTTACATAGAATCTCCAAATAATTATACCGAATTGGTAGTGTCTTACATAGGCTTTCCTGATAAAACTGTACAATTACCAAAACAAGTTAATTATGATTTTAAAGTTGTATTAACTGAAGGTAACGCTTTGAAGGAAGTTAAAATTTACTCCGGAAAAACATCCAAAAAGAACAATCCAGCTTTAGACATTCTTAGAAAAATTTGGGAACGAAGAAGGAAAAATGGGCTAAAAATGTTCAAGCAATACGAATATGAAAAATACGAGAAAGTAGAGTTTGACATGAATACCATTGATAGTTCTTTTATGACAAATAAGATATTCAAAGGCATGGAATTCGTTTTCAAAAACATTGACACTTCAAAAGTTACCGGTAAAACCTATCTGCCCATATTTATAAATGAAGCATTGTCCGATGTTTATGGTGATAACGAAAACAAAAAAGTAAAGGAAGTTTTAAAAGCAAATAAAAATTCAGGTTTAGGAAACGGTGATGGCGTAAATATGTTTATCAAAGATTTATACAGCGATTTCGATATTTATGACAATTACTTGAATTTCTTCGATAAGAGTTTTACAAGCCCATTATCACGAACCGGTATTGATGTTTACAATTACATTTTGGCTGATACGGCTGTCATTGATAATAAGGTTTGTTACAACATCATTTTTTATCCAAGACGTAAAAATGAACTGACATTCAAAGGAGATTTTTGGGTGAATGACACCACTTTTGCCATCAAGAAAATTAATATGGCAATTACAAAAAGCGCCAATATTAACTGGGTAAAAGACATTTATATTGAACAAGAATTTGAAGTGTTGAACGATTCTGTTTTTCTTCCAACAAGAGATTATATGATGTCTGATTTTGCTTTGAGAAAAAAAGAAGAATCAAAAGGAGTTTACGGTAAACGAACTACCTTATATCGAAATTTTAAGTTTGATGAAAAGAAACCTGATAAGTTTTACAAAAGCGAAATCAATTTCATCAACAACGAAGTATACGGTAAAACCGATGAATACTGGGACGAGAACCGATTCGAAAAGCTAAACAAAGACGAAAAGAAAATTTATGAAATGATTGATACGCTCAAAACGATCAAGAAGTTCAAACGACTATACAGCTTAGTTTCCATTTTAGGAAGTGGTTATATTGAAATTCCAAAATTACATTTAGATTACGGTCCAATATTTTCAACCATCGGAAATAACGAAGTCGAAGGATGGCGAATTAGAGCAGGTGCCAGAACTTATTCTGGGCCAAATGATCTTTGGCGAATGCAAGGTTACACAGCTTACGGATTTACAGATAACAAATTCAAATATGGCATTTCCGGAAAATGGATGGTTGACAAAAAAAGCAGAGTGATCATCTCAGGCGGAAATAGGCGTGATGTAGAACAAATCGGCGCAAGCCTTACTACAACCAATGATGTTTTAGGTCGAAGTTATGCATCTTCAGCACTATTCACAACAGGCGCTAATGGTAAGTTGACTAATATTAACTTAACCACTTTCGCAGCCGAGTTTGAACCTTTAAAAAATGTGATTTTTCAAATCGGATTTTCGTACAGAACATTAGAATCTGCCTCAAATACGTTTAAGCTAGATTATTTTACCAATGCGACCCAAACTACCACAAATAGTGCCGTAACACAATCGGAAGTGAATTTTCAAATAGAATTGACCCCAAAGAAAAGAACAGTTGGCTACGGAGTAGAAAGACGCGACGTTGATGCACCGTTCAGCCGAATTTTTGTTAACTTCAGTCAAGGACTCAAAGGCTTCATTGGTAGCGATTTTAGTTATCAAAAAGTACAATTATATTATAAACAACCAATTATTATTGGACCTCTTGGCCGCTCAAATTTTACCTTAGAGCTAGGAAAAACATTTGGCACCATTCCGCTAGGATTAATGAGTGTCGTTCCGGGTAACCAAACATTATTTATTATAGACAATACGTTCAATAATCTTAATTTTTACGAATTTGTCGCCGATCAATATGTAACTGCCAAGTGGGATCACAATTTTCAAGGAAAAATATTTGCTCGTATTCCGTTGCTACGCAAATTAAATTTAAGAGAAATCGTTGGAGTAAAAGGAGTTTACGGATCAGTTTCTGATCAAAACAAAGCTATAAATGCCTCTGGCTTAATCTATCAAGCGCCAGAAAAACCCTATTGGGAATACAGTGCTGGAATTGGAAATATATTCAAAGTATTTCGTTTAGACTGTACCTGGCGAGGCAACTACCGCGATGTTCCAGATGCTAACAATTTTACAGTAAAAGGAACATTCGGATTCAATTTCTAGAATTGGGGTGTTTCTCTCGTTAAAAAAAACGAGAGTCGCGTCTTCCACTATATCTTTTTTGTTCTTTCACGTCATTCTTATTTCTAGAAAACAGTAGTGAAGAACAAAAAAGGATGCCGTTTCAACCGCTAACACAAAATAAGTATAAAAGATAACCCGTTGCGTTTAATAAGCATTAGTTTAATAAAAATTGATTTTAGCTTATTTTATGTCCAGTTCAAAAAACAGCCAACTTGATAGTGAAGGTTATTGCAGTGTTAACAAAGCGTATGCCATCAGTATACCATGTGCCGCGCGTTTTGATGGCATTGAAAACAGCCCCGAAGGCTTCTTAACTATTAGATAATTAACATGAAATTTTAAAAAAGGCAATATTCAATAGCAATAGTACCTTTTTAGTTAAAGTTTTGTTACTTTTGCGACCGATAAAATTTATAACAAAAATTATATTTATGGAATCATACATGATTTATGTGCCGATACTTATGGCATTAATTGGATTGGCGTTTATGGCAATCAAAAGAAGTTGGGTTTTAAAACAAGATGCCGGAGATGGAAAAATGAAAGAGATTTCAGATTACATCTATGAAGGTGCTTTAGCGTTCTTAAAAGCTGAGTACCGATTGTTGGCAATATTCGTTGTTATTGCAAGCATTGCTTTAGCGGGAATTACTTTTATACCAGGTGTAAAAACACATTTATTAATTGTAGTTGCCTTTATTTTCGGAGCTTTCTTTTCAGCTTTAGCTGGAAACATGGGAATGAAAATCGCAACCAAAACTAACGTAAGAACAACTCAGGCTGCTCGTACTAGTTTGCCACAAGCCTTAAAAGTTTCTTTTGGTGGTGGAACGGTAATGGGATTGGGCGTTGCTGGTCTTGCTGTTTTAGGGTTGACAGGTTTCTTCATAATATTATTTCAAAAATTTATGGGCGGTGTTTGGACAAACACTGAGGATATGACGGTAGTTCTTGAAACACTTGCTGGTTTCTCTCTTGGAGCTGAATCTATTGCTTTGTTTGCACGTGTTGGTGGTGGTATTTATACTAAAGCCGCTGACGTTGGTGCTGACTTAGTAGGTAAAGTTGAAGCGGGTATTCCTGAAGATGATCCTAGAAATCCGGCTACAATTGCAGATAACGTTGGCGACAACGTGGGTGACGTTGCCGGAATGGGTGCCGATTTATTTGGTTCTTACGTAGCAACAGTTCTTGCTGCAATGGTATTAGGTAACTACGTGATTCAAGATATGGGCGGAATGATAAAAGATGCTTTCGGCGGAATTGGACCAATCTTATTACCAATGTCTATCGCTGGTTTCGGAATTTTATTCTCTATCATCGGAACAATGTTAGTAAAAATTTCAAGTGATACGGCTAAAGAAGCTCAAGTTCAAAAAGCACTAAACATCGGAAACTGGGTTTCTATCGTGTTGACTGCTGTAGCTTGTTTCTTTTTAGTGCAATGGATGTTGCCCGAAACTATGAAAATGTCATTCTTTGGTGAAGGGTTGCAAAATATTTCTTCAATGCGTGTTTTCTACGCTACTTTAATCGGATTATTTGTAGGTGGAGCCATTTCATCAGTAACAGAATACTACACAGGATTAGGTACAAAACCAGTTTTAGCTATTGTACAAAAATCATCAACAGGAGCCGGAACTAACGTTATCGCTGGTTTAGCTACCGGAATGATTTCAACTTTCCCAACCGTATTATTATTTGCCGGAGCAATTTGGTCAACCTATGCTCTTGCTGGTTTTTACGGAGTAGCTCTTGCTGCTTCTGCAATGATGGCTACAACAGCTATGCAATTAGCAATTGATGCTTTCGGACCAATCTCTGATAACGCAGGCGGAATTGCTGAAATGAGTGAATTGCCAAAAGAAGTGCGTACACGTACAGATATCCTAGATTCAGTAGGTAATACCACAGCTGCAACCGGAAAAGGTTTCGCAATCGCTTCGGCTGCATTAACTTCGTTAGCATTATTCGCTGCTTACGTAACATTCACCGGTATTGATGGGATCAACATTTTCAAAGCACCAGTACTAGCCATGCTATTTGTAGGAGGTATGATTCCTGTAGTGTTCTCTGCATTAGCAATGAACTCTGTTGGAAAAGCGGCGATGGACATGGTGTATGAAGTGCGTCGTCAGTTTAAAGAAATTCCAGGAATTATGGAAGGAACTGGTAAACCAGAATATGCAAAATGTGTCGATATTTCTACTAAAGCAGCTTTACGCGAAATGATGTTGCCAGGAATTATGACCATTGGTTTCCCAATAGCCATTGTATTATTGGGTAAATTAATTTATTCAGATAACAATCAATTAATCGCTGAAATGTTAGGCGGATATATGGCTGGAGTTACCGTATCAGGTGTGCTTTGGGCAGTGTTCCAAAACAATGCTGGTGGTGCTTGGGATAACGCTAAGAAATCTTTTGAAGCGGGAGTTTTGATTAATGGTGAAATGACATACAAAGGTTCTGATGCGCACAAAGCGGCAGTTACCGGAGATACTGTTGGAGATCCGTTTAAAGATACATCGGGTCCGTCAATGAACATCTTAATCAAATTAACGTGTCTTATCGGATTAGTGATTGCTCCAATTTTAGGCGCAGGTAACGAAAGCGGAACAAACAAATTAGGAATGAATACGGAAACTACAGGTGGCATGATGATGGGCAAATGCGACATGAGCAAATGCAAAGACATGACTAAAGACGAATGTGCAGCACTATGCGATTCTTTAGGATGTAATGCAGCCGAAAAAGAAGCGTGTCTTTCTAATTATGATGCTGATGGAAAATTCATCGCAAATAAAGACATGGACTGTTGTGCTAAAAAAGGTGATGATGCCAAGGTGAGCTTAGAAAAAAATGTAAAAGTTGTTATTACCAATACAGATGGTAAAGCTAAAGCAACAGTTACTACAACAGTAAACGGAACATCGGCAACTGAAAAGTTTGAAGGTACAGAAGCTGAAGTACAAGCTAAAGTAGATGCTTTGAAATCATAAATCAAATAGTATTATATAAAATGTCCCGATGAAAATCGGGACATTTTTGTTTTAAGATACTATCGGTTTACAAACATTTGCTAATACTTGTTGCAAACACTTCGGTCATTATATTTTTAACTTATTGAATATAATTTCACGAGTACTCGTTTCCCTTTTATATCAGATGCCATAATGCCCACTACCATGCCTCCGTTCAACGTCACATTGCAATCAACTGTTTGTCTTATTAAAAATAATATTTAGTTGTATAACTTCGGAGGTGTCAAAACGAATTGAAGAAAATATAGCAACTATACAAAAAAAATTGGTTGTATAAGATGTAACACCAGTACTATGCTGCATTTGGAATAATACATAAAACAAATAAATATGTTTTACCAAAAGATCAAAACAGTCGTTCAGTAGCTTTAAAGTTAATGCAAGCAGGCTTGGTTGAACATGGTTTTGATGGCAAAGAATATGGTGCCGCGTTTTGGACACCTATTCAAATTCAGTATGCTTCTTTATTAACGCAAGCCATTGCGATGGACGGAGCAGTGTCTGCCAAAGTGAGCAGCAAAAACACATTAAAAGACGCAGTTAGAAAAACATTGAATAGTTTAATTTTTGTGATCAAAGGGAACTTTCCCGATACCTACAAGGCGGAACTTCGCGCGTGGGGTTTTCAAAAAGAAAAATATTAAAAGGTATAAGAACCCAGCAAATGTTGGGTTTTTTTTATAGTAATCCTCAAAGGTAGTCAGTGCACAAAATGCAGTAATCTTCCCTTTGAGGATTGTATTTTTATATCCTAGAAAATAACCGCATTGTAATTTTTTCTATATATTTGGCTCTCAAACTTTTTGATATGAAAAAACTTTTACTTTCAACGTTTAGTATTCTCGGATTAATAATAACGGCTTTTGCACAGCCTACTTGTGGAGGATCATTTACTGATCCGGCTGGCCCAACAGCTAATTATGCTAACAACAGTGATTATACAGTTACTATTTGTCCTACCAATCCAGGAGATTTAGTTACAGTAACTTTTACTTCTTTTAATACCGAACCAAATTATGATGCGTTGTATGTTTTTAACGGAAATTCAACAGCAGCTCCACAAATTTCAAGTGGGAATCCTGCTTCAAATGTACCCGGAGGATTGCCTGGCGGTTTCTGGGGATCTACAGTACCTAGTCCAATTACTTCCTCAAGTGCTGACGGGTGTTTGACTTTTAGATTTAGAAGTGACGGTTCTACTACTCGTTCTGGCTGGGTTGCCGATGTAACTTGTGGCTCGCTGCCAACTTGTTTTAAACCAATTGCTGTGACAGCATCTTCTGTAACATTCAACAGCGCTACAATAGGATGGTCAGATGTTAACGGCGCAAGTTCTTGGGAAGTCATTGCATTGCCTTGCGGAGCTCCTGCGCCAACTGCTGCATCAGTAGGACAAGTAGTAATGACTAACCCATATGTTATTACTGATTTAGATCAGATGATGTGCTTTAGTATTTATGTTAGAGCCATTTGTTCAGCAACAGAAATTAGTACTTGGTCTGTACCAAGACAGTTTGAAACACCGGCTCAACCGCCAGTTTGTGGAGGTCAATTTACAGATAGTGGAGGTCCTAATGGATTTTATTCATCAAACACAGATTCTACAGTTGTTATTTGCCCACAAACTGCTAACTCCACTGTAACTGTTGATTTTACTTCTTTTTCCACTCAAATATTTAGGGACGCACTATATATTTTTGATGGAAATTCAATTGCAGCACCACAAATTGCAAGCACTAGTCCTGCAGGAAGTGTTCCTGGTGGATTGGCAGGCGGATATTATGGAACATTGAACCCAGGTTCGTTTACATCATCCGACCCAAGTGGTTGCTTAACCTTCCGTTTCAGAAGTGATGGTACAGGTGTTGCTTTGGGATGGATTGCAAATATAACCTGCGGGCCACAACCTACTTGTCTTAGTCCTAATGGTGTTACCAGTTCTAATGTTACTGCTACAACTGCCACTTTTAACTGGATAGACAATAATTCCGCAACAAACTGGGAAATCTTGTCTGTGCCTTGTGGTTCAGCTGCGCCAACTGCAAGTGCTGCCGGACAAATTGTTATGGCACATCCAACAACAATCACGGAGTTGACGCCAGGAACGTGCTATGATATTTATGTTAGATCAATTTGTACTTCGAGTGATGCTAGCGGTTGGTCTTTAAAAAAGAGTATTAGAACTTCCCCAGCTAACGACGATTGCAGTAATGCTATTGTATTGCCTATCAGTCAAAATAGCTGTCTTAGCAGTGTTACCGGCAATACGATAAGCGCGACAGCTTCATTACCTGCATCAACCTGTGCCGGCATTGCAGATGATGACGTTTGGTTTAAATTTACAGCAACAAGTTCCCTTATCGTTCTTACGCTCAGTAATATGACAGGGAGTGGCAGCAACGCTCTAAACTATGAAGTGTATTCGGGTTCATGCGATTCACTAACCCAGTTTTATTGCAGTACTACTACTAGTTTAAATCATTACTTTGATGATTTAGTTATTGGACAAACCTATTATGTTCGAGTTTATACACCATCAGATACGTTTCAACTAACAGGTTTTGATATATGCGTTCACTCCGCGACTATTTCCACTTGCTTAACTAGTCAATCTGTATGTGGACTAAATAATTATGCTAACAAAACCGGAGTGCCTAGTAATGGTTCGATTGGCTGTTTGACATCAACACCAAATCCGACCTATTTTAATCTTAAGATTTCTGAAAGTGGCCCAGTAAATTTATTATTGACCCAACAAACCATTGGAAGTACTTTTGCTAATTTAGATGTTGACTACGCTGCTTGGGGACCATTTGAATCAAAAGAGGCTGGCTGTGCCGCTGTTAGCTCCGGACAAGCTCCGGGAATTGGTGTTCCGCTCACTACAGCAACTGGTTGTAGTTTCTCAGGTTCACCTACTGAAAACCTCAATATTGCCAATGCCGTAGCAGGAGAATTTTATATTGTTTTAATTACTAATTTCAGTAATCAGTCTGGATATATTAATATGGTTCAAACCAATAGCAATGCTGCAGGAGCAGGTTCTATAGATTGTTCGGGGATTAGGCTAAATGCATTTGTTGACACTAACAATAACGGTGCTCAGGACAGTAATGAAGTTAACTTTCCGCTGGGTCAGTTTCAATATAACATTAACAATTCATCAGATATCCATTATATTACCTCTCCATCAGGTAAACATACTTTATATGATGACTTTTCGTCTAATGCTTATGATTTAAATTATGTTATTAACTCCGAATTTAGTTCGTTATATAGTACGTCAGCAACTTACAGCAATGTAACGGTTACAAGCGGTGGTATGAGTATTTATAATTTTCCGATTACTAGTTTACAAAACTATGCAGATATTGGCGTAACGCTAGTTCCGTTAAGTTCGCCACTAGCAGGGTTTACTTATAAAAACAAAATTGTTTATACCAACTACGGAAACCAGCCTATTGCAAATGGAAGTTTGAGCTTTAACAAAAATCCTGGTGTAACAATCACTGCACTATCTCAAACAGGAACCATAGCCACAGCTACCGGTTTTACATACAGTTTTACAAATCTGTTACCGTTTGAAAGCAGAAGTATTACCGTAACAATGCAAGTGCCTGCCATTCCGGCAGTGAGTCTTGGCGATTTGCTCACTAATACAGCCAGCGTAACTCCTGTTACTGCAGATTTTATTTTGAACAACAACAGCAGCAACTTGACCCAAATTGTAGCAGGTTCTTATGATCCGAATGATAAATCAGAATCGCATGGTGAAGAAATTCTGTTTTCATCATTTGGCGCTGGTGATTATCTTTATTATACTATTAGATTTGAAAATACAGGAACAGCAGGCGCATTAAATGTGAGGGTTACAGACTTATTACCGGCTAATCTTAACGAAAATTCATTAATAATGCTTACTGCTAGCCATGCGTATACCTTGGACCGCGTTGATAAATCACTTGTTTGGAATTTTGATAATATTCAATTACCGGTTTCAGTGGCCAATACTGATATTGGTAAGGGCTACATTAACTTCAAAATTAAGCCAAATCCTGGTTATGCTGTTGGTGACATTATACCCAATACTGCTTTCATCTACTTTGATTCTAATCCGGCCATAATTACCAATACTTTTACTACTGAATTTGTTCAAACATTGGCAAATCAATATTATGATTTTAGTAATTTATTTGTTCTGTCACCCGTACCCGTTAAAAACGTACTAACCATATCAATAAAACAAACCGTTACAATCAACGCAATTACTATTTATAACACCCTCGGACAAGTAGTACAAGTAAATACCAATCCGAACCAAACCATAGATGTTTCTGGGTTAAAAGCCGGAAGTTATTTTATCAAGATTGTGAGTGATAAAGGAACTGCTACTAGTAAGTTTATAAAAGAATAACCCATACTAAGTGTTTAAATTGCATTAAAATAAGCGCTCAGAAAAACCAACATACAACATAGTATACTAAAAAAGGCTGCCAGAAATGACAGCCTTTTGCTATTTAATGATACTATCTCTGTTTGATCACCTTGATTATTTTCTGTTTATCGTCTGCTACAACGCGAACAAAATACGTGGCATCAGCTAAGCGCGATAAATCCAATTGCACTTCAGTCGAATTTGTACTGTGTGTTAGAATTGTTTGACCAAGGATGTTAACCAAAGTTACGCTGCTAATGACTTTTGAATACCTAATATTCAAAATAGATGAAGTTGGATTTGGATAATAATTGAAATTCAAATCGTCAAATGCACTAGTTCCTAATGTAATCGTAATTGTAACCGCAAAAGGTTCACTTGAGCAAGCTCCAACCACATTTACCGCATAATAGGTTGCTCCGTTGGTAAGCACTGCTGAGGCAGAAAGTGAATTGATTTCTAATTGTGCATCTGCCAAAGAACCATACCAAATTACGTTTGTCGGACTAACCGCGATATTTGCAATTGTGGCATCATTTAATGCAACTACATCAAACGATTGAAAGGCAGTTCCTGTTGGTGTTGAAGCTGAATCAACAGTAATTATCAGGGAAGCTGTAGTTGCACATTGACCCGATGTTGGTGTGAATGTGTACGTTGTTGTTTGCGTATTATCTAACGTTGGTGACCAAGTTCCTGTGTAACCGTTACTAGATGTTGTTGGCAAAGCCGATACAGAGTCTCCGTTACAAATTGTTGCAACCGTATCAAATGTTGGCGTTACTTTTTGATCAACAGTGATTATCAAGGAAGCTGTAGTTG
>Ga0105047_10003980_pt1 | contig 25908 bp, 21 predicted proteins | sample MAT04_FD_78384 | JGI IMG/M metagenome (GOLD analysis project Ga0105047, IMG submission 78384) | Freshwater microbial communities from Lake Fryxell liftoff mats and glacier meltwater in Antarctica - MAT-04 (megahit assembly) | ecosystem: Environmental > Aquatic > Freshwater > Ice > Liftoff...
CAAGCCCATATCGTCTGCCAGGCAAGCCCCCATGTTATTTTTTCGATGCTTAATCAACCACTTGACCCCCTGAATTTGATAAGGCCTTAATTCTGCTTTTAGTAAAGACGAAGATACATATTCACATTCTCCTTCATTATATAGTAGTGACTTGGAATCATTACTTATTTTTTCAGCTTCATTGATCAGTGAAAAATATTGCTTGGATAATCTCCATTTGGAATTATCATCATTTTTTGCAAATTTCACGATACCTTCAAATCTTGTAAAAAAGGTATCCGGAATAATGAAGAAACTTCCATCTTTAAGCTTGAAATATGGATCGTTTCGTCTAATATTTGAAAATAATTGAGCAATAGGGAATTCTTGATCACCCACGATAAATAATCCAAATAAATCAAACCAGTCATTTAATAACGCAAAAGCAGGAGATACACGGACTGGAGCTATAAGTATTTTTTTACCGTCTATTTCTGGCAGTTCGATATCACAAATAGCATTTAATAAACTTTCATTTAGTCCAAAAGTATGAAATACATCAAACTTTTTTTCACCCGAAGTCAATCTAAGTGATTCATCTTTTCTACATCCCAAAACCAAGAGCTCGTTAATAAATTCGGATTCTTCCTTAAAATTCCTCGTACATTGATGCACTTTAATATTTCCGTTGTCATCAAATTCAATACGGTTCTTACGTTTCGCAGGACTGATATTTGAAAATGTAAATTGAGCATATTCAAAGATCACTTCAAAAAACCATTTGTCTTTAAATAAGTCAAAAACAAATCTGATTGTACTTTTTGATATTTGGGTAGTTTTTATCAACTCAAAACCTTCAACTTCTATATCAACTTTGGCTAATACGTCAAGAATGAATTGTTCGAAATACTTTTTTGTAAGCTTATCCGGAATAAAAATCGATTCATTTTTTAGAAACGGCTTTAGTTTATATGCATTAATACGATCCAACCTAAGAACGACATTATCAATCAAAATCGTCCCCGGCTCATTTGTCAGTAATTTAATCACATGTTTTGAAGGTTGTAACACCAGATCATGTATATCAAGATTCAACTGATATTTTATACCGGTTTGGGTTTTTGAAAAATGGAGTAATGGTTGAGCTATCTTGTCAGAAAAAGAAAGTAATAAATCTGATGCCTTAATTTTTCGTTGCAAATCAAAACAAAGATAAAAATCATGCTCATGGATAATCTCTAAAAACTTGACCATTCGTCTGTCAATAATAGTCTGAATTGACTTTTGAGTGTTCTGCTCAGCAAATAGCGCTGAAAGACTCAACGGTTTTTTTCTGGTTTTATTGAAAGTGTTTTCTAATGAAGGAATGGATAATTCACCGCAGATATCAATCAATATTTTATGTATAGATTCTGTATATTTTAAACCATAACTCTCCATGTTTTCAGGCAATGCGTTTGCTTTCAAATAGGAAGGCCGTCCTAAACTATCCATGTTGCAAATGCCTGCAGAAGGAAGTACGATTTCTAAGGTATCAGAATAATATAAATTGTATACAACGCAAAATTTTTCATCTAATTCTTCCCCACTCACCTTATTACTACTTTTAATGATAAAAAAGATAGCAAAAGTAGTAAAACGTTGTCAATTTTACCACGAAAGTTCGTATGTTTCACTTTGTAAAAACAAATTCAGACAATGATTTTTGAAAAAAAATTCGGAAATATATTTAATTCTTACTTACATTTGGGGCCTAATTATATGTAAATCAAATGTATGGCAGATACAAAAATTCTCATAACCGGTGCAAACGGACAAATTGGGCGAGTATTAACTGAAGAGTTAAGAAAAATATATGGAACTGAAGCAATTCTTGCAACAGACATTACCAAATTGCCAATCACAATAGAACCTTTTGAATTTTTGGATATACTAAACGGTCAAAGATTAAAAGAGATCGTTCATGATCACAATATTACTCAAATTTATCATTTAGCGGCAATTCTTTCTGCTAATGGAGAGTGGAATCCTATAAAAACCTGGAACATAAATCTCAATGGCTTGCTCTCTATTCTCGAAATCGCTAGAGAAAGAGAAATGGACAAAATATTTTTTCCCAGTACAATTGCTGTTTTTGGAAATACTACTCCTAGAATAAATACGCCTCAGGATGTACCATTATTGCCAACTACAGTTTATGGAATGAGTAAATGCACCGGTGAATTGTGGTGCAATTATTACCATCAAAGATATGGAGTTGATGTACGTTCTCTACGATATCCCGGTATTATCGGTTGGCAATCTCTTCCAGCTGGCGGGACTACGGACTATGCGGTAGAGATTTTTCATGCAGCTTTGAAGTCTGGAATTTATGAATGCTTTTTAGCAGAAAACACTAGATTACCTATGATGTACATGAATGACGCCATCAAGGCCACCATTGATCTTATGAACGTGCCAAAAGAAAATATTGCGATCAGGTATTCTTATAATCTAGCAGCTATGAGCTTTACCCCTTCAGAAATTGCCTCTGAGATCCGAAAACATATACCAGATTTTACCATAACCTATAAGCCGGATTTCAGACAAGGTATAGCATCATCCTGGTCTGAAAGTATAGATGATTCCAGAGCAAGGCAGGATTGGAATTGGAAACCTACTTTCGATTTGGCTTCAATGACATCAGATATGCTTATACATCTAAAGAAAACCATTTATTAAAAATCAATTTATTATGCAAACCGATAGAAATACGACTTTGATTAATATCAAAGCCGAACTGGATGATCTCAGAGCGGATGGACTCTTCAAAACAGAAAGAATCATAACAACTCCTCAGAGTGCTAAAATAAGCACAACTGCAGGTGGTGAAGTATTAAATTTTTGTGCCAATAATTATTTGGGATTGTCATCTCATCCAGAAGTCACAAAAGCTGGCAAAGAAGCTATCGATTCACATGGCTTTGGGATGTCATCTGTCAGATTTATATGTGGTACTCAGGACATTCACAAAGAGCTGGAAAAAAAGATTGCATCATTTGTAGGCCAAGAAGATGCTATACTTTACGCTGCTGCATTTGATGCCAATGGTGGTTTATTCGAACCTTTGCTAAATGAAGAAGATGCAATTATTTCAGATATGCTTAACCATGCATCCATCATCGATGGTATAAGACTTTGTAAAGCCCAAAGATACCGGTATCAAAATAATGATATGAGCGACCTGGAATCAAAACTCAAAGAAGCCCAATCTTCTGGGGCAAGAAGAATTTTGATAGCTACCGACGGTGTATTTTCTATGGATGGAATTATAGCTCAAATTGACAAAATATGTGACCTTGCTGATCAATATGGTGCCATGGTGATGGTAGATGATTGTCATGCAACCGGATTCGTTGGTAATACAGGGCGTGGTTCGGCTGAACATTCAGGCGCTTTTGGAAGGGTAGATATTATCACAGGCACATTTGGAAAAGCGTTGGGTGGTGCTTCTGGAGGTTTTACTGCAGCAAAAAGGGAAATCGTTGAATTGTTGAGACAAAAATCAAGACCTTATCTTTTTTCAAACACTCTTGCGCCATCCATAGTAGGTGCATCATTAAAAGTTATTGATTTGTTGAGCGAAAGCACAGAACTCCGTGACAGACTTGAAGTCAACACAAAGTTATTCAGGGATCAGATGACTAATGCCGGGTTTGATATAATACCTGGAACTCATCCGATTATACCTGTTATGCTCTACGATGCTCCGCTTGCTCAACAGTTTGCTACAGCACTTTTGGAAGAAGGCATTTATGTGATAGGTTTCTTTTTTCCTGTCGTGCCAAAAGGGAAAGCTCGTATACGTGTTCAAATTAGTGCCGGTCATACCACCGAACATATCATGAATGCAGTAGATGCTTTTGTTAAAGTTGGGAAGAGACTTGAAGTAATATAATGTAGTCCTTAAATAATAATTTTTCAAAAAAAAGGCACTGATTTTACTGTCAGGAGCCTTTTTTTTGATTAGAATGAATGCAAAAAAATTAACTGCCACACATCAAACATCCTTCTTCCATCGAACAAACCGCACCTTCCTTAAGATCCATGACTTCTATTTCATTAATTACTTCATCCTTATTTGCCTGTACGCGCTGATGTTGTTCATCCAGTGTAAATTTTATCGGGTCAACCGCCGCTTTGCTTCTAAGGTAATACATCCCTGTTTTCAATCCTTTTTGCCATCCATAGAAATGCATGGAACTCAATTTTCCAAAATTGGGATTTTCGACAAAAAGATTAAGACTTTGACTTTGACAAATAAATGCACCACGATCAGCAGCCTGATCGATAATCACTTTCTGGCTTATTTCATATACCGTTTTGTACAATGCTTTTAGATCCGCGGGTATTTCCTGAATATTAGCTACAGAACCATTTGCCGCCATTAGTTTTTGTTTTAGTTCATCATTCCAAAGACCAAGCTTGGTTAGGTCTTTTAGTAAATGTTTATTCACTATTATATATTCACCTGATAATGTTCGTCTTGTATAAATATTGGATGTATAAGGTTCAAAACATTCATTGTTTCCAAGGATTTGTGAAGTGGATGCAGTTGGCATTGGAGCCAGAAGTAAGCTGTTCCTTAGTCCAATAGATTTAACCTTGCCCTTGAGTGCATCCCAGTCATAGCGATTGGAAGGTGTCACTCCCCACATATCAAATTGTAATATTCCATTACTGGCAGGAGAGCCTTTAAATGTTTCATATGTTCCGTGAAGGCTTGCTTGAGCACAAGACTCTTCAACGGCTGCATGATAGATCGTTTCAAAAATTTCTTTATTTAACTCAACTGCTTCCAGACTATCAAAAGGCATTCTCAAAAGGATAAATGCATCGGCAAGACCTTGTACACCTATTCCAATGGGCCTGTGTCTAAAATTCGATTTTTTTGCTTCTGGTATTGGATAATAATTGATGTCTATGATACGGTTGAGATTTCTGGTAATCACTTTGGTGATGTCATGTAATTTTTGAAAGTCAAACGTCTTTTTATCTTCATCTACAAATTTTGATAATGAAATGGATGCCAGATTGCACACAGCTACTTCATCTGGAGACGTATATTCTATGATTTCAGTACAAAGATTGCTTGATTTTATAGTTCCCAGATTCTTTTGGTTCGATTTTATATTACAAGCATCTTTGTATAGTATGTAGGGTGTTCCTGTTTCTATCTGTGATTCCATGATTGAAAACCATAAATCCTGTGCATTAATGGTTTTTCTTGCTCTTCCCTCCTTTTCGTATTTATTATAAAGTGCTACAAACTCTTCCCCATAACAATCATGAAGACCTGGTGCCTCATTAGGACAAAACAGTGACCATTTACCGTTTTCTTTAACCTTTTCCATAAATAAATCAGGTATCCACATGGCATAAAAAAGATCTCTTGCTCTTAACTCCTCTTTTCCATGATTTTTCTTAAGATCCAGGAAGTCAAAGATATCTGCATGCCAAGGTTCCAGATAAACCGCAAAAGCACCTTTTCTTTTGCCCCCTCCTTGATCAACATATCTTGCAGTGTCATTAAAAACTTTCAACATTGGAATGATGCCGTTGGATGTACCACCCGTACCTTTGATGTATGCCCCCTTCGCTCTGATGTTGTGAACAGAAATACCAATTCCCCCTGCTGATTGTGAAATTTTAGCACATCTAGAAAGTGTCTCGAAGATGCCTGGAATACTATCGTCCGTCATGGTTAAAAGAAAACAGGATGATAATTGAGGTTTTGGTGTACCCGCATTAAAAAGAGTCGGTGTCGCGTGGATAAACCATTTTTCGGACATCAGGTGATAGGTTTCTACTGCAGCGTCAATGTCATTTCCATGAATTCCAACTGATGCTCTCATTAATAAATGTTGAGGTCTTTCAACCACTTCACCATTCATACGCAGTAAATATGACTTTTCAAGGGTTTTGAACCCAAAATAGTCAAAACTATAATCCCTGTCATAAATGATGGCTGAATCCAACAAATCGGCGTTCTGTCTGATGGTCTCTATGGTTTCTTCACTAATCAGTCCTGCGGTTTCGCCTGTTTTAGTATCTATATAATTGAAAAGGTTTTCCATGGTAACCGAAAAAGACTTTTCAGTATTTTTATGTAAGTTAGAAACGGCAATTCTCGCTGCAAGGATGGCATAATCAGGATGTTTGGCAGCCATACTAGCGGCTGTTTCAGCGGCAAGATTATCCAGTTCGGTGGTTTTAACCCCATCAAACAATCCTTGAATTACTTTTTTTGATATCTCAATAGGATCAATAAACTTTGAATTCAGCCCATAACACAATTTGTTAATTCTGGCTGTTACTTTATCGAAGCTGACCGCTTCTTTTTTGTTACTTCTTTTAATAACCTGCATAGTTGATAAATTTTTGTGGCGTACGAAAAAAAAATGGTCTCAAGATGGTGTGTAAGTAGAAAGGTCAAAACTGAAAAATAAGTCTAAAAATCAGCCTCTAGAGTAAATACCTGATTATCTTTTTCGGCCATGACACCGGCTTTTTGGTAGTCACCTACCCTCTTTTCGAAGAAATTGGTTTTACCTTGCAGTGAGATCATATCCATCCATGGGAACGGATTTTCCACGTTGTAAATTTTTGAATTACCTAGTGATAACAATAGCCTGTCCGCAACGAATTCGATATATTGACACATCAATTCTGCATTCATTCCTATCAGGGCCACAGGAATGGCATCTGTAACGAATTCTTTCTCAATTTCAACAGCATCAGCAATAATGGCTTCTAAGGTAGCTTTAGGAAGTTTATTGTTTATATGGTTATTGTAAAGCAAGCAAGCAAAATCACAATGCATACCCTCATCACGGCTTATTAACTCATTCGAAAAAGTAAGACCCGGCATTAATCCTCTTTTTTTCAACCAGAAAATAGAACAAAAAGACCCCGAGAAAAATATTCCTTCCACAGCTGCAAATGCAACTAACCTTTCTGCAAAGCTTCCGTTTGATATCCATCTCAACGCCCAGTCTGCCTTCTTTTTTACACACTCTAAGGTATCAATAGCGTTCAATAAAAAGTCTTTATCTTTTGCGTCTTTAATGTAAGTATCTATGAGTAGTGAGTAGGTTTCAGAGTGAATATTCTCCATCATAATCTGAAAACCGTAAAAGAACTTTGCTTCAGTGTATTGCACTTCTCTAACCATATTTTCAGCAAGATTTTCGTTTACGATGCCGTCACTCGCCGCAAAAAAAGCCAAAACATGTTTGATGAAGTGCTTCTCTCCATCCGTAAGCTTATGTTCCCAATCACTTAAATCCTGATGCAAATCGATCTCTTCCGCCGTCCAGAAAGATGCTTCGCATTTTTTATAAAAATTCCAGATATCATCGTGCTCTATAGGGAAGAGCACAAAACGGCCTGGATTGTCTTTTAGAATGGGTTCTGTTGTGCTGCTCATGTGATTGCTGTTGTATGTTTAATTAATTATGGTTATACCCGTGGACACATTTAATAAATAATATATGTGTCAAATATATATGTGTTTAGAATAATAACAAAGGATTATATTAAGAATAAATATATAATTTTAATAATTATGTATTTATTCTTATTAATCAAATAAATATGTTCGGCTTGGCTATTTTGATTCGATATTGGATTCTAAGCCTTCCATGTCAAATCAGGGTGCAAATTAAGCAACTTTTAAATCATATATCACTAGTTAAATTCACAAAGTTATCCACACAATGTGGATAACTTTGCAATGTATTAAAAATCAATCTAATATATGCTAAAAAAAATCAATTATATGTGGATAACTTTTAATATGTGTTTGTAAACTATTGTTTTTGAGCAGAATATACATACCTGAAAGAAATAAGATTATTTTTTTCTAGAAAAATAATACACTACTCCAAAGCCTAAAACTATGGAAATCAGGATAATGAGGGGAAAAGCAAGTTTAAAACTTTTAAAAGGAAGATAATCAAGATTCATCCCATAAAAACCCGCAACCATCGAGGGTACCAAAAGGATAATTGTTACGATGGTAAGCCTATGAATGATTACATTTAGGTTGTTGGATATTATGGATGCATAGGCTTCCATGGTACCACTCAAGATATTGGTATATACATTTGACATTTCTAATGCCTGAGAGTTATCAATAATGATGTCCTCAAAAAGATCCGCATATGGTTCTTCATTCCCTATCTTCAAGAGGTCAGTTCTTTTAATTTTCATTTTCAATAGTTCATTTGTACTCAAAGAACTCACAAAATATACCAAAGATTTTTCTATTCTGAGCAATTGTTGGAGTTCAGCACTTCTGCTGGAATTATATAGTTCTTGTTCAATCAGATTCCTTTTAAGATTTAATTTTTTTAGACATTCCAGAAAACGGTAAACATTTTGTTCAAATATTTGCAAAACAAACATGTTCTTGTCTGCGGGATCAAAATTTTTAACCCTGTTTTCATAAAATTTATCAAGTACAGGATTTTCAGATGAACTAACAGTAACTATATGGCCCGCAGTTAAAATAATACCGATTGGTACGGTAATATATATGGCTTCACTATCTTTTCCCTCTTCATTGAGTATGGGGCTGTTTATCAATACTAGGGTAGAACTGTCTTCTTTTTCAAACCTTGATCTTTCATCTACATCCAGTGAATCGGTAATGAAATCTAGTGGAATATCCATTTCAGCTGATAATGCATCCAATTCACCATGTTCAAAAGGGGGATAAACATTTACCCAGGTTGCTTCTTCCAAACTTCCGAACTTTTTCAATTCGCCGTTTTGTTTTGCTATATAACTTATCATCTCCTGGGTCCTCCATTATCGCATATGATTTAAAAAGGGCTAAAAAAAGCCAAAGCATCGTTCTATTTTCGGATGGCAAATATAAGCATAATACTTAAAAATCTATACTACAATTCAAATTTTAAAGATCTGTTGCCGATAATATTCACATAAATTGCATTATTATTGACCTTTTGAAAACTATTTTTACTGATTATTCGTCATATTATAATAAACAATACATTTTTGATGATGAAAAAAATATTAAAAAAGGGTTTGCTTTACTTTTCTTTTGCCCTATTGGCCCTAACGATAGCTGGTTTTATACTCCCCTACCTTTATAAGGATAAAATAATCACCTTTATAAAAGAAAAAACCAATCAAAATTTAAACGCTGTAGTAGACTTTTCTGACGCTAATATTTCATTTTTTAAATCTTTTCCAGAGGTCAGAATTACCATCGACAATCTGACTGTGACGGGCATTGATACTTTTGATGGCATATCCTTATACAAATCGCAGAGTACATCTCTGGATATAAATATCCCATCACTATTGGGTAAAAAGAATATACCAAAAATAAACAGCATCATACTTGATAAACCTGAAATAAATGTTGTTGTTTTCGACACGACTCATGCCAATTATTTAATATCAAAAAGTACTGAACAATCATCTTACCAATTAACCTTAGAATACTACCGAATTGATCAGGGTAAGATAACTTATCAGGATAACCAGCAAAATTTGTTTTTGGTTCTGGAAGGCGTTAATCATGAAGGAGAAGGCGATTTTACTCAGGATATTTTTGATTTGAGAACAAAAACAAGTATTTCAAAGTTTGGCGTTAAGTATAAAGGAACACAATATTTGACCGAATCCAAAGCAGACCTTCAAGCTGATATAAATATCAATTTCCCTGAAAATAAGTATACGCTCGAAGATAATATATTAAAATTGAATGAGTTAGATCTTAAGGGTGATGGATTTGTTCAATTAATCGGAGATAATATCATTACGGATGTATCCTTTAAGACTGAATCCGAGGAATTTAAATCACTGTTGTCAATCATACCAAACGCTTATACCAAAGACTTTGAAAAAGTAAAAACATCAGGAAAAGCCAGTTTTTCGGGTATTATAAAAGGCACCTATAATGGAGTGAAAAATCTGTTCCCCGCATTTGACATAAAAATTCTCGTAGAAAACGGGTATGTAAAATATCCTTCATTCCAGCAGGAAATAAGCAATATATTTGCAGATATCAACTTAAAGGCTGCAAGATCAGATTACAAAGACATGTCAGCCAATATACCTTCATTTAGTTTAAAAGTGGGAAGTGACCCTGTAAATGGCAAGCTATTGGTGAATAATCTTACTGGGGATCAAAAAGTGGAAGGCCATCTTAAAGGCAAGATTAATCTGAAAAGCTTAGCAGCCGCTTTTCCCATGGAGAATTTGGATGAATTATCAGGCATTTTACTTTGCGACCTTGATTTTAATGCAAAAATGAGTGATGTAAACGCTGAAAATTATGCTGCAATAGGATTTAAGGGTTATGCTCAGGCCAATGATATAACCTACAAATCAAAAGGAATGCCAGTTGTGAAAATTGCTAAAGCAAGTGCAAAAGCGATGCCTTCTGAGTTAAGTATGATTGCTGATAATATTTCGCTTGGTAAAAGTGATTTGGATATAACTGGATCAATAAAAAATCCTTTGGCCATGTTTTCAACTGAAAAATCAATATCTATTCAAGTGAATGTCCAATCTAACCTCTTTGACCTGAATGAATGGATGCCAAAAAACGAAGGAAATTCTGAGACAAATAATAATGAACCTGCAAAAGTAATTGTACCAAATGATCTGATAAAAAATACTAATCTTTTTCTTGATCTTGATGCAAAAAAAATACTACTAAATGAATATACCATCCATAATATGAAAATGGATGCCGCAATTGCTGCCAATGCTATAGATATCCGCAATTTTTCATCAACGTTGGATGGTAGCGAGTTCAAACTAAAAGGCACTGTGGTCAATGCATATAATTATTTTTTAAATAATGGAATTCTAGATGGTCAACTTGAATTTTCTTCTACAAAATTTAACGCAAACTCTTTCATGAATACTTCAGCGGCTACAAAATCAACAGAACCTTTAAGTGTAATTGAAGTCCCGGAAAGAGTCAGATTAATAATCAAAACAGATATAAAGGAACTACAATATACCAATCTTATTTTAAAAGAATTTAAAGGAAATCTGGAAATCAAGGATCAGGAAGTGGCCATTAAAAACATGGAAACTAATTCTTTAGGTGGCAAAATATCATTAGAAGGATTGTATAATACGGTAGATCTTAAGCATCCAGATTTTTCAGTTAAACTGGATTTGAGCAAAATAAAATTTTCAGAGGCTATCACTAAAATTGAACTATTAAAAAAAGCAGCCCCTGTAGCCGCGTACATAGAAGGCTTCTTCAACACAACTCTGGTCATGAAAGGTAAGCTTGGTGACCAAATGACGCCGGATTTAAGTTCATTGGACATGTCAGGATTTATTGAGACCCTTAGCGGCAGCTTAAAAGGATATAATCCGATGGCAGTGCTTTCTGAAAAATTGGGATTAAACTTCTTTAAAGAAATCGATCTTCAAAATACAAAAAATTGGTTTGAAATACTTAATGGAGTTATAGAACTTAAGGAGTATAAAAAAAATATTAAAGGCGTAGATATGAGCATCTCTGGAAAGCATGGATTTGGTCAAAATATGGATTATAATATAGAATTGGTTATACCGAGAGAAATGATGAAGAAAAATAAGGTCACTGCTCTTGGCGAATCTGGATTATCCATGCTGGAAAAAGAAGCTTCAAAGCTTGGAATCAATATAGAACAGGGGCCAAATATATTTCTGGATGTTCATATGACAGGAAATTTTAAAAATCCTATATTTAAAATAATTCCTAAGATAGGTAAGGGTGAAACTATCGGGGATGCACTGGAATCAAAGGCAGAAGATATCGTAGCAACCATCAAGGATACGTTAAATAAAGAAATTAAAAAGAAAGAAGCAGAATTAAAAGACACCATGACAAAGCGAGCAAACGAAGAGATAGAAAAAATAAAATCAAAAGCTGAAGCGGCTGCTGACAAAGCATTGGATTCAATTAGGTCCATAGCGAAGGATGTTCTCACAAATAAAATAGATTCAATTACAAAAGGTACAGCAGCAGATTCTATCAAACAGAAAGCAAAAGATGTATTGGATAAAAAAACTAAAGATGAAGTGGATAAAATAAAAGATAAACTAAAAGATTTTGACCCGTTTAAGAAGAAAGGAAAAGGCGGATAGGATGGCTTTTTATAAATAAAAGTATTAAAAGTTTGTTGTTTGGATCAAATTAAATAATTTTGATAAAAATTTAGAAGTATGAAGCATTTGTTTATTGTATTTTTGCTGTTTGCCTTTGGTTTTGCGGTAAATGGACAGAAAAATATTACGTTTATTAACCAACAGGTTAAAAATCTTGAAATTCAACTCGTAAAAAAAGGAGAACACCTGAAGTTAACCACCCTTCAACTCGAAGAACTTTCAAAAATCTTCAATGAAAAGTTTGAAAGAGTAGAAGCTGTATTGGCTAAATATATTGTAAAATCAGAAGTTTCTAATGAAATGACTAAAATCGAAGATGAGTTTACCCCAAAAGTTGAGTCGATATTGACCTTTAATCAAAGACTTGAATTGCACAAAGATAGAAAAAAGCCTTTACCATCTACTTTGGAGCGATAATTAGTTTACCTATTTCATACCTGCTAAAAAATGTCAACAGTATATTACTGTTTATTTTGATATAATACTGAAATAATTGAAACAGTTATTTACCCTAAATAGATATTTTTTTCAATACAAATGGCATTTGTTGCTGGGAATAATTTTTGTTACTGGGTCTAATTATTTTGGTATACTTATACCACAGAAAATCGGAGAAGCATTAGATTTAGTGCAAAACAAAATCCTGCTATACAAACAATTGCCATCAAATGCTCAATCCGATTTTTATGATGAACTCGGTGACACTTTATTTATATTTGGCTTAATTGTCACAGGATTTGTAATAGTAAAAGGACTATTAATGTATTTTATGCGACAAACCATCATTGTCATGTCCAGACTCATTGAGTATGATATGCGTAAAGAAGTATATGAGCACCTTCAAACGCTTGATCAAGTATTTTATAGAAAAAATCAAACGGGTGACATTATGGCCCGGATCTCAGAAGACGTATCAAAAGTTAGAAACTATTTAGGACCAGGTATCTTGTACGGCATAAATCTGGTTTCACTTTTTGCTATGACAATATACGCCATGTTCAAAGTGGATGTTTTACTTTCAGTTTGTGCATTGGCTCCACTTCCTATATTATCAATTTCGATTTATTATGTAAGTAAATTAATTAATGAAAAGAGTACACTGATTCAGCAACAATTATCGGTACTGAATAGTACTGCCCAAGAAACTTATTCAGGCATAAGGGTCGTAAAATCTTATGTAAAAGAGGAGCAATTTGTAAATTTTTTCAATAAACAAAGCGATGAGTTTAAGAAAAGATCTTTAAGCCTAGCAAGAATAGAGTCCTATTTTCAACCATTAATGATATTACTGATAGCAATGAGTACCCTAATAGTTGTAGTTGTGGGTGGCTATCAGGTTTATGAAAGTCGTCTTACAGCAGGAAATATTGCTGAATTCATATTATATATAAATATGCTTACCTGGCCTGTCACATCTATAGGTTGGATTGCATCTGTAGTGCAGGAAGCAGAAGCTTCCCAGAAAAGAATAAATGATTTATTACAGCAAAAGTCAGAAATTCGGAATGTTAACCACGATCAGTATCATCTGGATGGGGATATAGAATTCAGAAATGTTTCGTTCGTTTATCCCACTACTGGTATCAAAGCACTAGAAAATGTAAGTTTTAAAATAAATAAGGGTCAAAGACTTGCCATTATGGGACGGACTGCTTCAGGAAAAACAACCCTTGCTGAGTTACTGATGCGTATGTTTGATGTGACAGAAGGCGATATTCTGATAGATGGCAAAAACATTAAAGAACATAATATTTCCATGATACGAAGTAGGATCGGTTATGTACCACAAGATGTATTTTTATTTTCTGATACCATAACCGCCAATATTTCATTCGGAATATCAGAATATTCTACAGAGGAAATTGAAAAATACGCAACTTATGCATCGGTATATGACGACATCGTAAAACTACCAAAAGGTTTTGAAACTTTGGTTGGCGAACGGGGTGTAACACTATCCGGTGGTCAAAAGCAAAGGATTTCTATTGCACGAGCATTTATGAAAAAACCTGACATTGTGCTATTGGATGATGCATTATCTGCTGTAGATACAACTACAGAGCAAAATATTCTTTCATATTTTCAGACAGCATTGACAGATAAAACTTCCATCATCATTTCACATCGAGCAAATAATCTTTTAAATTATGATAAAATTATTGTTTTAGAAAATGGGCAGATTGTCGAAGAAGGTACTCATGAAGATTTAATATCAGCTGATGGATTTTATAATTCAGTGCATCAGCAACAAATGATGCAGATAATGTAATTTTTACGTTAAAATATTTTGATGATTCAAAACTTTATATATATTTGTACTATTATTTCTCTAAAAAAAGAAAATCGTGGAACAAGATGACCGAGGTAAATTTGACAGTGTTTATACTGCCAAGGTAAAAGCAGGAAAGCGCAGGACTTATTTTTTTGATGTAAGAAGGACTAAAGGGGATGATTTTTATATCACTTTGACGGAAAGCACCAAAAAATTTAATTCTGACGGATATGAAAGGCATAAAATTTTCTTATATAAAGAAGATTTTAATAGGTTTCTTTCGCAGCTTCAGGAGACAATAGACCATGTTAAAAAGGATTTAATGCCGGATTTTGACTATGAACAATTTGAAAAACGACAGGCAGAGTGGGAAGCATCTCTAGAAGACGATAGTCATAAGGAAAAGAAAGAAGATGACCTAGATTGGTAATTGACTTTATTTAGTTAAGTTCAGAGACATATATTTTAGATTTTTGACTTTTACACCTTTTAATAATATATGGATTGCGTATCTTTTAGAATTTGGATAAAGTGAAAATTCTTATTGTATCAGCCACTTCGACAGAGATGCTGCCTTTAATTGATTTTTTGGAAAAGGAAGGTATAAAAAGCAACGACAATGTCTATTCTTTTCGTCAAAACGATATTTACATACTAATTACCGGAATAGGTATGATAAGTATGACCTTTTCAGTCACAAGGTATTGCAGTTTAAACAAAATTGATCTCGCTATTAATGCAGGTATTGGAGGTGCCTTTGATCCTGAATGTGTGCTCGGTTCTGTATTTAACATTACTAGAGATAGAATAGCTGATTTAGGTGTAGAGTTTCCAGATGGAAATTTTAAGGACATATTTGAAATGAAGCTATTGGAAAAAGATGAATTTCCATACAAAGATGGTTGGTTATATTCCAACACAAAAACTGATTTATTTCCATCATTACCCAAAGTTTCAGGAGTAACTGTAAATATGGTAAGTGGCAATATGCACACTATACAAAAAATAAGGTGTAAATATAGTCCTCACATTGAGTCCATGGAAGGCTCAGGTTTTTTTTATGTCTGTAATTTATTAGATATTCCTTGCATTCAGATCAGAACAGTGTCAAACCACATAGAACCACGCAACAGAGAAAACTGGAAAATACTGGAAGCTGTAAAAAATCTTAATCATACTTTAATACAATTTTTGAAGGATGATTACTCAAAGGTAAAAGCATAACTCGTTTTTTTCCACTTTAGTACTTGTATGATGACCTCATTATAACTCCTAAGACCTTTTTTGATCCCATGTGATTTAAGATATGTATCGTAAACCATATCCCTGATCTCAGGCAAAATATCAGGAAATCTGTTCATGTCCCTTCGTATTGCAGTCAAATCAGCTAGAATTCCAGGGTCAATTTTATTAAATATTTTCTTGGCTGATTCAGGATATAATTCTTTAATGTCAAAGTACAGATACCTCCAATAAGATAGCAGACCTGAATACCTTATGTAGTTATCTTTTGACTTGATGCAGGTTAACAGCCCAATAAAGTTGCATACTCCTTCGTCTGTATAACCGTTCCCATGCGCCATTTCATGTGCTACTGTGAAAGGCCATTGAATGGTATTCATGCCTGGATCAATGTGCCCCTCACACACAAATGGAATATACACTCCTGCCGTTGAAATTCTGAGAAGCATACCTTCAGGATAAAGCGGACGGACACGGACGCGGCCAAATAAAATGTCTCCCCAATCGGTCAATAATTCTGTTTGTACTTTTCTGATTTCATTTTCCATCGGATACCAATCCATGTTTATCCTCAATTCAGTAGAGTCTTGAGAAAGAATATTTCTTTCATTGATCATGATATCAGTAATAAGTCTAAACTCAGACAACAACTGTAATGAATCAACTGTGATGGGTGGTAAATTAAGTTTTTTTTCAATATTTGGACCATAATAATTGAATGCCCACAGAAAATAAAAGGAGCTGATCACCCAACCCAAAAAGTTTACAATGTTAAAAGCAAATTGTTTTAAGAAAACTACATTAAAGATAGTTTGTCTGCGGCTAATTAAATTTTTAATACTTTTTGCAGAAACAACGACTAATAAAATGAATAAAAGGTAAATGACAGGAAATGGCAAAAACCCAAAGGTATAATCATACATTATCCTTATAAAACGGAAAACAAAATGATGATAAATATAATATATTTGCGCGTTATATCCCAAAAAGGCAAAATAATGGATAAGCAAGGTAATTATACCCATAATAATACCCATATTTTTGTTTTTAAAATTAAATTTCATCATACAAATGACAACTTAACTATTTAAGCACAAAACGTAAATAACAAAATTAAATTTCAATTTCAGTAGAAAAATATAAATTAATTTGGATACATATTGTTTATTCATCATGCAGAAACTTTTTTTATCCATCCTCAAAAAGATTATATAAATACATGGGAGAAAATATAATAATTATAAATAACTTTACGTACAGTTTCAATTACCCAAAATTAAATCATGAATAGAAGATATGTTTTGAAACAAAGCGCATTATCTGCTGTAGCGATAGCGACTGGGGGTAATTTATTGAGTAAAATGACTGTCGGCGAAGAAAGCATGCGTCTAAAAAATAATATTAACCATTCCGTGTGCCAATGGACATATAGTCATATCCCTCTTGAAGCACTGTGCTCAATGGTTAAAAAAATTGGTTTTTCTGCCATTGATTTAATCGGACCAAAAGATTGGCAGGTTCTAAAAAAGAATGGTATAGATTCATCAATGTGCAACGGAGCAGAAATAGGTTTGACGAAAGGTTGGAACGACGCTCAGTATCATGGTCAGCTGATTAAAAATTATATGGATCATATCGATCTGGTAGCAGCCGCTGGATACAAAAATCTGATTTGCTTTAGTGGCAACAGGGATGGCAAAGATGATGAAACAGGAATGAATACATGCATCACTGGATTAAAAAAAATTATTGGCTTTGCGGAGAAAAAAGGAGTCGTACTCCAAATGGAATTATTTAACAGTAAAGTTGATCATAAAGATTATATGTGTGATAAGAGTGCCTGGGGTGTGGAACTTTGTAAAAAGCTGGATTCTCCCAATTTCAAATTATTGTATGATATATACCATATGCAAATAAATGAAGGAGACATAATTAGGACTATTCAGCGTGATCATATTTATTTCGGTCACTATCATACCGCAGGTGTTCCGGGAAGACACGAGATTGATGATAGTCAGGAATTGTATTATCCTGCAATCATGAAAGCCATATTATCCACTGGTTATAAAGGATATGTGGCACAGGAATTTATACCAACCTCAACATCAGAAAAAGAGAAAGAGAAAGCATTACAAAAAGCAATTAAAATTTGTGATGTCTAATTAATTATTAATAAAAAAATCATTTAAAGCATGTATTTCAATTCAGAAGGAACAAATGAAGTAACCTATGATGCTATTGTCATTGGTTCAGGAATTAGTGGTGGATGGGCTGCAAAAGAATTATCTGAAAAAGGACTAAAAACACTTGTGCTAGAACGAGGAAGAATGGTTAGACATGGAGAATATCCAACGGCTAATATGGAAGACTGGGAACTTCCAAACAGAAATCGAATGACTCCTGAGCAAATGAAAGAATATAAGATTCAGGAACGTACCGGATATACGATGACACCTGCATATCAGCACTGGTGGCCCAAAGATACTGAAAACCCGTACACTGAAGCAAAACCTTTTGACTGGATTCGTGCATATCATGTAGGCGGCAGATCTTTACTTTGGGGAAGACAATCCTACAGACTAGGTGATTTAGATTTTGAAGCAAATGCAAAAGACGGTATTGCTGTAGACTGGCCCGTAAGATATAAGGATATTGCCCCTTGGTATGATTATGTTGAATCATTTATTGGTGTCAGTGGAAAAAATGAAGGCCTTAAACAACTTCCTGATGGTAAATTTTTACCTCCAATGGAATATAACTGCCTTGAAATTGACATTAAAAAACGTCTCAAAGAAAAAATGGGACGGGATATTATCATGGGACGCACAGCACATATTACTTCCGAAGGTGGTCACAATGGAAGAGGGACCTGTCAGACTCGAAATAGATGTATGCGTGGATGTCCCTTTGGTGCTTACTTTAGTAGTAATGCCTCTACCCTACCTGCAGCTGAAGCTACTGGAAATGTGATCATTAGACCGTTTTCCATTGTGACTGAAATCATTCTCGATGAGTCAGGAAAGAAAGCCAAGGGAGTACGTATAGTAGATTCTGAAACTAAAGAGACCAAAGAGTATTACGCCAAAATAATATTTATGTGTGCATCAACTTTTGGTAGCACACAAATTTTACTCAATAGTACTTCTGAGAGATTTCCTGAAGGAATGGGAAATGAAAGCGGAGAATTAGGTCACAATGTAATGGATCATCATTTCAGATTGGGTGCTAGTGGAAAATCGGATGATTTTAACGACAAATACTATAAAGGTAGAAGACCCACTGGTATATATATTCCACGTTTTCGCAATATTGATACAGCTTCAAAAATGCCTAACTTCATAAGGGGCTACGGCTATCAGGGTGGTGGCAGTCGCGAAGGATGGGGTCGATATATAGCTGAAGCTGAATATGGTAAAGGGCTTAAAGACGCACTGAGTTCTAATGGGGATTGGTCTTTTGGTATAACAGCTTTTGGCGAATGTCTTCCATATCATGAGAATAAAATTACGCTGAATAAGGATTTGAAAGATGTTTATGGACTGCCTACGCTAATCATGGATGCAGAATGGAAGACCAATGAACTGGAAATGAGAAAGGATATGATGTCTTCTGCGGCTGAAATGCTTGAAGCGGCGGGATTAAAGGATGTCCATACTTATGATAGTGGTTGTAATCCTGGTCTTGGCATACATGAAATGGGAACGGCAAGAATGGGTGTAGATCCTAAAACATCCGTACTTAATAAATGGAATCAGATACATTCAGTACCTAATGTTTTTATTACCGACGGCTCTTTTATGACTTCTGCCAGTTGTGTAAATCCTTCTTTGACATACATGGCATTTACAGCAAGAGCGGCAAATTATGCTGTTGAAGAGTTGAAAAAGGGAAATTTGTAATTTATCATCATTGATCATTAAAATAAAAAAATAAAATGGATAGAAGAGAAGCGTTAAAGGTAACTACCCTTTTCCTTGGGTATTCGCTCACGGCTGGGGCGGCATCCGCTTTGATAGGTGGGTGCAAAGCTGAAACATCATCAGACTGGCAGCCCAAAACATTGAACAACCAGGAAGCTGAGCTATTGGCAGAAATATGTGAAACTATATTACCTAAAACTGAAACCCCGGGAGCAAAAGATGCGCTTTGTCACAGATATATCGATGAAATGCTTACTAATTTTTATTCAAAGGATAAACAAGCCTATTTTAAAGAGTCTCTCCAAGTATTTGACGACAAATCCAAATCTAAATATTCGAAGGCTTTTGTTGCCCTGAATACAAGTGAAAGGGAAGAGATTTTAAGTATATTGGCCAAAGAAGCAAATGATTATAAGGATGAAATGGGCGATAGACCACACATTTTCAGAGCTATCAAAGGAGCAACAATAAGTGGTTATTTTACCAGTGAAGTAGGTGCCAAGGGTGGTTTATGTGAATTCTTGCCAATACCCGGTCCTTATCTGGGATGTATTGATTATGCTACCATAGGCAAAGGCTATGTTCTTTAAAAAGTAAGCCTGACTGAATACAATAATTTGATGAATAAATAAAATATATTAAAATGACAAAATATTTGTTTTTGCTGTTGGTTATTCCAAGCATTTTTAGTTGCAAAAATCTAAATGAAAATAAAGTGAGTGAAAGCACGCAAACCGGCTCAGACTCAGCAGGGATAAAAATATCACTTGCACAATGGTCGTTTCATAACGCCCTCGAAAGTGGCGATATGGATAATCTTCAGTTTGCTGAAAAAGCAGGGGCTTTGGGTTTTGAAGGTGTAGAATATGTCAATAAATTTTTTAAAGATAAGGCGCAGGATACTTCCTATCTTAACCAAATGACTGCCAAAGCTAAAACAGCCGGAGTTAAACAGCTATTGATCATGATAGATGGAGAAGGCCATCTTGGTGATCCAGATGAAACAAAAAGAAATCAAGCAGTGCTGAATCATCACAGGTGGGTAGATGCAGCAGCTTATCTTGGATGCCATTCGATCAGGGTGAATGCTCACGGTGAAGGTAAAGCTGAAGAAGTAGCAAAAGCCGCTATAGATGGATTATCAAAACTGTCTGAATACGCTTCATCAAAAAATATAAATGTAATAGTGGAAAATCACGGAGGATTTTCATCTAATGGTCAATGGCTTGCAGGTGTCATGGCAAAAATTAATAAACCCAATTGTGGTACTCTACCGGACTTTGGTAATTTTTGTCTCAAAAGTGAAACAGATGCAAAAGGTGCTACAAAATGTGTGGAAGAGTATGATAGATACAAAGGTGTGGAAGAACTCATGCCTTATGCTAAAGCTGTAAGTGCCAAATCCTTTGATTTTGGTGAATTGGGTTTCGAGACAACCATAGATTACCCAAAAATGATCGGTATAATTAATGATGCAAATTATAGAGGATTTATTGGGGTTGAATATGAAGGAAAAAGTCTTAGTGAAGAAGAAGGTGTTAAAGCAACAAAATTACTGATTGAAAAGTGTTTAAAAGAACTTGAAGGAAAATCAGAGTAAAATCAGGTCTTCAGGATTTTTATATAAAATATATCGCACAAATTGTTTTGCTGCAAAAGGAGCAATGCTTGAACCTTTAGTTCCTAATCCATTAAAAATATACATGCCTCTGATGTTTGGATGTGGTTTAAATATTGGTCTTCTCGAATGCATAGTTGGTCTGATGGCAGCTTTATGCTCTAAAATCTCAAAAGGAACTTTAAGTATGCGTTCTAATTCAGCTTTAAGTTTTAGATAAATTTTTTCTGTTGGTAAATCGTCTTTTATATCCCATTCATATCCTGAACCCACCCAATACACATCATCATATTGGTGCACAATGAATATATGATCCTTATACATCTTTCTGAAACCTGCATTCTTAATTCTGATTAAAAATACTTCACCTTTTGATGGAGCAAGCCCAATATTTTCAAAATATGGATTAAATACTGCCTGATATCCTTCACAAAATATTATCTCATTGAAAGACAAATCTTTATAAGTAAATATTCCTGATTGTTCTTCAAGATGGTTATAATTAAATTTATCATTTATATATTTGTTTTGATTTTGCCACTTAAGTTTAAAAGCCTCCAGAATTTCTGCCAGATGCACTTGTAGTGTGCCAGTTAGCTCTCCATAAGCAAATGGCTTTGATATCATATCCCCAAATTCTTTAGTATCTGCTATAGGCAACATAAACTGCTTTACCTCTGGATCAGCTGTTCTGGAAAGCCAGATATTTTCATCTTCGCTACTATACAATGACCTTATGATGTTTGATTCAGTATAAGTCTTAATGCCAAGGTAGTGGCTTAGTTCATCATATACGAGCTTAGCTTCAGGAAGGAATTCATGTATACGCCAGCTTTTTATAAATTTTTTACCTGTGATAGGATTTACAATGCCCGCGGCAACTTTAGAAGAAGAACCAAAATAATTATTGTCAATAACAAGCACGTTTTTTCCTGCTTCAGACAGGAAGTATGATATTAGGGTCCCCGAGATGCCCTGACCAATCACAGCAAAATCAAATATCTCAGATTTCATTATTTTTCCAATTGCTTAAGTATTGCTTTATCCTTTGCCGTCAAAGAGCTGATTACCAAATCATAAGATTGATCTATTAATTTCATTACAAAAGCATCACTAAGCGCACCTTCTATATTTACGGTATTCCAATGTTTTTTATTCATGTGGTATCCGGGCTGAATGTCCTCATATTCTTCTCTAAGGGTTAAGGTCCATTCGGGATCACATTTCAGATTTACCTTACAGGGTGCTTCATCAATGCCGGTCAAAGCGAATATTTTATCCATAACCTTAAATACCAAAGTGTCTCCCCCAAACGGAAATGATTCTGTGACTCCTTTTTTGGCCAGGCAATAATCGGTGAATGATTCAATATTCATTATCTGATGGATGTATTACAAAAGATGACCCATAATATCTTGTTTTACTTTAAGATATTGCTCATTTTCACGTTTTGAAGGTATAATTAGAGGAATTCTTTTTACAAGTTTTATTTTTGAATGATCAATAGCTGAAATTTTTTCTGGATTATTGGTAATCAATTCTATCTCCTTTATATTTAAGTCGTCAAGTATATCAATGGCTATATTAAAATCCCTTTCATCAGGTTCAAATCCAAGATGTACATTGGCTTCGATGGTATCGTATCCAACATCCTGCAGATTATAGGCTTCCAATTTATTAATAAGACCAATGCCCCTGCCTTCCTGTCTGAGGTATATCATTACACCTCGGCTTGCCTGTATAATATTCATAGATGCTTCAAACTGTTCACCGCAATCACATCTTCTAGAACCAAAAAGATCGCCGGTAATACACTCTGAATGTATACGAACCGGAACAACACCCGTAACATCAGCATCAATGTGGACGAGGGCAATATGAGGTTGTTGATTGTCATGCTGCTCTGAATACGCAAAAATGTTAAAATTTCCCCATTTTGTAGGTAAATTTGCCTTAACTTGCCTTCTCAACAAAGTTTCATTTTTTTTAGTGTTGCAAAGATAACAATTTGCCTGCGGGTAATGTTTTTTATACGTATTTTTACTTTCCAACAAAGAAAATTTAATTACTTTTGCAGCACTTTTAGTTAAACAGGTCTCATAGTTCAACGGATAGAATAGAAGTTTCCTAAACTTTAGATATGGGTTCGATTCCCGTTGAGACCACAACGCAAAACAATAAACCCTTGTAAATAAACCAGTTACAAAGGTTTTTTAATGACGGGGTAAACATAAGGTAAACATTCGTCAGAAAGCTGAAATATCTTGAAAAAGACCATACTTGTTACGTTTAGCTTCCAAAAAGATGGCTTGATATAATGGTAGCTTCTCACAATAAATCTTATCATAAGGTTTCACGTAGCCATTTTCCAACAAAATCTCATTAATACATCTTCCATCAGGTAAAATAATATAGGACAAAGTTCTACCATATTTATCGGTCAAATTATTCTCTTCTTGAATCACGGTGACATTTGTACCGGGTATTAAAGTCTCTTTAAGGAAATAGAAAGGCTTATAACCAAGAGTAATCAATAATGATCCTGGCAGATGTGTTTCCCTTTCATCTTGAATTAACTTTGCAGGTGGCTTTATCTCAGGTGCATCGATACCATAAAGCCTTATTTCTTCTTCCACCATTATAAATATATTTCTAACAATTAGTCCGTCTCCATCTACTATTATGACAACTTCAAAGCCTGTTCTAACGATTGTCTGTTCTTTTGCGCTTGTTTGAATTATAATATAATATATATATAGTCATTTGATATTCAATAATATATTAACTTTACAGTCGAATAATTTGTTCAATTAATCTTTAAATTTTAATAATATGGCCAGACAAACCGGTCCATTAAAGTACCAAGGAACTATCGGAGATATCCGACATTTCAAAATCAAAGGATTGAAAGGTTCATTCGCAGGGATAATAGGTGGTATTTGCGGCGAACAAATTGCCACTGCCCCAGAGTTTGCAAGAACTTGTGAAAATATGAATGAATTTGGAGGTTGTGCAAAGGCTGGTAAAGCTGTTAGAGTTGGATTTGCAAGTGTGTTATCTAATATGGCTGACTCACAAGTAATAGGCAGATTAATAGCCATCATGAAAAAAATAAATCTGGAAGATGGTTCTGAAGCGAGGAGACAAAGAGCAGTATTGATTACTGCTGTTCCAAATTATCTTGTTGATTTTGAATTTAATCGATGCAGATCTTTTGATGGCACTATGAATTCACCATTACACCAGCAGTAGGTCGTGATAGTTCAACTTTGGATATTCCAATTTTTAACCCATTGAATTATTTGAGCATTCCTGCTGGAGCGACGCATTTCAGAATTATCAATGCCATTGCAGCTGTTTCTGATTATGCTTATAATGTTGTAACTAAAGTGTATGAGCCTACTGTTCCATCTTTAGATAAGTTATCAGGTGATGCATATTCTGACTATTTATCCGTAAATGCTTTAACAACTGTCCAGAATGTTGTTGTATCACTTCCAGGTTCGCCAACTTTGACAGCTAGTGTTTCTGTTTTGGATGCTGTTAGAATTGAGTTTTACCAAGAAGTAAACAGTAATTACTACGTATTAAATCAAGGTAATGTAATAAAAATCAAGTAATTTTTCTAAGAGCCATAATAGGAATTTGATCAGTGAAAGCTCTAATCAGGTATTAATTTTATTCATTTAAAAAAAAAGACCAAGATTTAGTGGGTCGGTCCACCCTGACATATATTACACATTAGAGTCAAATGGGTTTTGATCCAAAACTCTCTGATCTATAAGGCTCTTTATGATGATGGAGTAATTTGTAGATAGAGAAATGTGGTGTTTATTTAATAGATTTTTAAGATCATCAAGGTTATATAGCCTATTTGGCTGTATTTCCGATTTAATGGCTTCATTGCTGGCAATAATGTCATTGCCATAGTTTATTCGTACTTGGATTTGAATCCTTAATCAGGCCATAATTTTATGTTATAAAAAATCAAATCCTACTGGATAAGGCTTCCTTTTATAAAAATAGGTTAAATGGCAAATGAACTTTTATAAAGGGGTTTACACAAGCGACATTTCATTAATAAAAATTTTAATTTGGTGTATATACCAAATTGTAGTTATTTAATTATCTTTGGGTAAAATAATTTGAACGATGAAATATTTACTTTCCATTTTCTCATTTTCCATTTCCACCTTTTTTGTTCTTATTGGACAAAATAGTATCCCTAAAGTAGAAAATATTCGAACAGAACTTCGAACCAACGAAAAAATGATTTTTGTTCACTTTGATGTCCAAGATGCAGAAAATGACAGTATCAGGGTGAGATTAAAATCGTCTTTGGACGGTGAGTTTTATCAAATTATTAATGATGATTTAAGTGGAGATGTCGGTGACAATATTGGTAATGGTCAAAAAACAATTGTTTGGTTATATCCAGAAAATACAAATCTTCAGAATATTAGTCTCAAGCTCTCCGTTTGGGATCAAGTAAAACCAGAAATAGGCACTTGGGTGAATGAAGTAAGTGAAGTGCTTATTCGTCAGTTTATGGACAAAATGGAAGGTCCTAGACACTATGCAACATCCAAAAACAAACTGGAAGAAGTTAAAAATTTTATTAATTCCGAGTTTTTAGACAAAGGGTTGGCTACCTATAGACAAGATTTTGTCCATCTTAATCAGAA
>Ga0105047_10003981_pt1 | contig 25900 bp, 23 predicted proteins | sample MAT04_FD_78384 | JGI IMG/M metagenome (GOLD analysis project Ga0105047, IMG submission 78384) | Freshwater microbial communities from Lake Fryxell liftoff mats and glacier meltwater in Antarctica - MAT-04 (megahit assembly) | ecosystem: Environmental > Aquatic > Freshwater > Ice > Liftoff...
AGTGTCAACTTACTCGTCGGCGGCTTCCAGCACCAGCCCGAACTCGCGACCCAGCACCGTCAGCTGGTTCCCGGCGATGCGGTAGGTCACCGAGCCCTGCAGCACGGTGAGAACCGCGAACTCGAGGATCATCTCCGGCTGATCGCACGCCACCTTCGTCATCTCGAACACACCCATCTCGATCGCCGTGGCGGAGATGGCGGCGGTGGCCGAACCGCGGTTGCAGCCGCCGAACAGTTCGGCCCGCGCGCCGTCGAGCCGCAGGGTTGCCGGCGTTTCGAACCCGCCGGTGGCCGTCGCTCCGTTGAGCACGGTGGTGACGGTCCACAGCGTGCGCTGCAGCTCGCGATCCGGGATGTCGACGCGCCGGTCGACGAGGCGCAGCACGGTCGCGCCGGTGGTCAGTGTGAGCTGCTCGTCGGTGAGGGTGACCTTGGGCTTGGCAGTGAGCAGGTCGATCACGTGCTGGTCGAGATCCATCAACGACGTCTCGCACGCCATCTCGGTCATTGCCATCGAGGTCACGATCAGCAGGTCGTCCTGCACGTCGTAGTCGCCGCTGCCGGTGTTGCAACCACCGCTCATCCGCACGCCCAAACCGTCGAACGAGAGCCGCAGTTCGCTGCCCGCCGGCAGCGTGAACCCGGCTGCCTCCGCCGCCACGAACGCCCGGCCCGACAACGGTGCCTTCTCGGTGGCGTTGTTGGCGTCGCCGCAGGCGGCCAGCGGTACGCCGGCCATCGCGAACACAGTCACTGCACCCACCAGTTGCCTCATGCCCTTGAGACGCTACGGCACCTGATGAGGTTCCATGAACGGGCATCGGCGGCCGTCAGCCGGAGGAGGCGAGCAGTGCCTCGGCCGTGCGCCGACCACTGAACAACGCACCCTGAATGGAAGGGGTGTCGCGGTGGTCGCCGCACACGTACAGGCCATCGCCGAGCGACACACGCTGCTTGGGACGCAACGGCGGCTGCGAGTCGGGTTGCCCGTGGACGATCGTGTCGGTGCGGAGCACCTGCCACCCGTCGACCTGCGGCCCCCACCACTTGCGCAGCTGAGCGCGCACTGCGTCGGGCAACGCTGCGAGGTCTTTGTCGACCGCGTTGGTGCACGCGCCGGCGATGAGCGCCCGACCGGGCGGCGCGTAGTCGGGTGACACGTTGCTCATCACGGCCACGTTGAGGGCCGGGCCGGCGAGCGTGCCGTCGAGCACGATCAGCTTGCCGTCGATCGGTGCGGCCGGCGCAGCGAACCACACGCACGAGACCTTGCGCGAACCAGGATGGGCAACGTGCTGTTCGCGTAGCAACTCGGCCGCGTGCGGGCCATCGGTGGCGACGACGACGCTCTGGGCACCAAGCGTGCGGCCATCGGCAAGGCGCACTTCGCCGGGGGCGACCGCGGCCACGGCGGCGCCGAGGTGCACAGTGCCCGGCACGAGGCCGGCGGCGAGCTGATCTGGAATGGCTTGCATGCCCAGCGCGGGAATCACCGAGTCGCCGAGGGCGAGGCACCGCAGGATGATGTCGGCCATCCGCCTGCTGGCGGTGAGGTTCACGTCCAGCTGGATGCCGCCCAGTAGCGGCCGGAAGAAGCGGTCGATCATGCGGGTGGTGAAGCCGAGATCGCGCAACGCGGTGAGCGTGCTGACGTCGTCGCGGCGCAGCAACGCCACCGGGTCTGCGCGGCGCAGGCGGAGCAGCATCGCCGCCAGGCGGAGCTTGTCGAACACGCTGCCGATGGGGGCGATGGCGCTGGCCACGAGCAAGCCCGGACGACGCATCGGGTCGCCCAGCGAGTACATCCGCTTGCCGAGCCACACCATCGAGCCGGCGTCGAACGCGCACGGGCGCAGCGCAGCGAGATCAAGCTGGTGGGTCACCTCCGGGTACGCCGTCAGCAGCACCTGGAAGCCGCGGTCGAGCCGGAAACCGTCGACCACGTCGGTGCGAACCCGGCCGCCGACACCGTCAGACGCCTCGAGGACGACCACCGACCGGCCGCCGGCCTGCACAGTACGGGCAGCAGCCAGCCCGGCAAGCCCGCCGCCGACGATTGCGACGTCGACATGGTCGGGCAACGGGAGGGGCGCGATCGTCATGACAGCTGGAACCTACCGCTGCACTCGGGCGACTGCATCGACACGGTTCGTGTCTTCGCTCCCTTCCCCGGCATGATTGCCACCACATGTTGATCCGATTGCTGCGAACGTTCCTCCGGCGCTACCGGGGCCTGCTGATGGCTGTCGTCGCATTGCAGGCGGTGCAGACGGCAGCGGCGCTCACGTTGCCCACACTCAACGCCGACATCATCGACAAGGGTGTGGCCGCCGGCGACACCGGGTACATCTGGCGCCACGGCGCGATCATGCTGGCCGTCAGTGTGGTGCAGATCCTGTTCTCCATCGCCGCCATCTACTACGGCTCCAAGGCTGCCACCAGCTTCGGGCGCGACGTGCGCGCCGCGCTCTTCCACCAAGTCACCGAGTTCTCGGCACGCGAGGTCACCAAGTTCGGGCCACCCACGCTGATCACTCGTGTGACCAACGACGCACAGCAGGTACAGACCCTCGTGCAGATGACCTGCACGCTGCTGATCGCGGCGCCGCTCACCGCTGCCGGTGGCCTGGTAATGGCACTGCGCGAGGACGTGGAACTGACCTGGATCCTGGCGATCGCAATCCCCGTGCTCGTGCTCTCGATCGGCACGGTCATCTACAACATGGTGCCCACGTTCCGCCGCATGCAGGAACGCACCGACGAGATCAACCGCATCCTGCGCGAGCAGATCACCGGCATCCGCGTCGTGCGGGCCTTCGTGCGCGAGCCGTACGAGACCGATCGGTTCGAGGTCGGCAACGATCAGCTCACCCGTACCGCGCTGCGCGGCGGCCGGTTGATGGGCCTGATGTTCCCGACAGTCACGATGATCGTCAACGTCTCCAGTGTCGCCGTCATCTGGTTCGGCTCGAACCGGGTCAACGACGGCGACCTGAAGGTGGGTGCGCTCATCGCGTTCCTCACCTATCTCACCTGGATCCTGATGGCCGTCATGCTGGCCACGTACATGGCGGCACTGGTGCCCCGTGCCGCGGTCAGCGCCGAGCGCATACAGGAAGTGCTGCTCACGCCCAGCAGCGTCGCCGAGGCCAACGACGCCGTCGCTGTCCTGCCTCCCAACGCCGCCGTCGAGTTCCGCGATGCCGGCTTCTGCTACCCCGGCGCCGAGCGCCCGGTGCTCTCGGGGATCTCATTCCAGTGCCTCGCCGGCCAAACCACCGCTGTCATCGGCAGCACCGGCTCCGGCAAGACCACGCTGATCAGCCTGATCGCCCGCCTGTTCGACGCCACCCAGGGCGCAGTGCTGGTCAACGGTGTCGATGTGCGCGACCTGGCCACCGACGCACTGTGGCAGCGCATCGGCCTGGTCCCGCAACGCCCCTACCTCTTCGGCGGCACCGTCGCCAGCAACCTTCGCTACGGCAAGCCCGACGCCACCGACGAAGAACTGTGGGAGGCCCTCACCGTCGCCCAGGCCGCCGACTTCGTGCGCGCAATGCCCGATGGCCTGGACGCCAAGATCGCACAGGGCGGTACCAACGTCTCGGGCGGGCAACGGCAGCGGCTGGCCATCGCCCGCGCACTCGTGCGCAAGCCCGAGGTGTACCTCTTTGACGACTCGTTGTCGGCGCTCGACATGGCCACCGACGCTCGCTTGCGGGCGGCGCTCGTGCCATACACGCAGCAAGCGGTGGTGATCATGGTCGCCCAGCGGGTCACCAGCATCAAGCACGCCGACCAGATCCTGGTGCTGGAAGACGGCGAGGCCGTGGGTCTTGGCACCCACGACGAACTGGTCGCCAACTGCCCCACCTACCTCGAGATCGTCCAGTCGCAGCTCACCGCCGAGGAGGCCGCGGCATGAGCGAGCGCAGCAACGAGCACGACGAGCACCACGACGACGCGCACGGCGCCAAGGACCCGCCGCGCCCCACCGCCAGCGCATCTGAGCTGCGTAGCGGGCGGATGAACACGATCGGCGTCCCCACCGAGAAGTCGAAGGACTTCGTTGCGTCCAGCCGGCGGATGGTGAAGCGGCTCGGACCGGAACGCCCCAAGGCGTTCCTGGTGATGGCCCTTGCCGTCGTCAGCGTGGCGCTGGTGGTCTCGGGGCCGAAGATCCTCGGGCATGCCACCGACATCCTGTTCGAAGGCTTGCAGAGCCGGGCCAAGGGTGGCCCCGGCATCGACTTCGCCGCGCTGCACCTCACGCTGTGGGTGGCGGTCGGGCTGTACCTGATGGGCTACGTGCTGGCCTACCTGCAGGCCTACGTGCTGGCCGGGGTCGTGCAGCGAACGATGTTCCGGCTACGCGGCGACGTCGAAACCAAGCTGCACGCGATGCCGCTGTCGTACCTCGACAAGCAGGCGCGCGGCGACCTGCTCAGCCGGGTCACCAACGACATCGACAACGTTGCGCAATCGATGCAGCAGTCGTTGAGCCAGCTGCTCAGCGGTGTGCTCACCATCGTCGGCACCATTGCGATGATGCTCTGGATCTCGTGGCAACTGGCCATCATCGCCGTGGTCACCGTGCCCGTCTCGATCTGGGTGATGAAGAAGATCGCCGGGTACTCCAAGGGCCGGTTCATCGCGCAGTGGCAGCACACCGGTGCGCTCAACGCACAGGTCGAGGAGACGTTCACCGGCCACCCGATCGTGAAGGCATTCGGACGCCAGCGCGAGGCCCAGGCACGCTTCGACGCCACCAACGACAAGCTCTACGAGGCCGGCTTCGCGGCACAATTCATCAGCGGCTGCGTCCAGCCCGCAACGGTGCTGATCGGCAACCTCAACTACGTCGCAATCGCGGTGTTCGGCGGCCTCAAAGTGGCCAACGGTTCGCTCGGCCTCGGCGATGTGCAAGCGTTCATCCAGTACTCGCGCCAGTTCTCCCAGCCGCTCACGCAGACCGCGTCGATGATCAACGTGTTGCAGTCCGGCATCGCTTCCGCCGAGCGTGTGTTCGAGCTGCTCGACGCGCCCGAGCAGAGTCCTGACGCGGCACCGACCGGTCGCCCAACGCCCGCCGCCGGCCGTGTCGAGTTCCGCGACGTGTCGTTCAGCTACCGCGCCGACACACCGCTGATCGAGCACCTGTCGCTGATCGCCGAGCCCGGGCAGACGGTCGCCATCGTCGGCCCCACCGGTGCCGGCAAGACCACCCTGGTGAACCTGATCATGAGGTTCTACGAACTCGACGGTGGCGCGATCTTGCTCGATGGGCACGACATCTCCTTCATGCCGCGCGCCGAACTGCGCAGCGAGATGGGCATGGTGTTGCAAGACACCTGGCTGTTCGGCGGCACCATCCGCGACAACATCGCGTACGGCAACACCGAGGCCACCAACGAGCAGATCCTGGCGGCGGCGAAGGCCTGCTACGTCGATCGGTTCGCGCACTCACTGCCGCTGGGCTACGACACCGTGCTCGATGACGAGGGCAGTTCGGTGAGTACCGGGGAGAAGCAGCTGATCACGATTGCGCGTGCGTTCCTTTCGGACCCCACCATCCTCATCCTCGACGAGGCCACCAGTTCGGTGGACACTCGCACCGAGGTACTGATCCAGCGGGCGATGGCGAAACTTCGCGGCGGGCGGACGAGCTTTGTGATCGCCCACCGATTGTCGACAATCCGCGACGCCGACACGATCCTCGTGATGGATTCCGGGCGAATCGTCGAGCAGGGTTCGCACCACGACCTGCTCGTGCGTCAAGGCGCCTACTTCACGCTGTACAACGCGCAGTTCAGCGGCGCTGCTACGGAAGTCGTGTAACCGCGGTCACCGTCACGAAGGTGTCGTTGAAGCACGCCCCGTTGCCCAACGCATCGCCGGTAGCCGGAGTGAGGGCATTGACACCCCGCCCGTCGGAGTGGTTCCGCAGCCAGACGCCCTTGCTCATCACCGCCACACCGGGGCGGGTGTCGGCGTTCACCTCCAAGGGCACGGTGATAGTGCCGACCTGACTGGTGACGCGCACCTGGGCGCCGGCCTGCAAGCCGCGGGCGGCCGCGTCGGCCGGGTGCAGCAGCACCGCCGGCGAGGGGCTCTGGAACTCACCGAACATCGAGTTGACCAGCTTGGAGGTGGCCGGCGAGATCAACGTGAGCGAGCCTGGCGGCGCGTCCGCGGGCACGTAGTGCGGTACGCCCTGGTTGGCGTCGAGCAGGCGAACGCGGCCACCGGCGGGTTGCGTATCGAAGAACTGCCGTGACGGCACCGGCGAGTGGCGCGGGCCGCGATCCGGCGCGGCGACTGCCAGCGGCGCGTCGCCCCATTCGTAGCCGTAGGCGCGGGCCAGTGCGAGGCCGGTCTCGTCGTTCGACCGGCTCTCCCCGACCCGTGCGATCACCGGTTCCACCGGCATCACCATCAGGCTGCCGTAGCTGGCAGCGACGTCGCTGATCTCGAAGCTGGTGGTGGCTGGCAGCACCACGTCGGCGTAGCGGGTGGTGTCGGTGAGCACCTGCTCGTGGACGGCGGTGAAGACATCGTCGCGACCGAATGCGGCCACCACAGCCTGTTGGTCGGGGCACATCACGAGCGGGTTGGCTCCCTGCACGAACAACACTCGGCACGGGTCGGTGGAGCCGGGTGCCATCCAGCGGCCAACTTGGTGCAGCGGCAGGGTGCGGCGCGGCGGGCCTTCGAGCGCGACCTGCGGCCAGCGACGACGCGTATTCGCTGGGGTGGCTGAAGTGGAGCCGATGACGCCGCTGCCCGCCTGACCGAAGTGCCCACCCAGTACGGGGAGGGCGAGGATCGCACGGCAGGCCGCTCCCCCATTGGCATTGCGCTCCTGCCCCCAGCCGATGCGCAGCATGCTGGGCCGTATCGTGCCCCACCACTGCGCAAGGATGGCGATGTCGGCCGCGTCGAGCCCGGTGATGGCGGCGGCCCTGTCCAGCGGCCACTCTGCTGCCGCGGCGAGGAACTCACCGGCGCCATCCGCGTGCGCGGCGATGAACTCGTGGTCGAGGTGACCGTTGGTCGTCCAGTGGTGTGCGATCGCCAGTGCGAGCACGGTGTCGGTGCCAGGCAGGAGCGCAAGGTGCAGGTCTGCCCGCTTCGCCATGGCCGTGCGCCGTGGGTCGATGACCACCACCTTGGCACCGGCCTTCACTGCCTGTTGCACCAGCGGCGGGAAGTGGGTGTTGCTGACCGTGGGGTTGGCGCCCCAGATGACGACCAGTTTGCTGTGCACCACGTCGCGCGGGTCGGCCGATTGCATACCGTCGTAGACGCTGTCCCAGGCAAGGCCCATGGTGTGCGCGCAGATGGTGTGCTCGGCAATGGTCGCGCCCATCGCCGCGAAGAACGCCTCGGTGAAGCTGGCCCGCTCGACCACCGCAGCCGACGAGTTGTACGTGAATGCAACAACGGCGTCGGGGCCGCTGGTCGCGACAGCGGCCTGCATGCGGGCGGCGATCAGTGCCAGCGCTTCGTCCCACGTGGCCGACCGGAACTCGCCGTCGCCCTTCCGGCCGGTGCGAACCAGCGGAGTCTGCACCCGCTCGGGGGCGTAGACGCGTTCGGCGTACCGCCTCACCTTGGCGCAGATCCAGCCGTCGGTGAGCGGGTTCTCGGGGGCCGCATCGATGTTGGTGATGCGCGGGCCGTCAGGCGTGTCGGTGATGGTCACCGCCAGCGAGCAGGCATCGGGGCAGTCGAGGGTGCAAGCCGTGTGGATGACACGAGTGTTGGCGGGCTCGTCGGTGACGGTCATGGATCGGGTCTAGCCGTTCGCCCGGGGCCGAGCAAGGGGTTTGCCCGGCTCGCAGAGGAGGCGACATACCTCGGGTCCCGACGCCTGTGTTCGATTTCGATTCGCGGCGGCGGTGTGAACGGGGTGGCGGGCGGCGTGTCGTCAAGTCCGCTTCGACCGAGGCAGAGCAAGCCCGATACGGAGAAGCGCCCTCGGAAGCGGCGCGCAACGAGGGCAACCTCTAATCTGCTGCGCATGATCGCAGTCGTGGTGGTGCGGGCCGGGCAACTCCCGGCGGGCGGGGCGGAAGCCGTTGCCGAGTGCACCGGTCGCGCCGTGCTCGTCGGCTCCGGCGTGGCCGAGGCCACCGCCGAGCTGGAGGGCATCGCCACCGAGCTGACGCTGGTCGAACTGGGCGACTACCAGCCGGCCGGCTGGGCTGCAGCCCTCGTTCCCCTGTTGGCCGCCGAGCCGTACCTGCTGCTTCCGGGCTCGCCCGACGGCCGCGACCTGGCACCCCGCCTGGCTGCGCTGCTGCGCCGCCCACTGTTTGGCGGCGCGACCGCAGTGACACCGAACCGCATCGACCTCGCCCGCAACGGCGGGCGCGAACTACACACAGTCGTTCCCGGCCGCGAGTTCGTGGCCACCCTGCAGCCCGGCGTCCGCGGCGTCGCCGACCTCCCGTCGACCGTCGCTGCCCGCACCACCACCGTCGCAGTGGCACTCCCCGCCGGCGAGCACGACCCGATGGTCCTCGCCGTCCAACCACCCGACCCGGCCACCATCGACCTCGCCGAGGCACCACGCATCGTCGGTGGCGGTGCCGGCCTCGACGGCCCGGAACGCATCGTGCAACTCACGGCTGTCGGCACGGCCCTCGGGGCCAGCATGGGCGCCACCCGCGTGGTCACCGACCGCGGCTGGGTGCCCCACGCCCGCCAGATCGGCACCACTGGCGTCGTGGTCGACCCCGACCTGTATCTGGCATTCGGCGTCAGCGGTGCGGTGCAGCACACCAGCGGCCTGGGAAACCCCGATCACATCATCTCGGTCAACACCGACCAGCATTGCCCGATGATGCAACTCGCCGACCTTGCAATCGTCGCCGATGCCAACGCCACGCTCGAAGCGTTGGCCGCGCTGCTCGCCGGCCAGCCGGTCGCGGGGTTTCGATGACCGCCCCCGATGTCGATGTCGTCGTCGTCGGGGGCGGCCCGGCCGGCTCGTGTGCCGCGCTGGTCGCCGCGCGTGCCGGCCTCACGGTGGTGCTGCTCGAGCGGGGGCCGTTCCCCGGCAGCAAGAACATGTATGGCGGTGTGGTTTACCCGCGCATCCTCGATGAGCTGATCCCGAACTGGTGGGAGGAAGCACCCGTCCAACGCTGGGTCACCCGCCGCAGCACGATGCTGCTCACCGAGACCCAGGCGCTCACCATCGACTTCCGCTCCGAAGCGTGGGGCAAGCCGCCGCACAACGGCGCCACCGCCTACCGACCCGACTTCGACAACTGGCTCGCCGGCCACGCACAGGCTGCCGGCGCGCAACTGATCACCAGCACCACCGTCACCGGGCTGCTGCGCGACGCCTCCGGGAAGGTGGTCGGTGTGCGCACCGACCGGCCTGACGGCGAGCTCACCGCCCGGGTCGTCATCGCCTGCGACGGCGTGAACAGCTTCCTCGCCAAAGAGGCCGGGCTCTACGAGCACAACGATGCGAAACACTTCACTCTGGGTGTGAAAGAGACGCTGGCGCTGCCCAAGCACGTGATCGACGAGCGCTTCGGTGTGCGCGGCCGCGACGGCGTGGACATCGAAATCATCGGGGCGACGGGGGGCGTCAACGGCGGCGGCTTCCTCTACACCAACCTCGACACGATCGCTGTCGGCGTGGTGCTCAAGCTGAGCAAGCTCGGGGCGCAGCAGCAACGGCCCGAACAGATCATCGCCAACCTCAAGCAACACCCCGCCATCGCACCCCTGGTGCAAGACGGTGAACTGAAGGAATACAGCGCGCACCTCATCCCCGAGGCTGGGCTGACGATGATGCCGAAAATGACCACCGCTGGCATGCTCGTGGCCGGTGACGCAGCCGCGTTGTGCCTGGCTGCCGGCATCTGGCTGGAAGGCGTGAACTTCGCCATGGCCAGTGGCATGTACGCCGGCGAGGCCGCCGTCGAGGCCGTGCGCGCCGACGACACCAGTGCCACCGGGCTGGCCGGCTACCAGCGCCGGCTCAGCGAGACGTTCGTGCTCAAGGACCATCGCAAGCTGCGCCGGGCACCAGCACTGGTGCTCAGCGACCGCGTGCAGCACCTGTACCCGGGCATGGTGGCCAACGTGGCTGAACGCATGTTCCGCGTGGACAACCCGCACCCCAAGCCAGGGCTCCGCAAGATCTTCGCCCAGGAACGCAAGCGCGCCGGCGTTCGGCGCCGCGACCTGATCCGCGATGGCTGGACCGGCTTCAGGAGCTTCGGATGAGCAACAACCCAAGCGGTCACCCGGTCGCCCACCCGGCCGAGATCCTCGCCCCCAACGCGTGGGGCGGCATGTCCTTCCAGGAACGGATGGCCACGGCCGAGTTCCGCATCCACCACCAGCCGCACATCGTCGTCGACGGCGCGGTGTGCGCCGACTGCAGCACACGTGAGTGCGTGGTCGCCTGCCCGGCCAACCTGTTCGTGCCCACCAGCGATGGCGGCATCGTCTTCAACCATGAACAATGCTTCGAATGCGGCACGTGCTACCTGGTCTGCAACCGCGAGGGTGCGATCAGCTGGAACTACCCCGAAGGCGGCCACGGCGTCGTTTTCCGACGCACATGAGTACCACCGAGCACGCCGTCGTTGCCTGCCTGAAGTGGGTCACCCACCCGGGCGAGCCGCACGACCAACGCTTCGCAGGAATCAGCCCGGCCGACCAGTCGGCGCTGGAGTTCGCACTCGTACAGGCGGCAGCGCTGGGCACCGGCGTCACGGTCATCACCGCCGGTCCGGCGGCTGCGGCAAGCGTGCTGCGCGACGCACTTGCGTGCGGCGCACGACACGCGATTCACGTGCTCACCGAGAACCCGCTGCGCAGCGAGGAAGTCGCTGATGCAATCGTGCTGGCGGTGCCCACCGCGCAATGGCTGTGGTGCGGCGACTACTCCCTCGACCGAGGCACCGGCAGCGTTCCGGCGTTCCTCGCGGCCGGGTTTGGTGCGCAGCAGGCATTGGGCATCATCGCCGTGCAGTGGAACACCGATGGTGTGACCGCGACACGCAGGCTCGATGGCGGCCGCCGCGAATTGTTGGCCGTCACTGCGCCGGCCGTGGTCAGCGTGGAGGGCGCAACCGCGCACTTGCGCCGCGCCGGGCTTGCTGCCCTGCGCATCGCAGCGAACGCCGCCATCGACGTCGTGCGCCCGCTGGCCCCGGCACACGGTACCGAGGCCGTCGTGCAGCAGTATCGCCCTCGTGCACGGGCGCTCGCTGCACCGGCCGGCGACAGCCCGTTGGCCCGGCTCCGTACGCTCACCGATGCCGGCGCGGCGGTTGCCGCGCGTGGCGAGACGGTGGTACTGGAACCAGCAGCCGCCGCCGAACGAATCGCACAAGCCCTTCGCGAGTGGGGCTACCTGGACTGAGGCGGTTGTCAGCCCGTGGCGCTCGCGCCCACGGATTCGCCGACCGGAGCACCGGCTGCACCCCCGACCGCAGCGCGGCTCGGCAGCCAACGCCAGGCCATCGCTGCGCCCACCAGCGTGATGGCAGCCGACACCCAGGAGCCGAGATGGAAACCGTCGAGGAACGCAGTGTTGACGGCCCGCTGCACCAACGCACCCGCTTCGGGCCCGGCTTGCAGCGCGGCCTGCTTCGCAACTTCGGCGCCAGCACCGACAGATTGCTTCGCGGCCGCCAGCGCGGGGGCAGGCAACGCCGAACCACCCAAAAGGTCGTCCAGCTTGCTCGCGTATACCGAGGCGAACAGGCTGCCCACGATCGCGACACCCATCGTGCCACCGAGTTCGCGAGCCGTGTCATTGACCGCCGACCCGACACCGGCCTTCTCCGGCGGCAGAGAGCCCATGATTGCCTCGGTCGCCGGCGCGTTCACCAGCCCGAGCCCGCCGCCCATGCAGAGCATCTGGCCCACGATCAGCCAGTACGACGAACTGTCGGTGAGCGTCGTCGTCCAGGCGAACCCGATCGCCATCAGCGCGAGGCCGGCGGCCACCACGTACTTGGTGCCCCGCCGCTGAGCAAGGATGGCAGCAGCCGGAGCGGCAGCCCCGGTGAAGAGCGCGAACGGCACCGTGCGCACACCGGCTTCGAGCGTGCCGTAGCCGCGCACCACCTGGAAGTACTGGGTGACGTTGAAGATGAAGCCGAAGAGTGCGAAGAACGCGCAGGTCACCGACAGGCTGCCCGCAGTGAAGCGCAAGTTGGAGAACACTCGTACGTCGAGCATCGGGTGATCGATGCTCCGTTCTACTCGGACGAACCACATCAGCAGTGCGGCGGCGCCGGCGAACGCGACGAGGGAGGTGAGCGAGAGCCAACCGTGCTTCGGCCCTTCGATCACGGCCCACACCAGCAGCGAGATACCACCGATGGACAACAAGATCCCGGCCGGATCCATCGGGTGGACGGTGGTGTTGCGCGAGGTGGGCACCAGCCAGCCGATCAGCACCATCGCAACGACGACCACCGGAACGTTGACGAGGAACACCGAACCCCACGAGAAGTACTTGAGCAGAAGGCCGCCGCTCACCGGACCGAGCGCGACGGCGAGTCCGCTCGTGGCCGCCCACACCGCAATCGCGATCGCCCGTTGGCGTGGCACCGTGAACACGTTGACGAGCAGGGCAAGCGTGGCGGGAAAGATCAGGGCACCGCCGACCCCCATCGCCGCTCGCCAGGCGATCAGCGCATGCGCGCTGTCGGCCATCGAGGCAGCGATCGACGTGAGTGCAAAGACTGCCAGACCGATCTGCAGCACGCCCTTGCGGCCGTAGCGGTCGCCGGTGCTGCCGGCCGCCATCAGCAAGCCGGCGAAGACCAGCACGTAGGCATCGACGATCCACTGCAGTTGGCTGGTGGTGGCCCCCAACTCACGGACGAAGGTGGGAAGGGCCACGTTCACGATCGTGCCGTCGACGACGATGATGAAAACGCTGGTGCACAGCACAGCCAGAATCACCCATGGCGATCGGCCGTGATCGCGGGCGGGAACGGTGTCTACTTGCATCGGGGACTCCACTGGGGATCGAAGTTATTACATTGTTATCAGACGTATTGAGCCAGGTCGGGCGCAGCCCACATGACATCCTCCACAGGTCACCCCAGCTAGCGTGGGCCACGTGAGCGCCGCCATCACCAGTCGCCTCGACGATGTCGGCACCGCTCTGTTACGAGCCGCCGACCAGCTGCTGGCCACGGAAGGGCCCGGCGCGCTCACCGTTCGGCGCATCGCTGCCGAGGCAGGCGTGAGCACGATGAACGTCTACTCACGATTTGGCGGCAAGGACGGCGTGGTCGAGCAACTGTTCGTGCACGGCTTCGAGCTGCTGGCGCAAGGCATGCGCGAGGTGGGCACCACCGACGACCCACTCGCCGATCTCGCCCTGTGCGGCATGGCCTACCGCAGTTTCGCCATCCGGCACGTCACGCTCTACTCGGTGATGTTCGACCGCGTGGTCGCCGACTACGAACCCAGCGAAACTGCACTGCAGAACGCGCTCGGAACGCTGGGCCTGCTGGCCCGCCGGCTGGAGCGAGCCATGGACTTCGGTTTGTTGCGCCGGATGGACCCACTCCACGCGGCGGCCATCGTCTGGAGCACCTGCCACGGGGTGATCAGCCTCGAACTCAAGCACGTCACCAACGCACCCGTCGACTGGCAGCAGGTGTTCACCGATGCCACCGCGGCCGTCGTGGGAGGATTGCGGGCGTGAACTACTTCGCTCGGCGCGGTTACGTGTTCGTCGGCGCCGTTGCCGTCGTCGCGTTGTTGGCCATCGTGGTGCACGAGACCACCGGCGGCAGCGACGACGACCGTCAGAGCCTCTCTGCCACCGACACTGACAACACGGTCACTGACCCCACCGACGTCACTGGTGCAGACCCGTCGGTCACCTCCACATCCGCTGCGCCCACCACCTCTACCCCCGCACCGTTCGTCGCCCGCACCGACGTGCTGGTCGACCCGGCCAGCTTCGGGCGCCCATACGGCACCGAAGTGCCGGGCCTGCTGACGTTCCGCGGCAACCCCACCCGCAGCTTCTACGGCACCGGGCCCGTCCCACGTACGCAACCGCAGGTGCTGTGGCAGTACCCGGGCGCCGGCAACCCGATGTGCGGTGAGAGCAGCGAGTACGGCAACGTGCGCGTCTGGTGCGGCACCGGGTGGACCGGGCAGCCCGCCGTGTTCGAGCGCGACGGCCGCACCTGGGTGGTGTTCGGCGCCTACGACTACAAGATCCACTTCGTCGACGCGGCCACCGGGCAGGACATCATCCCCCCGTTCCCCACCGGCGACCTGGCCAAGGGCAACGTCACCATCGACCCCGATGGCTACCCGCTGGTCTACGCCGGGTCGCGCGACAACTACCTGCGCATCATCGCCTTCGACGGCACGGAACCACGCGAGCTGTGGAAGCTCAACGGCCGAACCGACGACCGCATGCACAACGACGACTGGGACGCCGCGCCGCTGGTGCTCAACGACCACCTCATCGAGGGCGGGGAGAACAGCTGGTTCCACGGCATCAAGCTCAACCGCGGGTACGCGGCCGACGGTTCCGTCACCGTCAACCCGGCGATGGTGTTCCGGGTGCCCGGATGGGACCAGCAACTGATCAACGACCTCGGCTCGAAAGACCCCAAGCGCGTCAGCCTCGAGGCGTCGGTCTCGGTCAGCGGAGACACCGCTTGGCTCAACTCGTCGGGCGGGCTGGTGCAAGGCTGGGACATCTCCTCGCTGCGCACCGGCCAGGGCGAAGTGACCCGCACCTTCCGCTACTGGACCGGCGACGACAGCGACGCCAGCATCGTCCCCGACGACGAAGGCTTCCTCTACGTCGGTGTCGAGATCGACCGCGCCAACTCGCGGGTGCAGGCTGCCGGGCAGATGATCAAGCTCGACCCGCGCAAGCCCGACGACCCCGTGGTGTGGAAGCACGACCTTGACTTCTTCGTCGACGACGGCGTGTGGACCACACCGATCATCGTCGCCGACGTCACACTGTGGACCACCAAGCCCGGGTACGTCTACGCGCTCGATCGGTACACCGGCGAGTTCCTGTGGAAGCAGAAGGTCGGTGGCCCAGCCCTCAGCTCGCCCGTCTTCGTCGACGGTGTGCTCATCCAGGGCACCGCCAGCGGCGTGATCTACGGCTACGACCTGTCGAACCCGCGCACGCAGCCCACACAACTGTGGTCGGTCACGCTCGACGGCAACATCGAGAGCACACCTGCCGTCTGGAACGGCCGCATCTATGTCGGCACACGCGCCGGCTACATGTACTGCATCGGCGTGCCCGAATGAGCACCGCCAGCGTGCGGCCGCACGCATGACCTATCACCTCGGGCGCACCACTTGGAGCGAACACTGGAAGCCTTCCCGCCGGCCGCTGCTGGTGGTGCCGGTGGGCGCCTGTGAGCAGCACGGTCCACACCTGCCGCTGGACACCGACATCCGCATTGCGGTTGCACTTGCCGAGGGCCTGGCCAGAAAGTGGGACGAGGGCGAACTGCTGGTCACTCCTCCACTCACCATCACCGCCAGCGGTGAGCACGCGTCGTTCCCCGGCACGCTCTCGATCGGCACCGCAGTGTTCGAGCAGGTCATCATCGAGCTGGTCCGCAGCGCCGACTGGAGCGCCGGCGTCGTGCTGGTCAACGGTCACGGCGGCAACAAGGTGGCGGTCGAACGGGCAGTGCGCGCGCTGCACGCCGAACAGCGCAAGGTGCTCGCATGGTGGCCGCAAGTCCCCGGCGGCGATGCGCATGCCGGCCACACCGAAACCTCGATGATGCTCGCGCTCGCCCCAGACCTGGTTCGCATGCACCGTGCCGAGGCCGGCAACACCGAGCCGCTGGCCGACCTCATCGACGAAATGATGGAGGGCGGCGTGCGCGCCGTCAGCAGCAACGGGATCCTCGGCGACCCGCGCCACGCCACCGAGTCGCACGGGCGCAACGTGCTCACCCGGCTGGCCATCGACTTGGTCGCGGCCGTTGACGAATGGTGGGACTAGGTGCTCGGCACCCACTACCGGCTGGATTCGTCGTGGCGCCGCCCCGGTGACGGCACGGTCATCATCGCCGGTTCGCCACTGCGCCTGTTCCGCCTGTCCACGGGCGGCGCGCAAGTGATCGCGATGCTCGAGGTCGACGCTGCGCCCGACACCGCGTCCGTGCATCAACTATTCGACCGCTTCGTCGACGCCGGCGCCCTGCACCCTGTGCACGAACGCGGCCCGTTCACCGCAGCCGATGTCACCGTCGTGATCCCCGCCTACGGGTCGCTGCCCACACTGCCCGAGGGGGTGCGCGTGATCGTGGTTGACGACGCCAGCCCCACTCCCCTCGCCCCGCCCGAAACCACCTCGCCCGACCCAGCCCCGCCCACTTTTGGCGACCATGTCATGGCTGGACTGCGTGTGACCTGGTTACGGCATGACATGAACCGCGGGCCGGCGGCCGCGCGCAACACCGGGCTCGCCGCGGTGACGACCCCGCTGGTGGCCTTCGTCGACACCGACGTCGTACTGCCCCCCGACTGGCTGCAACCACTGCTCGCCCACTTCGCCGACGTGCGGGTGGCGCTCGTCGCCCCCCGGGTGGCAGGCCAGCCGGGCCCCTCGTGGCTGGCCGGCTTCGAGGTTCGCAACAGCCCGCTCGACCTGGGCGCCGAGCCGGCACGCATCGCAGCCGGCACACGGGTCAGCTACGTGCCGGCTGCCGCACTGCTGTGCCGCGCAGCCACCCTGCGCGAACTGGGCGGCTTCGACGAGGGCATGCGCTGGGGCGAGGACGTCGACCTGGTGTGGCGGCTGACCGACGCCGCCCACCGCTGCCGCTACGAGCCCGTATCAACGGTGCTGCACCGTCCACGGCCCACGCTGCCGGCGTTGCTGCACCAGCGGTTCGGCTACGGCCGGTCCGCCGCCTCACTGGCGCAACGTCACCCGGGCGCGCTGGCTCCCGTGCGGATGAGCGGCTGGAGCGCGTTGTCGTGGCTGCTATTGGCGGCCCGCCGCCCGTGGTTGGCTGCGGCAGTCGCTGGCGGCACCGCCGCCGCATTGGCCCGCAAACTGCACGATGTACCACCGCAGGAGTCGGCTCGCCTGGCCGGCCTGGGCCATCTGGCAGCCGGTCGCCAGTTCGCGCAGGCGATCGTGCGGGTGTGGTGGCCGATGGCGCTGGTACTCGCGATCGTGTGTCGCACGGCGAGGCTGCCGGTGGCGGCCGCCTTCATCGCGCCCAGCGCGATGGACGCGATGCGCACCCGCTCGATGCAGCCGTTGGTGGATGCGCCGGTACTGGCGCTGGAGCAGATGGCCTACGGCGCAGGAGTCTGGACCGGCGTGGTGGCCCTGCGCGAGACGGGGCCACTACAACCAAGATTCACGAACTGGCCGCCACGAGCCGGCGGCTGATGTCGTTGCAGTCCTCGCACACATCGGCGGGGATCAGGCCCCAGCGCATCAGGCGGGCGAACACCACGCAACCGAGGCAGAACGCGAACACGGATTCCAGCGTGGCGGCCACGACCAGGCCGGAGATGAGTGCATACGCAACAGTGTGTGAGCCGATCCCCCAGGCGAGCAGTGCGCCACCGCTGAACCCAAGGCCGACGCCCTGCGCGAAACGCTTCGGTGGCCCGGCCACGAGGCGGTGCTCACCGGGCAGGCGGGGGGTCACGACGCGGGTGACGAACTGCCCCAATGGGCTGAAGCGGGGACCACTGAGCACCCGCGCGAGGAAGCCGTACGCGAGCGGTAGCAGCATCCACCATTGGCGTACGGCGAGGAACGCCAGGCCCTGCAGTACGACGCCACCGGCGACCAGCCGCGCCGAGGTCTCGTTGACTGGATTGGGGAAGCCGAACAGTCGCGAGCGCATGAAGCGATGATAGACCGACAATTCCGATCATACAACTCGGGATTAGCGCCCGGGGCCGGCGCAGAAACCTGCCCGACCCTGTCACCAGACCCGGCCGGGTGGAGGGCTACCGTGGCAGCCGCATGACCGTTCGGCTCACCGTCCCTCGCGCCCAGTGGGTCGCCCACGTCAACACCGCTGCCGCGGCCTATGGCGAAGGCCTGGTTCCGGTGGTCAAGGGCAACGGCTATGGCTTCGGGAGGCCCGTCCTGCACGACATGGTGGCCCAACTGCACCCGGGCGGCAGCGTCTGCGTGGGCACCGTCCACGAACTGCACGACGTACCGCCGCCGCTGCAGGCGATCGTCCTCACTCCCACGCTGGCTGCGCCCACCGGGCGGGCCGCCACTCTTACCGTCGGCAGCCTGGCCCACGTGCAGGCATTGGCCGGCTGGCACGGTCGCGTGATCGTCAAGCTCGCCAGCAGCATGCGCCGTTACGGCGTCACACCCGGCGAATTGCCAGCGTTATTGGCCGCTGCCGACATTGCCCGCCTGGAGGTGGCCGGGTTCGGGCTGCACCTGCCGCTCGCCGGCGACGACGACGCTCGGCTCGCCGAGATCGCCGCCTGGCTGCCGCACCTGCCGGCGGATGGTGCCCTGTGGGTGAGCCACCTCACGCCCGAATCGTTCGCCTCGCTGCGGGCAGCCGATCCCACCCGGCGCTTTCATCTGCGCGTCGGCACGGCGCTGTGGCACGGTGTCCCACGCCGCGAGTTCCTGCAGCTCACCGCAGACGTCGTGCACACCCAGCCGATCAAGGCGGGCGATATCGCCGGCTACTTCCACAGCACGGTCACGACCGACGGCACGCTGGTGGCCATCGGCGGTGGCGGCGCCCACGGCATCGCACCGCTCGACGACACCGACCCCGCCCGGCGCAGCCCGTTCCACTTCGCCCGCCACCGGTTGCCGTTGCTGGAACGTCCGCACATGCACACGACGCTGGCGGTGGTGCCCGCCGGGCAACCGTGCCCGACTGTCGGCGATCGTGTCGACGTGCAGCGCCCATTGATCTTGACTGCGGTCGACGAGGTGGAGTGGACGTGAACACGCCGGCGCGTCAGCGCATCGTGGACCTCGACGTCGTCCGTGCGGTCGCTCTCATCGGTGTGTGCGTGATGAACTACCACGGCTACCTGATCACCGACGGCGCGAAGAGCGTGCCCACCAACATCACAGAACGGTTCTTCGACCCGTGGAACGGCCCGATGTCCACCCGCTTCGCGGCCACGTTCGTGACGGTCGCGGGGATGGGCATCACCCTGCTCACCCGGCGCAGCACGGCCAGCGGCGACCGGGCCGCAATCAGCGCCGACCGTTGGAAGCTGGTGCGCCGCGGCGTGCTGCTGTTCACCTTCGGCTATTTCCTCGACTGGGTGTGGGACGGCACCATCTTGTTCTTCTACGGTGCCTACTTCGTGGTCGGGGCGCTGCTGTTCACCCTGCGCAGCAGGTGGCTGGCGGCCATCGGCGCCGCCGCCGCCGCCGCCGCCGGCGGCCTCCAGTGGTGGGCATTGCAACGCGGCCAGGACGGCCACGACACCAGCTGGCTGCTGTCGGGCAGCGCCGCCGGTACCCGTTCACCGCGCGACCTGTTGTTCGATGTCGTGTTGCGCGGTACCCATCCGCTGCTGCCGTGGCTGGTCTTCCTGTGCATGGGCCTGGTGCTGGGTCGGCTGCTGCCGTTTGGCACCCGACTGCGGGTGGTGCTCGCCGCAGCCGGTGGCTTCCTGCTTCTCGTCGGCTACGTGCTGCACGGCGTGGTCGATTGGCACGAGCAGTTGGCCGCCACGACGCCGTTCAGCCGCAGCTTGCTGTACACGCTCACCACCGTCGGCTCGACGCTGTTGGCCGTGGTGCTGGTCGGCTGGCTGGCTCAGGCCACCGCCGACAGCGCCGTCACTCGCGCGCTGGGCATGGCCGGGCGCACCACGCTCACGCTGTACGTCGGGCATGTGCTGATGTACAACCTGCTCGTCCACTGGCTGGAATGGGTGCGGCCGGGCGCGCTGGGCACCGCACTTCTGTTCGCCACCGCCTATTGGGTGGCGGCGGTTTCGGCCGCAGTGCTGTGGCTGCACAAGTACGAGCTGGGCCCGTTGGAAGTGGTGTACCGCCGGTTCAGCGACCCGGCACCCAGCAGCCAGCCGGCCTGATCAGGCGATCTCGGCAAACGTGTCGCACTGGGTGGGGTCCTGGGTGGTGAACCCGCGCAGGAACCACGACTTGCGCTGCTCGGCGGAACCATGCGTCCAGGTCTCGGGGTCGATGCGGCCCTGGGTCGTCTGCTGGATGCGGTCGTCGCCGACACCTTCGGCAGCCCTGATTGCCTCGTCGAGCTCGGCGTCGTTCTCCAGCACGTCGCGGGCACCCACCCAGGCGCCGGCGTAACAATCGGCCTGCAACTCCAGTGCCACCGAGTACTGGTTGGCGCGGCCGGGATCGTTCTGCTGGGCCTGCTGGACGCGGGCGTTGTCGCCGAGGATGTTCTGCACATGGTGGCCGTACTCGTGAGCGAGGATGTACTGCTCGGCAAGGTCGGTGGGCTGACCGATCAGCTTTCGCTCGAGCTCCTGCATGAACTCGAGGTCGATGTAGACGAGCTGGTCGGCCGGGCAGTAGAACGGGCCTGTCTCGCTGCTGGCCTGGCCGCAGCCGGTGTTGACCCCACCTTCGAACCAGACCGTCTCGGTGGGCTGGTAGGCCACGTTGAAGAACTGCGGCAGCGCCTCGGCCCAGTACTCCTGCACATCGTTGGTGACGCCGCAGACGATCTGCTCGAGCTCGGTCACGCACTGCGCCGGATCGCTACTGGCACCGACCGATGCGGCCTGCGATGTGCTGCCGTCACCAGCGCCCAGCAACTTGGGCAGGAACATGGCAGCGAGCAGCACCACCAGGCCGAGCATGCCACCACCGGCCTTGAGCCCGCCGGGCAGGCCACCGCCGCCACCCATGCCGGGGAACGAGAAACCGCCCCCGCTGCCCCCACCCTGGCCGCGCCGGTCACTGATCCGTGAACCGTCAGTACTACGGATCTTCGTCATTGGTGCAACTCCTTCGCCGTGATCGCCAAAGCCTAGGCCGAGTTGGCAACGACCCCAAGGCGCTGCCGGCTCAGACTGCGGCGCTGCGTGCCCGGCGCGAGCGGTGGATGCCGCGCACCGCAACCGCACCGGCGCCGATCAGCGGCCCGCGATCACCCAGGCGCACGGGCGTGATGCGCGCGCCTCGGGCGAACGCGAGCTTGGCGTGCTCGTCAAGGGTCTCCTGCGCGCTATTGAAGAACGTGGCCCCGAAGCCGAGCGCGACCGAACCGCCGACCACGACGAGATCCAGGTCGAGCACGTTGCACACCGAGGCTGCAGCGCGGCCGACCAACCGGCCGGTGCGTTGCATGATCTCGTAGGTGGGCTCGGTGGGTGGCCGGCCGGTGATGGACTCGATGGCCAGACCGGATGCCTCTGCCTCCAGGCAACCGCGAGCGCCGCACGGGCAGCGGTGGCCGTTGGGTTCGACGATGATGTGACCGACGTGACCGGCGTTGCCCCCAGCCCCGTCGAGCAACTGCCCGTTGAGCACGATGCCGCCACCCACGCCAGTGCCCACGACGATCGCGAGGAAGTTCTGCTTGCCCTGCGCAGCACCGAGCCAGCCTTCGGCCAGCGCCAACGCCTTCGCATCGAGGTCGCCGAACACCGGCAGCGTGGTGGCGATGGACAGCTTCTCGCGCAGCGGGTAGTTGCGCCACGCATGAATGTTGATCGGCGAGACGCTCTCGAAGTCGGAGGTGACAGGGCCGGCACAGCCGACGCCGACCGCAACGACCCGCATGTGGTGGTGTTCGCGTGCACGGGCGAGCTGCGACTGGATGACGTCGTTGAGCGTGCCGAACAGCGCGTCGCCGGTGAGGTGGTGATCCACCTCGACCTTGTCGCGGTCGATCAGTTCGCCCTGCAGCGTGACCAGCCCGACGGCCATCTTGGTGCCGCCAATATCGATCGCGAGGACGACGTTGCCGGCCGAGACCGGCTTCACCGGCGCGGGCATTGCCTCGGTGTCGTCGCCGGTGGATGCGTGCGGGGCGGCCGCCTGGGTGTCGGTCACGGGATCACCCGACGCGACGCGCCGTCTCCACCAGGTTGATCTCGTAGAGCACCAGGTCGAGCGCATCGGCGCTGACCATGCCGGAGAAGCGTTGCGGGTTGTCGGGCGTGATGCAGCAGGCCAACGGATTGAGCAGCGTCCAGGGCGTGGGGTGCGAGAACTGCACCACGCTGTAACGCTCGCCGGTGAACCCGGGCGCTGCCACCACCCGATGGATGCCGGTGGGAATCACGCCGTTGGTGAGCCGTTCCAGCATCATGCCGGTGTTGATGATGACCTGACCGCCGGGCGCCACTGCATCTACCCATTCGTCATCGACCAGCACCTGCAGACCGGGTGCGGTGGCCCGCGGCAGCGCAGTGATGAGGTTGATGTCGCCGTGCGAGCCGGCCCACACATGGCCGCCGGCGGGTGCATGCTGCATACTGGGGTAGCGAATGGCGCGGGTGAGCGTGGCACCGTTGGTGGTCATCTCGTCGAAGAACGACTGGTGACAACCGAGGCCCTCGGCGATGATGCGCAGGAAGCGGCGCTGGACGTCTTCCACCTGGAGATGAAAGTGGTTGAGCACATCGGTGATGCCCGGCACCGCGGCCTCGGGCAGCACCTGCGGGCCGTAGCGGTGCGGGTAGCGGGTGCGCAGCGGGTGGCCCTCGGGTAGGGCGATACCCCAGTTGAGCATCTCCTTCCAGTCGGGCACGTCGCTGCTGGCCGCCGTTTCGACGAGCAGACCGGTGTACCCGGTCTGGCCGTGGCTGTCGGGGGCGATGAACGCCTGCTTCATTTCCTGTGGGTGCTCGAAAAATTCCTGCAACATGCCGTACGCGGTGTCGAGCATGTCCTCGGAGAGGTCGTGACGGGTGTACACGAACCCGGTGGCCAGGCTGCGTCGGACACCGTCGACCACGGCGCGACGCTGTTCCGAGCTGCCACGTTCGAACGCAAGAAGATCGACTTCGAGGATTTCGCTCATCCCCCCACCGTAGCGTCAGCGTTCCCCGCCGGGGGTGGGGAACCGGGGCTACAGGTCGCCGGTGATGGGTGGTGTGGCAGCCGCTGGGTAGGTGGTGCCGGCGTTGATCCGCCACTGGTTGGTGGCCGAGACGAAGCTGATCTCGCGCTGGCGGAACTGGCTGGGGCAGCAACCCGGGTCGGTGGGGCCGTAGACCGCGTCCTGCACCGTCGCGCCTCCGGGGTGCAGGTCGACGACGCCATGATCGAGGCCCTGCAGGCCACCGCGAAAGAACACACCGCCGGGCAACGGGTCGACCACATCGAGGTCGAGATATTGACCAGTGCCTTCGTAGCGGTACCCCACCCAGATCTCGGCACCGTCGTCGAAGTGGAAGTCGCCCAAGGAAACGGTCACACCCGACCACGTGCCCGGGCCAGGCTCGAACGCCATCAGTCGGTCGACGAGGTTGGACCCCGACTTGAACAGCAACACGACCCCGTACCTGCCGTCGTCGTTGCGGCGCATCACCAGCGTGGTGACGCCGTCGTTGTACGACGGCATCTGCTGGCATTCCTGCACGGTCCAACCGGGAATGCCCGGATCACTGCCGTCGCAGACGTAGCCGCTGGGCAGCACCACGCTGGTGCCGTCGGACGGCCGCAGATTGGTGACCGTCCCCAACGCCAACAGCCCACCGCCACCGCCACCGCCGGGGGGAAGAGTGGTCGCGGACGTGGTGTCCGGAGCAGGCGGTGCGGTGGCGGGGACCGCCGTCGTCTCGGCGACGACGATGGTGGATGTGCTGGCGGCTGTAGTGGTGGTGGCCGCCACCGATGAGACGGTGGTGCTGCTCTCCAGGGTGGCGGTGCCGGTTTCGGCGTCCGCCCCGTCGATCGACTTGCTGTCGCTGCAGGCAGTCGCCAGCAGCAGCGCAGCCACCACGAGAGCGAGCGAGCGAGTTCGGGTACGGTGCACGTGGACTCCAGTTGTGTGCGTCATGCAAGCAAGATCCGGTATTCGTACAACTCTTGCACTTCTTTCGGGAAGATTTCTCAACGGTGGACCAAACCAGCAGCACAGTGCGGGCGTGTCTTCACTGTGGCAACGATGGCAGCCCTCATGGGTGAGGTGAACGAGGTCGGCGTGATCGCCGTCGTCGAGGATCTCGAGTCCCTGTTCCGCGCGCACTATGCGCGTCTGGTGCGGGCGCTCGCCGTCGTGTCCGGCAGTCAGGAAACAGCAGCGGATGCAGTGCAGGAGGCCTTCGTGAAGGCTCATCTGCATTGGCGCCGCATCCAGAAGTACGACGACCCGGTGGGTTGGATCCGCCGAGTCGCCATCAATCGCCTGCGCGACGATCATCGTCGCAGCGGCCGCAAGGAACGTGCCGTCGACCGTTTGAAGACCGAAGCCCGCACCGAAGCGGTCGATTGGTCCGATGGCACCGACGTCACGACCCTGCTGGCCCAGCTACCCAAGCAGCAACGGTTGGCAATGGCGCTGTTCTACGTCAACGGTCTCAGCGTTGCTGAGGTCGCGGGCGCCCTGGAGATCAGTGAGGGTGCAGTGAAGTTCCATCTGCACCAAGGCCGGGACCGCCTTCGCGGTGTGTTCCATGCCCATCGAGAGGCACAAGCATGAACGACTTCCACGATCCCGAACTCGAGCGCCTGCTGGGCGGCAACGGCGGACCGTTCCCCGATGTCAACCTCGCCTACGAGCGGGTGCAGGGCCGGGTGCGCCAAGTGAAGCGCCGCCGCGCCATCGTCGCCAGCAGCGCCGCCTGCGTGGTGTTGTTCGGTGCTGCCGTCTTCGCCAGCGCCCGCTCGGGCGACAGCAACTCGGTCTCACCCGCCAGCAACGGCCAGAACGATTCCAGCTCAAGCTCCAGCAGCACCGTCGGCACGGGCAGCTTGTTGGCACCCACCACCACCGTCGTCACGGTCAGTACCGTCTCCGGCGCCACCGTCCCGGGTGCCAGCGTCCCCGGTGCTGGTGGCACGGTCACCACCCTCGGCACTGCTCCCACCACCAGTCCCTCGGTCACCAATCCCCCGGTCACCAATCCCCCGGCCACCAATCCCCCGGCCACCACCCCGCCCGCACCGGTGACTCGAACCTTCTCCGGTGTGGGCGGCAGCATCACCGTCCGCCTGGAAACCGGTTCGCTCAGCCTGGTGGGAAGCCCGTCGCCGACCAGCGGCTTCAGCGCCGAGATCCGCAAGAGCGGCGGCACACGAGTGGAAGTCCGCTTCGAATCCGGCTCGAACCGCACCGACATCCGAGTCGACATCGTCAACGGTGCCATGTCGCCGCAGATCGACGAGAGCTGAACCAGGTTCGGTCGAGTCGGCGTCGCGTCACACGCTCAGCGCCGGCCCTGCCTCCACCTCTGTTCCTGTCGCGGGCCCACCACGGCGCTTCGTGGTCAGGCCGCGACAGGAACAGGCTGGAGCGCGCCCGGAAGGCTCGAGCACCAGTGGCGGCACCCCTCGGAACGGGGTCGTGGGAAAGATTTCAAGGGAACCAAACCCTTCACGTCGCAACGGAGTGTCTTCACCGACCGAGCGCCCGCCCGGTGCCAACGTAGAGGGAACCAACACCATGAAGCACCAGCCCCGCCGCCGTCTTGTCATCATCAGCGCCGCCACCGGCGTACTGGTGATCGGCATGGCAAGCCTCGCCGCCGCGGCCACCGATACCGAAGGCCCGGCCCCCGCCAAGATCGAGACCACTGTCACCGACAGCACCGCCACCGAGACCACTGTCACCGAATCCACCGTGAACGTCACCACCGTGCCGACACCCAGCAGTTCGGACCCGACCTCTCCCGTCGACAACGCCCCGTCGACGTCGGTCACCGACAACTCGATCGACGATGACAGCTCCGACGGCAACGGTGACGACAACGGC
>Ga0105047_10003982_pt1 | contig 25898 bp, 26 predicted proteins | sample MAT04_FD_78384 | JGI IMG/M metagenome (GOLD analysis project Ga0105047, IMG submission 78384) | Freshwater microbial communities from Lake Fryxell liftoff mats and glacier meltwater in Antarctica - MAT-04 (megahit assembly) | ecosystem: Environmental > Aquatic > Freshwater > Ice > Liftoff...
CCTGCGCACCATGGCCTGCGCGGTCAGTGGCCCATCCCGAGGCCGCCGTCGACGGGGATCACCGCGCCGGAGATGTACCCCGCGTCGTCGCCGGCAAGCCACGTGATCACCTTCGCGACCTCCTGGGCGGTCGCGAACCGGGCCGCCGGGATCGACTTCCGGTAGTCGGCCTGCTGAGCCTCCGGCAGGACGGCTGTCATGTCGGTCTCGATGAATCCGGGCGCGACGACGTTCGCGGTGATGCCACGGGATCCGAGCTCCCTCGTGACCGAACGGGCGAGGCCGATGAGCCCGCTCTTCGACGCCGAGTAGTTCACCTGGCCGGCGGACCCCAGCATGCCGACGACGCTGGAGACGAGCAGGATGCGGCCGTACCTGGCCTTGAGCATGCCCTTCGAGGCGCGCTTGACGACGCGGAAAGCGCCCGAAAGGTTCGTGTCGATGACCTCGGTGAAGTCGGCGTCGCTCATGCGCAGCAACAGGGTGTCCCTGGTGATGCCGGCGTTCGCCACGACAATCTCGACCTGGCCGAGCTCGGCCTCGATCAGGGTGAACGCGGCGTCGACCGAGGCGGCGTCGGTGACGTCGGCGCGCACCGTGAGAGCGCCGGCGGGGCCCTCGCCCGAGCGGGCCGTTACCGCGACGCGGTGGCCGAGCGCGACGAACTCCGTCGCGATCGCGTAGCCGATTCCCCGGTTCCCTCCGGTCACGAGCACTGTCCTTGCGATCGTCATCCGAGCTCCCATTTCTCCGTCCGGACGACGCCGCGTCTCCCGGCAAACTCCCACAAGCTTAGACGTAGGGTTGTGCTGTTGTAGTCGAGTCCACCCCCTTCAGAAACAGTGCTCCATGGCGAAAAACCAGGCAGTATCGTCGATCACCGCGCTTCCGCTGTCGCCCCAGGACGACCGGCGCAACCGCATGGCGAAGTACCTCATCGCGATGGGCGTGCGCCTGGTCTGCATCGCGATGTGCTTTGTGGTGTCGGGCTGGTGGCTCGCCGTCTTCGCCCTCGCCGCGGTCGTGCTGCCCTACTTCGCCGTTGTGCTCGCGAACGTCGGGTACAAGGAGGAGGGGGCCGTGCTCCGTCCCGGCTCGATCGTGCCGGTGGCGCAGAGGGAGCAGCCGGCCGACGCCGGGGCCGATCGGTGATCGGCGACGCCGGCGCCGCGTTCCCGGGCGTCGCGCCGTCCACGACGTGCTCCAGGGCCGGATGCTCCGAGGCTGCGGTTGCCGCGGTCAATTGGCGCAACCCCCGCATCCATTCCCCCGAGCGGGTCAAGGTGTGGCTCGCCTGCGACGCGCACGTCGACTACCTTCGCGACTACCTTTTCGCGCGAGACTTCCCCGTGCGCGTGACACCCCTCGGCGTGAGCGTCGATAGGGTGGAGGAACCATGAACCGTTGGACGTTCGCTCTCTCGAAGCGGTGGGCGGGCTACCTTGCCCTCACCGTCGTGTTCGCGATCGCCTGTTCGGGGCTCGGCATGTGGCAGTTCGAACGCCGGGCGCAGGCCAGGGCGGAGATCGACCGGATCGAGTCGAACTATGAGCGTGCGGCAGCCCCCCTGGACGAGGTGCTCGGCTCGCTCGACGCCTACGACGAGAGCCAGAAGTGGTTGCCTGTGCTGGTCGAGGGCACCTATCTCGAGTCCGAGCAGCTGCTGGTGCGCAACCGGCCATTCGCTGGTCGGCCCGGGTTCGAGGTGCTCGCCCCGCTCCTGCTCGACGACGGCACCGTGTTCGTCGTGGACCGCGGATGGCTGCCGACCGGGTCGGAGCAGGACGCGCCCGACGAGATTCCGGCGGCCCCGTCCGGCCGCGTGACCGTCGAGGCCAGGCTCAAAGCGGGCGAGCCGCTGCTCGCCGGCAGGTCGACGATCGAGGGCTCGGGGCAGGTTGCCACCGTCAACCTCCCGCAGATCGCGGACCTGGTGGACCGTCCCAGCTACACCGCCGCCTACGGGCTGGTGATCGCGGAGAGCCCGTCCCCCGCGACAGCGCCGATGCCGTCGGTGAAGCCCCTGCTCGATGAAGGCCCCCACCTCTCCTATGCACTGCAGTGGTTCGTCTTCGTCCTGATTGGCTTCATCGGGCTGGGCTGGGCGCTGAGACAGGAATACCGCACCGTCAACGCCGATGATCCGGACGAGCGGGAGCGCGCGGACGAACGCGCGCGCCGTCGCGCCGCGCGGGCCCCCTCCGACGACGAGTCCGAGGACGCCTTGATCGAGGCGGGCGAGCCCCGCTGACCCTGGCCCCGCGCCTAATCGCAGCGTCGGGTCGGTGGTTCGGCCGGGACGCTGCGTCAGGCCAGGCTGATGAGGTCGGCGTAGTCCTTGTTCCAGAAGTCTTCGGTGCCGTCGGGCAGGATGAGCACCCGTTCCGGGTTGAGCGCCTCGACGGCGCCCTCGTCGTGACTGACGAGCACGACGGCGCCGGCGTAGTTCGACAGCGCATCGAGGATCTCTTCCCGGCTCGCCGGGTCCAGGTTGTTAGTGGGCTCGTCGAGCAGAAGGACGTTGGCCCCGGACACGACGATCATCGCGAGGGCAAGACGAGTCTTCTCACCTCCGGACAGCACGCCAGCGGCCTTGTGCGAGTCGTCGCCGGTGAAGAGGAACGACCCGAGAACGCGACGTGCCTCCATCTCCGTGATTGACGGCGACGAGGAGACCATGTTCTCCAGAACTGTGCGCTTGACGTCGATCGTCTCGTGCTCCTGCGCGTAGTACCCGATCCGCAGGCCGTGACCGGGCTCGATCTGCCCCGTGTCCGGGTCGTCGACCCCAGCGAGCATCCGCAGCAGCGTCGTCTTGCCTGCACCGTTGAACCCGAGCACGACCACCTTCGACCCGCGGTCGATCGCGAGGTCGACTGCGGCGAAGATCTCGAGCGACCCGTAGCTCTTGCTGAGGTTGGAGGCCATGAGCGGGGTACGGCCGCACGGGGCCGGATCGGGGAACCGGAGCTTCGCGACGCGGTCGACCGTGCGCACCTCGTCGAGACCGGAGAGCATCTTCTCGGCGCGGCGCACCATCTGGTGGGCCGACGCGGCCTTCGAGGCCTTCGCGCCGAACTTGGCCGCCTGCATCTGAAGAACCGAGGCCTTCTTCTCTACGTTGACGCGCTCCTTCTTGCGGCGCTCCTCGTCGGCCGCCCTCTGGCGCAGGTAGTTCTTCCAGTTCATGTTGTAGACGTCGATGACGGTGCGGTTCGCGTCGAGATAGAAGACGCGGTTCACGGTCTCCTCGACAAGCTCGATATCGTGGCTGATCACGATGAGACCGCCCTGGAACGACTTGAGGTAGTCGCGCAGCCAGACGACGGAGTCGGCGTCGAGGTGGTTGGTCGGCTCGTCGAGCAGCATCGTGTCGGCGCCGGAGAACAGGATGCGGGCGAGCTCGATGCGCCGCCGCTGCCCGCCGGAGAGGGTGGAGAGCGGCTGGTCGAGGATGCGGTCCGGGAGCGAGAGATTGCTCGCGATCGACGCGGCCTCCGCTTCGGCCGCGTACCCGCCGAGGGCGAGGAAGTTGTCCTGGAGCGTGCCGTACTTCTTCATGGCCCGCTCGCTCGTGGCGGGGTCGGGATCGCCCATCGCGGTGGCGGCGTAATCCATGCCGAGCAGAAGCTGGCCGAGACCGCGCGCATCGAGGATACGTGTGCGGGCGAGGTCCGCCGGGTTGCCGGAGCGGGGGTCCTGCGGCAGGTAGCCGACCTCGCCCGTGCGGTCGATGCGCCCGTCGGTCGGCATGCCTTCTCCGGCGAGGATCTTTGTGAGGGTGGTCTTTCCGGCGCCATTGCGGCCGACGAGGCCGATCTTGTCGCCGCGATCGACTCGGAAGGACACGCCCTGCATCAGCGTGCGCGCTCCGACTCGGAGCTCGAGGTCATGCACGCTGAGCACAGGCACTATCCAATTCTTGAGGCGCGTTTCTATGGCGCAGAGCGGGGGATTGACTTCCAGTGTACGCGCCGAAGCAGAACGCCCGGTCGAAGCGCCTCGGGCGCACCCCCGCTTCCCCGCTCCGAGAACCCGATCGCGTCGGCGGTCGGGTTCTCGCGGCGGAGCGGAATCAGATCGAGAAGCCGAGCGCGCGCATCATGTCGCGCCCGTCGTCGGTGATCTTCTCGGGTCCCCACGGTGGCATCCACACCCAGTTGATGCGGAACTGGTCCACGACGCCGTCGAGCGACTCGGCGGTCTGCTCCTCGAGCACGTCGGTGAGCGGACAGCCTGCCGAGGTCAGGGTCATGCTGATGATGAGCGCATCGTTCTCATCGTCCCAGGTCAGATCATAGATCAGCCCGAGGTCGACGATGTTGATCCCGAGTTCGGGATCCATGACGTTCTTGAGCGCCTCTTCAACCTGGTCGAAGAGTGCGGGAGCGAGTGCGACAGCCATGCGATCAGCCTACGGGCGTCTCGGTGAGAAATCGATCGTATCCCTCGGCCTCGAGGCGGTCGGCAAGCTCGGGACCGCCCTCCTCGGCTACACGGCCGTCGACGAACACATGAACGAAGTCCGGCTGGATATAGCGCAAGATGCGCGTGTAGTGCGTGATCAGCAGCAGCCCGAGGCCGGTCTCGGCCTTGGCGCGGTTGACGCCCTCGGCGACGATCTTGAGAGCGTCGACGTCGAGGCCGGAGTCGGTCTCGTCGAGGATCGCGAACTTCGGTTTCAGCAGCTCGAGCTGGAGGATCTCGTGACGCTTCTTCTCACCTCCGGAGAACCCCTCGTTGACGTTGCGCTGGGCGAAGGTGGAGTCCATGCGGAGGTTCTTCATCGCCTCCCTGACGTCCTTCGTCCAGGTGCGCAGCGGCGGGGCCGCGCCGTCGAGGGCGGTCTTCGCGGTGCGCAGGAAGTTCGTCACGGCGACCCCGGGGATCTCCACCGGGTACTGCATGGCGAGGAAGAGCCCGGCGCGGGCGCGCTCGTCGACGGGGAGCCCGACCATCTCGACGCCGTCGAGCTTGATCGATCCGCTGTCGACGTTGTACTTCGGGTGGCCGGCGACGGTGTAGGCGAGGGTCGACTTGCCTGACCCGTTCGGGCCCATGATGGCGTGGATCTCACCCTCGTTGACGGTGAGGTCGACCCCGTTGAGGATCTTCGTGGTCCCCTGCTCGGTGTCGACGCTGACGTGCAGGTCCGTGATCTCGAGAACAGACATTCGGTAGGTATCCTTCGTGAATTAGACAGTGACGGTCGCGGTCGGGTCGATGAAGACCTCGCCGCTCCGGATCGTCACTCGGTAGACGGGGACCGGCTCGTAGGCCGGGAGGGTGATGGGCTTGCCGGTCTCGAGGGAGAACCTGGAGCCGTGCGCCCAGCATTCGAGGGTGCCGTCTTCGACAAACCCCTCGGAGAGGGAGATGTCCCCGTGGGTGCAGGTATCACCGATCGCGTGGACGGCTCCGGCCGAGTCGCGCACGAGGGCGATCGGAAGGCCGTCGATGACCACGCGCACAGCGGCCCCGACCTCGAGGTCGGTCTCTTCGCAGACCTTGATGTCGGCCATCAGTGTGCGACTCCTTCTGGCACGAGGGCCGATTCGATGGCGGATTCGAGGTGGGCCTGGAGTTCTGGCGAACCGATCCTCTGCACGATCTCGCCGAGGAATCCGCGCACGACGAGGCGGCGCGCCTCCTCTTCGCTGATGCCCCTGGCCTGCAGGTAGAACAGTTGCTCATCGTCGAAACGGCCCGATGCGCTTGCGTGCCCAGCGCCGGCGATATCGCCGGTCTCGATCTCGAGGTTCGGGATGGAATCGGCGCGGGCGCCGTCGGTGAGCAGAAGGTTGCGGTTCTGCTCGTAGCTGTCGGTGCCGGCGGCGGACTGGCGGATGAGGACGTCGCCGATCCAGACCGTGTGCGCCCCCCGGCCTTGGAGCGCGCCCTTGTAGGTCACGCGGGACTTCGTCTTCGGGGCGATGTGATCGACGAACACCTGCTGCTCGATGTGCTGGCCGGCGGTCGCGAAGTAGGCGCCGAACAGTTCGACGTCGGCGCCCTCGCTTTCGAGGTGCACCGACGGGTTGATGCGGATGACATCGCCGTCGAGCGAGACGATCACGTGGGTGAGCTTGGCATCGCGCCCGACCCTGGCGAAGTGGCTCGCGAGGTGCACAGCGGTGTCGTCCCACTCCTGCACGCTGACGACCGTGAGGTGCGCTCCGTCCTCGACAACGATCTCGACGTTCTCGGCGAGCAGGGCTTCTCCCGTATTGTGCAGCAGGAGGTGACCGCGGCTGTGCCGCTTCGCGGTGACCACCGTGTGCGCGGCGCGCGCGGCGGTGCCGAGCGCGCTGCGCGCGAGGAGGAGCTGCTGCGGCTCCTCCCCCGTCACGGTGATGGCGAGCGCCTTGTCGAAGCTTGACCAGGCGTTGGCGGCCGCGCGGTCTTCCGGCGTGCCGGCCGAGCCGACCGCTGCATCGCCGCGATCGACCCACGCGAGCGTCACCCCCGACGACGCGGTCGCGTCATATTCCCAAGTTGCGCCGTCGAGCTCGCCGTCGATGAGGGGGCGGAGCTTCGCGAGCGGGCTGAACTTCCATTCCACTTCGCGCCCGGTGACGTCGGGGTACTCCGACGCCACCGTCGAGGCGAACCGTCCGGATCTGGTTTGCACGGGCACATAGCTCGACCCGCCGTCGCTGCGCGGCGCGGGGCCGGGCTGCGTGGGGTCGGGCTGTGCCTGCGTAAACGTGCCTTTGTCGAGGCCGAGAGAACTTGCAGGAGCTGACATCTAGCCGACGGATCCTTCCATACCCATTTCAATGAGCTTGTTGAGTTCGAGGGCGTACTCCATCGGGAGTTCGCGGGAGATCGGTTCGATAAAGCCTCGCACAATCATCGCCATCGCCTCGTCTTCGGGCATACCGCGGCTCTGAAGGTAGAAGAGCTGCTCGGCGCTGACCCGGGACACGGTGGCCTCGTGGCCCATCTGCACGTCGTCCTCGCGGATGTCGGTGGTCGGGTAGGTGTCGGAGCGCGAGATCGTGTCGACCAGCAGCGCATCGCACCGCACGGTGTTGGCGGAGTGGTGCGCGCCCTCGGCGATGCGGACCTCGCCGCGGTATCCGGTGCGCCCGCCCCCGCGCGCGATCGACTTCGAGACGATCGACGATTGCGTGTGCGGCGCCATGTGCACCATCTTCGCGCCAGCGTCCTGGTGCTGGCCGGGGCCGGCGAAGGCCACGGAGAGCGTCTCGCCCTTCGCGCGCTCGCCCACGAGGTAGATCGACGGGTACTTCATCGTGACCTTGGATCCGATGTTGCCGTCGATCCACTCCATCGTCGCGCCCTCGTGGGCAATCGCCCGCTTGGTGACGAGGTTGTAGACGTTGTTCGACCAGTTCTGGATCGTCGTGTACCGCACGCGCGCGTTTTTCTTGACGATGATCTCGACCACCGCGGAGTGCAGCGAGTCGGACTTGTAGATGGGCGCGGTGCAGCCTTCGATGTAATGCACGTAGCTGCCCTCGTCCGCGATGATCAGCGTGCGCTCGAACTGGCCCATGTTCTCGGTGTTGATGCGGAAGTACGCCTGCAGCGGGATCTCGACGTGTACGCCCTTCGGCACGTAGACGAAGGAGCCGCCGGACCACACCGAGGTGTTCAGCGCGGCGAACTTGTTGTCGCCCTCGGGAATGACGGTGCCGAAGTACTCCCGGAAAATCTCCGGGTGCTCCTTGAGGGCGGTGTCGGTGTCCATGAAGATGACGCCCTGAGCCTCCAGCTCGGCGTTGATCGAGTGGAAGACGACCTCGGACTCGTACTGGGCAGCGACGCCGGAGACGAGTCGCTGGCGCTCCGCCTCGGGGATGCCGAGCTTCTCGTAGGTGTTGCGGATGTCTTCGGGCAGGTCTTCCCAGGTCTGCGCCTGCTTCTCAGTCGACCGCACGAAGTACTTGATGTTGTCGAAGTCGATGCCGGAGAGGTCGGCGCCCCAGGTGGGCATCGGCTTCTTGCCGAACAGGGCAAGCCCCTTAAGTCGCTTCTTCAACATCCACTCCGGTTCGCCCTTGAGCGCCGAGATGTCAGCGACGACTTCGGGGGAGATTCCGCGCCTGGCTGATGCGCCGGCGACGTCGGAGTCGGACCAGCCGAACTCATACGTGCCGAGGCCGTCGAGTTCCGGTCGTTCGATGAGTACGTCAGACATTGGTTACCTCTTTCCACCCAGCGACAACCGAGGTGATCGCGCTGGTATTCCCGTGCGACCGGGGAGCTGTGAGAGTGCTGAGGCCGGATCCGCTCCTGCCTAGAATGGTTCTAGACACGGGATTCGAACCCCGGCAGCAATGTGGACACCCCGGTAGGAACTATTTCTCTTACCTCTCAGATTCTACACGGCTGCCTGTCGGCTGAGTGGGAAGGAAAGCCTGTGAAGGGCCTGTTACCAGCGGTGCGCGAGACCATCTCGCGGGGCTATCGATGGCTACCGGACACGGTCGACGTGCGCGTGCGGTTCATCGCGTGGGTCTCGCTCGTCTGCCAAGTGCTGATCGTCGGCACCGGCGGCGCGGTTCGACTGACCGGGTCCGGCCTCGGATGCCCGACCTGGCCGCGCTGCACCGCCGAGTCGTTCGTGTCGACCCCCGAGCAGGGGCTCCACGGCGTGATCGAGTTCGGCAATCGGCTTCTCACGTTCGTACTCGCGATCGTCGCGATCGCCGCCTTCCTCCTCATACTGAGGCTCCGCCGTGAGCGCCCCGAACTGTTCCGCCTGGCCGTCGCGCTCGGCCTCGGCATCCCCGCCCAGGCGGTCCTCGGCGGCCTCACGGTGCTAACCGGGCTCAACCCCTGGCTCGTCGGCGCGCACTACATCGTCTCCGCGGTGCTTGTCGTCATCGCTACGATCTTCGTCTTCCGCGTGTACCACGGGCCGGCCACCGTGCTTCGGGCGACCCCGGCGTGGTTTTCCGGAATCGCCGCTACTACCTCCGTCTTCGTCGGCTTCACCGTCGCCATCGGCGTCGTGACGACGGGCGCCGGTCCGCATGCCGGCGACGCGGACACCCCGCGCAACGGGCTCGACCCCGTCCTGCTGCAGCACCTGCACAGCTATCCGGCCTACCTCACTCTCGCCCTCACCGTCGTGCTGCTCGTCGCGGCCGGCTCGCTCGGACTCCCCCGGGTGCGCCGGTTCGTCGCGGCCCTGCTGGCCGTCGAGCTCGTGCAGGTCGCCGTCGGTATCGCGCAGGCGCGCACGGGCCTGCCCGAGCTGCTCGTCGGCATCCACATGGTGCTCGCGTGCGTGCTCGTGGCGGCCATCACCGCCGTAGTGCTGAGCCAGCGCCTTCCGGCGCGGGCGCCGGCGGAGCCCCTGCCGCGGGAGCGCCTGAACGCCTGAGTCGGCGAACGACATGAGCTGAGGAAGAACCTGAGCTGGCGAACGCAGGAGGCGCCGCGCCACTGAGCGGCCAACCGCCCCCCTGGGCTGTTGGGCGGCTCAGGCCCGGTCGAGAGCGAAGAGCATGTCGGCGAGCAGGTCGTCGGCGTGCTCGAGGCCGATCGAGAGGCGCACGATTCCCGCGCCCGGCTTCGCGCCAGCCTCCACCGGCCGGTGCGTGAGCGACGCTGGGTGCTGCACGAGCGAGTCGATTCCGCCCAGCGAGACGGCGTGCGTGATCAGGCGGCAGGCCTGGGTGAACCTCGCGGCCGCGTCGAAGCCTCCGGCGAGCTCGAGAGCGATGAGCGCACCCGCTCCGGCGCTCTGGCGTCCGATGAGACCGAGGGGGTCCTGTCCGGGCAGGCCGGGGTAGAGCACCCGGGCGAGCGCAGGATGGCCGACCAGCGTCGCAGCGATCAGCCCGGCGGTCTCCTGCTGTGCGCGCATCCGCACGGGTAGGGTGCGCAGGCCCCTGTGCAGCAGGTAGGCGCCGAACGGGTGCAGTAGCGCGCCGGTCAGGGCGCGCACCTGGCGCAGCCGGGTGACCCACTCCACGGGCCCGGAGATCGTTCCCCCCATGGCGTCGCCGTGCCCGCCGAGGTACTTGGTGGCGCTGTGCATCACGAGCGTGGCGCCCGATTCGATCGGGCGCTGCAGCACGGGCGTCGCGAAGGTGTTGTCGACCAGCACCGGCACGTCGGCCGCCGCGTCGACGACCGCGCGGATGTCGGTGAGCTCGAGCGTCGGATTCGCCGGCGTCTCGAGCAGCACGAGGCCCGTGTCCGGCTGGATTGCCGACCGCACACCCGCCGCGTCGACCCAGCTCACGCTCGTGCCGAGCAGCCCGCTCGCGAGCACGTGGTCGGTGCCGCCGTAGAGGGGGCGCAGGGCCACGACGTGCGGCTTGCCCGCAGACACGCAGGCAATCAGCACCGCCGTGAGCGCCGCCATGCCGCTCGCGAACGCGACGGTGCCGGAGGCGCCCTCGAGGGCGGACAGACCCGCCTCGAACCGCGCGACGCCGGGCTGCCACAGGCGCTGGTACACCGCGGAGTCGCCGGCGCGGGGCTCCCCTCCCATGGCCAGGTTCTCGTACGAGTCACCGCCCGACTCGACCCCGGTGAGCGGGTTCGTCGTCGAGAGGTCGATGGCAGGCACGTGGGAACCGGACTCGGCGATGCCGAGCATGCCCGCGTGGACCGCGACCGTGTCGGAGTGCAGGAAGAGAGTTGCCGGGGCGGGCGGCGCGTCGACCGCGTCAATCGTCGGCTCCGGCGCTGTGGACGACTGTGGCGACATCCTACGAGCAGAACAGATGCTGTGCCGCATCGCAAGAGAACCCGCAGCTTCGTGCGATTCCAGTCGGAGCCCTGCATATACTTCGACAAACGGGAGGAGTTGGGCCGTGGAATCGCAGAAGCCAGAACTCGACCGCGTCGACCGCGCCCTACTGCGTGCGTTGTCGGTGAACGCGCGGGCCTCCGGAGCCGCCCTCGCCGCGGAGCTCGGGGTCGCCGAGTCTACGGTCTCGATGCGCCTGCGCCGCCTCCAGCGGGCCGGCCACGTGCGCGGCTACCGGGCCGTCATCGACCTCGCGGTGCTCGGTGCCTCGCTGCAGGCCCTCGTGTCGGTGCGGCTCGGCCGGCATGCCCGCGCGCAGATCGATGAGTTCCGCTCCGCAGCACCGCACTGGCCGGGCGTCATCGGGCTGTTCCACACCGGCGGGGCCGACGATTACCTGCTGCACGTCGCCGCGGCCGACGCCGCCGGCCTGCGCGACTTCGTGCTCGAACACCTTGCGCAGCATCCGGCGGTCGCGCACACAGAGACGAACATCATCTTCGAGTATGTCGAGGGCGACGGCTGGCAGGACCTCCCCAGCCAGGCACGCCGGCCAGGCGACCGGACGGGCTAGAAGGGCAGCAGCGGGTCTACGCCCACGGCGATGAAGAGCAGGGTCAGGTACGAGATCGAGCTGTGGAACACCCGCATCGGCTTGACCTCGTCGTGTCGGATCGCGGTGCTGTACAGGCGGTGCGACTCGACGATGAACCAGGCGCCGGCGGCGAGGGCGACGACGGTGTAGACCACGCCCATCGACGCGACCGGTATCAGCAGCAGCGAGCACGCGACTGTGGCCCACGCGTACAGCACCACCTGCAGCCCGACCAGGGTGCGTCCGCGAACGACCGCCAGCATCGGAACGCCCACCGACGCGTAGTCGGCGCGATAGCGCATCGATAGCGGCCAGTAGTGCGGGGGCGTCCAGAGGAACACCACGCCGAACAGGATCAGGGCGGCCCAGTCGAGCGACCCTGTCACCGCGGCCCACCCGATCAGCACGGGAAAGCACCCGGCAATCCCACCCCAGACGATATTCTGGGCGGTGCGGCGCTTCAGCCAGAGCGTGTACACGACGACATAGAAAAAGATCGCGGCGGCCGAGAGCGCGGCGGCGAGGAGGTTGGTGGTCGCCGCGAGCCAGGCGATCGACGCGACACCGACGATCCAGGCGAAGACGAGCGCCTCACGGTCGCTGAGTTCGCCGGTCACGAGCGGCCGGTTCTTGGTGCGGTCCATGACCCGGTCGATGTCACGGTCGATGTAGCAGTTGAAGGCCCCGGCCGACCCGGCGCTGAGCGAGCCGCCGATGAGGGTCGCGACGACGAGCCAGAGGCTGGGGAAGCCGTTCTGGGCGAGGATCATGACCGGTGCGGTCGTCACGAGGAGGAGCTCGATCACGCGAGGCTTCGTCAATGCCACGTAGGCACGCGTCTTGCGGGCGAACCCGGGTCGCTCGCGCGCTGGGCGCGCCTCCACCGTAACGTCCATTGCTCCTCTAACCGATTCCTTCTGTGCCCCCAGTCTAGTTGATCGAGCCTGCGAGCCTCTCATGACGTGGGGCGTGACGAGGGGCGGGCCGCGCACGGCGCTCTCTATACTGGAATGGCTTGCCAGTCCGCGAGCGACCTCCTCTCCGACATCCCCATTCCTTCGGCGAGGCCGCGTACGGACATGCCGTGGACGTCAGGGGCGAGTCACACCTCAACCAGAGTGGGCGTCGGTCAGCGGCCGGGCCCACAGCAGACGAAGGGTCGACCAAAAGTGCCAATTCTCCAGTGGGATCCCCTCGACAGCAGAGCCGTTGACACCTCGCGGATCCTCGCCGCCGACGCGGTCGAAAAGGTCGGCAACGGGCATCCGGGCACGGCGATGAGCCTCGCCCCCGCCGCGTACCTTCTTTTCCAGAAAGTCATGCGCCGCGACCCCAGCGACAGCGAGTGGATCGGCCGCGACCGCTTCATCCTCTCGGCCGGACACAGTTCGCTGACCCAGTACGTGCAGTTCTTCCTCGGCGGCTACGGCCTCGAAATCGACGACCTCAAGGCGCTCCGCACCTGGGGCTCGAAGACCCCCGGCCACCCGGAGTACGGCCACACCGACGGGGTCGAGATCACCACCGGCCCGCTCGGCCAGGGCCTCGCCTCGGCGGTCGGATTCGCCTACGCCTCGCGATTCGAGCGGGGGCTCTTCGATCCGGATGCCGCGGCCGGGCAGAGCCCGTTCGACCATCACGTCTACGCCATCGCGAGCGACGGCGACCTGCAGGAGGGGATCACCAGCGAGGCCTCGTCGCTCGCCGGCCACCAGCAGCTCGGCAACCTCATCGCGATCTACGACAGCAACCAGATCTCGATCGAGGACGACACCGACATCGCCTTCACCGAGGATGTCGCGGCACGCTACAAGGCTTACCACTGGCACGTCCAGATCGTCGATTGGAAGAAGACCGGCGACTACGTCGAAGACCTCAACGAGCTCAACGACGCGATCGAGGCCGCCAAGGCCGAGATCGACAAGCCGTCGCTGATCGTGTTGCGCACAATCATCGGCTGGCCGTCGCCCAAGAAGCAGAACACCGGAAAGATCCACGGGTCGGCCCTCGGCGCGGAAGAACTCGCCGCCGTCAAGACGGTCCTCGGATTCGACCCTGACCAGTCGTTCGCCGTGGAGCCCGAGGTTCTCGCGCACACCCGTAAGGCGATCGACCGGGGCAAGGCCGCCCACGCCGAGTGGGTGACCGAGTTCGACGCGTGGGCGCTCGCCCACCCTGAGCGCAAGGCGCTGCTCGACCGCATGCTGGCGGGAGACCTCCCGGACGGCGTGGCGGAGGCTCTTCCGGAGTTCACACCCGGCAAGGACGTCTCGACACGCGCCGCATCCGGCAAGGTGCTGAACGCGATCGGCCCCCTCATCCCCGAGCTCTGGGGCGGATCGGCCGACCTCGCCGAGTCGAACAACACCACCCTCGAGGAAGGGACCTCATTCGTGCCGGCCGAGCACTCCACGGGCGCCTGGACGGGCGACCCCTACGGCCGCGTGCTGCATTTCGGCATTCGAGAGCACGCGATGGCGGCGATTCTCAACGGCATCGTGCTGCACGGGAACACCCGCCCGTTCGGCGGGACCTTCCTGATCTTCAGCGACTACATGCGCCCGGCCGTGCGCCTCGCGGCGCTCATGCAGGCGCCGACGATCTATGTCTGGACGCACGACTCGGTGGCCCTCGGCGCCGACGGCCCTACGCACCAGCCGGTCGAGCAGCTCGCGACGCTGCGAGCGATCCCCGGCCTCGATGTCGTGCGGCCCGCCGATGCGAACGAGACTGCGCAGGCCTGGCACGCGATCCTCGGCCGACGCCGCGGACCGGCCGGAATCGTGCTCTCGCGCCAGAACCTGCCGGTATTCGAGCGCGGCGACGGTGTCGCCGACGGGGACACCCTCGCCTCGGCCGCGCACGTCGCCCGGGGCGCCTACGTGCTCGCCGAGGCGCAGGGCGGCACACCCGATGTCATCCTCATCGCGACGGGCTCAGAGGTGCAGTTCGCCATCGAGGCCCGCGAGGCGCTTCAGGCCGACGGCATCGCCGCCCGGGTCGTCTCCGCGCCGAGCCTTGAGTGGTTCGCCGAGCAGGACGAGGAGTACCGTGAAGAGGTGCTTCCCGCCGCCGTCACCGCGCGAGTCTCGGTCGAAGCCGGCATCTCGCTCGGATGGCGCGAGTACGTCGGCGATGCCGGGCGCAGCGTGTCGATCGAGCACTTCGGTGCGTCGGCCGAGTACGAAACCCTCTACCGCGAGTTCGGTATGACGACCGAGCACGTCGTATCCGCCGCCAGGGAATCGCTCGCGGCCGCCCGATCCACCAGCAACTGACGACCATCAACCGAAGGAATTCAGTCATGACCGAGAACCTCTCCCCCACCGCCGCCCTCTCCGCCACGGGAGTCAGCATCTGGCTCGACGACCTGTCGCGCGAGCGAATCAACTCCGGCGGGCTGCAAAAGCTCATCGTCGAGAGGAACGTCGTCGGAATCACAACGAACCCGACGATCTTCGCCAGCGCCCTCGCCAAGGGTGAGGCCTACGACGCGCAGGTCGCGGAGCTCGCCGCCCAGCACGCGAACGTCACCGACGCCGTGTTCGAGATCACGACGGCCGACGTCGGCGACGCGTGCGACATCTTCCGCTCCGTCTACGACGCAACAGACGGCTTCGACGGCCGCGTCTCGATCGAGGTCGAACCAAACCTCGCGCACGATGCCGCCGGCACCTTCGAGGAGGCCAAGCGCCTGTGGAGCAAGGTCGACCGGCCGAACGTCATGATCAAGATCCCCGCCACCGTCGAAGGGCTCGAGGCGATCGCGAAGACCATTGGTGAGGGAATCAGCGTCAACGTGACACTGATCTTCAGTCTCGAGCGCTACCGCGACGTGATCAACGCCTACCTCACCGGCCTCGAGAAGGCCAGGTCGGCCGGGCACGATCTCGCGAGCATCCACTTGGTCGCGTCGTTCTTCGTGTCGCGCGTCGACACCGAGATCGACAAGCGCCTTGACACCATCGGCACGAGCGAGGCGACCGCCCTGAAGAGCAAGGCCGGGGTGGCGAACGCGCAGCTCGCGTACCAGGCGTTCGAACAGGCATTCGACAGCGAGCGTGCCCGCGGGTTGCTCGCCGCGGGGGCGCACAAGCAGCGTCCTCTCTGGGCGTCGACCGGAGTGAAGGACCCGACCCTGCCCGACACGCTCTACGTGACCGAGCTCGCGGTCGCCGACGTTGTCAACACGATGCCGGAGAAGACCCTTGAGGCAACCTTCGACCACGCCGAGATCGCCGGCGATGCCGTCACCGGCTCGTACGAGGAGGCGAATCGCGTGCTTGACGCCATTGCCGCGCTCGGCATCTCGTACGACGAGGTGACGGAGCTGCTCGAACGCGAAGGCGTCGAGAAGTTCCAGGTGTCCTGGAACGAGCTACTCGACACCGTGACCGCGGCCCTGACGGCCGCGCCCACCGGCGGCGCCACGACGAGCGAGTCCGCGACCATCTCTCCCGAGCCGGTGAAGTGACCTTCGACATCGCGGTCACGGGCGCCGCGGCCGAGGCGGTCCAGCGGGTCGTACCGCGACTTGTGGCCGACATGGTCGCCTCGGGGATCACGACGATGGACGCGACCCTCTGGGGGCCGGACGCCGAGGCGGAGGCCGCGAGGCGGCTAGGTTGGGTCGAGGCCGTCGCGGTATCCGAATCGCTTGTGCCCGACATCATCGCGCTGCGCAACCGGCTCAGGGCGGAGGGCGTGACGCGCATCGTGCTGGCCGGAATGGGAGGCTCGTCGCTGGCTCCCGAGGTCATCACGGCGACGGCCGGGGTGGGGCTGACCGTGCTCGACTCGACCGATCCCACCCAGGTGCGGGGCGTGCTCGGCGACCGGCTGGCCGAAAGCGCGGTCGTGGTCTCCTCGAAGTCGGGGGGCACGCTCGAGACCGACAGTCAGAAGCGCGCCGTCGAGGCTGCGTTCCGCGCAGCGGGAATCGACCCCGTCGACCGCATCATCATCGTCACCGACCCTGGTTCGCCCCTCGATGTGGCGGCCAGGGCCGACGGGTACCGCGTGTTCAATGGCGACCCCACCGTCGGAGGGCGATTCTCGGCGCTCACGGCGTTCGGGCTCGTGCCGTCGGGACTGGCTGGCGCCGACATCGAGCGCCTTCTCGACGACGCCGAGTCGGTGACCCTCCGACTCGCCCTCGACACCCCCAGCAACCCCGGCCTCATCCTCGGCGCAGCGATCGCGGCGACCCGCCCGCTGAAGGACAAGCTCGGCATCATCGCCGACGGCACCTACATCGTCGGATTCGGCGACTGGGTGGAGCAGCTCATCGCGGAGTCCACTGGGAAGAGGGGCACGGGGCTGCTCCCTGTCGTGCTCGACGCCGACTCCCCCGAGGTCACCGCCGGCCTCGCGGACCTGCAGATCGTGCGACTCGTGCACGACCGGCGTGCGACCGAGGAGGTCAACGACGGCGAGATCGAGATCAGCGGCACCCTCGGTGCCCAGTTCCTCGTCTGGGAGTACGCCACGGCCGTCGCCGGCCGGCTTCTCGGCATCAACCCCTTCGACCAGCCCGACGTCGAACAGGCGAAGGCGGCGACGACGAAGCTCCTGGAACGCCGTCCGGAGGAGCTGCCGCCGGCGTTCGTCGCCGACGGCATCGCGGTGCGCGGCACCGCCGGCGTCGTCGCCGATGCCGACTCCATCGCCGCTGCGATCGATGGACTCCTCGAACGCCTCCCGGAGGGAGGCTATGTGGCAATCCAGGCCTACGTGAATCGTCGCGCGCACCCGGAACTCACAAAGCTGCGATCGATCCTCGCCGCTCGAACGGGCCGGCCGGTGACGTTCGGCTGGGGGCCGCGATTCCTGCACTCGACGGGGCAGTTCCACAAGGGCGGGCCCAGCGTCGGTGTCTTCCTGCAGATCACCTCGGAGGAGGGCCCCGACCTCGCGATCCCGGAGCGGCCGTTCACGTTCGGCCAGCTGCTCCGAGCCCAGGCCGCCGGTGACGCCGGCGTGCTCGCCGAGCGTGGCCGACCCGTGCTGACGCTGACCCTGCTCGATGCGCAGGCCGCCGTTCCGACGCTGATCAGCGCCTGCCGCTGATTCGTCCCTCCCCCAACACCAGAACCAAGGAGACGCATGCCCCCGGTGGAAATCACCCCGGAGTTCAATCCGTTGCGATTGGCCACCGACCGCCGACTCAACCGCATCGCCGGTCCGAGCGGCCTCATCATCTTCGGGGTGACGGGCGACCTGTCGCGCAAGAAGCTGATGCCGGCCGTGTACGACCTCGCCAACCGGGGCTTGCTCCCGCCCGGGTTCGCTCTCGTCGGGTTCGCACGCCGCGACTGGGAGAAGCAGGACTTCGAGAAGGTCGTGCACGACGCGGTCAAACAGTACGCACGCACCCCATTCGATGACGACGTGTGGGCGCAGCTGGCCCGGGGCATCCGTTTCGTGCAGGGTGAGTTCGACGACGACGAGGCGTTCGCCAGGCTCAAGGAGACCGTCGAGGAGCTCGACGAGCACAGGGGGACGATGGGCAACCATGCGTTCTACCTGTCGATCCCTCCGAAGTCTTTCCCCGCGGTGACGGAGCAGCTGCGGCGGTCCGGCCTTGCGGAGCAGAAGGACGGCCAGTGGCGGCGCGTCGTGATCGAGAAGCCCTTCGGCAACGACCTGAAGTCCGCGCGCGAGCTCAACGACGTCGTCGAATCGGTGTTCCCGCCCGACTCGGTGTTCCGCATCGACCACTACCTCGGCAAGGAGACGGTGCAGAACATCCTCGCACTGCGCTTCGCCAACCAGCTCTATGAGCCGCTGTGGAATTCGAACTACGTCGACCACGTGCAGATCACGATGGCGGAGGACATCGGCGTCGGAGGCCGGGCCGGCTACTACGACGGCATCGGTGCGGCCCGCGACGTCATTCAAAACCATCTGCTGCAGCTGCTCGCACTCACGGCGATGGAGGAGCCGGTCTCGTTCGACGCGGCCGACCTGCGCGCCGAGAAGGAGAAGGTGCTCTCGGCGGTACGGCTGCCGAAGGACCTCGGCACCGGCACCGCGCGCGGGCAGTATTCCGGCGGATGGCAGGGGGGCGAAAAGGTACTCGGCTTCCTCGACGAGGAGGGGATGAACCCGGACTCGACCACCGAGACCTACGCGGCCATGCGCCTTGACATCGGCACCAGGCGCTGGGCGGGAGTGCCGTTCTACCTCCGCGCGGGCAAGAGGCTCGGCAGGCGGGTGACGGAGATCGCTGTCGTGTTCAAGCGCGCCCCGCAGCAGCTCTTCGCCGAGAGTCAGACGTCGGCGCTCGGCCAGAATGCCCTCGTGATCCGGGTGCAGCCCGACGAGGGCGTCACCATCCGCTTCGGCTCCAAGGTGCCGGGCGCGACAATGCAGGTGCGCGACGTCACGATGGACTTCGGCTACGGGCACGCCTTCACGGAGGCGAGCCCGGAGGCCTACGAGCGCCTGATCCTCGACGTGCTGCTCGGCGACCCGCCGCTGTTCCCCCGCCACCGGGAGGTGGAGCTGAGCTGGAAGATCCTTGATCCGATCGAGGAATTCTGGGCGACCCAGGGCGCGCCAGAACAGTACCGCCCCGGAACGTGGGGACCCGAATCCGCCGACAAGCTCCTCGCGAGGGACGGCCGAACCTGGAGGCGCCCATGATCGTCGATCTACCCGACACCACCACGAGCCGCATCTCGAAGACACTCGTGAAGATCCGGGAGGAGGGCGGCGCGGTGGCCCTCGGTCGCGTGCTGACCCTCATCATCTCGACCTCGCTCGGCCACGAGGAGGAGGCGATCGAGGCAGCCAACGACGCGTCGAGGGAGCATCCGATGCGCGTCATCGTTATCTCGACCGCTCCGTCCGGGTCCTCGACTAAGGAGGACACCCGCCTGGACGCCCAGATCCGGGTCGGCGGGGATGCCGGTGCAAGCGAGGTAATCGTTCTCAAGGCGTACGGCGACATGGACAAGGATGAGGAGGGGCTCGTGACCGGGCTACTCCTGCCGGACGCGCCCGTCGTCGCGTGGTGGCCCGGCGACGCGCCAGAGGTCGCGTCGAGCTCGCCACTCGGGCGCATCGCCCAACGGCGCATCACCGACGCCGCCGTGCAGCCGGACCGCCTCGACTTCCTCGACCACCTCGCCCACACCTACGCGCCGGGCGACACCGACTTCGCATGGACCAGGCTCACCCTCTGGCGGGCGCAACTCGCCGCCGTTCTCGACCAGCCCCCGTTCGAGCCGATCACCGCGGCGGAGGTGCACGGCTCGGCGGGATCCCCGTCGACGACGCTCCTCGCGGCGTGGCTGCAGCTCCAGCTCGACCTTCCGGTGCAGCACGAGGCCACCCCCTCGATTTTCGGCTCCAGCGGAATCCACGGCGTCAGGCTCGAGCGGGCGTCCGGCACGATCGCGCTGTTGAGATCCCACGTGAACATTGTCACGCTCGAGCAGCCGAACCAGCCGGTCCACGACATTTCGCTCCCCCGCCGGAGCATGCGGGACTGCCTGGCCGAGGAGCTGCGGCGCCTCGGGCCCGACGACCTCTACGGCGAGGTCGTCACCAGGGGGCTGCTCGATTTCGAGGCGTCAACCCCGACGGCAAGGGCGGAGAAACGATGACAAACGATCGCCGGGTGCTCGTTCACCCCGACCTCACCTCTCTCACCGGATCCGTCGCGGCGAGGTTCGTCACGAAGGTGATCGACCTGCTCGACGAGAAGCCCGAGGTGCACATCGTCCTCACCGGGGGTGGTGCGGGCATCGGAATCCTCCGATCCATCAACGAGTCGGAGGCGCGCGACTCGATCGACTGGGCTCGCGTGCACGTCTGGTGGGGCGACGAGCGCTGGGTTCCGCACGATCACCCCGACCGGAACGAGAAGCAGGCCAGGGACGCGCTCCTCGACCACGTCGCGCTCTCGCCGGCGCACATCCACCCCTTCCCGGCGCCCGGCGACGTCGACGATCTCGACGCCGCGGCGGTCGCGCACGCGGCCGAGCTTGCGGGGGCGGCGCCCGACCACGCCACCGTTCCCGTCTTCGACATCACCTTCCTCGGGGTGGGTCCCGACGGGCACATCGCATCCCTGTTCCCCGGCGCCTCCGGCATCAGGGTGCGCGACGCGTCCGTCATCTCCGTGCGCAACGCGCCGAAGCCGCCCCCGGAACGGTTGAGCCTGACGCTGCCGGCGATCAACAGCTCCGACCGGATCTGGCTCGCGCTCTCCGGCAGCGACAAGGCGTCGGCACTCGGGCTCGCGCTGGCCGGGGCGGCGACCCCTGACGTGCCGGCCGCGGGGGCACGCGGCACTAAGCGAACCGTCTTTTTCGTCGACAAAGCGGCGGCCGCCGAGCTGCCGGAGGAGCTGATCAGCCGCGAATACTAGCGTCGGGCGCGCGCACAGCCAAGCTCACGGGCCGGAGTCGTTGTTGCCTGTGTGTGCCGGTCAGTTGCTGGGGATCGACCCGCGGCGCGAACGCAACTGCTCCAGGGCCTCGTTGAGAAGCTCGGCCGCCTCCGCCTCGGTGCGCCGTTCCTTCACGTACGCGAGGTGGGTCTTATACGGCTCGAGCTTCGCCAGGCTCGGCGGGTTCTCCTTGTCGCGCCCGGCCGGTAGCCCCGACTGGGGCGAGTCGATGAGCTCCGGGATCTCCTCGGCCGGCAGGTTGGCCGCGAAGTGGCGGATCGTCTGGTTGCCCAGCGCGTCCCAGTACGCTACGGCGACCCGCTCGGTGTGGTAGCCGCGATCCTGCTCGCCCATCGGACCGGAACCGACCCGTGATCCTCGAATAGCACTGCCGCCAGATGCCATGGGGTGTCCTAACTTCCGCTGAACTTGGTAATGAGGCCCAAAACAATGATGCAGGTGATCCAGAGGAGTCCGAGGAACACCGTGATGCGATTCAGGTTACGCTCCGCCACCCCCGACGCGCCAAGGTTCGAGGTGACTCCTCCACCGAACATGTCGGACAGCCCGCCACCCCGTCCACGGTGAAGCAGGATGAGCAAGGTCAGCATGAGGCTCGTAACGCCGAGCAGCACCTGCAAAGTGACCTGGAGAATTTCCACGAAAAGCCTTTCAGTAAACCGTTGATCAGTATAACGGCTGGTCAGACGCCGACATGTTTCTGAAAGCGGACGATGCTCGAGAACTCCGGAATGTCGAGGCTCGCGCCACCAACGAGGGCACCGTCGACGTTGGGCTCCCGCATGAATCCGGCGATGTTACCGGACTTCACGGATCCGCCATAGAGGATGCGTGTGGCCTCTGCCGCGTCCGGCCCGATCGCCTCCGCCACGACCAGCCGCAGCTGCGCGGCGACCTGCTCGGCCTGCTCCGGCGTCGCCGCCTGGCCGGATCCGATGGCCCAGACCGGCTCGTAGGCGACGACGATCTCGGCGCCGGCGGCCACCCCGGCCAGTGCCGCACGCAACTGCGCGACGGGAACGGCGCTCGGGCCGTGGGTCTCGAGGTCCTCGGCGGACTCTCCGACGCAGATCACCGGGACGACGCCGTGCCGCAGCGCCGCGGCCGTCTTGGCGGCCACGACCTCGTCGGTCTCGTCGTGCAGCGTTCGTCGCTCGGAGTGCCCGATGAGCACGTAGCTACAGTCCAGCGCCCTGAGGAACGCGCCGGAGATCTCCCCCGTGTAGGCGCCCGAGTCGTGCGCGGAGAGATCCTGGGCGCCGAACTTGAGTGGCAGCTTGTCGGCGGACACGAGCGTCTGCACCGAGCGGAGGTCGGTGAACGGTGGGAACACCGCCACCTCGACCTCGTTGAAGTCGAGCCGCGCATCCTTCAGACTCCAGGCAAGCTTCTGTACGAACGCGATCGACTGCAGGTGATCGAGATTGAGCTTCCAGTTGCCCGCGATGAGCGGCACGCGGCCGCTCGAGGTCATGCTTGCCATCCGAGAATCTCCAGTCCTGGGAGGCGTTTGCCCTCGAGAAACTCGAGACTGGCGCCGCCACCCGTTGAAATATGTCCAAATTGCCCGTCGGTGAAGCCGAGCGCGCGCACCGCCGCAGCGGAGTCGCCGCCGCCAACGACCGACAGTCCGTCGATCTCAGTGAGCGCCGCCGCGACGATTCTCGTGCCGACCGCGAACGGCTCGAGCTCGAACACGCCCATCGGCCCGTTCCAGAAGACGGTCGCGGAGCGCCTGATCACGTCGGCGAAGCGCGCGGCGGTGTCCGGTCCGATGTCGAGGCCGAGGCCGGAGGCACCGAACGGGGTGTCCTCAATCGCATCCGCGGCCGTAGTGATGTGCTCGGCATCCGCCCCGAACTTCGCAGCGACCACGACATCGGTGGGCAGCACGATTTCAACCCCGAGACGCTCTGCCTCGTCGAGGTACCCGCGGACCACGTCGAGCTGGTCCTTCTCGAGCAGGCTGGCGCCGACGCTGTGGCCCTGCGCGGCGAGGAAGGTGAAGAGCATGCCGCCGCCGATGAGCAGCGAGTCGACGCGGGGCAGCAGGTGCGCGATGACGCCGAGCTTGTCCGACACCTTCGATCCGCCGAGCACGACCGTATAGGGCCGAGCCGGGTTCTTTGTGAGGCGATCGAGCACCTCGAGCTCGGTCTGGATGAGCGTGCCCGCGGCGCTCGGCAGCAATTCGGCGAGCTCGTACACGCTCGCCTGCTTGCGGTGCACGACCCCGAAGCCGTCCGACACGAATGCATCGCCGAGGCGCGCGAGCCGCGTCGCAAAATCGCGGCGCTCCTCGGCGCCCTTCGCGGTCTCCCCCGGGTTGAATCGGAGGTTCTCGAGCAGCGCGACACCGCCGTCCCGCAGCCCGGAGGTGACCTCAGAGGCCTCGGGACCGACCGTGTCGGCGGCGAACGCGACCTTGTTGCCAAGGAGCTCGCCGAGCCTCTCTGCGACCGGCGCGAGGCTGTACTTCGCCTCTGGGGCGCCCGCGGGCCGGCCGAGGTGCGAGATCACGATGACGCGCGCCCCGGCAGCGACAAGCGCCTCGAGGGTCGGCAGGGAGGCCCGAATCCGCCCGTCGTCGGTGATCTCGCCGTCTTTCAGCGGCACATTCAGATCACACCGGACAATGACCTTCTTGCCGGCGAGGGATCCGAGGGACTCGAGCGTGCGGAGCGACACTTCCTTGACCTGGACGCGTTCTCAGGCGAGTCGCGCGGCGACGTACTCGGTCAGGTCGACGAGGCGGTTCGAGTAGCCCCACTCGTTGTCGTACCACGACGCGACCTTGACCTGGTTTCCAAGCGCCTTGGTGAGGCCGGCGTCGAAGATCGACGAGTGCGGGTCGCCCACGATGTCGCTCGAGACGATGGGCTCCTCGGTGTACTTGAGGATGCCCTTGAGGGGGCCGTCGGCCGCCGCCTTATAGGCCGCGTTGATCTCCTCGACCGTGACGGTCGTGGAGAGCTCGACGGTCAGGTCGGTGATCGAGCCGGTGGGCACGGGAACGCGCAGCGCGTAGCCGTCGAGCTTGCCGACGAGGTCGGGGATGACGATCCCGAGCGCCTTGGCTGCTCCGGTGCTCGTCGGGATGATGTTCAGAGCCGCCGCGCGGGCGCGACGAAGGTCGTTGTGCGGGCCGTCCTGAAGGTTCTGGTCGGCCGTGTAGGCGTGCACGGTCGTCATGAGGCCGCGCTCGATGCCGAAGTTGTCCAGGAGCACCTTCGCCAGCGGAGCGAGGCAGTTCGTGGTGCACGAGGCATTGGAGATGACGTCGTGCACGGCGGAGTCATAGACGTCCTCGTTCACGCCCAGCACGAGCGTCGCGACGTTGTCTCCGGTGGCCGGTGCCGAGACGATGACCTTCTTCGCGCCAGCGGCGATGTGCTTGCGGGCATCCGCTGCCTTCGTGAAGAAGCCGGTCGACTCGATGACGATGTCGACGCCAAGGTCTCCCCAGGGAAGGTTGGCCGGGTCGCGCTCGGCGAAGACGAGGATCGGCTTCCCGTCCACGATGATCTTGTCGCCTTCGAGCTCGACGGTCGCGTCGAGACGCCCGGCGATCGAGTCGAACTTGAGGAGGTGCGCAAGGGCCTTATTGTCGGTGAGGTCGTTGACCGCCACGATCTCGATGTCGCTGCCCTTGGCGAGGGCGGCGCGGAAGTAGTTGCGGCCGATGCGGCCGAAGCCGTTGATACCGATTTTCACAGTCATATGAAGTTCCTAGTGCTCGGGCGCGGATATCACGCGAGTGGGTGGGGTGGAATTCGAGGGGATGTTGATGACCGGGTCGCCGATGCCGGGGTGCCCCGGCACGCGCTCGCTATGACAGTAGCAGCAGGCCGTTCGTCTTCTCGCGGGCAGTTTCGAAGCGCTGCTGCACGTTCGACCAGTTCACAATCTTCCAGAACGCCGTGACGTAGTCGGCTCGAACGTTGCGGTAATCGAGGTAGTAAGCGTGCTCCCAGACGTCGAGCATGAGCACCGGCACTGTGCCGGCGGCGAAGTTGCTCTGCTGGTCGAAGAACTGCTGCACGAGGAGGCGCTCGCCGATCGAGTCCCAGACGAGGGCGGCCCAGCCGGAGCCCTGCACGCCGAGCGCAGCGGCCGTGAAGTGTGCGGTGAACTTGTCGAAGGAGCCGAAATTGTCGTCGAGCGCGGCCGCGAGGGAACCGGTGGGCTTGTCTCCGCCGTCGGGAGACAGGTTCGTCCAGAACACGGCGTGGTTGACGTGTCCACCGAGGTTGAAGGCGAGGTCCTTCTCGAGCTTGTTCACATTGGCGAGGTTGCCGCTGTCGCGCGCTTCGGCCAGCTGCGCAAGCGCGGTGTTCGCCCCCGTGACGTAGGCCTGGTGGTGCTTGCCGTGGTGCAGCTCCATGATCGTCCCGCTGATGCTGGGCTCGAGGGCGGCGTAGTCGTACGGCAGTTCGGGAAGGGTGTAGTCAGCCATTCGCATATCTCCTAGCTTCGATGTGGCCCCGGTGCAGCGATGCCGCGAATCCCGGTGGCTTCTTCAGTCTAGTAATCGTCACGCCCGAGCGCGCGGTGCCGCGGCGCGGTTCGGGCAATACCGCTCACTCGTCGTAGTCGGGCGGAAGGTTCGCGTCGGTACCGGGAATGCCGAGGTCGACGGCGTGCTTGTCGGCCATCGCCAGGAGTCGCCGGATCCGGCCGGCGACTGCATCCTTCGTCATCGGCGGATCGGCGTGGTGGCCGAGCTCGTCGAGGCTCGAGTCGCGGAAGTTGAGGCGCAGCTCCCCCGCGTAGCGCAGGTGATCCGGCAGCTGCCCGTCGAGGATCTCGAGGGCGCGCTCGACGCGCGCGCACGCGGCGACGGCCGCCTGCGCTGAGCGTCTCAGGTTCGCATCGTCGAAGTTGACGAGCCGGTTGGCGGTGGCCCGAACCTCGCGACGCTGGCGCAGCTCCTCCCAGTGCAGCACCGTCGCGTGCGCGCCCATCTGCACGAGCATGGCGCTGATCGCATCGCCGTCGCGGATGACGACGCGGTGCACGCCGCGCACCTCGCGCGCCTTCGCCGCTACCTTGAGCCGGCCGGCCGCGCCGACGAGCGCCATCGCGGACTCGTTGCCCGGGCAGGTGATCTCGAGCGCCGCGGAGCGGCCCGGGTCGGTCAGGGA
>Ga0105047_10003984_pt1 | contig 25890 bp, 19 predicted proteins | sample MAT04_FD_78384 | JGI IMG/M metagenome (GOLD analysis project Ga0105047, IMG submission 78384) | Freshwater microbial communities from Lake Fryxell liftoff mats and glacier meltwater in Antarctica - MAT-04 (megahit assembly) | ecosystem: Environmental > Aquatic > Freshwater > Ice > Liftoff...
CGATGCCGTTGATCGGTGCGGTCCCGGTGATGGGCGCAGGTGGCGCTGCCACTGGTCGGCAGCCGGCGAGCAGGACAACCAAGATCAGCAACGGTGCCCAGAAACGGATACGTGTGAGCGTCATGCGGATTCCTCCTGTGATTGGATGATAGCGCGCTGGGTTGGTGGTCTTGGGAACTCGAATTCCCAAGGGTCGTGTGCAGAAGATAATAACACCATGCTGCAATTCTCCGCAGTTACGTTTCGGCTTGCGCAACAACTATTCCGTGCACTCAGGCAATTGCACAAGCGCACAATCTGCAGTGCTGTACGATGACAGACCCTTGGCTACCATTTTCAGTACCGATTCTGATTTCACCGGTTGTGGCTCTGCCCTGGTCGTGGCCTTGCACCCAACCCGGACGGCGCTGTGCCGGGCGCCGAATCACCGGGAGAGACCCTGCTCACTAGACAGACAAGGCGCCGTCGCCCGCTGCCCCTACTCCACCACCCGCACGCTCGGCACATACAAGTCATGCGCCAGCCCGCGCTGATGCGGCCGCACCCAGATCAGCCGGCCACTGGGCAGCCGGCGAAAATGCCCCATGACATCATAGCGCCAACCGTGCTGTTCGCCTTGCCCGCTGCCCTCGCCGGCATGCCGGTAGGCCGCCGCCACCTCGACCAGGTAGTAGCTGAGCAGCGGCGGCCGGCCCTCCTTGACGCGCCGCTTTTGCACCTTCTCCCGCGGATCGACGCGCGCCAGCGTCAGGTTGATGCAGCTCATGTACGCCACGCACGCCACAGCCAGGTTGCGCAGCACACGCTTGTTCTCCACAAACGAGCGGTCGGAGTTGGGCAGCCAGGCCAGGTCGGATCCCTGCCAGTGCACGCGATTGACGGCGGTCGTGGCGAAGAAGGCCACGGCCTGGTTGTGTAGCACGCCGTCGATCTCGCCCTGGGTCAGCAGCAGCGCCACCACGGCGTCGCCGTTGGCCGGCGTCCACCTGTGCAGCGGCTGCCCCCTCCTCGCGCCAGGTGCGTTCGATGCCGGCCAGGATGTCGGGGTCGTTCTGGTATTCATGCTCGGCGGTGAAGAAGTCGCGTTCGGGCAGGGGGCGGTCGAACTGCAGGATCACGTGCGGGAAGGGCAGCCGGTAGTCGACGCCCTCTTCGAAGCGTTCCAGGGCCGGGCGCAGGGCCAGCGCCTGGTCGGCGGAAAAGAGGATGGTCTGGCCGCGGGCGGCGATCTCCGTGGCGATGTCGAAGTCGTGGAAGGGGTCGGCGGTCGTGGCGGCGACGATAGCGCAGAGTTCGGTGATGAAGGGTTGGTAGATGTGCATGGGCGTGGCCAGGGACTGGGATGGACGGTGTTGACGGTATGACGGCAACGCGCGATGGCGTGGGCGTCGGTGTGGTGCCGCGTGCGGGTATTGTCGGGCAGGGGTGGGGCGGCTGTCAAGGCGGCGGGAAAGGGCAGGGGCGTGGCCGGCGATGGCGGATGGGGGCGGTGGCGCGAAACAGGGCAAGTCATGGCGCAATTCAACGGATACTCGATCACTGTATGGATCGCTCTGCAACAACCGCCGCGCGACTTATCGCCCCAATCCGACAGTCATTCCACCGCCACGCAAAATTCGACCGCCTTCGGCGGTGTATGAGGCACCGACATCCGCGCAGTCTGCTTCGGCGGAGCACGCAGCCAGCAAACACCCACCACAGCAACAAACAGAAATCAGGGGACAGGGGACAGGGGACAGGAGACAAAAGCTTAAGAGAGAGTCCTGGCAAGGCGCAATCCGTGGAAGTAGTTCCTGCTCGATGGACCGGTCCAGGCGCGAGAGGCGCACCGCACCTGCCTGGAGCCCGTCGCCCACGAGCCGCCACGCACAACCCGCCTGCCGTCCGCCAGCACGTCTTCCCGCCCATCTTGCGACGCGTAGGGGTAGCGACGGTAGAGGGATAGCGTCCATTCGAAGACATTCCCCGCCAGATCGTGCAAGCCATCTGGGGTGCTGCCGTGCGGAAAAACGCCCACCGGCGCCGGCCGATTGAGGCGACTGCCGCTCCAATTGCATTTGCCGGCATCCCAATCGCCGTCCCACGGATAGCGGCGCTGCGAGCGGCGCGCCGCCCATTCCCATTCGGCTTCCGTCGGCAGGCGATACGCTTTGCCTGTGACCAGACTGAGCCAGGCGGCATAGGCCAGCGCTTCATACCAGTTCACGCCCACCACCGGCTGTGTGGGCAGGTTATACAACCCATTGTCCCACCAGACGGGCGCACGCCGCTTTTCGCCCACTGCGCCGCCATACCAATCGACAAACCTGTCCTCGGTCATCCGTTCGGACAGATGTTCCCAAAGATCTCTCTCTTCGTCGCTCATGTGCTGGCCCTGCGCCCGCAACATAGCGAGCCAACCAGATGAATCGGCTGTGATGATGCGGTATGCTGCGCGGTACTGCTGTTCTGTTTCCTCATCCAGCTTGCCTTCCCCGCGCAGCCATGCCCGCCCCGTCGGTGTCCACAAACTCTCGTCCTCGTAGCCGCCATCGGCCATGAAGCACGCAAATTCCGTCTTCGTGACCGGATAGACGGCCAGCGCGAAGGCTGCAATCTTCACCGGGCAGCCAGGCTTCTCGTTGTCTTCTGCTTCGGGGTCGTCGCCGCCCAACTGCGCAACGCCGCCCGGAAGCTCGACCGTCTGCGGTTCGATATGCTGCACCTGCCGCGCCGCGCCGCTTTTCCCGACCACGGTCGCCGTCTGCAGCGGGAATCTGGGATCGCCTACCTGCCCCAGAATCGTCGCCGCCGCGACACGCACGCGTAAGTCTACTTGCGGCGCTGCCATCAACCCCATCAGGTATCCGGGCGTGTGCAGAGTGTGGTCAAGCCACAGGGCCAGGATCACCGTCTCACGCCACCGTTCATCGGTCGCTTTCTGGCGCAGCGCCGCCCCACCGTCGCGTTTGCGCGTCAAGTGCGACGCGGCCCCGTATTCCTGCACAAGCTGATGCCGCAGGCGCAACGTGCTGCCGTCGTCAAGCAGCAGGCGGCATTGGCTAAGTTGTTCGCGCATGGCCTCCGCGTCGACGCCCGCAACGCCGGATAGCGCGTCCTTGAAGCCGTCCACATCGGTTACCAGCGTGTCCTCCATCTGCAAGCGCCAGGACAACGCCTCCAGGCAGCGCTCGGCGCGTTCCCGCATATCCTTGCGCGCGATCTTGCCCAGGAACTGGGACGACCGCACAAATTTCTGCATCAACGCGCCGCGGTCAGCCGGCAGTTCGCCGCCGGATTCGCCGCCCACTTCCTTGAGCATGAACAACAATAATGGGTTGAGCGCCATCTCCGGCAGGCGGTCGTCGTTGTGGATGTTCTCCCACAGCCGCTTTGCCTTCCACTCCTCCAGATTCATGCGTAGATACCAGCGTACATCGCTGACGCGCGCCGGGTCGTCATCGCCCCAGAAGCGAATGTCGTCCGCCAGCCGCAGCACGCTCCACTGCTGCGCACCGGGCAGCACCGCGTGGTCGCGGTCGAATTCGGCGGCAGGGTCGAAGTCCGCCGTGCGCACGGTCACATGCACCGGAAGGCCGGGATGCCGTTCCAGCGTCATCCGCAGCGCCTGCACGCCGTTCTCGGAGCGTCCGCCCATCTCATTGAGGCCGTCAAGCAGCAAGACGAATTCCGCATCCCCGCTCTGAAGCAACTGGCGCATGGCGGCGGCGTCCAGCTTGGCGGCGGTAAAGCGGTTGTACGACTCGGTGACCAGGGGGATCAGGTCGTCTTCCCCCGCATAGCGCGACAGCGGGGCTAGGATTGGCAGCCGCAGGGGTTCGCCATGCGCAGCGCCTAAGGCAGCCGTCGCCAGCAGCCACGCCAGCCGTTCCAGCGCGGCCGTCTTGCCCGACCCTGGTTCACCGACAAGGATGCTGCGTTTGGCGCCGCGCAGCACGGCGGTCAATTCCTGCGACGGCGGCTGAGCGTCGGTCGGCACGGCACGGAACTCGGAGACGCGCATGGGCAGAACCTGCCCCAGAACGGAGATGTAGGCATCTGGAGCACGGGCCGGGCTGGCGAAATTGGCGGGCGGCGGCTGGTTGTACAGCGGCGGGTCGGGTGGCTCTGCGTGGTCGGCCCAGTGCGCAAAGGCAGTCTGCACATTCGTGGCGTAGGTCAGGAGATCGGCGCGGCTGACCACGACGCCAGCGGAGCCGTCGCCCGGCTCGTCGGGCAACGTCCAGTTGGCAGTGTCTTCGGCGCCCGAACCGAAAGTGAGTTGCCAGGGCCAGGCGTTTTTGTCGGGTCGCGAGCCGTCCGGCCTGCGCGCGTAGAGGTTGCGCGGCAGATCGCCGGCTTGGCTTTGCGTTGCGCCCACCGCTTCCGTGTACGCGCGCTGGATGGTTGCGCCCCCCACAAGTCCCGTGTAGAAACGCGCCGCAAACTCGCAGGCCACCCCGTCGTCGATATCCCGCGTGGTGGAGATCACGGCGCCGACGCCGGCGCCGAGCAGCGCCTGCACCTGGACAGCATTGGAACAACCATTGAGAAAGACCAGCTTGAGTCCACGCTGCTGGCCCAGGAAGATCGCCAAACCGTCTGCACTGGCCGGAGCAGAGCTGCCTTCGACCGTTTCCATCACCAGCCGGTAGCTGTCGGAGTGACCACCAAAGTGGTAGATTGCCACCCGATTGCGCCAGCGCCGATGCTGAAAGACGTCAAATATCTGTTCTGCCGTCGCGTTCTGGCGCACGATGACTTCCCATCGCCGTTCGTCCCCTTGTTGTTCCAGACTTTCGCGCAGACGGCTGGCTTCCTTTGCTAGCTTGCGCAGATACTGACTGACGTTCTCAAGGTCGTTGGCGAAGGTCAGAAAAATGACCGGTTTCGTATTGGGGATAGCCATGGCAGTGGGTTATCATCCGGTAGCTTGGATTGGTTGCGGTACCCTGATGCTGGAGATATCATAGCAGACATCGGCTGGACCGTCTAGGGGCTCGCGTGCGCACTTGGCGGCAGTCCAGGCGCCACGCCCGCTGGCTGCACTGACCAGCGCCGCATTCGCCCGCCCTCCACCACCCGCCGCATACTGGCGGCTTTGCCGCCGCATTCTGGACTGCAATAGAGGCGCGGCGGGCCGGCTGCCGTATACCCCAGAAAAAGAGCCTGTGCTTGGGCAACGGCCTCCTCAATCGCAGCCTGCCAGCTTGGCGTGCCCGGCTTCAACCCCTCATCCGTCCACACGGACAACCCGGCTTCGCGCAGGATTTCCTGCACCGCGCGCATTGCGACAATCTGACATTTATATCCGAGATTCAGGCACCCCCGCGCATCACCCGCCGATCAAGGTTCCAACCGGAACGTATACGTCTCCTCTGCCTCCCCAAGCACCACGATCGGCTGACCATCCGCGTCTTTCTCAAATTTGAAGATCAGCCCCTGCGCCGGCGGATCGGTCTGGATGTACCCTTGCAGCTTGCCATCCTTGTCGCGATAGGGCCACAGCTCGCTCGTATACTCCCCCACATCGATCGTGAGAACGCCATCCGTGAGTGACAGGGTGATCGCCCCCAGCACGTCGTTCGTGAACGCATCCACGTAAGGCGCCACCGCTTCGGCGTCGATCTCGTCGCCCAGTTGCTGCTTGAATTCGGCAACCCTCTGGTCGACCAGTTCCAGGTAGAAGTCGATGTTCTTCTGGATCTCCGGCTCCTGCGCAAAGACCAATTCGAGCAGCCGCGAGCTGACCCCCCCGTTGAATAGGTTGCTGGCTCGTGCGTTGGTCAACACAATCACGCCCAGGTTCGCGTCTGGCAGAAAGGTGAACTCCGACGTGTAGCCCATGGTGTTGCCGGCATGCGTGATCACCGGCTGGCCTTTGTAGTCGGTGACCATCCAGCCCAGCCCGTAGCTGGTCTTGTCGGCGATCGCAATCTGCGGCTCGCGCGTCACGTCGAGGTTTTGCGCCGAAACGACGCGCGTGCCGTCGGGCGCCACGCCTTCGCCAAGCTGCGTGAGCATGTAGCGCGCCATGTCGTTGACGGTGGACCAGGTGCCGCCCGCCGGCCCGAGCAGCGACAAGGGCCGTTCCAGATCGAGTGACATCGGCGCATAGGTGTTGTCCAACATCAACGTGTGCGGCGTTGCATAGTCGCCGCGCTGCTCGACGGCGTCGAACGACAGCGTGGTGTCCCGCATGCCGATGGGATCGAGCACACGCGCCTGCAGAGCTTTGGTATACTCCGTGGCCAGGTCGCCGCTGCCGTCGCGGTCGCCGGCCGCCAGCGCGCCGGCGACATAGCCGGCGGTGGCCACCATCTGGTTGCTGTACTGGAAGGCCTCGCCAAAGTCCGTGAAGAATTCGAAGTCTGCCAGCGACGCCACGATGTCTTTGGCTTGCATCGAGTCGGCGTTGAAGATCCACTCCAGATCCTTGCGCGGCACACCGGTGCACGCACACACCAGGTTGCGCATGGTGATCACTTGCGTCAACGCCGCATCCTTGACAGCAAAGCTCGGGTAGAGATCCACCACCGGCGTGTCCCAGCTCATCAACCCCTCGTCGACCAGGATGCCCATCAGCAGGGTCGTCAAGCTCTTGCTGGTGGAGCCGATCATCATCTGCGTGTCGGGCGTGACGGGCGCGCCGGTCTCCGGATTGGCGACGCCAAAACCCTTGGCATAGACCAGTTCGCCATCCTGCACGATCCCCACCGCCGCGCCAGGCACCTGGAGACTCGCCATGTTGGCCGTGATGAATGCCTCCAGCGGCGGCACGATCGCCTCAGTCACCGTCAGCGGCTGCGTCTGGCTCAAATCGGTCTCTTCGATCGCCAGAATTTTGAAGCCCGACGAGACGATCCCCAACTGCGCCTGGCGCTTTTGCAGACCGGCCATCTGCACGTCGTAGAGGTTTACATAGGTGACGCCATCCTTCACCTGGCCGAACCCTTGCACCAGGCGATTGTCGTCGCCCGTGTCATAGTTCACAATCAGGCTCTTCTCCACACCGGCGGCCGACGGCACATCCAGTGTTTCGCGCAGCACCGGCGCGAAGCCCGGATCGACCCTCTGCCAGGTGGCCGCGATCGTCTCCGAAATGGCCGCCGACGCCACCACCGCCAGATAGACCTTCAGGCTGGCCTCCGGGTCGGCCAACAGCACATAGCCGTCCTTCTCCGTCACCGTCCAGTTGGTCGGCACCGGCGCCGAAAAGCGGCCCTGCGCTTCGGTATAGATGCTGGCCACGCCGGCCATCGGCGCCGCCGCACTCACGTCAGCCGCCGGCGTCACCGTCACCGTGCTCGGTTGCACCGGCTGGCACCCCGCCAAAACCAGCACCAGACCTGCCAGCAACCCACGCCAACCCCTCATTCTCACCAGCCGCATAAAGCCCCCCCTCTCAACTACGCCCACCACAAACATCTTCATGTTCTTTGTGTTCTTTGCGTTCTTTGTGGCCATGCATTCTCAAGCCAGCCGCTCCGCGATCAGCTCGACCACATCCTTCACCTTGACGCCCTTGCCATCTTCCTTGGAGGCGTCGGTCATCATCGTCAGGCAGAAGGGACAGCCGACCGCGATGGTCTTGGCCCCCGTCGCCGCGGCTTCGGCAAAGCGGGTGAGGCTGACCGACGCCGTGCCGTGTTCCTCTTCTTTCCACATCTGCGCCCCGCCGGCGCCGCAGCAGAAGGACTGCTTGCCGTGGCGCGGCATCTCCACCATAAAGGCATTCGTGCTCAGCAGCAGCTCGCGCGGCTCGGCGACGATGCCGTTGTGGCGCCCCAGGTAGCAGGGGTCGTGGAAGGTGATCATGTCCACTTCCCCCGTGCGCACGACGGCCAGCTTCTTGGCCGCCGTCAACTCTGACAGAAGCTGGGTATGATGGATGACTTCGTAGTGACCGCCATACTGCCCATATTCCTTGCCGAGGGTCTGCAGACAGTGCGGGCAGGTCGTGACGATGCGCCGCGGCTTCTCGCCCATGACCTCGTTGATCACTGCGATGTTGCCCTGCGCCAGCTCAAAGAAGAGCGCCTCGTTGCCGGAGCGCCGCGCCGAGTCGCCTGTGCAGCGTTCCATCTCACCCAGGATGGCGAAGTTGACGCCAGCCGCATGGAGCACCTTGACAAAGGCCTTGGCGGTCTCTTGGGCGCGCGGGTCATAGGAAGGCGCACAGCCGACCCAGTAGAGGATCTCAAAGTCCGGGTTGTCTTCGACCGTGGGCACGTCCAGCCCGTCGCTCCACTTCATGCGGTCGTGCGGGCTCAGATTCCACGGATTGCCGTTGCGCTCCATCCCGCGATAGGCTTGCTTGAGTTCCGTGGGGAACTCGTTTTCCATCAGCATCTGGTGGCGGCGGATGTAGAGGATGTCGAACATCGGCTCGTTGCCTACCGGGCAGATGTCGACGCAGGCGCCGCAGGCGGTGCACGCCCACACGGCCGACTCGCTGATCGCAAAGTCGATCAACGAAAACTCCGACTCCTTGCCACCCGCCAGATCCGTCAGGTGTTCGTTGAGATAATAGCGCTTGTTGATCTCGAGCGCAGAGGGGGAAAGCTCCTTGCCGGTCACATAGGCCGGGCAGACATCCTGGCAGCGGTTGCACATGATACACGAATAGGCGTCGACCAGATGCGTCCACGGCAACTGCTCGATCTTGTTGACGCCAAACGCCTGGATCGACTCGTCCTCGAAGTTGATCGGATCGAGGGTGCCCAGCGCCGTGCGCTTGGGCTTGGTGAGAAAGTTGACGCCGGACATGATCAGGTGGAAGTGCTTGGTGTAGGGGAAATAGGGAATGAAGGCCAGGATCAAGCCGACTGCCAGCCAGAAGCCCAGATGTTCGCCGACGGTAATCGCCAGGGGCGGCCAGCCCGCCCACAAGCTCGCCAGCGCGCTGCTAAAGGGCTGCCAGGGGTCGCTGCCTTCGCTGGCAACCTTAAAGCTGTTGCCGATCAGGCGGAAGCCCACATGGAAGAGAATAAAGAGCGCCACAATCAGCGAGTCACGCCGGATGCCGCCGGCCTTGACCCGATCGAGCAGCTTGATGTTTTCGTGATAAGTGAGCGCCTTGTCGCGATAGGCAAATCGCCGCACGATAAAATAGATGACGCCGATCAGCACGCTGAGCGTCGCAATGTCGGCCAACAGCCGGTAAAAATCGCCGAGCAGGTTGTGGCCGAGAAAGGTGATCGGAAAGAGCGCTTCCAGAATGTCGCCAAAATTGACGAGGAAGTAGAAGACAAAGCCCAGCGAGATCATGATGTGGAAGACACTGCTGATCGGCCGCGTCTTCCAGATCGGTTTGGTCGTGATCCACGTGACGCCGGCTGTCCAGAGGCGGCCGCCCATTTGCTTGAGGGTCGGTTTCTCACCCGTGCCGCGCATGACGACCCGATAGACCTTGCGGAAGCCGATAAAGCCAAAGTAAATCGATGCGCCTAGTGCGATCAGAAAGAGAAGTTTTTCGATGATGGATAACATGGCGGACCTTTCATAGTTCGTGCTGGAAGGGGAGAATATCAGGGCCGTATGAGCCGGTTATACTGCCTTCGCGTTTCGGTGCAGTTGCCAGGGGATATTGACTAGATTGTATTGTACGGCACACAGACGGCTTTCGCTAACGGGCAGGTGACACCTTCCAGAGGGGTCAAAAGTCCCGAATCAGAGACAAGCCACGCGGCCCCTTCACCGGACGGCGGGCTTGAGCGTCACCACTCGATCTTCGGCCTGTACTACAACATGACCAAGCGCTGGGTTTGTGATACGATCAGGCCATAGGTTTGCCGCGAACCAAGTGCATGGGGCAAGGAGGGGCGATGGCCGTGGAGCTGAAGGTGATATTGAACGAAGGCGTTTATGACCGCGTCGTGCGTTTGGCGCAGATGCGGCGTGAGGACGTAGGGGAGGCAATTGCGCGTTTCTTGGAGGAAGAGCTCCCAGTCGAAGACGGAAGGGAGGAAGTCATCAATTGGTCAGAAGCCGACGAGACGGTAGACAAAGAGATCGAGGCCTATCATCGTCTGCACCCAGACCTATGGCGGAAGTATCCTGGCCAACATGTAGCCATCCAAAATGGGCGCCTCGTTGACCATGACGCCGATGGCCTTACCTTGAGCCGCCGCATCTACAGCCAGTATCCTGATACGTTCGTGCTCATTCGGCAGGTCGAAGCGCAATCCGAACGGGTGATTCAGTTGCGATCACCGTGGTTCATTCAGGATGCAGCCCAATGATCGTCACCTTTGACTACGACGCCACCTACAATGGGCCTTCAATGCCCGTTGTTGAGGCAACCCTCAAGAATCCTGTGACCGCTTTGTCCGTCACCGTCCAAGGGGTGCTGGTTGATTCAGGCGCCGATGGTACAGTGGCGCCGCTACAACTCTTGAGACAAATCCAGGCTCGCCGCGTTGATACGGTGAACATGCGTCAATTGCGGGGACCCGTCTATCGCGTCGACGTCTATGAAGTCGAACTGCAGATCGGCGCTTTTCAGGTGCCCAAAGCACATGTTGTAGCCGCCCCACAGAATGTGGGCGTAATTCTTGGGCGCAACGTCCTGAACCAGTTCATTGTCACGCTGAACGGGTTGGCCAGTGTAGTGGAAATCTCTCAATAGACGGTTGTGCGAACGTTGCGACGTGACAGAGAGGTTTCCAGATATCCATGCAGGATCCTCACCGTGAGTTGGACGCCATGACACCGAATGACGAACGCTCTTATCCGCTGGCCGCCTGGTTTCTCGGACCACGCGCCGAAAACGCCACGGTCTGGCAGGAGTTGATCGACTACATTTTCCAGGATTATATCCATTGGCGGCGCAACTATTTTTCGTCGGACCCGGTGGTCGTCGACCGCGTGCGCCGGCGCAGTGACCGCCACGAGGCCTGGGTGGACGATCTGACGGTGGCGCTGGACGACACCTTGAACAAGCTCAAAAAGCACTTTCCCTTTCACTCGCCGCGTTATGTAGCGCACATGCTCTCGGAGCAGACGCTGCCCGCCTTCTTGGGCTATTTCGCCGGGATGCTCTTCAACCCCAACAATGTCACCGCCGAAGCCGCGCCGATCACGGTGGAGCTGGAGTTGGAAGTCGGCCGCATGGTGGCGGCCATGCTCGGCTTCAACCCAAACCGGGCGTGGGCTCACATCTGTTCGGGCGGCACGATTGCCAATCTGGAGGCGCTCTGGGTGGCGCGCACCGCACAATTTGTGCCCCTCCAGGTGCGTGAGTTCTGCGCGCAGCGCAACTTGCCCTTTCGCATCCGCCGCGCCGGCGGCAGCGTCACGTCGATCCAGGAGGCCTCCAACCGCGAGCTGATTGCGCTGCGCCCCAGCGAAGCAATCGCGATGTGGCGCAAGCTGGCCCAGTATCTGCACGAGGAACGCGGGCTGCCGGTGGACGAGATTTTGGCGGATATCAACGCGCATGTCGCCCGCAGCGAGTTCAACCCGGCGCGCCAGGGCCTGCACGTGGCGCTGCACCGCCTCGGGCTGACACCGGTGATCTTTGTGTCGGCGGCGGCGCACTACTCGGTGACCAAGGCGGCCAACCTGCTTGGCTACGGCGAAGCGGCGGTGCGCTGTGTGCCGGTGACGCCGCGTTTCCAGATCGACATGGTGCAGTTGCGCCAGATGGTGCTGGGTCTGCGTGAAGACGAGTATATTGCGGCGGTCATTGGCATCGTCGGCACCACCGAAGAAGGCGCGGTCGACCCGATTCACGAAATCCACTTCTTGCGCGAAGAACTTGAGCAGAGCCACAACCGCTCCTTCTGGCTGCACGTCGATGCGGCGTGGGGCGGCTACATCCGCAGCCTCTTCTGCGGGCTGGACCTGGAACAACTGCCGCGCGGCAGCAGCCTCGATGCGATCTGCGACCAGTACGTGCGCGCGCTGCACATGGAGGAAAAGTTCAGCCTCGACGCCGGGGTCAAGCACAAGGTGCGCAAGGCCGGCGAGGTGCGCTGGGCCGACCGCGATATCTACGCCGCCTTTCTGGCGATGGCCGACGCCGATTCGACCACGATTGACCCGCACAAGATGGGCTTTGTGCCCTACCCGGCCGGCATCGTCGCCTTCCGCAACGGGCTGGTGACCGAGCTGATCGTGGAACGCGCCCAGTATATCTCCGACGACGCCGGCGGCATCAAGTCGATCGACCAGCCGGTGCACATCGACGCCGTGGGGCCATACATCGTGGAGGGGTCAAAACCGGGCGCATCGGCCCTCGCCTGCTGGCTGGCGCACACGACGATCCCGCTGACCGTGCACGGCCACGGCCAGATTGCACGCACGACGATCTTAAGCGCCAAAAAGCTCTTCAAGTATCTGACCAACCATCGCCATTTTTTTGAGGAGATTCACGCCGAGGTGACGCGTGAGAGCCACTCCGTGCTGCCCTTTACCTTTGTGCCGCTTTTTGAGCCGGACACCAACATTGTCTGTTTTGTGGCGCGGCCGATGGTGTGGGTCGACGGCCGCCTGGCTTCCAACGATGTCACGCTGCCCTGGATCAACCGGCTCAACGAGCAGGTCTATGCGGCGACGAGCATTGCGAGCGTGGGGGGACAGTCGCCAACCGCCGCCGTGCAGCCGTTTTTTGTGTCGCGCACCCGTTTTGAGGATCGGCAGTACAGCTATGCCTCGATCGCGCCCGTCATGGAACGGCTCGGCATCAAGCGCGACGATTATCGACGCAACGGCGTCTTTGTGCTGCGTTCCACCGTCATGAACCCCTGGTACGGCGAGGCCGAACTGACGGGCGTCGACTATCTCTACCAATTCGTCCAGCATTTGCACCGCGTCGCCCACGCCGCCATAGTGGAGGTCGAGCGCGCCATGGTGGCAGCCAGCCAACAACAACGCACCACCGCGCCGGTGTTATGAGGCGCTGATCTGTCACGTCGGCTTTGTGCACGACGGCCAGCCGTTTGTGATCCCGACCTGGCGGCTGGGATCCCCGTGCCACCTTCGGTGCGGATGAGGGGGTGAGGGGTTCACCCGCTCACTCCCTCATGGCAGTCCGCAATCTCGTGATACGTAATCACCACCCCGTACCCTTCCAGCGCGATCGGTGCGGCATTGACGCTGATCCAGGCCACGGAACCTGGGCCTTTCACCACGCCCATCGCGACATTCTCGATGGGCCGATTCTCGCTGAGGGCACGCACGCTGGGGTACTCCGTGGTTGGCATCGGCGTGCCATCCGGGCGGATGATCGACCATTCGGGGGAATCAAAGGTGCGGTTCTCATGTTCTTGTCGGGGTACGCCAAGAATCCTCTCCGCCGCGCGGTTCGACTCCAGAATCTTGCCGGTGACGTCGGTGATGGAGATACCGGTGGCAGCTAAATCGAACAGGACGGCGTATTTGGCGAGCGCAATGCGCAGGGCTTTTTCGACACGTTTGCGCTCTGTGATATCGCGGAATGTCGTATACACAAAAAGCGGGTGGTCACTGGCGTCGTGCATTGGGACAGAGGTCATCGACGCGTTCAGGTACGTACCATCCTTACGCTGGAGCAATACGTCGGCGGTTTCACCACAGCCAGTCTCTATGCCAGCACGAATGCCCAGTTGTTCGAGCCGGGCATAGAAGGCGGGTTTGAAGAGAAATCTGGTGGGCTGGCCAATCAACTCCTGCCGGGTGTAGCCAAGCGCATTGGCGATCATCCCATTGCATTCGCAGATTGTGCGTGAGACCGGGTTAACCACGATGTACATATCCGGGGAATCTGCGGCATCACCCACCAGGTCGGCGACTTCCGTCAGTTGCAACAGGGTGCCCACGGGTGTGCCGTCCGGATCTTGCAGTGCCGTAGCAGAACAGGCATAGAGTCTACGCCCCATGTCGCTGGGCAGAGCGATCGAGCGAACACCCGTCGCTGCTGCGCGCAAGCATTCTGGAATCGCGGGGATGTGCCGTAGCAACTCGCTCAACGGCTGTCGCAGCGCCGCTCGGGAATCTAGCGCCAAGACCCGCGCGGCGGCGGGATTCAGATCAAGCAGGATGCCCTGCGTATCGACGACCAAGATCGGGTCGCGCAATTGTTCGAAGACGGCGTCTCGCAATGACGCCGATGCCACGGTTGTCGCCATTATATCCTCGGGATGGATCAGCAAGATCGATGCTTGCCTGCGTGGCACGGGGGCTTACAACCGCGCCAACTTAGAGCAAAAGTCACAATTTTGGACACGGATTTCACGGATGATATGGCTCATGTTTCTATCCGTACTTATCCGTGTCCCGTTCTGCTTTCCTAGATGATACGCAGTTCCGGGTCCGGTTGGATCACCATCACGCTGATGCGCGCCGCGATCTTGCGCGCCAGGTCCCGGAAGGCCAGGGCGGTGGGGCTGTCCGGTGCGTCGATGACGATCGGCCGCCCGCTGTCGCCGCCGGCGCGAATGCGCGCGTCCAGTTCGATTCTCCCCAGGAATTCGACGCCGAGTTTGCGCGCCGCATCCTCACCGCCGCCAAAACCAAAGATGTCGCCCGACATATTCTCGACGACGCCGATCACGGGCACCTCCAAGCGCTTGAAGGCCGTGGCGCCGCGCAGCGCGTCGCTGACCGACACGGCCTGCGGCCCGGTGATGATCACGCCGCCCGTGAGCGGCACGCTCTGCGCCAGGCTCAGCTGCGCATCGCCGGTGCCGGGCGGCAGGTCCACGATCATGTAGTCCAGTTCGCTCCAGCGTACATCGGTGAAAAGTTGCTGGATTGCCTTGTGAAGCATCGGCCCGCGCCAGACCACGGCTTCGCCCTCCGGCATCAGAAACCCCATGCTGATCACTTCAACGCCGTAGGCGGTCAGCGGGATCATCTTGCCATCGTCGATCAGGGGCCGGCCGGACAGTCCAAACATCATCGGGATATTGGGGCCATAGATATCGGCGTCGAGCAGGCCGACCTTGGCGCCCTCCAGGGCAAGGCTGACGGCCAGGTTGGTGCTGAGGGTGCTCTTGCCCACGCCGCCCTTGCCCGAAGCCACCGCAATGATATTCTTGACGGGGATGTTGAGTTTGCCCATGATGCGATGGTCGGTGCGCACCTGGGCGTCAAAGCGTACGTTCACCTTGGTGACGCCCGGCACGGTCTGCACGGCCGCCGTGGCGTCACGCTCCATCACGCTGCGCAGCGGGCAGGCGGGAGTGGTCAGCATGATGGTAAAACCGACCTCACCGCCGCTGATGGTGAGGTGGTGGATCATATTGAGGGTGACCAGGTCGCGGTGGAGTTCAGGCTCTTGTACGGTGCTGAGCGCGCTCATGACCGCTTCTTGGGTGACGCTGTCGTTCGTTTTGGATCCAAACATTCTCTTAATCCTCATTTCATGGCAGATTGCAGCGTTTGCAGTATAACTGCGCTTAGGCCATTGTCAAGGTCGGCGACCGACCGGTGCGAAGGCCGGCCTTCGCGCAATACCAGCCTTCGCGCAATTTGACGATGGATCAAGCGCGTGGTATTCTCGTCGCACTTCGCGGCCGGCATGGTCTCGCGATTTGGGGTAGCAACAAAAGGTCAAGATGCATTCGATCGTCCTAGCACCCGTTCTATCTGTCTGTTGTTGTTGTTGTATCTGTAGAGAACGGAGGCAGTGACCTTTATCTCTTGATACAGCAACGTGGTTGGTTGCACGCGTAGGTACGAGATAAATCAGCTTTTCACTGCTCCGGCCCACAAGTGGCATGTGCGGTGAGAGGATGTACCCCATACGGCAGGTACATGAGCGTCACCGCTAAGCAGCGATGACGCTTTTTTGTTTTGGTAATTCACCAATCCTTGGTATCCAGTTCATCTCTAAAGGAACTCGCATGAACATCGCATCAAATGTCACAGAATTGATCGGCAACACCCCGCTGGTACGTCTCAACCGGCTCACCGAAGGCGCAGCGGCGACGGTGGTTGCCAAACTGGAATTCTTCAATCCCGCGCTCAGTGTGAAGGACCGCATTGGCTTTGCGATGATTGAAGCGGCCGAAAAGGCCGGCGTGCTCACCAAAGAGAGCGTGATCGTCGAGCCGACCAGCGGCAACACGGGCATTGCCGTGGCGATGGTGTGCGCGTCCAAAGGCTATCGGTGCATCCTGACCATGCCTGAGACGATGAGCAAAGAGCGTCGCATCCTCCTGCGTGCCTATGGCGCCGAATTGGTGCTTACGCCGGGACCCGAGGGCATGGGCGGCGCCATCAAGCGCGCCGAGGACATTGTGGCCACTGACCCCCAGAAGTACATCCTGCTCCAGCAGTTCAATAACCCGGCCAACCCTGAAGTCCACCGCCGCACCACTGCCGAAGAGATTTGGCGCGACACCGATGGCAAGGTGGACATTCTCGTGTCCGGCATCGGCACGGGCGGCACCATTACCGGCGTCGGCGAGGTGCTCAAAGCGCGCAACCCTTCCTTTCAAGTGATCGCCGTCGAGCCCGATGCATCGCCCGTGCTTTCCGGCGGGGCAAAGGGGCCGCACCCGCTGCAGGGCATTGGGGCCGGCTTCGTCCCGGCCGTGCTCAACACACAGGTCTACGATGAAGTCATCCGCGTGAAAGCCGATGATGCCTTTGCCACGTCGCGCCGCATGGCGAAGGAGGAGGGTCTGCTGGTGGGCATTTCCTCCGGCGCCGCCACGTGGGCCGCCCTGCAAGTGGCCAACCGGCCCGAAAATAAGGGCAAGCTGATCGTGGTCATCATCCCATCGTTTGGCGAGCGCTATCTCAGCACGGCGCTTTACGCCAACCTGGCCGATTGACAACGACGGCAGGACGGGTGGCAAATCGCCAGAGATCCAGCGCGGTTTGCCACCCGCTGTCGGGTATACTTGAGGAGCTTTGCATGCAAACGACGCTTTCGCCCACAGCTTTTCTACGCACCGGCTGGAACGCACTCTTGTTGCCGTTCCGGGGAGTCGCCCATATGTGGAACACGATCAAAAACGACGTCGCTTCTGTCTTTGAACGCGACCCAGCCGCGCGCAGCACGCTGGAAGTGTTGACCTGTTATGCCGGCCTGCATGCGATCTGGGGTCATCGCGCCGCCCATTGGTTGTGGGTGCATCGCCTGCGCTTTCTGGGACGTTGGTTGGCCCAGATCATGCGCGGGTTTACCGGCATCGAGATCCACCCGGGCGCTACGATCGGCCCGCGCTTCTTTATCGACCATGGCATGGGCGTTGTCATCGGGGAGACTGCGGAGATCGGCGCCAATGTGACCTTGTACCACGGCGTCACGCTGGGCGGCACGAGTCTGAACAAGGGCAAGCGCCACCCCACGCTGGGTGACCGTGTGGTGGTGGGCGCCGGCGCCAAGGTGCTGGGCGCCATCACGATTGGGGAGGATACCCGCATCGGCGCCAACGCCGTCGTGGTCAAATCCGTGCCCGCCAACGCCGTGGTGGTGGGCGTGCCCGGTCAGAACGTTGCGCGCAGCACGCCGCACAAGATGACCGACGCCCTCGATCTCAACCACAGCACCCTGCCCGACCTGGTCGGGATATCGCTCAGCACCCTCCTGCAGCGCGTGGAGATGCTCGAACAGCGCGTCCATTTCCACGACGGCACTGTCCTGCATGTTCACCCGCCCGAAGCGGGGCTGTGGCACGGGGAAGATTTTTCGATCTGACCTTGGGTCACACCGGTCGCCAACGCGCGCGGTGCGCCAACAGCCGCTCGGTGCCCGCGCGCTGCGCCAGTCGCTGGGCGGCCGCCTGCGTTGCGCGCAGCAGCGCCGGCTCGTCCAGGTGCAGGAAGACGCCCTTCTCCATCAGCACCCGCCCATCCACCACGACCGTCTCGACGTTGGCTTGCCCAGCCGAATAGACGAGGGTGGCCACCGGGTCATGTACGGGGATGGCTTTGGCGGTAAAGGGGTTGAGCAGGAAGAAGTCGGCGCGTTTGCCCGGCTCCAGCGAGCCAACGACCGCACCCAGCGCCATGGCTTTGGCGCCGCCGCGCGTGGCCCAGTCCAAGGCCGTCTGCGCACGCACGGCGCCCGCCTGTTGCAAGCCGACCTTCTGCAGCAAAGCGCTGAACTTGAGCGTCTCCAGCATATCCTGGCAATTGTTGCTGCCCGAGCCGTCGGTGGCAATGCCGATGGTCAAACCGGCATCCGCCATCGCCACCATCGGCGCGATGCCCGAACCCAGATACATGTTGCTCACGGCATTGTAGGCCAACGGTACATCGTGTTCGACAAAGAGCGCGATATCTTCCGGCGTCATATGCACGCAGTGCACAGCTAGAAAGTCCGGGCCGAGCAAGCCGGTATGTGCCAACATGGGGATCGTGGCGCGGCCAAAACGTTCGACGGATGAAATGTTGTCGAAAGGCGACTCGTTGACGTGCATGGTGACGCGCATGCCGCTTTTGTCGGCTGTGCGCCGGATGGCGCACAGCCCCGGCTCGGTCATGCCCCAGATCGAGCCGATGGCGATCCCCACATCGATGCGTCCCCCACCGGCGCCGTCGAAGGCGCGCTGCAACGCCTCGGCATGGACCAGCGTCTCCGCGGCGGGCTGAATCAACGCCGGCAACACCCCAACGGCCTCACCGCTGTCGTTGACCGTGCGCGTGTAACGGCCACGCAGACCGCTGTCGAGCATCGCCTGGATCACCGCTTCGTGGAGCGCTGGCTCCTTGAGCGGGTACATAAAATCCATGACCGTCGTGGCGCCACTGCGCAGATTTTCCAGGCAACTGACCAACGCCAGGAGATAGGTCTCCTCCGGCGTCATGGCTTGTGCCGTTGGGAAGGTCACCGCCTGCACCCATTGCTCGACGGCCATATCCTCGCCCAGCCCCTTGACGGCCGACTGGAACAGATGCGTGTGAATATTGAGCATCCCTGGAAAGAGCGCGCGGCCCGATGCATCGATCGCCTTGTCCGCCGTATATGCGCCCTCGATCGCCGCCGTCGTCCCCAACGCCACAATCGTGTTGCCCTGTACGGCCAACGCCCCATCTTCAATCACCGTGCGGCACTCATCCTGCGTCACGATCAACGCATGCCGTACCATCAAATCAGCGTGCTGCATTTCCGCCCCCCCTGTGGATCCTAAAAGATCGGCGGCGTAATTGCCGACAGAAACACCGCCTCCGCTTCGCCAACGGCACGGATCTCGCGCAGGGCAAAGCCATGAATGTAAATGCTGTCGCCGGCGTACAGCGTATATTCTTGGTCGTTGAGCACCACGCACAGGCTGCCCTCCATCACGTACAGGCACTCTTCCGAAGCCATTTTCGGCGTGCGCGCCACGTTGCCGGCCGAAGGATCGACGCGTGAAACAAAGACCTCTAGCTTGTTGCGCAGGTTGGGCACCAGCAATTCGCTGGTCACGTTGCCCGGTGGAAAGGTAATCTTCACACGTTCGTCGCGCCGGACGACGGGATCGGCCAGCGTGGTTTGCCTGTTTGGCTGTGAAAAGTAGAAAGGCGGCACGTCAAGCGCCTCGGCGATTCGATAGAGCGAGTCGAGCGACGGGTTGTTGATGCTGCGCTCGATCAGGCTCAGAAAACTCGCCGTCAGTCCTGTGCGCTCGGCCAGTTCGTCCAGGCTCAAACCGAGCCCTTTGCGTCGCGTGCGCACGCGTTCCCCCAGCGCACTGGCGCCATCCTCGTGTTCCATCTCTGCATGATGGCTATTTCGTTTTGTGGGCATATGACGAGTGTACACCGATGGCGGGTGTGTGTCAACCAGTTTTTGAGTCTGACTCAAAATTTTCAAGTAAGGCTTGACACGCGCCGATCGTTGTGCTACTGTTGGCGCAACCCGCTTTGGTTAGCAATCAAACGACGGAGGCCCTCTGATGAACATCCATTTCACGCTCAACGGCCGCGAGCGCGCCTTCACCTGCGAGCCGGGCGAAACGCTGATGGCGCTGCTGCGCCGCCACGGTCTCTGGAGTGTCAAACACGGCTGCGAGACCGGCGAGTGCGGCGCGTGCGCCGTCCTGCTCGACGGCAAGCTGACCGCCACCTGCGTGCTCCTCGCGGCCCAGGCCGATGGACGATCGATCACCACGGTCGAGGCGTTCGATGCGGGTCCCGGTGCGCCGCTCGACCCAATTCAGCAAGCCTTTGCCGAGACCGGCGCGATCCAGTGTGGCTACTGCACGCCAGCCATGGTGCTGGCGGCCAAAGAGCTGATCGACCGCGACCCCAACCCAACAGAAGCCGATGTGCGCGTCGCCCTGAGCGGCGTGCTCTGTCGCTGCACGGGGTATGTCAAGCCCATCGAGGCGATTCTACGCGCGGCGGCCCTGGTGCGCGGCGACCCCGTGCCCCCCATCGACGCACCCGCCGGCATTCCGCTCGGCTTCGCGCCCGGCGACGACTCCCCATTTTCCGCCCAACCTTCCCGCCACCCTGGGCATCCTTCGCTGCCCGGCAGCGAAGTCATCACGAAACCCAAAGTCACCTTCGTCACCTTCCCAACGACCGACGTGCCGGGGACAACCGATGTGGTGGGCCACCCCGAAATCAAGGTGGACGCCGTCAAGCTGGTGAAAGGCAAACCCGTTTTTGCCGACGACGTCGACCTCCCCGGCATGTTGCATGCCGCCATGCTCACCAGCCCCCACGCCCACGCCCGCATCACGCGCATCGACGCCCGTGCGGCGCGTGCGCTGCCCGGCGTGCATGCCGTGCTCACCTATCAAGATGTGCCGCGCGTGATCTATGCCTCCGGCGGCCAAACCTGGCCAAACCCGCACCCGTGGGACCAGGTGTCGCTCGACAACAAGGTGCGTCACGTCGGCGACCGCGTTGCCGTCGTCGCCGCCGAAACACCGGAGATCGCCCGCGCCGCGCTGGAGCTGATCGAAGTGGAGTATGCGCTGCTCCCGGCGGTCTTTGACCCCATCGCCACGATGCAGCCTGGCGCACCGGTGATCCACGATGAGCCGGACGCCGTGGGCGTGGCTGACGTAGCACGCAACATTGCCGTGACGATCCACGCCCAGTTTGGCGATGTGGCAAAAGCGCTGGCGGCCGCCGATCACGTTTTCGAGCGCACCTACCACGTGCAGCAGGTGCAACAGGCGTCGATCGAGCCACACATCGTCGTCACCTATTGGGACGAAGACGAACGGCTGGTGATCCGCACCAGCACCCAGGTGCCGTTCCACGTGCGTCGCATGGTGGCCCCGCTGCTTGGTCTGCCCGTCAAACGCATCCGCGTCATCAAACCTCGCATCGGCGGCGGCTTTGGCGGCAAGCAGGAGATGTTGATCGAAGACCTGTGCGCCCATCTCACCCTGGCCACGAACCGGCCGGTGCGCTTCGAGTACACGCGGGCGCAGGAGTTCACCAGCGCCCGCTCGCGCCACCCGCAGGTCATCACCTACCGCGCCGGGGTCAATCACGACGGTACGCTCTCCGCACTGGACATGCACGTGATCTCCAACACGGGCGCCTACGGCACCCACGGGCTGACCGTGTGCAGCGTGACCGGCCTGCGCGGGCTGGCCACCTATCGCTGCCCCAACGTCCAGTTCAGCGCCGAGATCGTCTACACCAACATCCCCACGCCGGGCGCCTTCCGCGGCTACGGCGCGCCGCAAGCCGAGTTTGCCCTGGAGAGCTTGATGGAAGAAATCGCGCTCACGCTAGGGATTGAACCGGTTGAGTTTCGCCTGAACAACGCCGTGCGATCGGGTGACCCGGTGCTGATCACGGCGGCGTTGGGCGAAGGCGACAGCAGCCGGGAACCGCAGGTCGTGCAGAGTTGCGGGCTGGAACAGTGCGTCGCCCAAGGCGCCGCCGCCATCGCCTGGGATCGCAAACTGGACCCGCAGTGGACCATCGACCCCCAGCGCCCGCACATCCGGCGCGGCTTGGGCATGGCCGTCTGCATGCACGGCACGGCAATCCCGGGCCTGGACATGGGCGCAGCCAGCATCAAGATGAACGACGACGGCAGCTTTAACGTGCTCGTGGGCGCCACCGACCTGGGCACCGGCTCCGACACGGTGCTGGGACAGATCGCCGCCGAGACGTTGGGTGCGCCGCTCAGCGACATCCTCATGTACTCGTCGGACACCGACTTCACGCCGTTTGACACAGGCGCCTACGCTTCGTCGACGACCTTTATTTCAGGCGGCGCCGTCAAGAAAGCCGCCGACCAGGTGCGCGAGCAGATCCTCCAGCGCGCCGCTGGGATGCTCGCCCCCCCAGGTGGCCAATCCTGGGACGTGGCCGACCTCACCCTGCGCGACCGCCGCATTACAGCGCCGGACGGGCGCAGCGTCACGCTGGCCGACGTCGCCCTGCACAGCCTGCACGTAGCCGACCATCAACAAATCATGGCCACAGCCTCCCATATGTCCATGCACTCGCCGCCACCCTTCGGCGCCCAATATGCCGAGGTGGAGGTGGATACGCAGACGGGCCAGGTCACGGTAACCAAACTGGTGATGGCGGTCGATTGCGGCACGGCCATCAACCCGCGCGCCGCCGAGGGACAAATCGAAGGCGGCTTGCTGCAGGCATTGGGCTATGCGGTCAGCGAAGAGATGGTCTACGACGAAGCCGGGCGCTCGCTGGCCACGCGTTTCGGCGACTACCGCATCTTCCAGGCCGACGAGTCGCCCCACATCGAGGCCATTCTGGTGCCAACCTACGAGCCAAGCGGCCCCTTTGGCGCCAAAGCTGTGGCCGAAATCCCCATGGACGGCGTGGCGCCCGCCGTGGCCAACGCCGTCTATCACGCCGTCGGCGCGCGCATCTACGATCTCCCCCTCACCCCGGAGAAAGTCTGGCGTGCATTGCAACAAGGCATCCCTGCCCCTTCGGGACACCCCCAACAATGATCCTATCTTTGTGTGCTTTGTGTTCTTTGTGTTCTTTGCGGCTAAGCATCTTCAGGTTAGCGGAGGTAGCTGAATGATTCCCGACGTGGAAACGCTGGTTGATCTCTATCGCGATATGTGGCTGATCCGCGCCTTCGAGCTCGGCCTGGAACGTGAATTCAAAAAAGGCAACGTGCCCGGTATGCTACACACCGGCCTCGGCCAGGAGGCTACACAGGCTGCCCTGGCGACCCACCTCAAGGCCACCGATTGTTTCTTCCCCGACCATCGCTGCCACGGCATCAATGCCCTGGCCGAGGAAAAGTTCGGCGGCGACGGCGAGCGTATCATGGCCGAACTTTTCGGCCGCGCCACGGGTGTCTGCAGCGGCAAAGGCGGCAGCCTGCACAGCGCCAACCCCAAGGTGGGCAATTTCGGCGACAACGCCGTGGAAGGCTCTTTCATGGCCACCGTGCTGGGCGTCGCCCTGGCCTGGAAGATGCGCAAGGAACCCAATGTCGCCTGCTGCATCATCGGCGACGGCACGGTAGGCCGCGGCGAGTTTCACGAGAGCCTCAACATGGCGGCGATTTGGCAGTTGCCGGTGCTCTACGCCTGCGTGAATAACGGCTATGCCATCTCGACCGCCGTCGGCAAGGCACATGCCTCGGCTGACATCGTGGACATGGCACGTGGCTATGGCCTCCCCTGCGTCCAGGTCGACGGCAACGACATCGAGCTGGCCTACGCCGCCGTGCACCAGGCCATCGAGCACATTCGCGCCGGCAAGGGGCCTTATTTCCTCGAATTCAAGACATGGCGCTGGCAGGGCATTTTCTCCGGCGAGTTCCGCCCGCCCGCCGAGGTCAAGTACTGGAAGGATGAGCGCGACCCGATCAAACTGGCGCGCGAGCGAATCCTCAGCCGCACCGATTTCGCCGGCGCCGACCTCGATCGCATCGAAGCCGAAATGAAGGCCGAGATCGAGCACTGGATCGAGTTCTCCAAGCAAAGCCCCATGCCTGACCCGGCTAAGGCGACCGCGAATGTCTACGTGGGGTGGGAGTGAGCGCGTCCATGCCGTCCATGGTGGATGTTAAGGAGTGAGCGGGTGAGAGGGTGACCAAATGACTGCAACAGCAACAAAAGGAACTTCAGCCGCACAACAGGGCCGTGTGCGTACCTACGTGCAGGCACTCAACGAAGCGCTGGATATTGCCATGGGCCGTGACCCCAACGTCTTTCTATTGGGTGAAGATATTGGCGAGATGGGGGGCGATTTTGGCGTGACGCGCGGCTTGTGGACCAAATACGGCGATGACCGCGTGCGTGACACCCCCCTGTCCGAAGCGGCAATCATCGGTGCGTCGGTGGGTTCGGCGATGGTTGGCATGCGACCCGTGGCGGAGATCATGTTCGCCGACTTTCTGGGCGAGTGTTACGACCAGTTGGTGAACAACGCGGCCAAAATGCACTACATGTTCGACGGCCAGTTCAAGGCGCCGATCGTCGTGCGCACGGCGTGCGGCGGCGGCTTCGGCGGCGGGCCTCATCACTCGCAATCGGTCGAAGGCTGGTTCTTGAATGTGCCGGGTCTGGTCATCGTTGCGCCGGCCACGCCGGCCGACGCCAAGGGGCTGCTGATTGCCTCGATCGAAAACGACAACCCGATCCTCTTTCTGGAACACAAGGCGCTCTACCGCGTCAAGGGGGATGTCCCCGAGGGATACTACACAACGCCGCTGCGCCAGGCCGTCGTGGCGCGCGCGGGTCGCGACGTGACGATCGTCGCCACGATGAAGATGGTGCACGAAGCGCTGGCCGCCGCCACGGAATTGTCCGCCGCCGGCATCGAAGCCGAGGTCATCGACCTGCGCACGCTGCGCCCCTATGACGAAACGACCGTCCTGGAATCGGTGCGCAAAACCGGCCGCGCCGTAGTTGCCAACGAGGCGCCCAAGTTGGGCGGTTTGGGCGCCGAACTCTCCGCCACCATCAGTGAGGCGTGTTTCCACGACCTCAAGGCGCCGGTCGTGCGCGTGGCGGGGCTGGATACCCCGATCCCCTTCTCGATGGTGTTGGAGAAATACATCTTGCCAGGCAAAGAGCAGATCATTGCCGGCGTCAAGCAAGCATTGCAATAACCCGGAGACTACACATGGCCGAAGAAGTAATTCTCCCCAAATGGGGACTGACGATGGACGAAGGCACGGTGCGCGTGTGGCTCAAGCAGGAGGGCGACGCCGTAACCGCCGACGAGGTGATCGTCGAAGTTGAAACCGACAAGATCACGAACGAATTGCTGGCGCCCGTCAGCGGCATCCTCACCAAGATCCTGGTCCAGGCCGACGAAACCGTAGAAGTCGGCACAGTCCTGGCCATCATTGACGTTCCATCAGAGCCACGCACGTAAGTAAGTGGGTGCCCTTGTTCCGAAAGCCGAACGCATGATGTCCGAACCAATAACAATCCACCGCGGTATTCCCGTCAGGCAAACGCTTCCGGCGACCCAACTGCGCAAGATGATGGCCAAGAGCATGGCCGACTCCGTGCAGCGCGCCGCCCTGAGCCAGGTAACGCGCGAAATGGACCTCTCCGCCGTGCAAACAGCGCGGCAGGCGGGCGCCCCCCCCGCTCAACCTCCTTCTCCCCCCAGCATTGGGGGGCCGGGGGGGCGCCCCTCAATCAACACCTACATCTTGGCCGCCGTGGCGCGCGCGCTGCCGCACCACCCGCTGCTCAACGCCGAACTGGTCGAGAACAACGTGCTGGTCTTCGGCGCCGTCAATCTGGGCATGGCGGTCGCCGTGCAAGACGGGCTGGTGGTCACCGTCATTCGCGACGCCGACCAGAAGTCGCTAGACGAGTTGGCGGCTGCGGCCGGCGCATTGGCGACACGCGCACGCACGGGCAAGCTGCGGATGGCCGACATCGAGGGCGGCACCTTCACGGTGAGCAACTTGGGCATGTACGGTGTGGACGGCGGCTTTCCGCTACCGCGCCCGCCGGAAGGCGCGATTCTGCTGGTCGGACGCGTGCAGACGCGCGCCGCTTGGGTGGACGGAGCAGCCGCCCCGCGCGACTATGCCTGGTTCAGCCTGACCTTCGACCA